>Ga0070741_10018433_pt1 | contig 11304 bp, 11 predicted proteins | sample Coa_R1_4_FD_66440 | JGI IMG/M metagenome (GOLD analysis project Ga0070741, IMG submission 66440) | Surface soil microbial communities from Centralia Pennsylvania, which are recovering from an underground coalmine fire - Coalmine... | ecosystem: Environmental > Terrestrial > Soil > Unclassified ...
GCGCGAGGCGGGCGGAAGGACGATGGTCTGGCCATGCCCGATCAACCCGCTGGTCGGCTTCATCAGAAGCAGCGGCTCGCGCGGGACCTCGCTGGCCAGCTCCTTCGCGTGATCGACGTAGTTCTTGCCGATGCCGACGATCTTGCGCGCCATGCCCCAGGGGAGGAGCTGGACGTCCTTCAGCTTGCGCTTGCCGCCGACGCGACGGCCGCCGTGGAGCATGGGGTCGAGCCCGGAGATCTCCTCCAGCTCGTCGCCCGTCACCACGCCTTCGCGGATCTCCCCGTCGTCCCCCAGATAGCGCGCGATCTGCATCATGTCTGGAACCCGAGCACGTCCTGCATGCCGTAGAAGCCGGGCTTCTTTCCCGCAAGCCAGCGCGCAGCCCGGAGCGCGCCGCGGGCGAAGTTGTCGCGGCTGCTTGCCCGGTGCGTCAACTCCAGGCGCTCGCCGTCCGCGAGGAAATGAACCGTGTGGTCGCCGACCACGTCGCCGCCGCGCAGCGCCTGGATCCCGATGGTCCCCGGCTTGCGCGCGCCGGTTTCGCCCTGGCGCTGGCAGACGAAGGCGTTCCCGGGCAAGGCGAGCGCGGCGGCCGCCACTTCGGCGAGCCGCAGCGCAGTGCCGCTGGGCGCGTCGCGCTTCATCCGGTGGTGCGTCTCGACGATCTCGATCTCGTACGCGGGCCCGAGGGCGCGCGCCGCCTCCGCAACCAGGCGGAAGAGCACGTTCACCCCGACGCTCATGTTGGGGGCGAGCAGCAAGGGGATCTTGCGCGAGGCGGAGCGCAGCTCGTCCTTCTCGCCCGCCGACAAGCCGGTCGTGCCGATCACCAGCGCCACCCCTCTCGCGGCGCAGACCTTCGCGTGCTGCACCGTCGCGGCGGGCGCGGTGAAGTCGATCACCACGTCGGCCCCGCTCTCCAGCGCGGCCTCGATCCCGGGCGCGATGCGGACGCCTGCCGCCTCCCGGCCGACGTGCTCGCTGTCCGGCCGCTCGAACGCGCCGGCCACCGCGAAGTCCTTCTCCGCGCGCGCCGCCGCCAGGATGCAGGAGCCCATCCGGCCGGCGGCGCCGGCCACGGCGAGACGGATCACAGCAGGCCGCCGTAGGCGCGCAACGCCGCTTCGACGCGCGCCGCTCCGCCTTCGGAGATGGGCACCAGCGGGAGGCGAAGCTCGGGCGCGATGCGGCCCATCCGGTAGAGCGCGTGCTTCACCGGCAGCGGGTTCGTCTCGCAGAACATCGCCTTCACCAGCGGGGCGAACTTCGTCTGCGCCCGCTGCGCCCTGGGCAGATCGCCGGCGAAGAACGCGTCGCAGAGGCCGGCCAGATCGGCCGGGGCGATGTTCGCCACCACGCTGATCACGCCCTGTCCGCCGGAAGCGAGGGTGGGGAGCGTGAACATGTCGTCGCCGGCGAGGATCGCGAAGTCTTCGGGCACGCCCGCGGCGAGGATCTCGGCGACGCGGACCACGCTCCCGCTCGCCTCCTTGACGCCGGCGATCCCCGGAAGCTGCGCGCAGCGCGCCACCGTGTCGGGCAGCATGTCCAGCGAGGTGCGGCTGGGGACGTTGTACATGACGATCGGCAGCCCGCCCTGCCTTGCCACCGCCTCGAAGTGGCGGAACAGCCCCTCCGGCGTCGGCTTGTTGTAGTAGGGCGTCACCACCAGCGCGTAATCGGCGCCGGCCTCCTTCACCCTCTGCGCGTTCTCGATCGTCCGGCGAGTGTCGTTGCTGCCGCAGCCCGCGATCACCGGGACGCGCCCCCGCGCCTCCTCGACGCAGGCGCGCACCACGCGGAAGAGCTCTTCGCCGGTGAGCGTCGCGCCCTCGCCCGTGGTTCCGCACGGCACCAGCCCGTCGGTGCCCTTCTCGATCTGCCAGCGCGCCAGCGCGCGCAGTGCGGGCTCGTCGACCGCGCCGTCGCGGAACGGCGTCACCAGCGCCACCATCGACCCGCGCAGCCTGCTCATGGCTCGCTCCTCACGGCGATTCGCCCCGGATCAGGTCTTTATAACTCTCCCGGGCCCGGATGATCCGCCACGACCGCCCGTCCACCAGCACCTCGGCCGGACGGGGACGGGCATTGTACTGGGAAGCCATCGACATCCCATACGCCCCGGCAGTGCGGAGCACCACCAGGTCGGCGGCGTGAAGCGGGGGGAGGCGGCGGCGCTTCGCCAGGACGTCGGTGCTTTCGCAGACCGGTCCCACCACGTCGACGAGCTCGCTTCCGCGCCTCGGGCGCCCCACGGGCTCGATCTCGTGGTGCGCGCCGTAGAGCGCCGGGCGCATCAGGTCGTTCATCCCCGCGTCGATCACCACGAACTTGCGTGCGCCGTGTCCCTGCTTGCGCAGGAGCACGCGGGAGAGCAGCACGCCGGCATTCGCCACCAGCAGCCGTCCCGGCTCGACCAGGACCTGGACGTCCAGTCCCTTCAGCGCGCGCACCAGCGCCTCGCCGTACCTCCGCGGCGAGGCGGGGTCGGGGCCGTCGCCGTAGGGCACGCCCAGCCCACCGCCCATGTCGAGGCGCGAGATCGCGTGCCCATCGGCGCGAAGCTGCAGGACGAGCGCGCGCATCTTCGCCGCCGCTTCCACGAACGGCTTCACCGAGGCGATCTGCGAGCCGATGTGACAGGCCACTCCCGTCACCCGGATGCCCGGCAGCGAGGCCGCGAGCCGGTACGCCTTGCGCACGCGGCCGGCGGGGATCCCGAACTTGCTGGTGGAGAGCGCGGTGGCGATGTGCGGGTGCGTGCGCGCGTCCACGTCGGGGTTCACGCGCAGCGCGACCTTCGCCTCGACCTTCTTGCCGGCGGCGATCGCGGAGAGCTGCAGGAGCTCTTCCTCGCTCTCGCAGTTGAACTGGAGGATCCCGGCGTCGAGCGCGGCGGCCAGCTCCTCGATCCGCTTGCCGACGCCGGAGAAGACGATCTTCTTCGCCTCTCCGCCCGCCTGCAACGCGCGGAACAGCTCGCCGCCGGAGACGATGTCGAAGCCGAATCCTTCGCGCGCGAGCAGCGCGAGGAGCGCCAGATTCGGCGCCGCCTTCACCGCGAAGCAGGGAAGGAGATCGAGGCCGCGCAGGGCGGAGCGGAAGACGCGGACGTGACGGAGCAGCGTCGCCGTCGAGTAGACGTAGGCGGGAGTGCCCACCTCTTCGGCGAGCTCCGAGAGCGGCACTTCCTCGCAGCACAGCTCGCCCTGCCGGCGCTGGAAGTGGTTCACTTCGCCCCTCCGTCCGCCGGCCCGGCGTCGGGCGCCTCCTGTGGCGGCGGCCGCGGCGGCCCCTTCACCCCGCAGACGACCAGCGACGACGTCGCGAGCAGGATCAGCGCGCGGACCAGGCGCCGCATCCGCCCGGCGCAGACCAGCGATTCTCGTTCGCAGGGATCAGGACGCTCCGGCAGCACTAGAACGGGATTGCGAGAAGCATGCGGACGGCGTGTGCGATCGAGGCGCTCTGGTCCGGGTTGGTGTTCGAAAGACCGGAGAAGGGGAAGAGGATGCCGTAGGCGAGGCCGGCGTGGAACCGGTCGGAGGTGTCGTAGGTGATCCCGGCGTTGAACTCGAGCCCCAGCGGGCGGGAGAGGCCCGGCGTGTTCTCCGCGTACCAGGCCTGCGAGTAGATCGCGGCGAAGAGGATCTCGAACCCCGTGTCGTCGCCGCCGCCGGTCTTGCGGCCGGTGGGCCGGTAGCGCAGCGAAGGCTTCAGGTACCAGGCTCCGGTCACCGAAGTGATCAGGTTCCGGAACAGGATCATGTCGACGTTGAACGAGCGGTTGAAGATGAAGTTGTTGATCCGCGCGTGCCCGTTCGGGGTCGAGAAGTCGAGGTGGCTGCCGTCGATGTCGCCGGGGCCCGCGGCGCGCGTCGGCTCCTGCCCGGGCGCCACCGGCTGCACCGCGCCCGAGCCGTTGCGCCAGGGCCGTGCGCCGAATCCGTAGGCGCCCTTGTCGCCGGACGCGGCGCCGAACTCCAGGCCGAAGAGCAGCGCGTCCGCCGAGAGCAGGGCGACGTCGGTCTGCAGCGCCCCGCCGACCTGGAAGAAGTTGACCCCTTTCCTGAGCAGATCGGCGACGTCCTGGGGAACCGCGCCCGAGCCGATGTCCACCTCGGGCGCCTGCTGGTGCGTCCCCACGCTCCCGAGGGTGAACGCGATCTCCGCGTCGAGGCGCCACTTCTTCCGCTTCAGGGAGAGGAACGCGTCGGGCTGGTAGATCTTCGCCCCGCGGCGCACCACCTGCGAGCGCAGCGCTCCGGTCAAGTCCAGCGCGGCGACGGGCGTGTCCCAGACCTGGGTGCGGTAGTCGGCGATGAGCCCGTAGTTGATCACCCACTGCTGGGCGTCGAGCTTGCGCTTGATCTCCTCGGCGGTGTCGACGCGCGTCACCTCCACCGCGAGCCGGTAGCCGTCGTCGAGCGTATCGAGATCGACGCTCCGGCCGAGCTCGCCCTTCTCGCCGGTGGTGACCGCGCCCTTGTCGAGGATGTCGAACATCACCGAGAAGTGGTGTCCCTTGAACTCGCGCGGGGCGAAGGCGACGCGGTCGTACGTGTCGCCGTAGTCGCAGTCGAGGCAATTGCCGTCGTTGTGCAGGATGCCGAGGCCCCAGTGGTCGCCCATCCGGCCGAAGAGAAGCTCGCCGAGCTGCGTGTTCACGCGCCCCCAGACCCGCTTGACGTTGACGGTTCCCGCGCCCCGCCGGTTGGCGAGGACGGAGAGGGGGGTGAAGGGATCGAGGTAGGCGTCCGTGGCGGGGCTGCTGCCGAGGAGGATGTTGTCGAGGATGTCCGCCTGGAAATAGATCGAGAGATCCTCGCTCACCGCGAGAGTGGGCTCGAAGCGGAAGCGGAAGTTCGCGTCGGACTGGCTGTTGTTGCCGCCGGTGCCGATGAACGGGCCGGGAAAGAGGAAGTTGCCGGTGGGATCGGCGCCGCGCCCCAGCCGCATGTTGTTGAAGAACTCGCCGCGCATGCGCAGGTACCCGTGCGGCTGGAAGAGGTTCACCCGCTGCTTGAGCGACTCGACGGCCTCGCTGTCCTGCACCCGGGCCTGGGAGTCCTGCTCCACCCAGGCCGTCTCCTGCTTCACCTCGTCCTTCGTCTTCTGCAGCTCCCGCCGGACCTCCTCCATCACCTGGCGGCGGAACTCCTCCTGATCGAGCCCGCGGGGAACCTGCACGGTGGAGGCGCCCGCCGCCGGAGCGGTGGCGCCCTGCGCCGGCGCGGAAGAAGCGGGCGCGCTCGCGTCCGAAGGAGCGGCCGCGGTCCCTTGCTCCCCGGTCTTCGCGGACGTGGACGGGGCCTGCGACTGCGCCGCGCCCTGGTTCTGCGGTGGCCGCTTCGCCTTCGGCTTCGGGGCCGGCGCTGTCTGTGCAAGGACGCTGCTGGTGGAGAGGCTGAGCGCGACGGCAAGGCAAAGCGAACGAAGCATCCAGTCCACTCCCGGAAAACGTAAGGGACGCGCGCGAGTAGCATGCGCTGCGCCACGGGGTCAAGGAACGAAACCTTTGCAAACAGCGCGGTCGCGCGTTGAATGCGGGCATGAACCTCGTCTTCGTGCTGCTGCTGGTTGCGGCGGCGATCGCGGGCGCCGTCCGCGGCGACGTGAAGGCCGTGGGACAGGGCGCGTTCGACGGCGCATCGCAGGGGGTGACGCTGGCGATCGGCCTGATCGGCGTGATGGCGCTGTGGCTGGGGCTGATGCGGATCGCCGAGAAAGCGGGCCTGGTGGAGAAGCTCGCGCGCGCGGCCCGGCCGATCTTCCGCCCGCTCTTTCCCGGCATCCCCGACGGCCATCCCGCCATCTCCGCCATGCTGCTCAACATCGCCGCGAACATGATGGGGCTGGGAAATGCGGCGACGCCGTTCGGGATCAAGGCGATGGAGGAGCTGGAGAAGCTGAACCCCACGCCGGGGAGCGCCACGAACGCGCAGGTGCTCTTCCTCGCCATCAACACCGCCTCGCTGCAGCTGGTGCCGACCACGGTGATCGCGCTGCGGGCGTCCTCGCACTCGACGGACCCGGCGGGGATCCTCGTCCCCACGCTGGCGGCCACGTTCTGCGCGCTGATCGTCGCCATCGTCGCGGCCAAGCTGTTCGAGCGGGTGTGGAAGTGAGACACGCGCTCGAGATCGCCTCCAGCTGGGTCCTGCTCCTGCTGCTGGTGGGAATCCCGCTCTACGGCTGGGTGAAGGGGGTGAAGGTCTACGAGGCGTTCCTCGAAGGCGCGAAGGAAGGATTCAACGTCGCCGTGCGCATCATCCCCTTCCTGGTGGCGATCCTCGCCGCGGTGGGCGCCTTCCGCGGCGCCGGCGCGATGGACGCGCTCGCCAAGGTGCTCGCCCCGATCACCGGACCGCTGGGGCTTCCCGCCGAGGTGCTGCCGATGGCGCTGGTGCGCCCTCTCTCCGGGTCCGGTTCGCTCGGGCTGCTCGGGAACATCTTCGCCACGCCGGGCCTCGGGCCGGACTCCTACGCCGGCAAGCTCGGGTCGATCCTCCAGGGGTCGACGGAGACCACCTTCTACGTGCTCTCGGTCTACTGCGGCTCGGTGGGGATCGTGCGCTATCGCCACGCGCTCGCCGCCGGCCTGCTCGCGGACTTCACCGGGCTGACCGCGTCGGTGGTGATCGCGCGAATGCTCTGGGCGTAGCCGCTCCCGGTCCGGTTAGAATGACTCCCTCCATGCGCCGCCTCCTTTTCGTCGCCGCCCTGCTCCTCGCCTCCGCCTGCAAGCGCAGCGAGGACGAAGCCGCGCGCGCCCGCATCTTCTCGCCCGAGCAGCCCGTGGGCACGCTGCCCGAAGCCAAGGAGCAGCTCGACGCCACCCGCCTCGCCGAGGATCCCGACCTCGCGCGCCGGATCCTCCGCATGCAGCGCCGCGAGATCGAGCAGCGCCTGCTCGCGTACAAGGCGCACCAGCGCGTCCAGTTCGCCTGGTTCCGCGGGCCCGGCCTCCCGGACGGAGGTTCGGAAGTCTCGCTCTCCGAGGAATCGACGCTCGTGGAAGCGCCGGGCGGCGACTTCTCGCTCCGGCTGGTCAACGACCACAACCAGGGTCTCGAGATCGTCTCGGCGAAGGGAGAGGTGTTCGTCAAGAGCCTCTACGGATCGTTCCACAAGCGCCGCAGCGACCGCACCGAGCCCGGCCGCATCCGCGAGCAGGCGATGTCCGGGCTCGCCACCTTCGATCGGCTGGCGCGCGGGCTGAAGCTGCGCGTCGCGGGCGAGGCGACGCTCGAAGGGCGCCACGTCGTGCGGTACACGGTGATCGGATTTGGCGCCCGGGGCGACGCGAAGGCGAAGGACGATCTTCCGCCGCCGCAATATCCCGAGAACCACGTCGACCCCGACACCGCGCGCCGACTCGAGCTCTGGGAGAAAGAAGAGCCCACCGCGGCGCGCGGGACGGTGGTGATCGATCGCGACACCGCGGTCCCGCTCGGATGCGATCTGCAGGGGCACTTCAAGGTGCCGGGCGGCGGAGACGGCCCGGCTGCCGAGCTCGATCTGCACTCGGTGCTCACCACTTCCGGCATCGGGAAGACGGCCGCGATCAAGGCGCCCGAGGCCGAGCCCGAGACGAGCGTGCCGCACGCGGTGAAGGATCCGCTGCGCTTCCTCGGCAAGGGTTCGGCCGGGGGCCCGCCCGCCGAAGACGAGGCCGAGGAAAGCGACGAAGAAGAGGCGCCGCCAGCCCGTTGAGCGGGGCAGGTGCGAGCTGCGGAAAAGCAGGCTCTTTCCCGAGGCCTGCGCACAGTTGCGCCAAAAGTTTGATCTGCCGCGAATCCCGTGTTTCTGTGCGCGCGTAGCTGCGCGATTCCGCAGAAAAATTGATCTCCAGAGACCCGGGCGTAGGGTGCAGATCGCTGGACGATGCGCCCCGGAGAGGTGACCGCGAAATGTCGAACAAGTCTTCCTCGACCACCATCACCAGCACCGAAGTCCGCGAGCTCTTGCGCGCCGCTGCCGGCCGCCTCAGCGCGCGCGAGGAGAAGACGGTGCGCATGCGGTCGGGGAGCTCGCTGGATCACAACCAGCCGTTGCCGCGGCGCGGACAGGACATCCCCGAGGCGCGCGCCGAGCTGCTGGCGCTGGAGATCGAGCTGAAGCAGAAGCTCGCCGCGCGGGCGGCGCCGGCGGCGGCCGCGCCCGTGCGCACGAAGGAAAAGGACAAGATCATCCGGGCTTTGCGCCGCCTGAAGTGATCGCGGCGCTGGCGCTCCTCGCCGCCGCCCAGACCTACGGGCCGCAGCGGCTGCCGAAGGTCGCCGACCAGGAAGACCCGCTGGTGGACGCGGCTCCCCTCGTGCCGGGCCTGATCGTCGACCTCGCGTACGCGAAGGCGGACAACGTCGCCGGGCGCGCCCTCTACCCGAAGGACGCGAAGTGCCTGCTGCGCCGCAGCGTCGCGGAGCGGCTGGCGCGCGCGGCCGAGACCTTGCGCAAGCAGGGCTTCCGGCTGATCGCACGCGACTGCACGCGCACCCTGCAGGCGCAGAAGGCGTTGTGGAGAGCGCATCCCCATCCCGGCGCGGTGGCGGACCCGTCCCGCGGGAGCCTTCACGCGCGCGGCGTCGCCGTCGATCTGGAGCTGGCCGATGCCGCCGGCGCGAGGCTTCCCATGCCGACGGCATTCGATGCCTTCGGCCCGGCCGCGGCGGCGGATGCTCCGCTGCCCGACGGTCCGGTGAAGGAGCGGCGCGAGGCGCTGAAGGCGGCGATGTACGCGGCAGGCTTCCGCGTCAATCCCCGGGAGTGGTGGCACTACAGCCGGCTCTACGGCTGGCGCTGGCCCGAGGCCAGCTCGGACTGAGCGCAGGCGCAGTCGCCGGCGTGCTCGATGTCCTGCACCAGGTCCCACCGGGTGGCGGCGACCTCGAGGAGCTTCTGCAGCTCCGGCGACGGATCGAGCAGCTCCACCCCGGTCTCGCGCGAGCTGGCCCAGACCACGCGGCCGCGAACCTGCGCCGGCGCGAGCCCGCAGTCCGGCGGCAACAGCGTGAGCATCAGATCGTCGCCGCGGATCCCGGTCTCGAGCCCGGTGGCGATGCGCAGACCACGCTCGCTCAGGTCCAGCGCCCGGCACAACCAGGCCTCGCCGCCCCGCGGCTGCACCTCGACGAACAGCTCGCAGGCCAGGCGGCGATCGCGGCGGCGCGGGCCGTTCGGCGCTGGCGTCCAGCGGGCCGCCGGACGCGCGGAAGGGATGTCCAGCCAGACGCCGTCGCGCACCCTCTCCCGGACCCGCCCGTGCAGCAGCGGGTGGTCGGTGGTCTCCGGAACGGCGATCTCGACGATCACGCGCGCGCCGGGTCCGCCCGGGAGCGCCGTCTCCGGCAGGAGGAACCCGGCGCCGAGCCGCAGGTGGCGCTGCAGGCCCGCGAGCGACTCGAAGCGGTAGCGCACGGGCCAGCTCTCGTCGAGAACACAGGAGCTCGCGGCGCGGCGGATCACGGGATCCACTCCCAGCAAGACGCTCGCCAGCGCTGGCGAGCCTGTATTTGCAGGGCTGCCGCAATCCACGCGGTAAAACCTCCCGGTAACGCGACTCGCGAGACCAGCATTCTTACCCGCACTGGTCGGAAAATTCTAACAGCAGCGGATCGATTTCCGGGGTTCCTCCCATCTCCGCCCACAGCTCCGCACATGTGGGGCGGCCGCCCCGCGCCCAAATGCCTTGGAGCGACGCGGTGCTGCGCGGATTGCGCCACCAGTCCTCGTCGTACCGCTCGCGGAGGAAGGCGGCCGCGTGCGCCGCGAGCGCGCGGCCCTGCAGCTCGGCGAAGGCGTCGAGCCAGGGATCGAGATCGCAGAGCTGGAGCCCCGCGGGCAGGTCCGCGCCCGTGGCCCGCAGGTAGAGATCGCGGTGCATCGCGGCCGCTCGCGCGCCCAGGCCCGATTCGCGCGCCTGCAGCGAGGCCAGGATGCGCGCGGCCGTGAGCCGGGCCTCGATCACCGCCCCGACGGCGATGGCGCGCTCGTCGTCGCGGGCGAGCTCGACCTTCGCGCAGCGGCGGAGCCACTCGCGATCGCGGATCCGTCCTTCGAGCAGCGCTGCGCAAGCGCATCGCACGGCGCGATCGCCCAGCCAGAGGTCCTCGGGCGGCGCATCCGCCGGCGGTCCCAGCCGCAGCAGTGCGGCGCCGAGGGCGCCGAGGAGAGCGCCCAGGGTGTGGGGACCCTCGGCGGGAAGAAAGGTGATCCCGGCCTCGAACGGCGGATCGAGCGGCTCGGCGTGCGCACCCGGCCACTTCAGCGGGCGCTCGTCGGCATCCAGCTTCGCCGCGGATACATCGATGCGCAGCATCTCGACCCAGCGCCGGACGGAGCGCTGGAGCTCGCCGGCGGGAAACGCGCTCGCGCACCGGGGCGCGTGCAGCAGGTGCAGCACGTCGTGCCAGGAGGCCTGCCCCGGCTTCAGTCCGGTCTCGCGCGCGAGGATCCAGCGCCCCAGGTCCTCGGCGATGGCGTCGGTCCCCTCGAGCAGTTTCGTCGCCCAGGTCGCCGCCTCGGCAGCCGCTTCGATGCCGGCCTCGGACTGTGCGTCGAGCGCGGCGTCCCAGGCGGCGCTGCGCGTCCCGTCGGCGGCCGCGGTCGCGTCGGCCAGCGCCGCCTCCATCTCCGCGCGCCTCTCGCGAGATCGGAGAAACGGCAACTCGCGCGCCACCGCCACCGCCGGGATCGCGCCGTGCAGGCCGGCGTCCCCGGGGGGCCGGACGAGGGGACGCTGCGGGAGATCGAACAGCTCTTGCGCCGCGCCGGGCTCGAGCACGAGCGCGTGCGTCCGGGCGAGGAAATCGCGCAAGGTCCTGAGCCTCGCCACCCGTCCCGGGCGCGGCGGATCCTCGCCCTGGGCGTCCTGCAGCGCCTCGCGCACCTGCGCGACGGCATCGGCGCTGGTCGCGACCTTGTGCGCCTTGAGCAGCTCGCGCAGCGTCTCGCGCGACGGGAGACCCGCCGCGCGCCGGTAGCGCGCGTGCGCCAGCGCTTCGGCGAGCTGCGCCGCATCTTCCCGGACTGCGGTCAGCTCGCGGAGCACCGGTGCTGTTTACTTGATCAGGCGCGCCTCGCAAGCCCGCCAGTCGAGGTTCCGGAGGTACGCGTCGATGTACTTCGCCCGCTCGGTGGCCTTGTAGTCGGGGATGAAGGCGTGCTCCCACGCGTCCATCACCACGATCGGCTTGAAGCCCGGCGGGTGCCCGTCGTTGTGCAGGGTGATCCAGTGGTTCGAGATCAGCCTGTTTTCCGGATTCTGATAGGCGATCGCCCACCCGACCCCTCGCATGC
>Ga0070741_10018434_pt1 | contig 11304 bp, 9 predicted proteins | sample Coa_R1_4_FD_66440 | JGI IMG/M metagenome (GOLD analysis project Ga0070741, IMG submission 66440) | Surface soil microbial communities from Centralia Pennsylvania, which are recovering from an underground coalmine fire - Coalmine... | ecosystem: Environmental > Terrestrial > Soil > Unclassified ...
ATTCCTCCTTCTCGCCGCCTTCCTCTGCGCGGGCTGCGGCCCGCAGTGCGAGGACGAGCGACTCTGCCCTGCAGCGGCCGACCGCACAGCGCCGTCGATCGCGATCGAGGACCCGGCGCCCGGTGCGCGCGTCGCCGGCCCGGTCCGATTGCGCGCTGTGGCCGGCGACGCCTCCGGCATCTCCGCCGTCGACTTCGCGGTGGACGGGACGGTCGTCGCCACCGCGACCGGCGCGCCCTGGACCGTCTCCTGGGATTCGCTCTCCGTCGACAACGGCGCCCACCGGCTCGGCGCTGTCGCACATGACCGAGCCGGCAACGTCTCCGCATCCGCGCCGCTCCCGATCTCCGTCCTCAACCGCAGGGGCGCGGCGATCAGCGTGCACACCGCCCTCGGACTTCCCGGGTCCTCCAGCGTCACCGCGCCGCCGCCGTATCTCTCGGTGAAGCCGCAGTACGTCGTCTCCTACGACGGCGGGCGGCGCGTCCCCGCCTGGGTGAGCTGGGAGCTGAACGCGGGCTGGCTCGGGCCGGTCCCGCGGCAGGACGACTTTCGCGCCGACGACACCCTGCCCCCGGACGTCCCGCAGGCGCAGCTGGCCGACTACGCCGGCAGCGGATGGGACCGCGGCCACCTGTGTCCGTCGGAAGATCGCACCGCCACCATCGGCGACAACCGGAGCACGTTCTACCTGACGAACATGGTGCCCCAGGCCGACAACGTGAACGGCGGCCCCTGGGCAAGGCTGGAATCGTACCTGCGCGGGCTCGCTTCGGGAGGCAAGGAGCTCTCCGTGGTCGCCGGGGGCATCTTCGCGGGGACGCCCAGAACCATCGGCGCGGACGCCGTCGCGGTTCCGGCGGCGACCTTCAAGGTGGCGGTGGTGCTCGACGGTCCCGGCCAGGGCATCGCCGACGTGACGGCGCAGACGCGCGTGATCGCGGTGGTGATGCCCAACGACGCCCTGGTGCTGAGGACGGCCGACTGGCGCGCCTTCCGGGTGCGCCCGCGCGAGGTCGAATCGCTCAGCGGGCTCCGGCTCTTCCCCGACCTGCCTCACGAGCTGCGGGATCTGCTGTTCGAGCAGGTCGACTCGATCCCCTGAACGAGACGAGGGCACGCCACCTGGGCGTGCCCCCGCTCGACATTCCCCTGGACGATTTCTTAGAACCCCGCGAACTGGTAACCGACGCCGGCGCTGACCATCATCAGGTCGCCGAAGTTACCGAAGTCGTGCGAGTGCAGGTTCACCCGGGCGTTCCACTGCTTCATCTGCCAGCCCAGGCCCACGCCGCCGCCGAACTTCAGGTCGTTCGCGCTGCCCGACCCGGCCGGCGTCGAGATGCTCGACATCAGGTCGAACATGCCGATCTCGGCCGCCGCGAACAGGCCCTGCCGGTCCGCCATCGGGTACCACTTGGCGCCGAAGAGGATGGGGATGGAGTGCACGTGCATGTCGCCCACCGCCGGAACGCTCTTGTCCGTCTGGTAGTTGAACCCGATGCGCGCGGTCGCGCTCACCGACTCCACCAGCGGGTACTCGGCGGTCAGCAGCACGCCGCCACCGATGCCGTTCACGTCGGCGTAGTTGCCGAGCGGCATGTCGAACGAGCCGTCGACGCCGAGCAGGAGCTTCGGCGCGGAGGTGCTCGACAGCGTCGAGGTGGAACGACGCGAGCTCTCGGCGCGCGCCGAGCTCGCGGAACAGAGGAGGACAGCCGCTGCGATCATGGTCAGAGTCTTCATTCACTTCTCCTGGAGCGACGGGGGAGGCGCACCGTGCGCCATGCGATCGCTCGGTTGGTTCTCGTGAGACTACGGACCTGTCCACGGGGGCTTCAACGCGCGTAAGTGTTGCGTCCGGCGCGTTTCGCGCCTGCTCTCGCACCCCGTGCGCGCGCGGGATATCGTCCGTGCGTGAGCCTCGCCTTCATCACCCATCCGGAGTGCCATCTGCACGAGATGGGAGAGGGCCATCCCGAGCGGCCGGAGCGGCTGGCGGCGATCGAGGACCGGTTGATCAGCTCGCGGCTGGATTACGTCATCTCGCGGTACGACGCCCCTCTGGCGACGCGCGAGCAGCTCCTCCGGGTGCACGACGCCGAGTACGTCGACGCGCTCTCCCGCCTCTCGCCCGCGGGCGGGCTGGTCCAGATCGACCCGGACACGGCGATGAACCCGCATACGTTCCGCGCGGCGCTGCGAGCGGCGGGTGCGGCGGTGCTGGGAACGGAGCTGGTGCTCTCGGGAAAGGCGGACGCCGCGTTCTGCGCGGTGCGTCCTCCCGGTCACCACGCCGAGCGGGCGCGGGCGATGGGATTCTGCTTCTTCAACAACGTCGCCGTGGGCGCGGCGCATGCGCTCGAGCGGTTCGGCGTCGAGCGGGTGGCGGTGGTGGACTTCGACGTGCACCACGGCAACGGGACGGAGGACGCGTTCCGGCACGACTCGCGGGTGCTGATGGTCTCCACGTTCGAGCATCCCTTCTATCCGGGGTCGGGCGTCGAGGGCCGATCGGAGCGGATGGTGAACGTGCCGCTCGAGGCCGGCGCCGGCAGCCGCGAGTTCCGCGCCGCCGTTGAGCAGGAGTGGCTGCCTGCGCTGGAGCGGTTCGCGCCGCAGCTGCTGTTCGTCTCCGCCGGATTCGACGCGCACCGCGACGACGGCATGGCCTTCCTCCGCCTGGTGGAGAGCGACTATGCCTGGGTGACCGGGCAGGTGCGCGAGGTCGCCGCGCGCCACGCGCAGGGCCGGATCGTCTCGCTGCTCGAGGGCGGATACGATCTCGACGTCCTCGGCCGCTGCGTCGCGGCCCACCTCAACGAGCTCGTTCCCTGGTGAGCCTCTGCGCCCGGCGCGGCGCTAGAGCACCTTCACGGCGTCCGTCTCGCCATGGAAGGTGAACCCGAGGTGCTCGCAGACGCGGCGCATGGGCGTGTTGCCCGGCAGGATGGTGGCGACGATCCGCGCCAGCTTCCAGTCCCGGCCGACGTCGAAGAGCCGCGACAGCAATGCCCGTCCGAGCCCCTGTCCCTGCATCGAATCGGAGACGAGCAGCGCGAACTCGCCGTCGCGCGTCCCCGACAGCCGCGTGAGCCGCGCCACCGCCACCAGCTTGCCGTCGCGCTCGGCGATCAGCGCCATCTCCCGGTCGTAGTCGATGAAGCAGAGCCGGGCCAGCCGCTCGTGCGCCACGCGCATGTCGAGCTTGAGGGTGCCGGCGTAGCGATAGTAGACGCTCTCGTCCGAGAGGGTCTTGTGGAACTCGACCATCTTCGGCTCGTCCTCCGGACGGATCGGACGGATGATCACCTCGCCGCCCACCTTCAGCCGGGCCTTGCCGACGTAGCGGAGCGGGTAGGGCGCGATCGAGAGCGGCGCCACCTTGTCGTCGCGCCCGTGCAGGATCATGCGGGCATCGAGCGCCAGCAGCCCGGCGCCCGAGGCGAGCAGGGGGTTGATGTCGATCTCGCGGATCGCGCGCTGCTCGATCACCAGCTGGCTGAAGCGGACGAGCAGCCTCGCCAGCGCCGGGACGTCCACCGGCCTGCGCCCGCGCACGCCGCCGAGGACGGAGAAGATCCGCGTCTGCTCCATCATCCGGAGCGCCAGCGTGGTGTTCAGGGGCGGAAGGGCCAGCGATCGATCCTGGAACGCCTCGACCAGAACGCCGCCGGTGCCGAAGAGGAGGACGGGGCCGAACTGCGGATCGATGCTGCTGCCGACGATCAGCTCGTACCCGTCGATGCGCACCATCCGCTGGACGGTGACGCCGTCGAAGTCGGGGTCGGCGACGCGGGAGCGGATCCCCGCGAACGCCTCGCGCACCGCGTCGGCGCTGCGGAGGTCGAGCTGCACTCCGCCGACGTCGCTCTTGTGCGTGATGGTCCGCGAGTCCAGCTTGACCACCACCGGGTATCCGAGCGCCGCCGCGTGGGCGACGGCCTCCTCCGCCGTCCGCGCCGCGCGGGTCTCCACCACCGGAATCCCGTACGCCTCGAGGATTTGCTTCGACTCCAGCTCGGTGAGCACCGTCCGGCCCTGCGCCTGCGCCGCGCGCAGGGTGTCGCGCTCGCGGTCGTGGCTGGGGGCGGTCTGCTCCTCCGCCAGCGAGGGCGTCTCATACAGCCCGCGCAGGTTGTAGGTGTAGCGCCACATGTAGTTGAAGATCCGCGCCGCGGTGTCGGGATAGCGGACGGTGGGGATCCCCGCGTCCGAGAGGATCTGGCGCCCCGCCGCCACCTCCAGCCCTCCCATCCAGCTCGCCAGGACCGGCTTGTCGGGCTTGCGATGCGCGTACGGCTTGAGGCGATCGGCGGTGAGCGTCGGCTCGGTCATGTCCTGCGGAGTGAGGATCACCAAAAGACCGTCGCTGTCCTTCTCGTCGCCCGCGATCTCCAGCGTCTTCGCGTACCGCTCCGGATCGGCGTCGCCGAGGATGTCGATCGGGTTGCCGTGACTCCACTCCGCCGGGAGCAGCGCGTCGAGCCTGGCCATCCCCTCCGGGGAGATCGGCGCCAGCTCGCCTTTGCCGGCCACCAGCGTGTCGGTCGCCAGCACCGCCGGGCCGCCGGCGTTGGTGACGATCGCCAGCCGCCGCCCGCGGGGGCGAGGCTGCTTCCCCAGCGCGTCTGCCATGTAGAACAGGTCGCCGATGGAGTCGACGCGCAGCACGCCCGATCGCCGGAAGGCGGCGGTCAGCACCTCGTCGCTGCCCGCCAGCGTGCCGGTGTGCGACGCCGCGGCCTGCGCCGCCTGGGCGGTGCGCCCGCCCTTGAGCACGATGATCGGCTTGCGCAGCGTCACCTCGCGCGCCGCGGAGAGGAACGCGCGCGCGTCGCCCACCGACTCCATGTAGATGAGGATGCTCCGGGTCCGCCCGTCGTTGTCGAGGTAGTCGATCAGGTCGCCCCAGCCCACGTCCAGCATCGACCCGAGCGAGACGAAGGCGGAGAAGCCGACGTTCTCCTGAAGGCTCCAGTCGAGGATGGCGGTCTGCAGCGCTCCGCTCTGGCTGAGGAAGGCGACGTTGCCCTTGCGCGCCATCGCGCCCGCGAAGGTGGCGTTCAGGCCCGAGAGGGGGCTCATCACCCCGAGGCAGTTCGGACCGAGGACGCGCATCTGCGCCTCGCGCGCCACGCCGAGCACCTCCTGCTCCAGCCGCCGTCCCTGCTCGCCGATCTCCTTGAACCCGGCGGAGATGACGATCGCGCAGCGGATCCCCGCGGCCGCGCACTCCCGGATCACGCCGGGGACCGCCGGCGCCGGCGTCACCACCACCGCCAGGTCGACGGGCTCGGGGATCGACGCCACCGCCGGGTAGCACTTGATGCCGAGGACGCTGCCCCGCTTGGCGTTGACGGGAAAGACCGTCCCGCCGAACGGATTGGTCATCAAGTTCCAGAGGACGGTGCGGCCGACGCTGCCTTCGCGATCGGTCGCGCCGATCAGCGCGACGCTGCGAGGGGCGAAGAACCCTTGCAGCGCATGCCGGATGTCGCCCCGCAGGAGATTTGCGGAGGCGTCGCCTTTCAGTTCCTGGGCCACGGCCGCAAGCTAGCGGCCGCGGCGGGACCGCGCAACGTGGAGATGCGCGGGCGCCTACTTGCTTCCGAGCTGCCGGATGGGCGGGCACTCGCGATCGCGGACGCAGTCGTACTTCTCCACGTCGACGAACTGGCCCTGGACGCGGAACCGCGCCAGCTGGGCGAGGACGTCGCCGTTGGCGTCGAAGTCGCAGGGACCCGAGGCGCCCTGGTAGTCGACGGGCTTGCCCTCCAGGATGAGCTGGACGGCGCGTGCGAATCCCGCGATCCCCGCCGCCACCGGCTCGCCCTTGCGATCGTTGATGGCGCACATCGAGTCGCGGATCATCGCGCCCGTGACGAGCTCGGCGTCCTTCAGGCCGTTGCGCTTCACGGCGTGAACGCTGGCGAGCATCAGCGTCATCGCGGCGTCGTAGGCTGCCGCGTCCCGGAACGCCGGAGCCTGGCCGGTGAGCGCCTTCAGGTCGTCGGTGAAGACGCGGGCGGAGTCGCCGTCGCCGAGCACTGCCTGGGAAGTGCCTTCCTGCCCCTCCACCGCGGCGGAGAGCGCCTCCAGCACGCGGGCGGCCCGGAAGTTGTGCGTGTGCAGCAGCCGCACCTTGGTGTGCGAGTCCACCCACGCCTTGGTGAACCCGACCTCGAACTTGGGGAAGGAGATGCTGACCACCGCATCGGGGACGCCGTCCACCTTGCCGGTGTTCTCGTTCTTCCTGTCCGTCAGCCTGGCGACGTCGGCAGCCCAGTTGTACTCGCTGGGGACGGCGCGCACGTCGTGGAAGATCTGCTCGACCGAGGCGCCGGAGGAGAGGGCGAGGACGTCACGCCTGAGCGAGTCGGAGAAGCCGTGGCCGTAGGGATCGTCGCTGGCGTAGATCGAGACCTTCACCTGCTTGTCGCCGTTCGCGTCGCCGCCCGCGGTGGCCACCAGCATGTGCGCGAGCACCCGGGCCTGGTAGGCGTCGCTCAGGTTGGTGCGGAAGTTCCATCCCTTCAGGTTGCGCAGCGCCGCCTGCTTCGCCGGGTTCGCGTCGGTGGCGGCGGGGTTGTTGATGTTCGGCGCGGTGCAGGCCATGCAGACCACCGGCACGTCGAGAGCGCGCGCGGGGTCGGCGTCGTACGCGAGCATGTTCACCGCGATGTCGTCCTGGCTCGAGTCGGTGATCACCGCCTTCGCGCCTTGCTTCTTCACCAGCTCCAGCGCCGCGGCCTGCGACATGTCCGGAGAGTTGCCGGAATTGCCCTCGGCGATGGCGAAGTGGAGGCTCGTCTGGCCCGCCTGCCGCAGCCCCTGGTTCGCGGTGCCCACGGCGAGGCGGATGGAGTCCGCCCAGCTCGGGGTGGCGATGGACCCGGTGCGGTCGATCACCTGCGCCAGAGTGATGGTCGCCGTCTTCGGCGCTTCCTGCTGCTTGCACGCAGCGCAAGCGACGACAGCGGCTGCGGCGATTCGAACGGTCCTGGTCATCGAAGGTCCTTTGGGCGGATGGGCGTTCTCGCCCCGACTGTCAGCCGCGGCGCGCGGGCGGTCAAAAAAAGATCACGGCAGGACGGCGGCGACCGCGGCCCTGGGCTTCTGCTGGTGATCCGGACCGGCGATCAGGGCGGCGGTGCCGAGCGCCACGAGCGCCAGCGCAACTGCCAGCATCCAGGGACTTCTCAGGCGGAGGTCGGCGTCGTGCGCGGGCTTCCAGGATTCAGTCTTCGTGTCGAATTGCATCAGACTCCCCCCTCGTTCCAACGCGCGATCGGTACACGAGGCGACGGGTGCGGGAGCAAGGGGTCGAGGAAGGCAGAGGAGCGCCGCTCTCGCGCAGGGTGGGAGGATGGAGGTGAGCGGCGCCACCCGTGCGCCGTGGTGGCAGTATCGCTCCCGTGGCTTCTGCCCAGACCGTCACCCGGACGAAAAAGCCGCGGCGGGATGCGGGACCCGGCGAGCCTTGTCTGTTCATCGTCTTCCGCTGCGACCGGCCCCTCGAAGGCGGCGCGCGGTTCTCGCTTCTGGGGGCCGACAGCGTGAGCCTCGGACGCGCGCCGCGGCTGGTGAGCGAGCGCGTGCGCGAGGAAGGGACGGCCGCGCTGCGGATCGGCGTGCCCGACCCGCGGATGTCGGCGGCCCACGCGCGCCTGCACCGCGTGCTCGGGTCCTGGATGCTCGCCGACACGGGCTCGAAGAACGGGACGTACTGCGACGGCCGCCGCGTGGAGCGAATGCCGCTTCCCGACGGCGCGCTCCTCGAGCTCGGACATACGCTGTTCATCTTCAGGGAAGCCTTGCCGCCGTCCGGAGCCGACGTGCTCGGGACGCAAGCGGCGGAAGAAGGCTTCGCCACCCTCCTCCCCGGGCTCGCCGCCGACCTGGCGCGCCTGCGCCGGATCGCGGCCTCGCGCATCCCCGTGCTCGTGCAGGGCGAGACCGGCACGGGGAAAGAGGTGATCGCGCGCGCGATCCACGCCATCTCCGGCCGGAGCGGCCCCTTCCTGGCGATCAACTGCGGCGCGATCGCCGCCACCCTCGTCGAGTCGGAGCTGTTCGGCCACCGCAGGGGCGCGTTCACCGGCGCCGCGGACGATCATCCCGGACTGTTCGTCTCCGCCGACGGCGGCACCCTGCTCCTGGACGAGGTCGGCGACCTGCCCGCGCCGGCCCAGGCGGCGATGCTGCGCGTGCTCCAGGAGGAAGAGGTGCGCGCGGTGGGATCCGAGCGGGCGGTGAAGGTCGACGTCCGGGTGCTCTCGGCGACGCACCGCGACCTCGACGCGCTGGTCGCCGACCGGCGGTTCCGGCCCGACCTGCTCGCGCGACTCTCGGGCTACCGCTGCACCCTCGCTCCGCTTCGGGAGCGCCGCGAAGACTTCGCCCTGCTCACCGGCGCGCTCCTGACGAGAGCCGGGCCGGCAGACGTCACCTTCAGCATCGAGGCCGCCCGCGCGCTTCTCCGCCACCGCTGGCCGCTGAACGTGCGCGAGCTGCAGCAGTGCCTGGCCGGAGCCCTGGTGCTCGCAGCCGGCGGGAGGGTGGAGTTGGAGCACCTCCCCGATCCGGTGCGTGCGGCCGCGGAATCGAAGCCTCCCCCGGCGACCGAGGGCCCTGACGCCGCGCGGCGCGACGAGCTGATCGCGCTGCTCCGGGATCATCGCGGCAACGTCACCGCGGTGGCCCGCAGCCTGGGCAAGGCGCGCACACAGGTGCAGCGCTGGCTGCGGCGGCTCCGCGTCGATCCCGTGTCCTTCCGCCGGTAGCGCCCCTGTGGCGCCACGGTTGCGATCTCGCCGGATCGCCGTTTCCCGCCGCCGCAGCCGGATCCGGCGCTGGCACGAAGGGTGCTCCAGCAGCGGAGAACGGGAGGTCGAAGGACATGGACAAGCTGCGTGAGTGGGGATTTCCGGTCACCTTGATCGTCGGCTGGATGGCTGCCGCCGCGTACACGATCTCGCTCTTGATCGCGCCACCCGACAAGGCCTCGGCGCCGCCGCCGGATCCGCAGTCGATCGCCGATTCGAACCTGCCGGCCTCGTGAGGCTCTCGCCGCTGCCGGCCGGCGACGGTGCGCGCTCCGTGGTTCCGTCGCCTGGGGGGGCGGGGACGCGGGCGGAGGTCGCTGCTGCCCGCGTCCCCGTGTTGTTCCTGCCGCTCCGCGCGGCCGCGATCAGCTCTTGCGCGGATCCCGCGAGGCCGTCTTCTCCGCCGGGTCTGCCGGCGGTGCCTTCTCGCAGGCCGGAGCCTTCTTGCCGGCGAGCTTGCCCGCCGGCGTTGCCGGGCACGGGCTCGCCGCTGGCCTGGCAGGTGCGGGAAGCATCGCCTGCGGCGCGCCGACGACCGTCGCCGGCGGCGCGGTGACGATCACGGTCGAGGGCGGCGGCGGCGTGCCGGGCTGCGCCGAGCGCTGGTCGCTCTCGGTCTTCGCGGTTCCGGTGCTGGTCGCGGTCGCCACCGCGGAGGGCGCCGGCTTCTTGGCCGCCTCGCCGAGCGCGGTGATCATCTTGTCGCTGCTCTCCTCGAGGAATTCGCGGCTCTTCTCGGTGGTGCCCCGCAGCGACTCGCGGTCCTGGCTCACGTCCGCGAGCCGGGACTTGAGCGCGTCGTTCTGGACCTCGAGGCCGAGCGCGGACGCCGCCTGGCTCATGCAGGTCTTGGCGATCTGGTCGTCGGAGTCCGGCGGCGGGATCGGCTCCTTGCGCTGCCACGCCGCCAGCGCCCGGTTCTCCCAGCGGAAGTCCGCCTGCGCCATGCACTCCTGCACCAGCCGCGACAGGCGATCCTCGGCCCACTCCGGCCGCGCCTTGGTGCAGAACCCCAGCTCTTCGGTGCTTCCTCCCAGCGTGCGTTCGGTCTGCTTCACCCAGCAGCCTTCCCGCTGGACCATCTTCACCGACGTGCACGCCAGAAGCGCGACGCAGAGCGCTGCCGTCCTCGCGATCCCGCCCATGTGAGCCCCCCTCCTACCCCTCGCTTTCCGAAGTTGGCGACGAGTCCGCAGGAGCGCACGCTCTGTCGGGGAGCGAACAGCCAGGAGGATTTCTAGCGGAGCTTCTCGATGAGGAACGAGAGACCGAGCGCCCGCTTCGGATGATCGCGGAGCGCGTCGATGGCGATGCGCAGGCAGCGGAGGGTCTCCGCGCCGAGCGCCTTTTCGATCTCCTCGACGTGCCGGGCCTGCGCGCGCTGCTCGCGGACCCGGCGGCGCCAGATCGGATCCCAGAGATCGTCGAGGTGCGCGAGCCACTCGCTGCTCGCCACGGCAGCCCACTCGCCGGCGTCGAACCAGACGCCACCGCAAGCGGGACAGCGGTCGAGATGGAAGGTCTGGCCGGCCTCGAAGCGCGCACGCACGAGCAGGCCCTGGCAGCGGGGGCAGAATCCGGCGAGCCCGTCGGCGGCCGGGGCTGCTTTCTCGCTGTCGATCGAAGGGGGGACCAACTGCTGTTGCCCGATCGCTTCGTGCGGCAACCAGACGCCGTGGCAGTGCGTGCAACGCGAGGGTGGAACGGCGTCGCCCGGGGCGCCTCCGCGATCCTGCGCCAGCGGCGCGAGCGTCTGCGTCTTGCATTTCGGGCAGGTTCGCATGCGGCCGAGCGTCGCCGCTCGCCCGGCGGGGTTTCAAGTCGACGCTATGCGCGACGGCTGCACCCACGCCTACACGCCCGGGGCGGATGCCGGATGACAGCGTGGGGCGGTCATGCTCTAAACGCTTGGCGCCAACACCGGAGAACTACGGATGCTACGCTACCATGCCGACGTCAGGACCATCGGCTATCTCACGCTGACGACCGTCCTCACCGTGCTGAACTGGAAGCTCGGCCACGTGCATCCGCTGCTCTACGCGGTGACGCTCTTCATGTTCTTCACCACCGCCGTGATCAGCCACAACCACAACCACCTGGGGATGTGGCGGTCGAAGGCGCTCAACCTCGTCACCAGCTACTGGATCGCGATCTTCTACGGCCACCCCGCCGTGGCCTGGGTGCCGACGCACAACCAGATCCACCACAAGCTGAACAACAAGCCGGGCGACAGCTCGCGATCGCCGAAGTGGTTCGAGGGGAACCACCTCGCCGCGCTCCTCGTCTACCCGCTGCTCACGAACCTCGAGCAGACGAAGGACATCAACGCGTTCCTCAAGGACCTCTGGAAGCGCGACCGCCCGGCGTTTCGAGCCGCCGCGTCGGAGTACGTGGTCTTCTTCGGGACCATGGCCGTGCTCCTTTTGCTCGACTGGCGGAAGGCGCTGCTCTTCTTCGTCATCCCCCAGCAGGTGGC
>Ga0070741_10018435_pt1 | contig 11304 bp, 11 predicted proteins | sample Coa_R1_4_FD_66440 | JGI IMG/M metagenome (GOLD analysis project Ga0070741, IMG submission 66440) | Surface soil microbial communities from Centralia Pennsylvania, which are recovering from an underground coalmine fire - Coalmine... | ecosystem: Environmental > Terrestrial > Soil > Unclassified ...
AGCGACTGCTCGCCGGAGGCCCGTACGTCGTCGGCAACGGTGTTGAAGACGTTCGAGTCGAAGAGCGTCTTCCACCAGTCGAACGAGACCGGGCCGCGGAAGGGGAAGGTGAGCTGGCCGGTCTCTCCCTGGAAGGAGAGGATCGCCATCAGGATGATCGGGATGTAGAGGAAGAGCAGGAAGAGGACGAAGTAGACGGCGAGGCCGTACTTCGCCCAGTCGCGCCGCTCCTTCACCTTACGGGTGACGACGACGTCCTGCGGCCGTGCGACGGCGGCGTCCGCGGCCGACGCCATCGCCTCGCTCACAGCTCCTCCCGCAGGTTCGAAAAGCGGGTGATCACCCACACGCCGATCATCAGCGCGATCACGAGCAGCACGGCGGAGGCGGCCCCTCCCGGGTAGTCCGGGATGTCGACCTTCGACTTGACGATCGTGCCGACCGAGGTGATGTTGCCGCCGCCGACCGTGTTCACCGTGCCGTAGTCGCCCATCGTCAGCACGAAGATGAAGATCGAGCCGATGACGATGCCGGGCATCGTCTGGGGCAGGATCACCTCGCGGAACGTCCGCCACCAGTTCCCGCCCAGGTCGCGCGCCGCCTCGAGCGCCGAGCGGTCGACCTGCGCGAGCGAGAAGAACAGCGGCGTGACCATGAACAGGATGTAGAGCTGGATCATCGCCGCGCGCACCGAGAGGAGCGAGAAACCGAAGCCGCTGTAGGGCTGGGAGAGGATGCCGACCTTCTGCAGGATCTGGTTGAGCGCGCCCTGGTCTCCCATCAGCGGGAACGTCCAGGCGATGGCACGGGTGAGGAAGCTCGTCCAGAACGGCGCCAGCGCGACGATGAACAGGGCCACCTGCAGGCGCAGGCTCTGCACCTTGAGCGCGAGGAAGTACGCCACCGGGAAGCCGAGGACGAGACAGAGCCCAACCGCGATCAGCGACGTCTCGAACGTCGTCAGCATGTTGTTCCAGTAGGTCGAGTCGTGGAACAGCGAGCTGTAGTTCGACGTCGTCCAGATCCTGTCGAAGCCGCCGGCCGAGGAGCTCCGCGTCCAGAAGCTGACGAGGATGATGACGACGAGCGGCGCGAGCAGGTAGAAGCCGAGCCAGAGGAAGCCGGGCGCGGCGAGCGCTGCCGTGATCCAGCCACCACCGCCGCCGCCGCCGCGCGCCTCGCCGAGCGCGACCTCGGCGGCCGGCGCCTGCTGCCCGAGGATCGACTCGGCTTCCTCGACCTCGTCCAGCGCGAGCCTCGCCGCCTCGTCTGCGGGCCGCTCAGGCGTCGAGGAGCTGGACATCCTCCTCCTTCCAGGAGATGGCGATGCGCTCGCCCTCGCGGCCGCGGAGCGCCGGGTAGCGCTCGGCCGGCACCTTGGCCAACATCCGCTCGCCGCCCGCGAGCAGGTGCAGCTTCACCAGGTCGCCGAGGAACTCGACGAAGACGATCTCGCACTCGGCCGAGTTGAGGTCCGCGGGCCCCTGGCCGTTCGCACCCACGTCGACGGCGGCGGCGCGCACGGACACCATCGCCTCGTCGCCCACGGAGCGCTTCGCCCCCGGGGCGCGCACGCTGACGCGCACGTGCTGCTCGTCCTCGACCACGAGCCGGTCGCCGTCGGCCTCCGTCACCTTGCCGCGGATGATGTTGTTGTCGCCCATGAACCGCGCCACGAGCTCCGTCGCCGGCTTGGTCGCGATCGTCAGCGGGTCGGCCACCTGCTGGATGCGCGCCTCGTTCATGACGACGATGCGATCCGCCATGGACAGCGCCTCTTCCTGGTTGTGCGTGACGTGGATGAACATCAGGCCGAGCTGACGCTGGAGGTTGCGCAGCTCGACGCGCATCCGCAGCTGCAGCAGCCGGTCGAGGTCGCCGAGCGGCTCGTCGAGCAGCAGCGCCTTCGGCTTCGTCACGAGCACCCGCGCGAGCGCGACGCGCTGCTGCTGGCCGCCCGACAGCGCCCGCGGCTTGCGGTCGGCGAGCGCGGTCAGGCCGACCATGTCGAGCGCCTCGAACGAGCGCTTGCGCCGCTCCTCCTTGGGGACGCCGTGCATCTTCAGCCCGAACTCGACGTTCTGCAACACCGTCCGGTGCGGAAAGAGCGCGAAGTGCTGGAAGACCGTCGTCGTCGGGCGCTTGTGCGGCGGCAGGCCGACGAGCGACTGCCCGTCGAGGACGATGTCGCCCTCGGTCGGGTACTCGTGGCCGCCGATCATCCGCAGCGTCGTCGTCTTGCCGCAGCCAGAGGGGCCGAGCAGGACGACGTACTCGCCGTGGTCGACGTGCAGGTCGACGGCGTCCACGGCGACGGTGCCGCCGGGGAACACCTTCGTCAGCCCGACGAGGTCGAGCCCCGACCCCGTCGATGCGGAGGGGGCGGCGGCTGCCGCCCCCTCCGTGTTCGAGACCCCCTCAGCCGACATCCGCGCTAGGCCGACAGGAAGTCGTTCACCCTCTTGGTGAGGTAGTCCGCGTTGCGGCCGAACGAGTTCCAGGAGTAGTACTTGCAGATGCGCTGCTGGAACGACCCGCCCTCCCGGCGCTCGCCCTTCTTGATGTCGCCGACCTTGCCGGTGATGCCGGGCAGGTCGCGCGGGGCAGGCTTGCCACCCCACCAGTAGTCGTACTCGGCGGGGGAGAAGCCGGCCTTCTTGCCGGCAGCCGACTTGATCCAGGGCAGCAGCTTCTGCCCGTTGGCGATGTAGTAGCCCTGGCGCATGATGACGGCGCCGAGGAAGCCGTTGTAGTTCCAGTTGATGTAGTCGTAGCAGGCCTGCAGCTTGGCAGGATCCTTCACCGCCGACGAGATGCCCTCGGCGCTGCACCAGCCGCGGAAGCCCTCCGGGGGGACGGCGTAGAGGACGTTCACGCCGGCCGCCTTGACGAGCGCGACGGCAGGCGACCACATCGACTCGATCACGACCTCCTTGGAGACCATGAAGTTGACCGAGTCCGTGAACGCCGACCAGAAGGCGCGGAACTGGCCCTGCTTCTTGTACTTCGTCAGGATCTTGAACAGCCTGTCGATCTCGGCCTTGGTCGGGTTGCCGTAGTCCTTGATCTTCATCAGCCCGAGCGCCGTGACGGCGGCACCCGCGTCCTGGCTCATGATCCCGGGGTCGCGCAGCAGCGAGACCCGACCCTTCCATTTCGTGTTCAGGAGCTCCGCCCAGGACACCTGCTCCGGCCGCTTCTGGATGACGTCGGCGTTGTAGCCCATCGAGTCGGCGTTGAAGTGCGCCGCCGGGCCGACGATCCAGCGCGGCTCGGGCTTGCCCTTGATCGGCTTCCCGTCCTCGCCGATCCAGCGGATGATCTCCTTGTTGCTCGTCGGGCCGTTGCTGTACACGGGCAGGCCGGTGCTGTTTCCGATCCCGTTCGTCGATCCCTGAGGATCGACGAAGGTCGTGCGGAAGGGCGCGTTGCCCTGGCCGTACGTGCACCGTGTCGAGGCCGGGTTCAGCTTGCCGTACGTGAACAGCTTGTAGAAGCCCTTCCAGCTCGGGATCCGGCGCGTGTCCACCGGTTGCAGGCCGCCCGACGGCCACACGAGGAGCGACTGGTAGTTGTAGCCCCCGAAGACGTCGAACGTGTCGGGGGACGTGATCGCGATCTGCGGCTGCTTCTCGGACGGAGCGAGGATCGGCTTGACGGTGAAGCCGAGGTCCTTGGACGCCTGCTTGGCGATGTCCGGGATCGGGAACTCGACGCCGAGCGTGAGCACGCGCAGCGTGCCGGTGAACTTCCCGTTCTTGTCCACCGAGTTGTCGCTGTCGGCCGCCGCCGCCGCCGCGCCGGCGAGCGCTCCGCTCCCGGCGATCGCGGCCGCTCCGGCGCCGCCCTTGACGAGCAGGTCGCGCCGGGTCAGCCGCCAGTGCTCGTCGAGGTCGCTCCGGCCGAGGTCCTCGCCTTCCTCGAGCGCCTTGGCGTACTCGTACGGGTCGTACTCGTACTCCTCACTCATCTGCCCTTGCTCCTTTCTCCCCGCCGCCCTGTCGAGGGTGTCCACGTTCCACGCTGGCCGATCACGCCGCCCGATCCAGGCACCGTCGATGCCGCAACCGCAGATCTCGTGGGTGATGCACAGCCCCGTGGAATGGGACTTGTATACAGCGGTTGCGCGCGCGAGTCAAATGTCAGACTCCACCCCGATGTCTGACATCTGTCGGCATCAGCAGGGCGGGTGCGGGATTCCCATCCTGCTGCCGAGCCGGCCGACCTTCGACCCGGCGAGGGCGAAGGCGACGTAGGCGACGCTGAGCGTCCGCAAGTCGAGCCTGTCGGCCGCGCGCAGCGCCTCCTCCAGCTTCGCGATGCGCGCGTCCTGGAGCGCGAACCAGCGCCCCAGCTGCGCGCGGAGCTCGCGCGGCGGGGTCAGCGCTCGCACCTCCCGCTCCTGCTCCTTCACGAGCGGCAGCACGATCCGGATCGCGGCGATGACGTTCGCCGGCTCCGCCACGTCCGGCGGGCGCACCCGGTCGAGAAGGGGCCCGTACACCCGGCAGATGGCCGCGACCCGCGCCAGGTACTCGGCCTTCGACGGCGCCGCCGTCGAGGCGCCGCTGAAGGAGAGGACGAGCGCGAGCGAGGCAGCGGCCGCGGCGAGCGCCGACGCTCCGCCGAGGATGAGGTACCGGTGACTTCGCGCGAAGCCCACTCCCTTCCCTTTCGCCGTGCGGCCGCAATCGGATCGACCGCCCACCGGCGCGCTCACGGGCCGAGCGGCGGCGCCCCTCGCGCCGGCTCGGCCGCGACGAGCCGCCCGCGCACGACGGCCCGCTCGGTCCAGGCCCCAAGGAGCGAGACGGCGGCACCGGCGACGATGCCCCAGACGACCTTCAGCCAGGCGGGTGGGACGGCGTCGTAGACGGCGACGGCGGCGGCCACCGCTGCGACCGCCGTGACGTTCACGCCGTTCAGGTAGCGGTAGCGTCCGCCCGGGTCGAACAGCGCCTCCACCTCGAGCCGGCCCCGGCTGAGCACGAGGTAGTCGGCGAGGACGACGCCCGTGAGCGGTGCGCCGACGTTTCCGAGGTGCGTGATCCAGCTCTGGGCGTGGTGCACGAAGTCGGGGAGCCCGGACAGGGCGACGGCCGCCGCCGCGGCGGCGAGCGTGGAGCGGACACGCCCGAGCGCCGGCAGCGCGTTCACCAGCGAGAGCCCTGCCGTGTACACGTTGGTGATGTTGGCAGCGATCCCCTGCACGACGATCGCCGCCGCCAGGCAGCCGAGCAGGATGCCGCTCGAGGTGAGGGCGGAGACGGCGAGGAACGGGTTCGTCTCGCCGGTCGCCGCCGCCGCGTAGCCGCCGACGAAGGTGGTGACGATCGCGGCTGCGAGCGCCGAGGCTGCGAGGCCGATGCGCATGTCGCGCCGAGTCGGCGTGTAGCGGCAGACGTCGGCGACGTTGGCGACGAGCGTCAGCGAGGCACCCGCCATGACGGTCACGTACGTGGCGAAGCCCGTCCAGGTGAGGTGCTGGCCGGGCGAGTGGAAGACGCGGCCGGGAGCGAAGCGGGGGTCGTCCGTCGCCGCGAACAGAGCGACGAGCACGCCGGTGAAGGCGAGCGAGACGGGGAGCACCAGACGGAGGAGCCAGCGCATGACGTCGAAGCCGAGCACGGCCAGCCCCGCGTGGAAGGCGGCCAGGCAGAGCGCCGTCGGCACGAGCGGCAGGTGGTGGTGGCCTGGCATTGCCTCGACGAGGGCCTGGATGCCGAGCCCTCCGGTCAGGGCCTGTGCGGCGAACCAGTAGGTGGCGGCGACCACCCGGTAGGGGGAGCTGAGGAGTCGTGCGCCCCAGAAGCCGAGGGTCGCCCGCATCGCCACCTGACCCGGCAGGCCGTGGTCGACCCCCGGCTGCGCGACGACGACGAGCGCCGCGTACGCGAGCGCCTGGCCGGCGGCCATGGCGGCGACCGCCCACCACAGCGGCAGGTGCCCGTCGACGACGGCCAAGGCGCCGAGCAGGTACATGACCGGGTTGAGGAAGAAGGTGAAGTTGATCGCGAACAGGTCGCGCCAGCCGACCGTCCGCAGCTCCGCCGGGATCGGCTCGACGCCGAACTCCTCGACGGCCGGCATCTACGCGGTGGCCGTCTCGGGCTCCGCGCCGACCTTCGCGCTCCGGCTGTGCCGGGAGAAGAAGTCAAGCACGACCCGGTTGTGCTCCTCGGTCGAGTCGAAGATCGTCGAGTGACCGGCGCCCCTGATCACGTGCTTCTCGGCGCGACGGATGGCGCGGTAGATCCCCTCCTGGCCGACGCCCTCGGGCCCCTGGTCCCAGGGCGTCATGATGTCCTCGTCCCCTCCGAGCACGAGCGCCGGCGACGTGATCTTCGCCAGCCACGGCGTCAGGTCCATGTCGCACATGGCCTGGCAGGCGGCGGTGAACACCTCGAGCCGGTTCGAGTCGCGCAGGATCTGCTGGCAGTGGTCGACGATACCCTGGCCTGCTTCCGACTCCAGCCACGCCTTCGAGACCGCCTGCCAGGAGATCAGCTCGGCCAGGATGCGGCTCCCCGGACCGTCCGGATCGAGGCGGGCGATGTCGATCCAGTTCTTGAAGATGAGCCGGCCTGCCCGCCCGAGCTTCGCCGCCGCGCAGTTGATGACGACCGACGTCGTCCGCTCCGGGTACTTGCCGGCGAAGACGATGGCGATCATCCCGCCCATCGACGTCCCGTGCACGTGCGACTCGGCGATCCCGAGCGCGTCCTGGAGGGCGGCGACGTCGTCCGCCCACACCTCCATGTCGTAGTGCTGCAGCGGTTTGTCGGAGGCGCCGTAGCCGCGCATGTCGAAGTCGATCACCTGGAAGCGCTGCGACAGCGCCGGCGTCGCCGGATCGAGGTTGTAGTGGCCGAACCCGGCCCCGTGGATCTGGATCACCGGCTCGCCCTCCCCCGTGACGCGGTGCCAGAGGTTGACGCCGTTGACCTCGATCATCCCTTCCATGGGCCCTCCTCGGTCGCGTTGCAGCCGAGTATCACAGATGTCTGACAACCGTTGAAGTCCGACTTCGGCCGCGTCAAGATACGCGGGTCTGTGGGCGAGCACCTGCTCGAGCGGATGACGTGGCCGGAGGTCGAGGCGCGGATCGACGCCGGCGTCGACGCCGTGCTCGTCCCGATCGGCACGACCGAGCAGCACGGGCCGCACCTGCCGCTCGACACCGACTGCTTCATCGCCCGCTCGCTCGCGACACGGGCGGCCGAGCTCGGCGAGCGCGAGGGAGTCTCGATCCTCGTCGCGCCGACGCTGAACGTGACCCTCTCCTGGTACCACATGCAGTTTCCCGGCTCGCTCCGGCTGTCGACGGCCACCTTCCTGCAGGTCTTCCGCGAGGTGTGCGACTCGCTGGCGGAGCACGGCTTCGACAACCTCGTCGCCGTCAACGGGCACGGCGGGAACGCCGCCGCGCTGACCGTGGCCGCGAACCACTACCTCGAGACCACCGGCCGCCGTGTCTTCCTCGTCCAGTGGTGGGACCTGGCGGCCGACGCGCTCGCCGCCGTCGAGGGGCCGATGATCCACGCCGAGGAGGCCGAGACGTCGCTCGCGCTCGCGCTCGGTCAGCGCGTCGAGCTCGACCGGGCGACGAGGGACGCCTGGGACCGCGGCGCCGCCGTGCGCGAGGCCGGGCTTCCGTGGACGTCGTTCGGCCAGTACGGCATGCGCCACGCCGGCCCGAAGGTGGTCGTACCGATGGACATGCTGCGCGACATCACGCCATCCGGCGTTGTCGGCGACGCCACGCGCGCGAGCGCGCAGACCGGCGAGCGGGTGCTCGAGGTGCTCGTCCCACGCATCGTCCAGGTCTGTCGCGAGACGGCCGGGAAGGAGAAGGAGGAGGCATGGCCCGACGCGTGATCGACCTCTCGCAGCCGCTGTCGCGAGAGACGCAGCTGCACCCGTTCTTCGCCCAGACGCAGATCCTGCGCCACATCGTCCACGCGGACGCGCCGGAGGGCAGGCCGTCGTTCAACGCCGAGGTGATCATCACGTCCAACCACGCGGCGACGCACGTGGACGCCTTCGGCCACTACGACAAGGCCGGAGAGGCGATCGCCGACATGCCGCTCGACACGTTCTGCGGCGAGGCGATCTGCGTCGACATCCGCGAGTACGAGCGCGGCCACGACGTCTCTGCGGCCGAGGTCGAGCGGGCCGTCGAGGCCTCCGGGCAGGAGCTGCGGCCGGGGGACGTGCTCCTGTTCTGCTCCGACCACTACAACCGCACGGCTGGCACGCCCGCCTTCCTGGACGGCTTCTGCGGCATCTCCGCCGAGGCCGTGCACTGGATGGCCGACCGGGGCGTGAAGATCTTCGGCGTCGAGACGATCAGCCCCGACCTCGTCTACCTCACCGACGAGTACCCGACCCACCGCGCCTGCGCGGAGCGGCGGCTGACCCACTACGAGAACCTGAACAACCTGAAGGAGGTCGTCGGCCGGCGCTTCCTGTTCGTCGGCCTGCCGCTCCGGCTCGTCACCGCCTACGGCTCTCCGGTGCGGGCGGCCGCGATCGTCGACGACTGAGACGGAGCGGACAGTGGGGAGAAGCGGACAGGGGGGAGAGAGCGCCGCTCCGCGCAGACTTCTCCCGCCCGGCTCCCCCGCCCCAGGCCAAGTGACAGACTGTCACTTGGCTCGCGTCAGGGCTCGACCGTGATCGCGACGCGCTCCGCGCCGGCGTCGAGCGCGGCCCGGAACTCCGCGGCCGTCCAGGCGCGCTTGGGGACGACGCGGCGGACGAGCGAGAAGCGCGCCGGACGCTCGGCGAACGGGTACGGGTCGAGGCGCACGCGCCACGGCCCGAGCGGCTCGAGCCGGTAGCCCTGCACCTCGGCCGCCTCACCCGCCTCCGCGTCGCGCATGCAGAAGTAGAGCGACAGCCGGTCGTAGAGCTGGAGCAGCTCGTAGTCGCGCCGGTCGCAGCCGGGGTCGCCGCCGAACTTCGCCTCCTGCTCGGCCACGAACGCGTCCACCTCCGCCTGCGCCTCCGCGGCCCGCGAGAGCCCGAGGCCGGGGTCGAGGCCGTAGCGCTGCCGGTAGATACCCGCGCCGTGCATGGAAACGAGCAGCCCCGCCCGCGCGTCCTCGTCGGTGATCGCCGCGATGCCTGCGCGGTAGAAGGCGAGGTGGGAGCGGACGTCGACCTCGAGGAAGTTGACGGGCGTGCCCGTCCCGTCCACGCGCGGCGCCTGCTCCCACACCGCCCAGCCGTCGTCGTGCCGCTCCGCCGCCGTCACCAGCGACTCGTGCCCCGGCCTCTGCTCGGCCCACGCCCGCGCGAAGGCCCCGGACAGGTCGGCGTGGTCCGTCTGCATCACCACCTGCCAGGAGTCGCCGCGGTCGCGGACGATCATCGCCGCAGCGCCGCGAGCTCGTCGACGCGCTCGAGCGCCTCCGCCAGCGAGACGACGTCCGCGTACTTCGTGTCCAGGTCGTACAGGTTGGCCTCGTGCGCGGCCGGGTTGCGGTCGCCGACCGCCTCGCGCGGGACGACCACGCGGTAGCCGTGCTGCAGCGCGTCCAGCGCCGTCGCCCGCACGCAACCCGAGGTGGAGGCGCCGCTGACCACGACCGTGTCGCAGCCCGCCGAGGCGAGGAGCGACGCCAGCGTCGTGCCGAAGAAGGCCGAGGCGAAGTGCTTCGAGAGCACGGGCTCGCCTTCGCGAGGCGCGATGCGCGGGTCGATCTCCACCCACTGCGAGCCCGGCTCGAGGACGACAAGCGCCGGGATCTTCTCCAGGAACACGGCCGCCGCCTGCTTGCCGGCGTCGTCGTAGCAGACGGTGGTGAAGACGACCGGCAGCCCCGCCCGCCGGAAGGCATCGAGGAGCCGGGCGATCGCCGTCACGACCTCGTCGAGGTCGCAGACGAGCGGCGAGGCCGGGTCGGTGAAGCCGCGGTTGACGTCGACGACGACGAGCGCCGGTCGCTCGCCGAACCCCGCCCGTCCGTGGAAGCCCTCGAAGCGCACGACGAGACGCTACCCGACGAGATCGAAGGCGCGACAGCGATTCGGGTCCGGGAGCTCCTCGCCGACGGCGGACGCCGCGTGCAGGACGTGTCGCTGGACGGACGCGGCCGTCACGCCTTCGCCGGCTCGGGCAGACCGTCCTTCTCGCGCACGAGCGCGAGCGCCTCCTCCCCGGGCTGCAGCGGCGACCAGCGCAGCGGCTGCGCGGGCTTCGGCGGCGGGAGCCCCGTCTCGGCCTCGCAGCGGGCGAGCACCTCCTCGAGCGGCGGCCCGAAGTCGAAGGCGAGCGGCTCGCCGCGCTCGTCGCGCTGCCGCGCCCGCTCCGCCTCGGTCGCCGCCTCGTCCACCGACCCGTCGTCGGCGATGACGACGCCGTAGCCGACCCGGGCGAACTCGCGCGAGACGAGGCCGAAGGAGACGTCTCGAGCGACGGCTTCCACCGGCCGCTCGAGGCGGTCCTTCCAGCCGCCGCCGCCCGCCGTCCGGTAGACGAGCATGTCGCCCGGCTGCACCTCGACGCGGTCGCACTTGGACGGCAGCACCTCCTCGCTGCCGTCGGCGCGCACCAAGAGCTTCGACGAGCGCGCGCCCGGCCAGCCGCCGAGCACCCCCCACGGCCGTGTCAGCCAGCGGTCGTCGTGGATCGACACCTCGCCCGGCTCCAGGTACACGTAGCGCTTCTCGACGCCGTTGCCGCCGCGGTGAAGCCCGGGGCCGCCGGAGTCGGCGACGGTCGTGTAGCCGTCGATCCGCAGCGGGTAGTACGCCTCGAGGTACTCGGTCGGGATGTTCTCGAACAGCGGCCACCACGAGTGGCCGTCCATGCCGTCGCCGATCGGCCGGCCAGGAATGCCGCCGTAGAGGATCTCCATCGAGTAGAAGAAGTCGCCCTTCGAGTCCCAGCCCGAGTACAGCATGTACGGGCTCGTGCCGTACCCGGAGGCCGTGTTCAGCTCGGGCGCCTGCTTGCAGAGCGCGCCGCCGAGCACGTCGAACAGCCGTGCGAGCGCGTGCGTGCGGCAGCCGAGCGCAGACGGATAGCGCGGCCGCAGGAGGCAGCCCTCCGGCAACACGATGTGCAGGAGCGGGTAGAAGCCGTCGTTGAAGAGGATCTGCGGGTCGTTGACCATGATCAGGTAGACCCCGATGAACATCTTGAACATGCCCTCGGACAGGTAGAAGTTGATCGGCCCGAGGGCCTGCGGGTCGGTGCCCGTCCAGTCGAAGAAGGCGTGGTCGCCCTCCCGCCAGATCGTCAGCTTCATCTTGAACGGCCCGTTGCCGAGCCCGTCGTCGTCGACGTAGTCCTCG
>Ga0070741_10018436_pt1 | contig 11303 bp, 9 predicted proteins | sample Coa_R1_4_FD_66440 | JGI IMG/M metagenome (GOLD analysis project Ga0070741, IMG submission 66440) | Surface soil microbial communities from Centralia Pennsylvania, which are recovering from an underground coalmine fire - Coalmine... | ecosystem: Environmental > Terrestrial > Soil > Unclassified ...
GCGAGGCGCTGGGCCAGGGTGGCGCCGACGTTGCCGGCTCCGACGACGGTGATCTTCGAGCGCACGCGCGTCTCTCCTCGTAGCTTCGTGGTGCAGGGCCGGGGAGCGATTGTAGGCAAGGGGTTCGAGGCCACGCTCCGCGACCGTCCCGGGCACGGGCGACTATCCTGCGGCGATGCCTCCCAGCCCCACGCGCGCCCGCTCGCCCCGCGGCGCCAGGCAGCGCGCCGTGCAGGTCGTCGAGCGGCTGAAGGGCGAGTACCCGGTGGCGGAGTGCGCGCTCGTCCATCGCGACCCCTTCGAGCTGCTGGTGGCCACCATCCTGAGCGCCCAGACCACGGACGAGCGGGTCAACATGGTGACCCCGGTCCTCTTCGCGCGCTTCGCGGACGCGCGGGCGCTGGCGGCGGCGCCGCTGCCCGAGGTGGAGGAGATCATCAGGTCCACCGGCTTCTTCCGCGCCAAGACGCGGGCGATCGTCGAGATGGCCCAGGACGTGGTGGAGCGCTACGGCGGCGAGGTCCCTCCGCGCATGGAGGATCTCGTCACCCTCCGCGGGGTGGGGCGCAAGACGGCCAACGTCGTCCTCGGCGTCGGGTTCGGCGTCCCCGGCTTCCCCGTCGACACCCACGTGACCCGGCTCAGCCGCCGCATCGGGCTCACCACCTCGACCGACCCCGTGCGCATCGAGGCGGAGGTGACCGCCATGGTCCCCAGGAGCGAGTGGACCGACCTCAGCCTGCGCCTCATCCTCCACGGCCGCCGCGTCTGCCTGGCGCGCAGCCCGCGCTGCGAGCGCTGCGTCCTCAACGACATCTGTCCTTCGGCGTTCAGGGCCGGCCCGCGCGCCGCCCGGAAAAGCACGCGCCGCGCGCAGTAGAGTTCACCGCCTGATGGAAGGCGCGCAGAAGCTCAGCCCGCTCGACGCCTCGTTCCTCCACCTCGAGACGCCGAACACGCACATGCACATCGGCGGCGTCGCCGTGTTCGAGAAGGGACCGCTGGGCAGCGGCGAGAAGCTCTACAAGGCGCTGGTCCGCGCCATCGAGCCCCGGCTCGACCTCATGCCGCGGTACCGGCAGAAGCTGGCCTTCGTCCCGCTCAGCCTGGACGTCCCCGTGTGGGTCGACGACGACGACTTCGACATCTCCCGCCACGTCCTCCGCGCCGCGCTGCCGGCGCCCGGCGGCGACGCCGAGCTGGCCGACTTCGTGGCGCGCGTCTTCTCGCGGCCGCTCGACCGCCGCCGCCCCCTCTGGGAGCTGTACATCGTCGAAGGGCTGGAGAACGGGCGCTGGGCGCTGATGACCAAGACCCACCACGCCATGGTCGACGGCATCAGCAACCTGGAGCTGGCCACCATCCTTCTCGACGTCGACCCCGACGCCCGCGCGCTGCCGGAGGCCGAGCCGAGGCGGCGGCGCAGCGCCGGGGCGGCGCCGACGTCGCTGGGCCTCCTCGTCGACTCGCTGCGCCAGCGGGTGGCACGCCCGGCGCGCATGGTCAGCGCCGCGCGCGCCGTCGCCGAGCGACCGCGGCGGCTCGCCGCCGCGCTCCGCGACACCGCCGAGGGTCTGGCGCAGATGGTGCCGGCGATGCGCGCGCCGCGAGGGGTGCTCAACGGCAAGACGGGGCCCTCGCGCATCTACACCTTCAGCCGCTTCCCCCTCAGCGACTTCCGCACCATCAAGGGACAGCACGGCGGCACCATCAACGACGTGGTGCTCGCCGCCGTCACCGGCGGGCTGCGCCGCTTCATGATGGCCCGCGGCGTCGACCTCGGCGAGGAGTCGATCACCGCGCTCTGCCCGGTGAGCATCCGCGACGACTCCGAGAAGACGGCGCTGGGCAACCGGCTGGCCATGCTGCTGGTCAAGCTGCCCATCACCGAGCCCGATCCCGTGCACCGGCTGCAGCAGGTGCGTGCCACCGTCGACCGCCTGAAGGCTCGCAAGCAGGCGGTGGGCGCCGACTTCCTCCTCAGCCTGGCGGGGTTCGCGCCGGCGACGCTGCACGCCATGGTGTCGCGCGCCTCGCTGCGGCAGATCGGCTTCAACCTCGTGGTGACCAACGTGCCGGGGCCGCAGTTCCCGCTGTACTGCCAGGGGTCGAAGCTGGTCGAGGCGTTCCCCGTCGCCTTCCTCTACGCCGGGCAGTACGTGGCCATCGCCATCTTCAGCTACAACGGGCAGCTCAACTTCGGCTACCTCGCCGACCGGCACGGCATGGCGGACGTCGAGCTGCTGGCGCAGGGCGTGCAGGACTCGGTTGCCGAGCTGGTGCTGGCCACCGCGGCCGCGCCCGCCACAGCGGACGGGCCGCCGAGCCGGAGTGGCCCCGCTCGCTCGGCGCGGGCAACCGCGCCACGGCGGAAGACGGCCACCGCCGGCGCCGCCAGGAGCACGCGCGCCCGGAAGGCCTCCTAGGCGGGCGCGCCGCCGAGGAGCTGCGCCCACGCGCGCGCCTGGTCGTCGGGCACGGGCGTGTGCCCGTCGAGGGAGGCGGCGAGCTTCTTCGCCTCCGTCGGCGCCAGGCGGAGACGTCCCCGGTCCTCGGGGGCGATGAGGTCGGCCTCGATGCAGAGGTCGAGGAACTGCTCCAGCTGGGCGGGGTCGAGGGGGTCGAAGCCGCGGATCTTGCGGACGATGCGCTCGCGGTTGCTGGGGAGGTAGATGCCCAGGTCGGCGAAGGCGAGCAGGACCGCCCGTGCCAGGTCGGAGAGGTCGTTCATTGGTCCAGTCAGGTGCAGAGGCGGGGCTGCATCGGCCCCTCAGCTCGGGATGGTAGAGCCAACCCGGGAGACGCTGTCGGAATCGTCACGCAGTCGTCGTCGCCATGCGCAGCGACTCCGCCAGCATGCGGGCGACCCCGAGCGTCTCGGCGGTCCGCTCGGCGCGCCAGGCGGCGTCGTCGATGCGGGCGAGGAGCTCGTCGTACATCGGCTCGTAGAGGTCGTTGACGAACTGGCGGGCGCTCAGCGCGCCCACCCGGCGCACCGAGCCGGGGCCGCCGCGGCGGGTGACGGTGAGGGAGTCGTCGTGCCAGTCGAGGTGGAAGCCGGCGCTGGGGATGTCGAGGGCGATCCGGTTGTGCCGCGCGTGGCCCGCGTAGGACACGGTGATCGCCGCCTGGCCCTTGCCCAGTCGGAGCTCGGTGCGCGCCGTCTCGCTGCCGCCCTCGCCGCTGCGCTCGCAGTTGACGATGCGCGCCGACAGGCCGGTCATCCAGCAGAGCGCCAGATAGTGCACGGCGTGGTCGCCGAGAATGCCGCCCTCGTGGTCGGGGTCGGCGCGCCACCCACCGGCGCTGAGCGGGTCGGTGCCCGGGCGCTCCACCTCGGCGTCGATGCGGAAGGCGCACTCGCGTGCGGCGGCCACCTGCAGCGCCCGGGCGAACACCCGCCAGGGCGAGGCGAGGCGGTACTGGTGCACCGGGGCCAGCAGCCGCTCGGGATGGGCGGCGGCCAGGGCATCGAGGCGGGCCACGTCGGCGAAGGACAGCCCGAGCGGCTTCTCGCAGAGCACGTCGACGCCGCGCTCGACGGCGGCGGCGATGGCGTCGAGGTGCGCCGAGGGCGGCGAGGCGATGACCAGCACATCCGGATGGGCGCCGTCGAGCAGGGCGACGACGTCGCCGTACCCTCGCGCCTGCCGCGACTGGCGGAGGAAGAGCTCGCACCGCGAGGGATCGGGGTCGCAGACGCCGACCACGGCGGCGGCGCCGGTCTCCTCGGCGCGCGAGAGCGCGGGAAGGTGGGCGCGGGTGGCGGCCGAGCCGAGCCCGCAGAGCCCGATGCTCAGCGGCATACGGCTCCGGCCAGGGCCTCCAGCGCCTGCTCGGCCTCGGCGACGCTCAGGGTCATGGGCGGGTTGAGCCGCACGCCGGGGACGTCGCCGACGATGAGCAGGCCGCGATGCAGGGTGTCGAGGAAGAGCCGCTTGCACAGCTCGGGGCCGGCCGGCTCGCCCGTCGCGGGGTCGACGAAGTCGAAGCCGAGCATCATGCCCACGCCGCGCGAGCGCACCACGTACGGGGACTGCGCCTCGATCTCGCGGATGCCGCGGCCGAGGACGGCGCCGACCTCGCGCACGTTGTCGAGGAAGCCGTCCTCGCGAAGGATGTCGAGCACCGCCAGGCCCGCGGCGCAGGCCACGGGGTTGGCACCGTACGAGGAGGAGGTCGCCGACATCTCCGCGTAGAGGCTGTTGTCCCACAGCGAGCTGGGCGCGGCCACGCCGCTGAGCGGGAAGCCGCCGCCCATCGCCTTGCCCATCACCAGGATGTCCGGCTTCACCGAGAACCAGTCGGCGGCGAAGTGGGTGCCGAGGCGGCCGAAGCCGGTGATGTTCTCGTCGAGGATGAGCAGCCAGCCGCGCCGGGTGCAGAGGTCGCGCAGGCGCGAGAGGAAGCGGCGCTGCGGCGGACGGTTTCCCGCCGTGCCCAGCACCGGCTCGACGATGACCGCGGCCACCCCGCCGTCGAGCGTCGCCGCATGGCGGTCCAGCTCGGCCAGCTCGGCCGCGCCGTCGCCCTCGCAGTCGGGATAGCTGACCGCGTCGTGCTCGGTGCAGAGGGGATAGGGGACGTCGTGCACCCAGCCGATGCCGAGAGCCTCGCGCTCGCCCGCGTAGCGGCGCCCGGTGAAGCGCGTCCCCGCCGTCTTCCCGTGGAAGCCGCTGGTGAAGGAGACCACGTGGTTGCGCCCGGTGGCCGACTGGGCCAGGCGCAGCGCCACCTCGACCGCCTCGGTGCCCCCCGAGTAGAGGGCCACCCGCTCCAGCCCCGGCGGGACGATCTCGGCAAGGCCGGCGAGGTACTCGGCCTGCATCGGCGTGTGCAGCACGGTGGCGGCGAGCTGCCCCGCCTGCTCGGCGATGGCCGCTGCCCAGCGGGGATGAGCGTGGCCGAAGCCGGCGACGCCCATGGCGGTGGCGAAGTCGACGTAGCTCCGCCCCTCGGAGTCGACGAGGTGGGCGCCACGACCGTGGGTGATGACCACCCCGGCCGATTCGGCGATGCGCCGGGGGCCGCCGCCCCCGAGCCGGCGGATGGTGTCGGGGACGCTCGCGGCGCCGGTCGGGAGGGAATCGAGCATGGAAGGACGCACGCCTGAGAGGGCGGAGCGGAGCACTCCGCGGTGAATGGGTCGGCGAGAGTGTACGGCCCGGACAGGTCGACTGGACCGCTGGCCGCCGCCCCGTCACGCTCGGCGCGCGGACTCCTCCGGGAAGCGGTGAGCAGCTAGGAGGGCGGGACGCCCGAGTAGCGGTGAGGCGGCCGGGGGCGCTCCAGGGTGCCGGTCTGGCGCGGGTGCCAGAGCTGCATCGCCCCTCCCAGCGCGTCGGCCAGCGAGTTGAGCAGCAGCCAGAGCAGCGCGAACGTGGCGCCGGTGGCCGTGGGCACGCCGAAGAGGTGGAACACGCCGGTGAAGGTCGCCTCCCGGGTGCCGAGCCCGGCCAGCGTGAACGGCGCAACCCCGGCGATGAGGGCCAGGCAGAGCACGAAGACGATGGTCACGAAGTCGAGCTCGATGTCGACGGCGGCGGCCAGCCCGAAGGCCATCCCCGCCAGGGTGAGCAGGAAGAGCACCGCCTGGGCGACGGCGAAGGAGAGCGCCACCGGGTGGCGGCCGTAGGAGGAGAGCTGCAGCCAGGTCCTGGCCGTCTGGTGGCGCAGCCCGTCCGGCATGAACCGCGAGCGGCGCATCCGCCGCAGCAGCCGCCGCTGCACCCGCGGCGTCACCGAGAACAGCAGCAGCGCCACCGAGGCCAGGAAGACCAGCCCGAAGCCGACCAGCCAGCCCGCCCGGTAGGCGAGGGGAGGGGCGAAGGCGGCGCTGACCAGGGCGAGACCGAAGAGCGCCACCACCACGATCAGCTGGTCGATGGCCACCGAGGCGACGATCGCGGTCATCGCCGGGGAGCGGCGGCCCAGCAGCATCACCTTGATCGCCTGGCCGCCCAATTGCCCGGGCAGCACCAGGTTGTAGAAGGCGCCGACGTAGATGGCCCGGAGCAGCGGGGCGATGCGCTCGCGGACGCCGAGGATGCGCAGCAGCGACTGCCAGCGCCAGGCGGCGACGTAGACGTTGGCGGCGAGGCAGCCGAGCGCCGTCGCCAGCCAGAGCAGGTTGCGCGACCGCCCCAGCGGCTGGAACGCCTCGACGTGCAGCAGGCTGAGGATGTACGCCAGCACCGCGATGCCGACCAGCGCACGCGCGATGCCGAAGACCCGCCGGCGCACCTTCACCGGGATGCGGTGGTACGGCGAGCGCCGCACCAGGGCGCGGGCGCGCGACTCGGCTGGCGGGGTGGTCTCGCTCAGATGTCGTCGTCCCCGGTGTCGCGGACTCGCATCCGCCGCCGCACCCGGGGCACCCGCTGCAGGTGGTAGGGCACGTTCACCACCACCGTCCCGGGGCGGAAGAGCAGGGCGGCCTTGAGCCGCAGCGCGGTCTGGTTGTGCAGCAGGTGGTGCCACCACCGCGTCGCCACCATCTCGGGGAGCACGATGATCAAGGTGTCGTCGCGCCTCTGCTTGTCGATGGCGTCGATGTAGGCCATCAGCGGGCGCACCAGCGAGCGGTACGGCGACTCGATGATCTCCAGCGGCACGTGGTTGCCCCACGCCTCCCATTTGGCGCGCAGCCGGGCGATCTGCTCCTCGTCGTCGCTGACGTGCACGGCCACCACGTTGTCGGAGATCTTGCGCGCCAGTGCCAGCGACTGCAGGGCCACCGCGTTGAGGTCGGCGACGGGGACGATGGCGATGGGCTGCACCTTGGTCGGCGTCGTCGGCGTCTCCACCGCGGCCCGCTCGGAGAGGTCGGTGTAGTGGCGGTGCACCGACTGGAGGAGGAGCACCAGCAGCGGGATGACGATGACGATGATCCAGGCGCCGTCGAGGAACTTGTCCGAGGCGGTGACGATGAACACCGCCGCCGTCATCACCATGCCCACGCCGTTGACCACGATGCCGCGGCGCCAGCCGGGCTTCTTCAGCCGGCGCCAGCGCCGCACCATGCCCAGCTGGGCCAGGGTGAAGGCGATGAAGACGCCCACCGTGTACAGCGGGATCAGCCGCAGCGTGTTGCCGTTGAAGGCGAGCACCAGGACGATGGCCAGCAGCGCCAGCAGCACGATGCCGTTGCTGTAGGCGAGCCGGTCGCCGAGGCGCTTGAACTGGTGCGGCGCGTAGTTGTCCGAGGCCATGAAGTAGAAGAGCCGTGGGAAGCCGGTGAAGGCGGTGTTGGCGGCGAGGATGAGCACCGCGAACGTCGAGCCGATGACCACGTAGTAGGGGAGGGTGTTGGCGAAGGCGGCGTGGGCCACCTGGGAGAGCAGGCTCTCGTCGGCTTTCACGGTGAAGCCGAGCAGCTTGGTGGCGATGCCGATGCCGATCAGCATGGCGGCCAGCAGCACGCCCATCCAGGCCAGGGTGGTGCGGGCGTTGCGCGCCTCCGGGGGCTTGAAGGCGTTGACGCTGTTGCTCAGCGCCTCGATCCCGGTCAGCGAGGAGCAGCCGTTGGAGAACGCCTTGAGGACGAGCAGGATGCCGAACGCGTTGACGTCGACCTTCACCCCGTCGAAGTGCGGCGTTCCCGTGTGCAGCGTGCCCATGGCGAGCCGCACGAAGACGGCCCCGACCATGGCCAGGATGGAGAAGACGTAGAGGTAGGTCGGCCAGGCGAACGCGGTGGCCGACTCCCGCACCCCGCGCAGGTTGCCCAGCATGATCAGCACGATGAAGCCGGCGCTGATCTCGGCGATGTACGGCTGCAGCGACTGCGCTGCGCTGGCGATCTGCTGCACCCCGCTGGTCACCGACACGGCCACGGTGAGGATGTAGTCGGTGATCAGCGCGGCGCCGGCGATGAGCCCGTAGCGGGCGCCGAGGTTCTCCCGGGCGACGACGTAGGAGCCACCCGAGTTGGGGTACTCGTGGATCACCTGCCGGTAGCTGAGGATCAGTGCGACGAGGAGGAAGAGGATGGCCCCGAGGATGGGGAGGACAGCCCCGTAGGCCACGCCGCCGGCGACGGCCAGGACCGCGAGGATCGCCTCGGGACCGTAGGCCACCGACGACAGCGAGTCGGAGGAGAGGATGGCCAGCGCCATCGCCTTGGTCAGGCGCTGGTGGGCGAAGTGGCGCGTCTCCAGGGGGTTGCCCAGCAGGGTGCGACGCAGGTGGGCCATGCGCCGGGCCATGCCCGTCTTCGGTTCGCTGGCGCGCGACGTCGCCTGCAGCCACCCGGGTGCGACGCGCTCGAAGCCCTGGCGCCTGGGCCGCACGATGCGCACGTAGCGCTCACCGGGCCGGCTGCCGCGCTCCTCGGCGAGGTCGAGGTCGGGGTCGATGCCGCCGGCGGGAACGGCGCGCGGCACGTCCCTCCAGGCGCGCGCCGCATCCTGCAGGACGCGCGCCTCCTCCGCCGTGAGCTGCACCGGGCGCTCTGAGTCGGCGCCCTCCTGCTGGCCCGGCCCGGGGACCGTTTGGTTCATCGGTGTGGTGCGATCTCGTAACCGGAAGCCTTCGCCGCCAAGTGTAGGCTTGGCCCCGCGCCGCACGACGGACCGCACCCTCCGCCGGGCGGGGCAGCCCGTCCGTTACGATTGAGGCCAGCCCAGCCGATCCCGGCAGCAGGTGGGAGACCCGGACGGGCATCTCACCACCCGGCTCGATTCACGCATTGACCATCACCGACACGCCTGACGCACCGACCGTGCCCATCGCTTCCCCGGAGCTCGCCCCTGGGGGCGAGCTGGAGCAGACGCCGTCCACCGACGGTGCCGCACCGGCTGAGGCCGCGGCAGAGGCTCCCGAGGCGGAGGCCGCCCAGGCTCCCTCCGGGGATCCCGGGACGGCGGACGCCGCCGACGGCGCGAAGCCTGCGCGCAAGCGCGCCGGCAAGGCGCCGACCGGCAGCGCGCAGGGCCGGCGCACCACCGCGCAGCGCCTCGGCAACTTCCCGCGCGCCGACAGGCCCGCCGAGATCCCCGCCCCCGAGCACCACCACCTGCCGGGCTGGGTGCGGCGCGACTTCGCCCGGGCCAGGCCGCCGCTCAGCAACATCCTCGCGCTGCTCGAAGGCGATGCCAGGCAGGCCTTCTCCCAGCGCATCAGCGAGCTGACCGCCGGCATCTCCGCGGGCCGCTTCTCCCTGGCCTGGCAGTACCCCGACCTGGTCGACGAGGGCCGCGCCCTCTACGAGAAGCAGCGCCGCGAGAGCGCGGAGACCGCTCGCGCCTCCCGCCAGCTCGACACCGCGCGGCGCCGCATCCAGGATCGCATCCGCGACGCCGCCGACCAGCTCACCCCCGAGGTCGCCGCCCGCCTGCAGCGCCAGCTTCGCAGCGCAGGCGACGGCGAGGCCATCAACGCCGTCGCCTCCGAGCTGGACGGGGTGGCCACCGCCGCCAAGACCACCGCGGAGAAGCGCCGCGAGCGCGAGATCGAGCGCACCAGGGCCCGCATCCGCCGCAGCGCCGCGGTCACCGGGACGGCCGAGGCCGCTCCCCAGACGGAGACCTGGCAGGACGTCCTGCGCCGCTTCGCCGAGGAGCAGGCGGCGGGCTCGCGCAGCTCCGAATAGCGGCCCGCCGGCCCGGCCGGAGGCAGCGACTCCGCGGCTATACTCCGCGCGTGGCAACCATGTGTTCGGCGGCCTTCGCGTGCCCGCCGGAGCGCCGATGACCGACATCGAGAGGCTCGACCCCGACCGCCTCGCCCCGGACGCCGCCAACCCCGCCGTGCGCTCGGTGATGCGCGAGGAGGTGGTCTTCTGCCTCCCCAGCACCACCATCGACGCCGTCGCCAAGCTCATGGCCGACAACGACCTCACCGAGCTGCCCGTGCTCATCGACCGCCGGCCCGTCGGCTACGTCGAGGCGCGCGACATCGTCGAGCGGCTGGTGGAGGGCAGGGTGGTGGTCGCCGGCTCCGACGTGGTGCGGCCCTTCGTCACCGAGGTCACCGCCAGCGACATCCTGCACACCCCGCCGCTGCTGGTCGACGAGAAGGACCGGCTGCTCGACGTGCTCGCCTCGATGCGCCGCCAGGAGCGCCAGTCGGCGCTGGTGATGCACGAGGACGAGCGGCCCGTGGGAATGATCACCGCCCGCGAGGTGGCCGCCCACCTCGCCGCCCAGCTCCAGGGAGCCCCGGCCAATGCCTGACCTCGACCGCATCGCCGCCCCCCTGGGCGCCGAGTGCGACCCCGACGACACCCTCGCCGACGTCCTCGACCTGCTCCGCGGCCAGCATCCGCTGCCGCTCAACGTCGTCCACCGCAGCATCGTGGTCGGCACCGTCGGCCTCGACGCGGTCATCCCCGCATCCGGGCGGGACCTGGGCACCGTTCGCGTCGGCGACGTGATGCGTCCCGTCCCCGAGCTCGACGCCGGCGAGTCCGTCGAGCTGGCGGCCCGGCGCATGGTCGAGACCGGGGCGAGCGCAGTCGTGGTCACCGAGCCCGAGGGCGGGCTCTTCTCGCGCAGCACGCGCGCCGTGGGCGTGGTCTCGCAGGCGCAGGTTCTGGCCGAGATCGGCCGCAACGTGGTGGACAAGGCGCCGATGAAGATGCTCATCGGCCATCGCGACCTGGGCTTCAACGTGCCGGTGTCGCCCTGCCAGCGCAACTGCCCGATCAAGCAGGACATCGCCACCTACATCGACTACGTCTCCCAGGGCCGCTACGTCGACTCCTGGATGGTGATCCACGAGACCAACCCCTTCCCCTCGATGCTGGGCCGGCTCTGCAACCACCCGTGCGAGACCGACTGCAAGCGCGGCTGGGACCCCGGGGAGGACCCGGTGACGATCCGCTCCATCAAGCGCTTCAGCACCGACTTCGCCTTCAAGCAAGGCCTCTGGATCGACTACAAGATCGCCCCGCCGAAGGGGAAGAGCGTCGCCGTCGTCGGCGCCGGCCCCGCCGGCCTCACCGCCGCCCTCGACCTGCGCGTCCAGGGGTACGAGGTGCACCTCTTCGAGCGCGAGTCGAAGGTGGGCGGCCTGCTCAGCACGTCGATCCCGCCCTTCCGCTTCGACCACAAGCAGCTCCAGTGGGAGCTGGACATGATCCTCAACACGGGGATCGAGGTCCATACCGACACCAACGTCGGCGTCGACGAGGGCGACGTCACGCTGGACTCGCTGCTCGCCGAGCACGACGCGGTGTTCGTCAGCATCGGGATGATGAAGGGCCGCATCCTGCCCGTCCCCGGCAGCGACGCGCCGCAGGTCATCGACGCCATGCGCTTCCTGCGCATCATCAGCTACGACCGCATCCCCGAGCACTTCGA
>Ga0070741_10018437_pt1 | contig 11303 bp, 11 predicted proteins | sample Coa_R1_4_FD_66440 | JGI IMG/M metagenome (GOLD analysis project Ga0070741, IMG submission 66440) | Surface soil microbial communities from Centralia Pennsylvania, which are recovering from an underground coalmine fire - Coalmine... | ecosystem: Environmental > Terrestrial > Soil > Unclassified ...
TGGCACCGCCTGATTTGGCGATGGCGTCTTCGTCGCGACAAGCACGGATAGCCGTGTCCCAAGAGCGGACACCGAGCGCTCTGCTCAAGCGCCCGTCGCGAACGCTGGCGCAGGCGACCGCCTACGTTCACTCGCGCGGGTGTCTAGGCGCGTAGCGGCGATGGAGGATTAATCGACCGTCATTCGTGCACCGGCCGAGGCGAGCGGCGAGATTCCCCGGTCGAGCTTCCGCCTCAGCTGCAGACGGTGCTGCGCGAGATCGAGGCCCGGATCTCACGGATCGTTCCCGCAGCGGTGCGTTCGAGGAGCGGGTGGCGACAGCCGGTCGGGCTCGTCGGCACCGACGGCACGAAGTAGACATCTCCGCGAGCGTCGACTCTCAGGTCGTTCATCGGCCAGATGATCGCGGCCGGCCGAACGTGCAGGGCTCTCGCGATCTCGTCCGTCGTCGCCAGCGGCACCAACCGGCTGCTCGTCACCCGCACGACGTCGAGATCGTGGAACGCGACCACCTCTCCGCCCCCTGCCGCGAGGCCCTGCCCGCCCCAGGCCGGGTAGGCGGCGGACGAGCCGTCGTCCCTGAGGACGAGGAGCTCCTTCGGGTGCGGCCGGCCGATCGCAGCGCCGCCGCTCTCGCACGCGAAGACGCGAAAGCCCTGCCCCGAGACGCCGCTTCCGCAATCCGCCAGGATCGCCGGTTGGACGCGATGCGGCGATCGCAGGCCCAGCGCGGCGCCGGCCGCTCCGCCGCCGACGACGAGCGCGACAGCCGCGAGGAGAACCGGGTGTCGCCGCAGTCCATGCATCACAGCCGGTTATACGCCCTCACCGAGATGGGCCGACCGCGTGCCGCCGAGGAGCGCGCGCGTCGCGAGAGGCCGCCGACACGCGACGCTAGGCCAGGCGCTCGGCCGGATAGCCGAGACCCTGCATCGTCTCGAGGATCTCGTCGCAGTGCGCGGAGTCGCGCGTCAGGAGCGTGAGCTCGACGCCGGTGTCCCCGACCGGCAGGCCCGCCGTCTCGCGCTGGTGCTCGACCTCGACGACGTTCACGCGCGCCTCGGCCAGCAGCGACAACAGCTTCGCGAGCTCGCCGGGCCGGTCCGGCACGCGGCTCCGGACGACGAGGTAGCGGCCGCCGACGGCGAGACCGTGGCGCATCACGGAGATCAGGAGGGTCGCGTCGATGTTGCCGCCGGAGAGCACGCAGACCGTGCACCCTGGGCCGGCGACCTTGCCGTTCAGGAGCGCCGCCACGCCGACCGCTCCCGCACCCTCGACGACGAGCTTCGTCCGCTCGAGCAGCAGCACGATCGCCTCGCTGATCTCCTCGTCCGAGACGGAGACGACGTCGTCGAGCACCTCGTCGAGAATCGACTGCGTCAGGTCGCCCGGCCGCTTGACCGCGATGCCGTCGGCGATCGTGAAGCCGGGGCCGCCCGGCAGCGTGCCCGCCGCCTGCACCCCGACGATCCGCAGGTCGGGCTTGCGCGCGCGGAGTGCGAGCGCGATGCCCGAGGCGAGCCCGCCGCCGCCGATCGGGACGATCGCCGTCTCGAGCTGCGGCACCTGGTCCGCGAGCTCGAGTCCGATCGTCCCCTGGCCCGCGATCACCACCGGATCCTCGAACGGATGCACGAACGTCGCGCCGTGCTCCTCGACATACGCCTGCGCCGCCGCGAGGCAGTCCTCGATCGCGTCCCCGCCGAGCACGACTTCAGCACCGTAATGGCGCGTCGCGTCGACCTTCGCCATCGGCGCGTCCTGCGGCATGAAGACGTGCGCGCGCGCACCGACCTCGCGCGCCGCCCACGCGACAGCCTGACCATGGTTGCCGGCGCTCGCGGCGACGACGCCCGCCGCACGCTCGGGCTCGCGCAGCGCGGAGATGCGGTTGTACGCGCCGCGGATCTTGAACGAGCCGGTGCGCTGCAGGTTCTCGGCCTTCAGCTGCACCTCCCGGCCGACGAGCTGCGAGATCGTCTCCGAGGCGTAGACCGGCGTGACGCGCGCGACGCCGTCGAGCCGCGCCCGCGCGGCCTCGATGTCAGGAAGCGTCGGTGCGCGTTCCGTCACGGCCAATGCGGAACACCTTCTCCAGGATCTCTCGGACAGCGCTCAGAGGATCGAGCTCACGACGTTGTACCTCGTCGAGCAGCCGCCGAAGCTCCGGATCGCCCTCGACCGTGCGCTCGATGTGCGCTTTGGCGCGCGCCGACGCGACGGCGAAGACCTCGGCGGCGAGGTTCCGCGCGCGGCGCTCCTCGAGCAGGCCCGAGCTCTCGAGGAACGCACGATGCGCCTCGAGCTTCTCCCACAGCTCGGGCACGTTCTCGCCGCGCGTCGCCTCCGTCAGCACGATCGGCGGCCGCCACTCGCGGTCGCGGTCGAGCGCGAGGATCGAGCGCACCTCGTTCAGCATCGTCTTCGCCGCGGGATGATCCATCTTGTTGATCGCGATCACGTCCGGGATCTCCATGATCCCGGCCTTCAGCGCCTGCACCGAGTCGCCTGAGCCGGGCATCAGGACGAGCAGCACCGTGTCGGCGATGCCGATCACCTCGACCTCGCTCTGACCTGTGCCGACGGTCTCGAGCAGCACGAGCTCCTTCCCGGCGGCGTCGAGGACGAGCAGCGCCTGCAGCGTCGCCTCGGCGAGCCCGCCGAGGTGGCCGCGCGTGCCCATCGAGCGGATGAACACGCCGGGGTCGAGAAAGTGGTCGCTCAGCCGGATGCGGTCGCCGAGCAGCGCCCCGTGCGAGAACGGGCTCGACGGATCGACGGAGACGACCCCGACTTGCGTGTCGTGCGCTCGCACGTGGCGGAGAAGCGCCGAGATGAGCGACGACTTGCCGACGCCGGGCGGACCCGTGAGCCCGACCGTGTAGGCCTTGCCCGTCTCGGGATACAGCTCTGCCACGAGGTCGTAGGCGAGCTGATCGCCGTTCTCGACGAGGGTGATCGCACGCGCGAGCGCGCGCCGGTCGCCGTCGCGGACGCCGGCGGCAAGCGTCTCGCGGGTCCAGTCGCGGCGCCCGGGCACCCGGTGGAGACTACGCGCCTGCTTCGGCGGCCGTCACGCTCGCACGCGGCTCGCGCGCGAGCGCCCAGCCGACGACGGAGGCGACGGCGAGCGCCCCGGCGCCGGCGCCCCACACCCAGCGTGCATCCCCCGGGGCCATCGCAGCGCCGGCGGCGACGATGCCCAGTCCCATGCCCGCCCACGTGGCGCTCATCACGAACGTGAGCGCGCGTCCGCGCAGGTCGTCGCGCGTCCGCTGCACGAGGAGCGCGTTGCACACGACCGCGGCGCCGTTGCCGATCCCCCCGACGAGGCAGCATCCGGCCGCCATCCAGATGTCGACGCTCGCGGCGCCGATGCCGAACGTCGCGGCCATCAGCGCGATCGAGCACCCGTAGGCGCGGGCGATGCCGATCCGCTCGACCAGGGCGCCGCTGACCCAGCTGCCGATCACGAGACCGACGCCGATCGCGCCGTAGAGCAGCCCGTAGCCGAAGTCGCCGGCGTGCAGCGTGTTCTTCGCCATGAACACCTCCGCGACGCTCGTGGCGCCCGAGCCTGCGAGCGCGATCGTCCACGCGACGAGCACCGCGAGCAGCGAGCGCGAGTGGAGCACGGCCGAGAATCCGTCGCGCAGGTCGCGCCAGTGGCCGCGCGAGAGCATCGTCTCGCTCTGCAGCAGGCGCGCCGGGATCCGCAGCACGAGCACCGCCGACACCGCGAACGAGACGGCGTTGATCCAGTAGGCGAGGTGCGGGCCTTCGGCCGCCGTCAGCACGCCGCCGAGCACGGGGCCGGCCGCCCAGCTCACGTTCTCGACCGTTTGCAGGAGCGCGTTCGCGGCGGGCAGCTCGCTCTCGGAGACCATGTTCGGCACGCCGGCGTAGACGGCCGGCCGGAAGAAGCCCGTCGCGAGCCCCGCGACGAGCGCGAGCCCGACGATCTCCGACGCGTTCGTCGCGAACGGCAGCAGACAGAACACGATCGCGCGGAGGACGTCCGCCGCGACCATCAGGTTCCGGCGCCGCAAGCGGTCGAGCAGCGGACCGAGCGTCAAGCCGACGACGATCGACGGCAGGAAGTCGACGAGCAGCACCGCGCCGACCCAGAGACCGGAGTCTGTGCGGTCCTTGACGTCGATCGTCAGCGCGATCGCGGCGAGGAACGTGCCGACGCTCGAGCCGAGCGTCGACAGGAACAGCAACCGAAAGCCGGCGCCCCGCAGCGGAGCCAGCTGCCTGGAGGTGCGGCCGGGCAATGCGGCCCCCAGGGTAACAAGGGGCTTTCGGTTACGAGGAGACGCCGGAAAGCACGTGTCCGAGCGCGGCGCCGAAGAGCTCGAGCTCCTCCGGCGTGCCGACCGACACGCGAATCGCCTCGGGTGCCCCGAACCCGGCGAGCGGCCGTACGATCACGCCCTGCTGCAGCAGCTGCTCGAAGAGCGCCTGCCCGTCGCCGACCTCGACGTAGACGAAGTTGCCGAGCGAGGGCACCGGCTCGAGCCCGTGCTCGCGCAGGATCGACTCGAGCTGCGTGCGGCCGGCGGCATTGAGCGCCCGCCGCGCTGCGAGCTCCTCGTCCTGGCCGATGCTCGCGAGCGCGGCGACCTGCGCGGGCGAGGCGACGTGGAACGCGCCCCGCACCTTGTCGGTCGCCTCGACGACGTCCGCCGGCGCGACGCCGTAGCCGACGCGCGCACCCGCGAGGCCGTAGATCTTCGAGAAGGTGCGAAGCACGACGACGTTGCCGCCGGGCGCGTAGAGCTCCGCGATCGCGTCCGCGTAGTCGGGATCGGCGATGTACTCGAAGTACGCCTGATCGATCACGACGAGCGTTTGCGCAGGGACGCGCTCGACGAACGCGCGCAGCTCCGCGCGGCCGTTCGCTGTTCCGGTCGGGTTGTTCGGATGGCAGACGTAGACGAGCTTCGTCCGCGGGCCGATCGCGTCGAAGAGCGCGTCGAGGTCGTACGTATGGTCGCGCAGCGGCACCCGCTTCGGCGCTGCGCCGAGCTTGACCGCGTCGAGCACGTAGCTCGGGAACGACGGCCAGCCGCAGACGATCTCGTCGCCGGCCTCGAGCGTCGCCTGCGAGAGCAGGTCGATGACGCCGTCCGCGCCCGCGCCGACGACGATCTGTCCCACGTCGACGCCGTGGCGCTCGGCGAGCGCAGACCGGAGCGCGTAGGCGCCTCCGTCGGGATAGCGGTTCAGCTCGAGCGAGAGGCGCTCCATCGCCTCGAGCGCCGACGGGAACGGCGGGAACGGCCCCTCGTTCGACGCGAGCTTGACGATGCGCTCGAGGCCGAGCTCCCGCTGGACCTCCTCGATCGGCTTGCCGGGCTGATACGGGACGAGCCCGGCGATCGCCTCGCGGAAGCGGCGCGTCACTCCTCGCCGCCGCGCTTGCGGCGCCAGAAGAAGAGCACGCCCGCGATCGCGGCGACGATTCCGGCCGCGGCGCCCCCCTGCCGGGCGCTCGGCACGGCGTCGGCCGCCTTCTTCCGCACGACACGCTTGCCCACCTTGACTGCGACCCAGCCGACGAGCGCGTTCCGCCTGTTCACGATCCCCATGTGGCCTCCCTTCGCGGTGCGAGGACGCTAGCAGCACCGCGAAGCCGCCCGTCCAAAGGCGGCTCCGCGTAGGAAGGAGATGTCTCCCTCCGGGGCCCGCGGGCGGCATGGCCCCGGAGGGATAGGGACGAGGGCACGTCCTTTCGTTGAGATGCCGCTCCCCCCGAAAACTTGCGCGGGCGATCTACGGAAGCTTCGACTGGGGCTGCGGCAGGTCGGCCGGGACCTGGACCGGGGGCAGCGGCGGTGCCTGGACGGTGACCGTCACGGGCGGAAGCGGCGGCAGAGCGGGCAGCTGGGGCAGCGTGGCGGAGACCGTCGACGTCACGGGCGTCGCGACGCTCACGACGGCCTTCTTCGCGGCCCGGGCGCCCGGATGCCGGGCCGCGGCCGGCGCGGGCGCAGGCGCGGACGCCGTCGACGCCGTCGACGACGGCGGCGGCGACGGCGCGGCCGCAACGGGAGCGGCCGGTGGTTGCACGACCCCACGCGAGTCGTCGGAGACGGTCGCACGCGGATGGACGACGACGGTCTGCGGCGCCGTCGGTGCGACGGCGGCACGGCGCCGCGTGACGGCCTCGACGCGATGCGCCCGGGCCGGCTGCGCGGCTTTCGGCGCGACGACCGCCTCGACGAGCGGCGCGCGCGAGGCCCCGCTCCTCGCATGGGACGGCCCGGTCGAGACATAGCCGACGCCGCCGGCGACGGCGCCTGCGACGAGCACCGCTGCGACCTTCGCGCCGGCGGCGTTACCGGCCGCGCCGCCGCCTGCGACGAGCCGCCGCAGCGAGCGCGGCACCTGCACCAGCACGAGCCCCCGGATCGCGGTCGCCTGCAGGCGCAGCGAGCGGCGCGCGCGAGAGATCAGCGCCTCGGCGGCGGGCACGGTGACGCCGAGCGAGTCGGCGATCTCGACGTACGACCGGCCCTCGAACTCGCGCATCGTGATCGCCTGACGCTGGTTGAACGGGAGCCGTCCGAGCGCGCGCAGGAGCTCGCGCACGTTCGGCCGATCCGGCTCGAGCGTCGGCAGCTGCTCGACGAGGTCGTCGATCGGCACCTCGCGCGGCCGCCGCACGGCGAAGCGCGCGCGTGAGCGACAGGCGTTGTGCGCGATCGCGATCAGCCAGTGCTGGGGCTTCTGCGGCTCCTCGCCGGCCTGCATCGCCCGGTACGCGTTGAGGAACGTCGTCTGCGTGACGTCCTCGGCCTCGGCCGGGTTGCGCAGGACGGCCAGGACGTAGCGATAGACGTCGCGGACGTAGCGCTCGTAGAGGCGCTCGAAAGCGCGGTCGCGCGGGTCATCGACCGGGACGGTGGCCATGCCTGCGGACACAACGGCGCCGAAGCGCGCGTGGTTACGCGGTCGCGGCGGCCCGGGGCTTGCGGTTCGGGATGTGGACGGCGCGGCCGAGCGCCACGAGGCCTGCCTCCTTGATCGCCTCGGAGAGCGTCGGGTGCGGCGCCATCCCGTCGGCGACGGTCTCGACCGTCGACTCCGCGTCGATCGCGACGACGCCCGCCTCGACCATGTCGGTGACGTGAGGTCCGACCATCACGAGACCGAGCAGCTCTCCGTACCGCGTCTCGTGGATCGACTTGACCCAGCCGACGGTCTCGTCCTGCATCACGGCGCGCGCGTTCGCGACCCACGGGAACTGTCCGACGGCGACGTCGTCGCCGTACTGCTCGCGCGCCTCCGCCTCGGTCAGCCCGACGGCGGCGATCTCCGGGTCGGTGTAGATCGGTCTCGGGACGGCGCGGTTGTCGACGACGGCGTCGTGGCCGCATGCGTTCTCGGCGGCGACCTCGCCTTCGCGGAACGCGGTGTGCGCGAGCTGCCAGTAGCCGGCGCAGTCGCCGACCGCGTAGATGTGCGGAACCGTCGTGCGGCGGCGCTCGTCGGCGGCGATGCCCTTGCGGCGGTCGAGCTGGACGCCGATCTCCTCGAGCCCGAGGCCTTCGACGAGCGGGCCGCGCCCGACGGAGACGAGCATCAGGTCGGCCTGCACCGTCTCGCCCTCGCCGAAGTGCACGGTCAGCTGCGAGCCGTCGTCTTCGACCTTCGTGCACTGCTTCCCGAGCTGGAGCGCGATCCCGCGCTTCCCGAACTGCTTGGCGAGCTCCTTCGAGGCGTCCGCGTCCTCCTGCGGGATGAGCGAGTCGAGCATCTCGACGATCGTCACCTCGCTGCCGAAGCGGCGGAAGATCGACGCGAACTCGCACCCGATGATGCCGCCGCCGAGGATCACGAGCCGCCGCGGCACCTGCTCCTGCGCGAGCAGCCCGGTCGAGTCGACGCAGCGAGGCGAGTCGAGCCCGTCGATCGGCGGCCGCAGCGGGAACGAGCCCGTCGCGACGACCGCCTGCCTGAACGCGACGTCCTCCCCGCCCTCGACCGCGATCGTGTTCGCGTCGCGGAAGCGACCGGCGCCCTTGACCCACTCGACGCCGTTCGCCTTGAAGAGGCCCGCGACGCCCGACGTCATCTGCTTGACGACGCCCGCCTTCCAGGTGTTGGCCGCGGCGAAGTCCAGCCGCGGCTCGCCGACCTGCACGCCGAACTTCGCGAAGCTCTCCTCTGCCTGCTTCAACGCCAGCGCCGTCTGCACCCATGCTTTCGTCGGGATGCAGCCGACGCGCAGGCACGTACCGCCGAGCTCCGGCTCGCGCTCGACGCAGGCGACCTTCGCACCGAGCTGCGCTGCGCGGATCGCGGCGGTGTACCCGCCGGGACCGCCTCCGAGGACGGCGACGTCCACATCCATAGGAGGCGATGGTAGTTGCGACCTGCCAAGCTCTGCGGAGGCATGGCGGTGGAGTTTCGGGTGCTCGGCCCCGCTGTCTCTCAGAGCCGCGCGACCATCGTCACAGCGTGCGCATCGGACCGGACCGTCTCGAAGCCGAAGCGCTCGTAGTAGGCCGTCTGCTCGGGCGAGGCGCTGAGGCTGACGGCGGCGTAGCCGTCGGCGCGCGCCCGCTCGAGCAGGGCGTCGAGGAGCTCCTTGCCGGCCCCGCGCCCGCGCCGCGACGGCACGATCGCGATCGTCACCTCCGGCGTCTGCTCGTCGACGAACCCGAAGCCGGGCTCGCCGGCGCCGAAGAGCCGGAACCACGCGGCGCCGTAGGCATGCGGGCCGTCCATCGCGACGACGCCCGTGTCGCCGCGCCGGCCCCAGTTCTGGACGTACCGGTACACGGGCCGCTCTTCGTCCTCGGCGATCCGCCAGTGGTACGCGTGGCGCAGCATGTCGCGCAGGAACCGGACGTCGTGCACGTCGACGGGACGGAGCACGGCCGCCAGTGTACGGCGAGCAGCCCGACCCGGGCTCCGGGCTACAGCTCTTCGGCGAGCTGGATCCGGTTGCCGTCGGGGTCGTAGACGTCGAGCAGGCGCATGACGCCCTGCGGGATCTCGACGACCGTCCCGACGTCGACGCCGGCCGCCCGCAACCGCTCGGCCTCCGACTTCAGGTCGTCGACGTCGACGTGCGCGACCGCGCCCTCGTCCTGCGGGTCTCCCTCGGCGAGCCCGATCTCCATCGCACCGTGCCGGAGGTGCGACCAGCGTTCCCCGAAGTCGAAGGCGACCTCCTCGAAGCCGAGCGTGTCGCGGTAGAACGACCGGGCGTCCTCGAGGCTGCGAACGTAGTACCAGACGGTCGGAGCCACGCTACAACGCGAGACCGGGGTTCTCGAGGAACGCCTTGACCGTGCGGAGGAACTCGGCGCCGGTCGCGCCGTCGACGGCACGGTGGTCGCAGGTGAGCGTCATCGTCATGAGGGGCAGCACGTGCAGCTCGCCGTCGCGCGGGACGACCTGCTCGCTCGTCGAGCCGACCGCGAGGATCGACGCCTGCGGCGGGTTGAGGACGGCGACGAACTGGTCGACGTCGTACATGCCGAGGTTCGAGATCGTGAACGTGCCGCCCTCGAGATCGTCCGCGCGCAGCTTGCCGTCGCGAGCGCGCCCCACGAGGTCTGCGCGCACGGACGCGATCTGCGCGATCGTCCGCTGCTCTGCCGCGCGGACGACGGGTACGACGAGCCCCTGCGGCGCGGCGACGGCGATTCCGACGTCCGCGTTCGGGAAGACGAGCAGCGCGTCGTCCGAGTACTGGACGTTCATGTCACGGTGCAGCATCAATGCGTTCGCGCAGACCTTCGTGAGCACGTCGGTGACCGTGATCCGCACGTCGGGATGCAGTTCTCGCTGCTTCGCGACGAGCTCGTTCGCCTGCGTCATGTCGGCACGCACCGTGAGCTGGAACGCCGGCACCGTCCACGCCTGCGTGAGGCGGCGCGCGATCGTCTTGCGGATGCTCGTGAGCGGCCGCGACTCGACCTCGGCGGCACCGATGATCGGTTCGGCGGCTCCGCGCCGGCCGACGCTCTCGACGTCGACCGCCACGATTCGGCCGTCCGGTCCCGTGCCCTGGATCTGCGAGAGCTCGATCCCGCGCTCGCGCGCGATGCGCCGCGCGAGCGGCGATGCCTTGACGCGGCCGTTCGTCGTCGACGACGCGGTTGCCGGCTGCTGCTCGGCCGGCTCGGCGGCCGCCGCGCGCCCCTCGGCCCGTTCCGGCTCGCGCTTCGGCGCCTCGGCCGGCTTCTCCGCCGAGGCAGGCGCCTCCTCGCCGGCGGCGCCGATGAACGCGATCGTCTCGCCGACCGGAACCTCGCCCTCGGAGACGGCGATGCGCAACAGCACGCCCGACGCCTCCGCCTCGACCTCCTGCGTCACCTTGTCCGTGTCGAGCTCGTACAGCGGCTCGCCCTTCTCGACCGGCTCGCCCTCGGACTTCAGCCACTTGACGATCGTCCCCGACTCCATGCCCTGTCCGAGCCGGGGGAGCTTGACCTCGGTCGCCATTACTTCCCCACGGTGCGCTTGATCGCCGCGAGCACGTCGGCGGCGTGCGGGACGACGAACTGCTCCATCACCGGCGCGAACGGCAGCGGAGCGAACTTCGCGCCGACGCGCTCGATCGGCGCGTCGAGCCAGTCGAACGCCTGGTACTGCAGCACCGATGCGACCTCCGCGCCGAAGCCCATGCGGGTGACGGCCTCGTGCGCGACGACGGCGCGGTTCGTCTTCTTGACGGACGCGACGAGCGTCTCCTCGTCCAGCGGCTGCAGCGTGCGCGGATCGACGACCTCGACCGAGATGCCGTCCGCCTCCGCCTGCTCGGCCGCCTGCAGCGACTCGTGCACGAGCCGACCGGTCGCGATCACCGTCACGTCGGTCCCCTCGCGATGCACGCGCGCCTTGCCGATCGGGATCGGCTCGATCTCCTCGGGCACGGCGCCCTTGATCCCGTAGAGCGTTCGGTGCTCGAAGAAGACGACGGGGTTGTCGTCGTAGATCGCGGACCAGAGCAGGCCGCGCACGTCCTCCGGCGTCGACGCGAACACGACCTTCAACCCGGGGATGTGCACGAACCACGCCTCGAGCTGCTGCGCGTGCTGAGCGCCCGGCGACCACCCCGCGCCGCCCTGCGTGCGGAAGACCACCGGCACGGTCAGCTGCCCGCCCGACATGTAGCGCGCCTTCGCCGCCTGGTTCACGACCTGCTCGGCGGCGAGCGTCATGAAGTCCTCGTACATGATCTCGGCGACGGGACGCATGCCCTGCATCGCCGCGCCGATCGCCGTGCCGGCGAGCGCCATCTCCGAGATCGGCGTGTTGCGCACGCGCTCGGGCCC
>Ga0070741_10018438_pt1 | contig 11302 bp, 10 predicted proteins | sample Coa_R1_4_FD_66440 | JGI IMG/M metagenome (GOLD analysis project Ga0070741, IMG submission 66440) | Surface soil microbial communities from Centralia Pennsylvania, which are recovering from an underground coalmine fire - Coalmine... | ecosystem: Environmental > Terrestrial > Soil > Unclassified ...
GAGTCCACATGCTCATACGGCACCACCATGAGATGACCCGTGCTGTAAGGATAGAGATTTAAGATGACGTAGTTTCTGCGCGCCCGGTGCACGACCAAGTTCTCGTCGTCCTTATCAGACTGGGCCGCGCAGCAGAAAATGCATTCGGAGCTGGTCTTTTTACTTTGAACGTACTGATAGCGCCACGGACTCCACAGGTGGTCCATAAACTTCGGAGGCGCGAATTAGGAACTGTGGGAGCCGTCCGGAGAGGGAGCTTCGCCCGCCGGCGCGCCCTGGCCGTTCGAAGAATTGTTTACGAGATCCTTCAGCTCTTTACTGGGCTTGAAGTACGGGATGCGCTTGGAGGGGACTTCCACGCGAGTGCCGGTCTTGGGATTCCGTCCCACGCGGGGTTGCCGTTGACGGGTCCTGAAACTGCCGAACCCACGGATTTCGATCTTGTCGCCCGAGCGCAGAGATTTCACGATGCTGTCGAAGATAGCTTCCACGATCACTTCGGAATCTTTGCGGGTCATTTCGACGACCCGGGAAACTTCCTCGATCAACTCAGCCTTCGTCATTTGTTCCTTCTCTCCGTTTTTTGAGGTCCGGCTTTACCGGCCTTCGCTTTTGACTCTGATATTCATTACTTCTTCGATGGTCATTGTAGCGGCAGCAGCATGGCGCTGATAGTCTTCCAGGCGCGTACGTTCTTCGTCGTCCGACAGTGCGCGGATACTCAGTCCGATCTTCTTCTCGGCTTCGTTCAGCCTTACGATCTTAAAATCCATCTCCTCGCCGATCGGCAGCGCCGATTCATCGTGGCGGTGTTCGGACGCGCCCGGAATTTCCGAGCGGTGACATAACCCTTCCACTCCCGCGGCGAGTTCCACGAAAACGCCGAAATTCGCAGCCCGGCACACGCGGCCGCGGACGACATCACCTACCTGGTGCGCGCGGAAGAAGGACTCCCAGGCATCCGGCTGCAGTTGCTTCACGCCCAAAGATAGGCGGCGGTTCGGCGCGTCGATCTGCAGGATCACCGCCTGAACCAACTGCCCTTTCTTCACCACTTCGGAGGGATGCTTAATGCGCTTGGTCCAGGATAGATCGGAAATGTGCACTAACCCGTCGATACCTTCTTCGATCTCGATGAACGCGCCGAAATCGGTGAGTTTACGCACGCGGCCTTCGACGACCGAACCCGGTGAATATCGTTCCGCCACTGTCGTCCACGGATCGGCTTCCAGTTGCTTAATTCCCAACGAGACTCTGCGGTCGCGAGGCTTGACCTCCAGCACCACGGACTCCACCTGGTCGCCGGCTTTCACCACTTTACTCGGATGTTTCATCCGGCGGCTCCAAGTCATTTCCGAGATATGGATCAGGCCTTCCACGCCGGGCTCCAATTCAATGAAAGCGCCATAATCGGTGACGCTCACCACGCGGCCGATAACGCGCGCCCCCGCGGGATAGCGCTCTTGAATGGTCTCCCATGGGTCCGGCACCAGCTGCCTCAACCCCAGCGAGATGCGTTCCTTATCGCGATCGAACTTCAGCACCTTAACGGTGATCTCGTCGCCTACCGTTACGATTTCCGACGGATGAGTCACGCGCCCGTACGACATGTCGCTCACGTGCAACAATCCGTCGATGCCGCCCAGATCGATAAAGGCGCCGTAATCGGTCAAGTTCTTGACAATGCCAGTTACCACCGCGCCCTCTTCCAAGACCTGCAGCGCCGCGCTCTTGCGAGAGAGCTGTTCTTCCTCGACCGCCATTTTGCGCGATACCACCACATTGCCGCGGCGGCGATTGAGCTTCACAATTTTGACTGGGATGTCCTGACCGATCATGGAGTCAAGATTGTGCGTCGGGCGCAAGTCGATCTGCGACCCCGGCATGAAGGCCGGTACGCCTACATCCACCTGCAGCCCGCCTTTGGTGCGGCCGGTAACCCGGCCCGAGATCACCAGTCCCTCGCGTTGCGCTTTTTCTAAGTTTTCCCAAGAACGCAAGCGGCTGGCCTTCTCGTGCGAGAGCAGGATATAGCCTTCGGGCTGAATCCCTTGGCGGTCCACCATCACATCAATCTGATCACCCAGCTGCACTTGAACGGTGCCATCCGGCTGAACAAATTGTTCGATCGGAACCAAGCCTTCGGATTTATAGCCGAAATCGACGATAACGTCTTTATCGTGCAGCTTCACCACACGGCCTTCCAAAAGCTCGCCGTCGTGTGGGGGAGCGAAATGGGTATAGTCGTCGATGAGCTGCTCGTAGTCCGCGTATTCGGACACGGGCGGATTCAAATTCCGCTCATCTGCTTTACTAGCCATAGCCCTACTTCCCGTACCTCAAGCTCCCATGGGCTGTCGCAACTTTTAAGAGGGGTGATTCCGTCAGATTTTAACGACAGGGTTAAGAGTTTCGGACGTTCCCCGCGGCTCCCATTAGCCGACAAACCCTTGATACATCAGCACTTCAGCACTATAGCCGAGCCTTGGGCGGAAGTCAACCGAGCTAGTACCAAGCAAACCGGCGCGCTGTTTGCTTGTCTGGCCCCTAATTGCGCCCGCAAAGATCCGGCGTTTGACACATTCCTCCGGCGCAAGAGGGGAACTCGGCGGCATCAGCCGCTCTCGTTTTTCCGTTCGACGAATGCGCGGCGAAAGTGGAAAGCACCGTTTTCAGATGCGCTTCCCCGCAACTGGGACAAGCAATTGCACTTTGGTTGCCGCGAACCAGCTTCTCAAACTTCGTTCCGCAGTCGTCACAGATATACTCGTAAATTGGCATTATCTTAGGCTCCCGCTTCTATGCGTTTCCCTTAATTCTAGCGCATCCTCCAGGCCCTAGTTCCGGCCACTCGTCCTGGATCGCCCTACTCTAGAAGTACCAGAACTAAAGCATCGAAAGCCCTGGTCACCTCCGCGCTTGGCTCCTCGAAATTGTTGACCATCAACGAGAAGGCCACCAGCCCGTGACTGTGAGTATCGGCATATCCGGAGAGCGATTTAACATGATCGAGCGTTCCTGTTTTAGCGTGTATGGCTTGCGCTTCGGGATGTTCCGCGAAGCGGGATCCGAGCGTACCGTCCACGCCGCCGATCGGCAGCAGACTCAACCAATTTTCACGATATGCGGATCGATTCATATACACCAGCAGCGCAGTTAGCGCGGAAGGCGATACCAAAGTGGCGCGTGAAAGACCTGAGCCGTCGGTGAACTGGTACTCACGATTCGACACCCCGATTGCCGTGAGGAATTCCTGCATCGCCGCGAGACCAGCCTCTCTGCTGCCCGGATGGCCAGCAGCAACCGCAACTTCGCGCAGCAGCGATTCGGCGTGAAGATTCTGGCTGACTTTATCCACCACTTGCAGAAGCTGGAGCAGCGGAGGCGAATGCCGCTCCGCCAGCAGCACGCTGACATGCGGCAGCGCCACTTGTGTGTCATTGAGGGCTTCATCGGGGAAGCGATGCCGTGCGACGGCCTCACCTTGAATCGAAACACCTCGCCGCTCCAGCGCCTCACGAAAAACTTGAGCTGCGTAGAGCGCTGGGTCCCCGACCGCCAGTTCTTCGCGGTAGCCGGGGTCACCCTTAGGAATGGAACCCCACAGGTGCAGTTCGCGCCCTGTCGGGCTGCGATAAACCTCGATACGCCGGGGCCCATGTTCAGTCGTGGTGACGCGATTATCAATGATGAAGTTCTCGAATGCCGGCGCAAGCGAGAGGCGCGCAGAATCGCCGGCGCGCGCGCTCGGATACAGGGTGAGCGCAAAGGTATTGTCGTCGACCACCAGCGCGCTTACGGGAGCGCCGTACTCGCGCATCGCGCTATCGGAAGACCACCCGCCCGGCTGCGGCTCCCAAACGTAGCGGCTATCGTCGCCGACGATGTTCCCGTCCACGCGCTTCAGCCCTCGCGCAACCACCTGATCCGCCAGTTCGTCGATGGCGCGAAAGGAATACACCGCACCTGCCGGCGCGTGATTGCGATAAGGATATTCGCGGCCCGACAGGCTCGGATCGCCCCCGCCGATCAGCTCCAAATCGCCCGGGAGCGTGCCGTCTGCAGCAATTGGAAATTCGGAGCCCACTTGAGTGCTGAGCCTGTAATCGGGACCAAGCTTGGAAAGCGCCAAAGCGGTAGTGAACAATTTCATGTTCGAGGCCGGCACAAACAGGCGGTCTGCGTTGTGCGCGTAAAGCACACGGCCGTCGCTCAACCGCACCACGCGCATTCCTACAAATGCTCGCGACAGCGGAGCCGATGCTTCGATGAACCGATCGAGCTTCGTCGCAAGATCGATGCCAGCGGGGTGCGCAATCAAAGCCGTCGCGAGCGTGAGCGCGAAGAGCCTCACGATCCCGGTCTCGTGGTCTCGCTCAAGCTGCTCAGCTTTGCTTCGAGAATAATTAACAGCGCCAGCACGAAGACCAGGAACGTGCCGGCGAGCGGCAAAATCATGACAGCCTGTACGCCCCAAGCTTCCGCGAAATAGCCCAGAAGCCAGGGCGCGAGAAAACCTCCCGTCATCGCGAGCGAAAACAGCCCGTTATAGAATCCGGCGTGGTAGTAGGGAAAGCGATGCGCGATCTTCTCCACTACCAGCGGATAAATGGATGCGAACCCCGCGGCCACAAAAAGAATACCCATGACGGCGCCGAACATGTTGTTGGTGGACGCCAGCACACTCATCCCCAATAGCGCCGACACGATAGATCCCATCAGCAGGAAAGCGCGATTCATGCGTTTCAGCGCAAACTGGGAAACGATGCGCCCCACCAGGAGTGCGGCCCAATAGAGAGCAAGGAGCAGCAGCGAATCCTTCGGGCTGATACCCAACCGGCGAATCAGGAATAACGGCAGCCATCCAGCGATGGACCATTCATTGCCGAACTGAAAGAACAGCAGCATGCTGAACAACGCCGCGCTGGGGCTTCGGAAGTCGCGCCAGACCTGCGCCAGCGGCAGATGTTGGAGTGCCGGGGCCGCCGCAAAACGCCCTTTGAAACATGCGATGGCATATAGTCCGGGAAGCGCGGCAAACAAAATAAGAATGCTGGGAACAGTGTAAACATAATACGTGCCGGCCACCAGCAGCACCGTCAACAGGCTTCCGGAGCCAAACAAAAGGCCCGCGAAGTTCACCGTTGCGGCCCGATCGGCCTGGTAAATCGGAGAGATGGCGTGGAACACCGCCCCATTTAGCAATCCCGTGCTGAATCCGATTGCAAAAACTCCGCCCAGCCTCCAGACCGCTGGCGCAGGCGGAGTGGCTGCTGCCAGGAAAAGAAACACGCCGCAGGCGAGCAGGCTCGCCAACGTCAAGACGAATTTCAAACCGCGTCTGGAAAGCAGAAAATGCGCGGCTGCGACGGACAACACCAGCCCGAGCGCCAAGCTTAGGAAATAATCGCCGACTTCGATGAAACCGGGTCTTAAGTGGTAACCCCAGGCCGGCAGGATCGCTCCCAGGAACGCCATCAGCATTCCCGAAAGCAGGAATGCGATCATGGAGCGCCACGCGTCTCCAGTGGACGAATTCTCGGGGTCAAGCTGCAACTGGGCTGCGCTCGACATCAGTGCCTCATTGTACCTCCGGGCTACCGAAATCCGTAGCCTGGCATCCATGATCTCTACCAGAACTCAAATCCGAAGATTGCCGCGCGTTGAACGGGAATTACTTAGCCGTTGGCTGAACAATTGCTTTTGTCTAAGCCAGTAGGGTTGATCTTCCAATTGGGCTTGGGAGTTGCCTCTTGGTTTTCGTCGTTGCCCCGCAGCAATGCGGGGCTTTCTTTATATAGTGCCCTTAAAACTTGGTCGGCACCACATATTGTGCTCTCCGAGAAAGTGTTTGACAGGTTTCGCAACACGGTTTTATGATGGAGTCATCACTGAGAAAGGAGGTGGTCCAGTCTAACATGGGTATATGTAGTGACTGTAGCTTTAATTCCACGCAGGAGGTGGCCGACTGCTAAAGTCGACCCTACGAAACGCTCAGGTTTCGTTCAGTGACGAAGCCGCTGCTCCTATGGACCGGCCGCTTCCCTGCGCGATACTAACGTAATCCTGGGATTAACCTAGGCTACCTGCCCCCGCATCGTCGAAAGGCGCTGCGGGGGTTTGTATTTCTGGGTCTCACAATCCGGCGTGACTTGACGAATGCGCTAAACTGAAATTTCGGAAAGGATTCAGAGGATTCAATGAAAGCCGGTATTCACCCCGCCTACGACGAAATCAAGGTGACTTGCGCCTGCGGGAGCACGTTCAAGACCCGATCCACGCACAAGGGCGACATCCGCGTGGAAATCTGCTCCAGTTGCCATCCGTTCTTCACGGGACGGCAGAAACTGGTGGACACCGAAGGACGTGTCGACCGGTTCCAGAAGAAGATGGCGAAATCGAAGGATTTGAAAGACAAGAAGAACGCACGACAACCAGCGGCAACCCGCTAGCGCGGTTGCGATTGCTTCAGCTGTTTGGCACGGGCTTCGCGCTCGGCGTGCAACTTCTCGTATTTGGGAAGTTGCTCCGGCGTTAGCATCATCTTCACTTTCGCGATGTGCTCATCGCGAATCTGCCCGATCTCCTGATTTTCACGTTCCCGAGCCTGGCGGAATCGCGTTTCGGTGTCATCCAGAATCGCACTGAGTTTCTGAACCTGATCGGGCGTCAGATCCAGGCGCGCCTTGCTTTCCTCCATGTATTGCTTCTTATACTCGTCAGGTGTAGGGGGCGCATTGAGGGTTCGGGCAACGGGAGGATTATAGGTTCGGTAGCCGAGCGCGCCAACCACGGCCCCACTGACGAAGACCAGGAAAAGATAAAGAATGAGCTTGCGCGTCATCTTCCGTTCGGTTCCGTATAATCGATGCGGATCCCTACAGCGGAGAGGTTTTCAGTGGGATTCGCGGTAGCCAGGATGTCGACGTAGTTGCCGCTGACTTGGGGCTGCCGGGCGACAGGTACCTGGAGCACGATGCCCAGAAAGAGGCAAATCGCCGCCGCGGCGGCCACGAACACCTGGGTCAGCTTCTTCATGCGCACGAGAAAGAACTGCCGCGCTTCGATCTTCCGCCACAGTTCGGGCATGAAGTTCGCGCTGGCATCCGGATCGGGCACCGCCATCCGGTATTGTTGGAATAGATTGTCGAGCTCGCTATTCTGTTGCATGCGCTTGGAGCCTCCGCTTTTCGTATATTCTAACCCTACTGCGACCCGCCGGTTTTGGCGCCACCTGTTTTACGCGTCGAGTGATAGGCGTTCAATACTCTCTGACGCGCCCGGAAGAGCCGGACTTTCAATGCATTTTCATTCACTGAATAAATCTTTTCCAGTTCCTTCAGGGATAAACCTTCCACTTCTTTCAACGTCAGGAGGATTCGATCCTGCTCGGAAACCGACTGCAGCAGGGAATCCACCAGTTCCTTGACCTGCTTCTGGCGCTGCTCTTCTCCGGAAGCCTTCCCCCCGGCAGCAGCATCGGCCATCATCACCTGCTGCTCGCTAAGGTCCGACATTCGCGCCTCATTGCGCCGGCGCTGCTTTCGCAGATAATCATACGAAGCATTCACCGTGAGGCGGTACAGCCACGGCTCAAAAACTTCGGGGGTTCTGAGCTGATCGAGCGAATAATAGAGCCTCAGAAATACTTCCTGAGCCACATCCTCCACATCTTCCGGGCGCCCGATAAGCCGGGCGATGGTACCCAAAATCCTCTTCCTGTATGCAACCACTACCTGGTTGAACGCAGAATCATCGCCCTTTTGGGCTTTTTGAATCAGTTCGAAGTCAACCAGCATGCAGGCCCGCTCGCTGCCAGTCGCCTGCTTGTTTTAGAGGCGTACCAGCAAATTGTTAGGTTACAAGGGCTTGCCGGTGAAAGCAAAGCGTTTCTTGGGGCCTATGAACGCTCGAAGCGCACCAGACATAAGTACGCAATTCCTATAGGATTTGATTGAGCGGGTGTGGGCTGGAAAGCAGCTCGATTGCGCTTAGAATCAGAAATATCGTCCCAAGGAGCCTCGTTTGATGAAATGGTTTCGCGCCGGATTGTTCCTGCTTTTCTTACTGCTCCCAGCGCGCCTCCGAACGGCGGCGCCTGAAACGCGTTTACTTCGGCAACCGGACATTTCTAAGGGTTCTGTGGTGTTCGTCTATGCAGGTGATTTGTGGACCGTTCCACGGACGGGTGGCGAAGCGCGAAGGCTGACGGCGCACTCCGGCGACGAGCAGTTTCCCAAGTTTTCTCCGGACGGAAAATGGATCGCCTTCACAGGCGAATATGACGGCAATGCCGATGTATACGTGATTCCGTCCCAAGGCGGCGAGCCGCGCAGGCTGACCTATCATCCCTCGAACGACATGGTGCTCGGATGGACGCCGGACAGCAAGAAGGTGCTGTTCCGCTCCAATCGCGCCAGCGTGCCGCCATCGCTCACCACGCGTTTGTTCCTGGTGTCGATCGAAGGTGGCCTGGAAGAAATGCTCCCCGTTCCGCGCGCCAGTCTCACTAGCTTCTCCCCCGATGGGGAAAAGATCGCCTACAATCCCACATCGCAGGAATTTCGCACCTGGAAGCGCTATCGCGGCGGATGGACGAACTACATCGGGATTTACGATCTGAAGCACAACACGTACGACGAGATCCCGCGCTCAGGCGGGCTGGATCAGTTTCCCATGTGGCGCGGGAACGCCGTGTACTTCATCTCCGATCGCGACGGTGTGATGAACCTGTACCGCTACGATCTGGGTTCCAAACAGACGAAAAAGCTTACCAACTACACCGAATACGACATCAAATGGCCGAGCGCGGGCGAGGACGCGATCGTGTATTAAAACGGCGGGCTGCTGTATAACTACGATCTCTCGAGCGGCAAAATCGCGCATATTCCGATCACCGTCTCGAGCGACCTGGTGGCGGCGCGGCCCGAGATTAAGAACGTTTCAAACCTGATCCGCAGCTTTGACCTTTCACCCACCGGCGTTCGCGGCGTGGTGGAGGCACGCGGCGACGTGTTCACTATTCCGGCCGAGCACGGCAGCATTCGCAACTTGACCGATACACCAGGCGTTCATGAGCAGAATGCGACGTGGTCGCCGGATGGTAAATGGATCGCTTATCTTTCCGATCGCAGCGGCGAATTCGAGATTTACCTGCGGCCACAGAAAGGCGGCGACGAACTTCGCGTCACGAGCGATGGCGATTGTTACCGCTACGGTCCCGTCTGGTCGCCCGATAGCAAGAAGCTGGCGTATTGGGATAAGAGATATCGGCTGTACTACGTCGACATCGAAACCAAACGGCCGGCGCTCATCGATCAGTCCGACTACGGACTGGACGGATCGCCTGCCTGGTCGCCCGATAGCCGCTGGATTGCATATGCCAAGAATGAATCCAACCAATTGGCAACGATGTACCTGTACTCACTCGATAGGAACCAGGCGACACGCGTCACCGAGGATTTCTACAACAATACAAATCCCGCGTTCGATCAAAACGGGAAGTATCTCTACTTCCTGTCCGATCGGTTTTTTTACCCCAGTTCCGGGCGCTACGATCAACGCTTCAACTACTACGACACGACAGGCATCTTCGCGCTGGTGTTGAAGTCCGGCGAAGCCTCGCCCTTTGCGCCGCAGATCGATGACGAGAAGGACGCTAGCGAAAAGAAGAAGGATGCCAACGCGGAACCTAGGACGGAAGCGAAATCGGAGCAAGGCAAATCCGACGCGTCGAAATCGTCGGATGAAAAACCGCCTGAGCCCAAACAGGATGTGAAGCCAATTACGGTGGACGTCGCGGACCTCGGCTCCCGTATCGTTCAGGTACCCGTGCCGGCGGGGATGTACGGAGCGCTTCAGGCGGGCAAGGACACGATCTTCTACGTCTCTCGCGCCATCGAATCCACCGAAAATACCCGGCCAGGCCAAGGACCCAACGCCACACTGCACGCCTATGACATTGCGAAGCGCGAGGACAAAGTGGTGCTCAGTGCGATCGACGACTACCGTCTCGATCGCGACGGCAAGAAGTTGATTTATCGCGCCGCGGGTAACTTCGGCATTATCGACGCCGCGCCGGGCAAGAAGGTCGGAGACGGCAAGCTGGACTTGACGGCGCTCCAGGTTCGCGTCGACCCGCGTGCGGAATGGAAGGAGATCTTCCATGAAGCCTGGCGCGTGGAGCGGGACTTCTACTGGGATCCGGCCATGGAAGGCCTGGACTGGAAGAGCATCGGTCAGCGCTACGAATCCCTGCTGCCGTGGGTGGCGCACCGCAGCGATCTGAATTACGTCATTGGGGAGATGATCGCTGAATTAAGCACCTCGCACGCTTACGTCAATGGTGGCGACGTTCCCGATCGCCCGCACGTCGGCGTGGGTTTACTCGGCGTCGACTTCGCGCTCGACAATGGCTACTACAAGCTGGCCAAGATTTATCGCGGCGAGAATTGGGAGGAAGCGACACGTTCGCCGCTCACCGAGCCGGGCCTCAAAGTAAAACAGGGCGATTACCTGATCGCGGTGAATGGCGCTGCGGTGCGGGCGCCAGCGAATCCGGATTCGTTCTTCGATAACCTGGCGGGAAAAATTGTGACGCTCAGGATCAACGACAAGCCCTCCGAGGAAGGTGCGTGGGACATTACGGTGAAGACGATCGCGAACGAGACGGGGCTGCGCTACTACGATTGGTTGGAATCGCGGCGCAAGATGGTAGCGGACGCCACCGGCGGGCGGATCGGCTACATGCACGTGCCCGATACCGCATTTTCCGGCCTGGTGGCATTCGACAAATACTTCACCGGGCAAGTGGGCAAGGAGGGGTTGATCATCGACGAGCGGTATAACGGTGGCGGCCTGGTGCCCGATTTCTTCATCGAGAAGCTGGAGCGCCGCGTGTTGTCTCTCATGTCGCCGCGCGAGGGCAAAGACGTCGACGTGCCGCAGGCTGCGATTTTCGGACCCAAAGTGATGATTGTCAACGAGCTGGCGGGGTCGGGCGGCGACGCCTTCCCGTGGTTTTTCCAGCATGAAAAGCTGGGGCCGGTAATTGGGACGCGGACCTGGGGCGGATTGGTCGGCATCTCGCGCAGTATTCCTTTGATGGACGGCGGTGGCGTCACCGCGCCGGAGTTTGCGTTTTGGACGGTGGATAAGGGCGGCCGATGGATCGTGGAGAATCATGGCGTCGATCCCGACTACGTGGTGGAGCAACTGCGGATCTCGAAGTCGCCGGACATGATCCGCAGCTCGAGAAAGCAATCGAGCTGGCCAAGGCTACGCTCGACAAAGAGCCCAAGCT
>Ga0070741_10018439_pt1 | contig 11302 bp, 5 predicted proteins | sample Coa_R1_4_FD_66440 | JGI IMG/M metagenome (GOLD analysis project Ga0070741, IMG submission 66440) | Surface soil microbial communities from Centralia Pennsylvania, which are recovering from an underground coalmine fire - Coalmine... | ecosystem: Environmental > Terrestrial > Soil > Unclassified ...
CCGGCGGCGTCGACTCCACCGTGGCCGCGGCCTTGATCCACCGCGCGGTAGGGAAGCAACTTTCCTGCGTTTTCGTCAATAACGGGGTCCTAAGGCAGGATGAGGCCGAACAGGTCCGATCCATGTTCAAAAAGAAGCTCAAGATCCCCCTTCATTATGAGGACGCGGAGAACGAATTCTTGGGCGCGCTCGAGGGGGTTTCGGACCCGGAACAAAAGCGGAAGATCATCGGCAGGACCTTCATTCGGGTGTTCGAGAAATCGGCCCGGAAGCTCATGAAAGAAACCGGGGAATTCGAATTCCTGGCCCAAGGCACGCTCTATCCCGACGTCATCGAGAGCGTTTCCGTCAAGGGCCCTTCGGCCACGATCAAGAGCCACCATAACGTGGGCGGATTACCCGCGGACATGAAATTCATATTGGTGGAACCCCTCAGGGAACTTTTCAAGGACGAAGTGCGGCTTTTGGGCGCGAAACTGGGAATTCCTAAGGAAATGCTTTGGCGCCAGCCGTTTCCCGGCCCGGGTTTGGCAGTGCGGATCATCGGGGAGATCACCCGTGAAAAATTGCAGGTATTGAAACGCGCGGACGCGATCGTCACCGAGGAGATCCAAAAGGCCGGGCTTTATTACAGCATTTGGCAATCCTTCGCCGTCCTCACTTCCATTAAGACCGTCGGGGTGATGGGGGACGAGAGGACTTATGACCATGTTTGTGTCATCCGCGCGGTCCATTCCACGGATGGTATGACCGCGGATTGGGTCAAACTTCCCTACGAATTGTTGGGCCGCATCTCCAACCGTATCATCAATGAGGTCCGCGGCATCAATCGCGTGGCTTACGACATAACCAGCAAACCGCCTGGCACCATCGAATGGGAGTAAGCTCAGTTAGGAGAGATTGGTCAAAGGCCAAGAGCTAACAGCCGACCGTTGGTTTTGGTTATAATCTTCCCATGCCCCATCCCGAATTCGTCCATCTCCACCTCCATAGCCAATTTAGCCTATTGGAAAGCACCATTCGCATCGATCCCCTGATGGCGCGTTTGAAAGAGCTTCAAATGCCGGCCGCGGCCCTAACGGACAAGGGGAATCTATTCGGGGCCATCTCCTTTTACCAAAGCGCATTGTCCCATGGTCTCAAACCCATCTTAGGCTGCGAGATCTGGGTTTCTGCCGGGGCTCGATTTGAAAAGAACCATTCTTCCAACCGGCCGGAAGCGGTCTATCCCCTGGTCCTCCTAGCGGAAAACGAGGAAGGCTACAAGAACCTGGTCAAATTGTCCTCGGCGGGCTATCTGAGGGGGGATTTCCAGGTGCCCCATGTGGACAAAGACCTCCTGAGCCGCCATAGCAAGGGTTTGATCGCCCTCTCGGGGGGTAGCGAGAGCGAGATCGACAAGTTCATATTGAAAGACGAAAGTCCCTTGGCCTTGAAAGCTGCGGGGGAATACCAGGAGATGTTCGGCCCGGACCGCTATTACCTGGAGATTCAGGATCATCGAAAGCCCTCGGATAAGAACGTCCAAAAGAAGATCGCCGAGATATCGCGCCAAACGTCCGTTCCGATGGTCGCCACCAACAGCGCCCATTATCTAAGGCGGGAGGAGGCCCTGTTCCATGAGGTCCTCCTGTGCCTGGGCCGGGGGGAAGTGCTCTCGAACCCCGATCATTCCACTTACGGGACGGACGAGTACTACCTGAAAAGCGCCGAGGAAATGTCCCATCTTTTTGGGGAGGTCCCCGAAAGCCTCCAGCGGACGCTCGAGATCGCGGAGAGATGCCATGTGCATTTCGATTTCGGCAAAACGCTCATGCCTTCCTTTACGGTCCCTGTGGCGAGCCTGGATGAGCCTTCCTTTCTGGAGAAATTGTGTTTGGAGGGCGTCGTCAAGCGTTACGGGTCCAAGGCCGCCGATCCGGATATCCGGGCGCGCATGAATGACGAGCTTTCCACCATCAAGAAAACGGGGTTCAGCGGGTATTTTTTGATCGTTTGGGACGTCATCACCAAAGCCAGGGCCAAGGGCATCTCCATTGGTCCGGGTCGCGGTTCGGCGGCGGGAAGCCTGGTTTCCTATCTCATCGGCATCACCGACGTGGATCCGATCCGGTACGACCTCCTCTTCGAGCGGTTCATCAACCCCGAACGGGTGAGCGCACCTGATATCGACGTGGACGTCTGCGACCGGCGCCGGCAGGAGGTCCTGGAATATATCACTCAGGCCTATGGCAAGGACCGGGTCGCCTCCATCGCCACCTTCGGGACCATGGCCGCCAAGGCCGTCATCCGGGACGTGGGAAGGGTCTTGGAGATCCCGCTTCCCGATATCGACCGGATCGCCAAACTCATTCCCAGTGAGCCCAAGATCACCCTCAATGACGCCTTGGAGAAGGTTCCGGAACTTCGGGCCATTGCGACCGAACAGGGCCCTTACCGCAAGCTTTGGGACAACGCCAGGGCCTTGGAGGGAATGGTGCGGCACCTTTCCACCCACGCCGCCGGCGTCCTCATCGGGAACGAGCCTTTATTGGAGACAATCCCCCTGTGCCGGGGAACGGGCAATGAAATGCTGACCCAATATGACATGAACGCCTTGAAGGACGTGGGGCTTTTAAAACTGGATATTTTGGGTTTGCGGACGCTTTCGGTGATCGACGACACTCTCAAGCTCATCAAAACCCGTCGCCAACAGGATGTTTCGGTGGCGGAAATACCCATGGAGGACGAGGCGACCTTTAAATTACTGAGGGAAGCGAAAACGATGGGCATCTTCCAGCTGGAATCCCGGGGCATGAGGGACTACGTGCGGAAGCTGGAGCCTACGCATATCGAGGATTTGATAGCGCTTAATGCGCTTTACCGGCCCGGACCCCTGGGTTCGGACATGGTGGATGATTTTTTCCACCGGAAAAAGGGCTTAGCGAAGGTCGAATACCTTCACCCTCGGCTGGAGCCGATCTTGAAAACGACCTATGGCATCATCCTTTACCAGGAGCAGGTGATGCGGATCGCGAAGGACTTGGCGGGGTTCACCCTGGGGCAGGCGGACCTGTTGCGACGGGCCATGGGAAGCAAGAATCCCGAAAAAATGGAGCAAATGCGGGAAAAATTCCTTTCCGGAGCCAAAGACAGGTCGATTTCCAACGACATCGCCGAAGCGATCTTCAACCAAATGGCCAAGTTCGCGGGTTACGGATTCAATAAGTCCCACAGCGCGGCTTACGCGATATTGGCTTTCCAGACCGCCTATTTGAAAGCCCACTTTGCGCCGGAGTTCATGGCGGCGCTCCTGACCAGCGAGTCGGGCAACCAGGACAAGATATCCCAGTACATTTTCGAATGCAAAAAAATGGGGGTCCAAGTGCTTGCGCCGGACGTGAACGAGAGCGGGGGCGATTTTTCCGTAACGCCCGAGGGCGGCATCCGTTATTCACTTTCCTCGATCAAGAATGTCGGGACGCCCGCTATCGCGGCCATCCTCGAGGCGCGGGGGAAAGGCGGTCCCTTCAAAACCTTGTTCGATTTTTGCGAAAGGGTCGATCTCAGGGCTTTTACCCCCAAAATGGTCGAGTGTCTTGTGTTGTCGGGATGCTTCGATTTCTCCGGGGCCTCCCGCGGGGCCATGAAAGAGGCGGGCGAAAAAATATTCCGGCAAGCCCAAGGATTCCAAGCCGATTCCCAAAAGGGGCAAACGTCCCTGTTCGGATCCATCGATACGGTACCCGCCGATCAATTGCCCGATATTCCGGACCTTTCGCCCGCCCAGATCCTCATGGCGGAAAAAGAGGTCCTGGGTTTTTATCTTTCCGGGCATCCCTTGTCCGAACATGAATGGGAACTGGAGCATTACGTTACGCCATTGAACGAATTGGAGGAGTTGACCGACGGCCAGGAGATCAGGGCCGCGGGATTGATCAGGGGTTTTTCCAAGAGCATGGTCAAGAAAACCAAGGAGATCTATGGGCGTTTCGTCCTGGAAGACCTCCATTCCCATGTGGAGGCCATCGCCTGGCCCGAAGTCTACAAAAAATACAGCGGACTTTTCGCTAAGGACAACCTAGTGGCCTTGAAGGGTCGTTTGGATAAGTCGGGTGAAAAAGTCCAGATCATCGTGAACGAGGCCATCGACATGAACGAAATGGCCGTTAAATGGGCCAAGTCCATCCATCTTTACATGAACGTGGTGGGTTTGGACGATCATTTGCTACCGAAGGTCAAAGAGGTTTGCGAGAAACATCCGGGGAAAGCGAGGGTCTTCTTTCACATGCAAACAACCCACCACGGGTTGATGGTTTTGGAAGCGGGACCGGCTTTGGGGGTCAGGCCGACTAAGGGTTTCTTAAAAGAGATCCATACTTTGCTCGGTGAAGAAGGCGTTGATATTGAGGTCTAGTGATCGTGAGAAAACCCACCTTGATCGCCGAAAATAAAAGCTTAATTTCTTGCCTGGGCCATGAATTGGTCCAACGACCTGATATAGGGATCTTTTTCCTCGGTGGGATGGAGACTTTGCACCTTTTCGAAATCCAACAAAGCGCGCCTTTTGTCCTTTTCCGATAAATACAGGATCCCTTCGCAATAATAGGCTTCCGCGCTCATGGTGTTGAATTGAATGGCCTCCTTTATGACCTCGAAAGCCTTGTCTTTTTCCCCGGATTTGTATTTTTCGAAGGCCATTTGGGAAAGTATTTTGGACGTGAAATCCGGGTCCAATCGAAAGGCCTGACTTATCCGCTCTTTCGCTTCCTCCTTCCGGCCCAATTTATCCAGCTCGTTCGACCAGTTGAGGATGAAGAACGGGCTGGCCGGGTCCCAATGGACCGCCTTTTGATAGGCTTCCTCCGCCCGCGGATAATAGGAAGGATCATCCCTTCCGAGGGAATCCTCGATGCGCCCCTCGTCATTGTAATAGTAAGCGTTGGCGGGGCTCATTTCTAAGGACTTTTGATAACATTGGAGGGCCCGTCGTTCCCATTCCCTTTGAGTGTCCTTTTCTGGTTCCATCGAAGCTCTTTGCTCGCAGGCCAGCCCCAAGTAGAGGGTATATTTCACCTCCAAGGGGCACAAAGAAACCGCCCTTTGAAGTTCTTCGATCTCGTAGTCCGAGTATTCCTTAAGGTCGGCGGATGTCCATCGCGCGTTCGGTGTTTTCAACATCTGGGATACGGCGTTCCCCTGTCCGAAGGCGATATCCGCTCCTAAGCGGCTCAAGGGAAAATAGAGGCCGAAGAACAAAATCAGGATCCAAACAAAATTTCCGCTGATGAATGAATGAACGGAGCGGATTTTTAACGCCCCAAGGGCGGGGCCGCTTTTGAGATATGAGACCTGGGTAAAAGCGAGGATCAAGAACCACCAAAGATTGATGACGGCGACCCCGAAACTGAAAAGATTTTGAACATGATAAGCCGCCGCCGACGCCAAAAGGGCTATCAACCACCATTGGGCGGCGGGAGCGGAACGGCGATAAGTTTTCCACCAAAGAAACGCGAAGGTCCCAAGGACCCCCAAGTAGGCCATTAAACCCAGAACACCCGTCGTGGCGGCCATTTGAAGCGGCTCATTGTGCGCCATCCGGGAACTCATGAACATTCCATCGATCAGATTGAATTGAATCGAGCTGTAGAAAGGAAAAGCGATCTTGAAAGTGTCCAGCCCGACCCCCGAAAGGGGGTTGGCGAGGAACATCTGAACGGCGGGCCGCCAAATGTGGAGCCTCGAAACGGCCAAACTTTGTTCGATATGCAATAGGGAGCCGAAAAAGCGCCCTAGAAAGGCATAGCCGATCAACAGGAGAGTTGCCGCCGCGATCACCAAGAAGGAACTTTTTGAAAAAGGAGGGATTTCATCCCATTTTTTCCGGAATGGGGTAAGAAAATCTTTTTTAAGGGATATCAACGAGGCCCAAAGAAGAAGCCCCAGCAGAGTCGCCAAAAAACCGCCTCGGCTGCCGGTGGCCACCAATCCGATCACGAAAAGGAGCGAGATCGAAGATTGGACCGCCCAATGCCGAACGGATAAAAGATGGATGAAAAATAACGAACCCAAAAGCAAACCCAGTGTCCTGAATATAACGTCAAGCAGGTGGATGTGCGAAAGGTGGAGCGCGATGAGCCCCTTTGCCGTTCCAGCCAAAAGCAGGAAAAGGCCCAAGGGTCCGGCTAACCCGATCGGCAGAAGGGGTTTTAGTGTTCGATTTTTGGGGGGAGCATAGGGATTGAATGTGAAGGCTAGGAAAAGCGGCAGTGAAAGGGCCAGATAGGCGGATAGGAAATTAGGATTTCCCAAAGCGGCGAATTCCCGGGATGGGTTCACCGATTCCGGGTTCCATTGGATGAAATCGTACCCAAAATGTTGGCCGAGGGCGTAGAGGGAAGAGAGAAGGGCGGCTAAAGTATTGAAAAAAACAAGCTTTTCGAAAAGTGACCGGTCCAAGATCCGGCAGAATATCCAGAACAAGAGAAGATAAGTGAAGAAGGTCGCCAAACCGGAAAAATTATCATAGTCTCCGAGAAGGCTTGTCCGCCAACTTAAACTGGTTTGCGGCAGAGCGGAAAGGATCAAAGCCGATGTAAGAAGAAAAAGGGCGATCGTTAAGGGGGTTATCTCCAGTTTTTCTTTTTGGAGCATGAAAAAAACCGTGAAGGGAAGCGCCAGGACCAGAAGAAGTGTCAGCTTGGGGAGCTCGAATTGATCGTGAGAATGGATAAAAAAAAGCAAAGGGGTTAAAAAAACCATTAAAACAGGCAAAAGGCCGAAAAATTTGGAAAGGATGGATGACCGGATCAAAAACCGCCGCCTTTTTCCGTGGGATTGAAAATCATTTTACCATTTTGTCATTCGTGAAAATATTTCAATCGAAGTTCGCGAAATAAAATTCCATTCCCCCGATCCGGCCGATTTTGCCCTTGACACTCTTTTTTAGAGTTCTATACTTGAAGAAATTTCCTAACAAATCCTGATCGGAGTTGAAAAAAGTTTGAAAACCATCAGCTTTCGTGAGGGAAAAACGAAAAAAGACCTTTAATTACGGCGGACCGAATCGATCGGTTGCCGTTTTTTTATATCCAGCTCCGTCGGGATGAGCCGAAACTTGACTAGCCTCGAACAACTCCCACTACCCCGCCCAAAAATGAAAAATTGGAGAAGTTAAATGATGACCGACATGATCAGCCCCCATTGGCATATTGAATTTTACGCTCCCGACGAAGCCCATATGCGGGGGATCTCCAAGATCTACGCTTCTGAAAGGACCCCTTTCCAGAAAGTGGAGGTCATTCAATCCAATCACTATGGGAAGTGTCTGATCCTGGACGGACATATGCAGTCGGCCCAAGTGGACGAGTTCATTTATCATGAAAACCTTGTCCATCCAGCCATGGTCACCTGTCCCAACCCTAAAAAAGTGGTCATTATCGGGGGCGGGGAAGGGGCGACCCTTTATGAGGTTCTTCGGCATAAGACCGTTGAAAAGGCCTGGATGATCGATATCGACGAGCGGGTCGTTGAATTATGCGAGAAATATATGCCCGAATGGCATCGGGGGGCTTTCAAGGATAAGCGAACGAAGCTTTTGTTCCAAGACGGAAGAAAGTTCCTTGAGAAGAGCAAGGAAAAATTCGACGTGATCATCATTGATATCCCTGAGCCTGTCGAAGAGGGCCCGGCTTATCTTCTTTATACCGAGGAGTTTTACCGGATGGTATCCGAAAAGCTCTCGGAAAACGGGATGGTGGCGCTTCAATCCGGTTGTTCGGCCGAAAAAGAATTGAGATGCTTAGCGGCCGTCCACAATACGCTTAAAAAAGTCTTCCCGATGGTCTATTCCTGGCCGGCCAATGTCCCTTCTTTCGATATTCCCTGGAGCTTTACCATGGCCTCGAAATCGGTGGACCCGAAAAAATTGGATCGAACTTACGTGGACAAGGTCCTTAAGGAAAGAAAGATCGGAAAACTGAAATATTACGACGGGGAAACCCATGAGGGGATATTTTTCGTTCCCAAATATATCCGGGACGGTTTTGCCAGCATCAAGGACATCATCCGCGATAACAAACCGCTCACATACCGTTTCATTGGAGAGGAGAAGAATTCCAAGTAAATGTCACTTTACGACGGCCAGGAAAAAACACCTCTCTTTGACGCCATCGTGCGTTACGCCAACGAAAACAAGATCTCCTTTCATACCCCGGGCCATAAACACGGCAAAGGTATCCTAAAGGCTTTCCGCTCTTTTGTCGGGGACAAGGTCTTTCAGCTCGACCTGTCGGTCATGAGCGAGGTCGATTCCCTGCATGAACCCAGTTCGGTCATCAAGGACGCCCAGATCCTGGCGGCCAAAGCTTATGGGGCGGATTATTCCTTTTTCCTGGTGAATGGGACCACCGGCGGGAACCAGGCCATGATCCTTTCGGTCTGTGATCCCGGGGACAAGATCATCATTCCCCGCAACGCCCATAAATCGGTGATTTCCGCGGTGATCTTGGCGGGTGCGGAACCGGTTTATATCATGCCGAAAATAGATGAAACCTCCGATTTGATCCTGAACCTCACGCCGGACCAAGTGGAGGAAGCCTGCCGCCTGAACCCGGACGCGAAGGCCGTGTTGGTCACCAATCCAACTTATTTTGGGTTGACCGCCGATCTGGAATCCATCGCTGAGATCGTCCATCAATATGACAAGATCCTGCTGGTGGACGAAGCCCACGGCGCTCATCTGCATTTCCATCCATCCTTCCCCAAGTCGGCCATCGATTCGGGGGCGGACATGTGCGTGCAATCGACCCATAAGCATTTGGCCGCCTTAAGCCAAGGTTCCATGCTCCATGTGAAGGGCGTCCGGGTCGATATCATGCGGCTTAAAACAACCCTCCAAATGCTCCAGACAACCAGTCCTTCCTACGTGATCCTGGGATCCTTGGACGTATCCCGGTACCAAATGGTGCACGGAGGCGAACAGGCGCTGGGGGATGTGATCCAAATGTGCGAGGAGGCGAGGTCCGAGATCAATAAAATACCCGGGCTTTCCTGTTTGACGAGGGAACAGGTCCGGAAGATACAGGGATTGGACCTGGATGTCACGAAGCTGACGATCTCGACCAAGGGACTGCCTTGTTTGGGTTACGACATGGCCAAGATCCTCAATTCCGAATACAACATCCAGACCGAAATGTCGGATTTTCAAAATGTTCTTTTATTCGTTTCTTTGGGAAACACTCCCCGGGAATTGAATCGATTCGTCAAAGCCCTTCGGAAGATCATCGTGGATTACCGGGATATGTTCATGAACCAGAAAAAGCGCAAGAGGATCGTGTTCCCGACTTTTGTGCCCCGGAAAGAAGTGAATCCGCGGGAAGCCCTGACGAAGTTGACCCGAAAGATACCCTTTAAGCGTTCGGTCGGAAAGATCTGCGCGGAGATCGTTTGCCCCTATCCCCCTGGGATACCCGTTCTTTGCCCCGGGGAAGTCATCACCCAGGAGATCTATACCTATTTGATGAACGTTCTGGATTCGGGGGCTAGGATCAATGGACAATCGGACGGAAGGCTCCAGACCATCAAAGTGCTAGAGGACGCCCCCGCCGCCAGCTCGGGTCAAAAGAAGCTTTTCGCCATCGGTTGAATGCGATGATCGAAACAGGGCCCTCGTTTAGGTCTTGAGAAAAAAAGAAAATCGATGGTTCCGGAAGAACTTCCCTTAATTGACGAAGGCTTTTTGGATCTCCTGAAAACTTCTCACGCAATTACGGCCGCTGGCTTTGGCCTCATACATGGCCTTGTCCGCACGGTCAATGAAGGTCACTCCGCCGATACCCTCCGAGCCCTCATAAGTATCGACCCCGATGCTGACGGAAACTTGCAGCGTCTTTCCCCGGACCATGATCTGGTAATTCCCGAGGGTTTCTTGCAGCCGACGGGCGAGGATCATGGCGCCTTCCGTGGCTGTGGCGGGCAAAACCGCCACGAATTCATCCCCGGCGTAACGGGCGACCAGGTCGGTCGTCCGGAAAAGTGACGTGAGCTTTTGGGCGATCTGCTTGAGGAATTGGTCCCCCACCGAATGGCCGAAAGAGTCGTTGATCTCCTTGAAATGGTCCAAGTCGATGAATATCAAGGATAGGGATTGGTGATATCTTTTCGCGCGGTTCAACTCATAATCGAGTATCTGGTGGAAATAACGGCGGTTATAAAGCCCGGTCAAGGTATCCCGAAGGGCCATTTCCTCCACCTTGGCGAATAATTTCGCGTTCTCAATGGTCAGGGCCGCTTGGCGCGAAAAGATGATCAAAATTTCCTGCAACAGCGAGGGAGCCGATTTTTCATAGACCAGCAACCCCACCAGATGGTCCCGGATCTCCAATGCCACCATACCGACATGATCCAGGTCAAGTTCTTTGGCCAGAAGGGCGGCCATCCGCGCGGGGACGGGAGCGGCTTCCATTGAAGGGGAAGAGGAGTGGCATGTTTTAAGAAGATCCGACTCCTCCTCGACAGTTAAAAGAATATTGAGTTCCTGTATTTTTTTATCGTTGAGGCCGATGCCAATGGAGCCATTGAGGCTGAAAGAGGGCTCGTCTTTGATGAAGATGGCGGCTTTCGATATTCCCGTTCCGCTTTTAAGTCCGCGGAGGATGGATTTTAAGAGGGAAGGAAGAGGTTTGGAAAATTGGAGTTCGGCGCTCGCATGGTACAATGACATCAGGCCTTGATTCAAAGTCACGACCTGGGCGCTGGACAAGTCATTCTTGGAAATATCCATCGCGCTTGCCTTGTCAGAGGCCGTTTGTTTTTTGGGGGGCACTTTTTATTCCCGTTATTTCAAAACAGGATTTAGCGTTGAAAGGTAAAGTTGCGTTTATTATTAAGAAAATCGCGATTTTCGTATAGCCAAAAATAAGACATATTTTGGAAAATGTTTACCTAAAAAAGCGGTTTCAGGGCCGAGTGCAGAATTATTCTGAATGACAGAAGAACGGTTAAAATTATCCTCCATTGAGTTTACCGTGAAAGGATCGAACTTTGAAAAAAAATCCCGTCGTCATGATCACTGGTGGAGCGGGCTATATCGGAAGTCATGCGGTCCAAGAGGCGGCTCGTCATGGTTTCGAACCGGTCACCTTCGACAACTTATCTATGGGACATTCCTGGGCCGTGAAAAAGGGGGAACTGGTCAAAGGCGAATTGAGCGACAGGTCGAAACTCCTCAGAACATTTCGCAAATACAAACCCGCGGGGGTCATGCATTTCGCCTCCCACACTTATGTGGGGGAATCCGTCACCGATCCCCAAAAATACTATC
>Ga0070741_10018440_pt1 | contig 11301 bp, 11 predicted proteins | sample Coa_R1_4_FD_66440 | JGI IMG/M metagenome (GOLD analysis project Ga0070741, IMG submission 66440) | Surface soil microbial communities from Centralia Pennsylvania, which are recovering from an underground coalmine fire - Coalmine... | ecosystem: Environmental > Terrestrial > Soil > Unclassified ...
AGATCAGCTTGCGCTGGCGGTCGCGGGCGCGAAGCTCGATCGCGCGGTCGGTCTCCGATGACGCACGATCGGCGAGATCGGGGTGGTTCTGGTTTTCATCCTGAAGGTGCTGAAGCGTGTCGCGCGCTTCGCGCAGGATATCTTCTTTCCAGGCGAGAAGCTTTTGGCGGAAATATTCCCGCTGCTTCTCATTCATGAACGGTTCTTTTTCGCTCGGGCGATAGAAGTTGTGCTTCTGCGTACCCATCCTACTCCCCCGCCTTGCCGGCTTTTGGGTTGTTGCTCCCACTCGCGGCGTGCTTATAGCCACGGCCCTCCCGCCCGACAACTGGGATTTACCGTCCGTCACGCTGTGGCCGGGCGGCCACAAAGGCTTGAAATCGAGGGGCTTTGGGGAATAGCCGCGCGGGAACGAAAAGCCTAGCGGGGCGCGAGCTTTGCGATTTCGACTTCCACGCGCAGGTCGATCTCGGCAAGGACCGCGTCCAGTCCGGGGTCGCCGGTTTCGCCTTTCAGGTCGGCGGTGACCGCTTTCAGCCGGTTCAGGGCGGACGGATCGACGTCGCCCGCGATCAGTCCGAGCTTCAGCGAGTCGAGCGCATCGAGTGCCGCGCGCCCGCTTTTCACCGCACGGCGGCGGCGCTCGGTCGGGTCGGTCACACCCTGCAGGGCGACCAGCGCATCGATTCCTCCGACGGTGCGGAGCGAGGCGGCGGGCGTTTGCCCCTGCGCCGCATCGAGATTGCCGAGCGAGAAGGTTCCGGCCGCACCCCGGCGCGGCGCGGCCGTCGCCGGCGCCAGCGTTGCAGCATTGGGTCCCTGAACCCGCATCGATCTCCCCGACCGTTCGGGTTCCACGCTGCGCTTTTATGGTTAATGGCCGGTAAAGGACCGGCAAGAATTGCCGCTTGCGGCAATGACTGCCCGCATGACCGCGCGCGGAACGAGACCGCGGATTCAAAATCGCCAACGATTTCAGAATCTTGAATCACCGGCGCGCTCTGGCACGGCCTTCGCATTCTTCCTTCCAGCCCGGACTCTTGTGGGAGCTTGAGCGCGGGCGGGTTTGTGGGAGCAAGACATGCAGACGTTCCTTTCGCGTGCCGTCTTGGTGCTGGCCCTGGCCGCGACCGCCGTGCCGAATGCGGCGCAGGCGACCTCGCGCATCAAGGACCTCGCCAATATCGAAGGCGTGCGCCAGAACCAGCTGATCGGCTATGGCCTCGTGGTCGGCCTGAACGGCACCGGCGACACGCTCAACAACATTCCTTTCACCAAACAATCGCTGCAAGCGATGCTGGAGCGGCTCGGCGTCAACGTCCGCGGCGCGCAGATGCGCACCGGAAACGTCGCCGCCGTCATGGTGACTGCGAATCTCCCCGCCTTCGGCACGCAGGGCACGCGCATGGACGTGACCGTGTCCGCACTGGGCGATGCCAAGAGCCTGCAGGGCGGCACGCTCCTCGTCACGCCGCTCCTCGGCGCCGACGGCAATGTTTACTCGGTCGCCCAAGGCTCGGTCGCGATCTCCGGATTCCAGGCCGAGGGTGAAGCCGCCAAGATCACGCGCGGCGTCCCGACGGTCGGACGCATCTCCAACGGCGCGATCATCGAGCGCGAGATCGATTTCCAGCTCAACCGCCTCAATCAGGTCAAGCTCGCGCTGCGCAATTCGGATTTCACCACGGCCAAGCGGATCGCCGCCGCGATCAACGATTTTCTCGGCACGGCGACCGCCGAACCTGTCGACGCCTCGACCGTGCAGATCACGGTGCCTGCGAATTTCAACGGTAATGTCGTCGCACTCCTGACCGAAATCGAGCAATTGCAGGTCGATCCGGACCTGTCCGCCAAAGTCGTGATTGACGAGCGTTCCGGCATCATCGTGATGGGCCGCGACGTGCGCGTGTCCACAGTCGCGGTCGCGCAGGGCAATCTGACCGTCACGATTTCGGAGACGCCGCAGGTCGTGCAGCCCCTGCCCTTCACTCGGGGGCGAACCCGCACCGTGCCGCGCACCACCGTTGGCGTGCAGGAAGACGGCAAGAAGCTTGCGCTCGTGCGCGAAGGTGTCTCGCTGCAGCAGCTGGTCGACGGGCTCAACGCTCTCGGCATCGGCCCGCGCGACCTGATCTCGATCCTTCAGGCGATCAAGGCTGCGGGCGCGATCCAGGCGGAAATCGAGGTGATGTGATGGCCGCCTATCTCTCGCTCAATACGCCGAAGCCATCCGCGTCGCTGTTCTCGTTTCAGGAGCCGGAAACACCGGCGAAAATCAGGGCTCGCCTCAATTCGCCGGAAAAGGCGCGCGCCGCGGCGGAAGATTTCGAATCCGTCTTCCTCAACACGATGTTCAGCCAGATGACCACGGCGACCGGCAGCGAAGGCCCGTTCGGCGACGGTCCCGCGACCGGCGTGTGGCGCTCGATGCTCACCCAGGAATACGCCAAGGCGGTCGCAAAGAACGGCGGCATCGGTATCGCCGACCACGTCTACCGCTCGCTGATGCAGCGGCAGGAAATCGCGCGCTGAAGGACAAGGGATCATGCTGCAAACCGCTCCCCGCTCCGCCGCGCCGACGCACCTCGCCGGTAACGCCGACGTCGACGCCTTCTTCGAAGTGATGGACGCGCTGGTCGCGATCGTCGAACAGGAAACCGCGCTCGTTCGGGCGGGCCGCCAGCGCGACGCCGCGCCGCTCGAGCGGCAGAAGGCCGAACTCGCGCAGCGCTACACCAATGCGGCCGCCCGCATCAATGCGATGAAAGAAACGCTGCCGCCGCAACTGGTCGAGACGATCCGCGACCGGCACAGCCTTTTTCAGGCGCTGCTGCAGACGAACCTGACCGTGCTCGCCACCGCGCATGCGGTGTCGGAAGGCATTATGCGCGGCGTGTCGAGCGAACTGGCCCGCAAGGCGGCGCCGTCGACCTACGGCGCGACCGGCCGCACCAACGCGCCCGGACCGAGCGCGGCGCAGCCCCTCGCCGTCAGCCGCGTGCTGTAAGGACACCTCGCGCTTAACCACATTTCTGCACCGGGAATTAATGTTGTCGGTCTAGCGTGCTTCAGCGTCCGGAATGCCTCAGCCGACTTGCGCGGCGGATGGGAGAATGGACATGGACACCAGCCTCACGATCAAGTCCCGCGACCCTGTCGCGCGCAGCGTGCGGGCGAGTGTCGCCCGCACCGAAGTCGCTCCGGCGCAAAGCGTCACCCCTTCCGCTCCCGTCAGTCCCTCCCACCAGCCTGCACCCGCGCAAGATGCCGTCGGCCGCGACCTCGTCGATCCGCAGGGCCGTGACGTCATCTACCGCGAGCGAGAGGAGCGCGAACGCCAGCGCCGGCGGCGGCCGCCGGACGAAGCGCTGATGCGCCAGCGCGCATATGGTCAGGCCGCTTACGCCGCCGATCCGGCGCCGCACGATACCGATACGGATACGCACGCCGACATCCAGATCTGATCGCCGCGCGACCGGCGCGTTACCGAGACGCTAACGAACGTGGTTAGCGCATCGTGAACGCGGGGCGCGATTTTACGCGGATGCGATTCAAAGCGTCATTAACTCATTAACCATGTTTTTTCACGGGACCTTATCGAGGCCCATGAGATGACGGCGCTTCGATCCGAGCGATCGACACGTGTAAGTGTAAAACCAGAAAGGTTCCGACTATGGCTTCCAATATCACTCTGTCCGCTGGCGTGCGGGCAAACCTGCTGTCGCTCCAGAGCACCGCTGCGCTCATGGCTGCGACTCAGAACCGTCTCGCCACGGGCAAGAAGGTCAACTCGGCTCTCGATAATCCGGGCTCCTTCTTCACCTCTCAGTCGCTCAGCAACCGCGCCAGCGACCTGAACGGACTGCTCGACTCGATCGGTCAGGCCCAGCAGACGCTGAAAGCCGCCGACCAGGGCATCACGTCGCTCACCAAGCTCGTTGAATCCGCGAAGTCGATCGCCAAGCAGGCCCGTCAGGCCCCGCAGGCGGCGGCGGCCGGTTATTCGGCGATCACGGTTTCGGGTACTGCCCAGTCCGAAACGCTCGGCACCGTGACCGGCTCCGGTCTCGGCGCGACCCTCGGCGCCGGTAACAACGGCAACCTGATCATCCGCGCCAACGGCTCGGATTACACGGTCGCCCTCACCGCCACCGATGACATCACCACGATCGTCAACGCGGTCAACGCGGTTGTCGGTTCGGGTGGTGCGAACCTGGTCCAGGCTTCGGACGACGGTTCGGGTCAGCTGCAGCTCGACGCGGTCACGGCCGACGTCGACTTCTCGGTCAACGCCTCGTCGACCGACGCCACCACGACGGCCCTCGGCATCACCGAAGGCACGAACCACAACTCGACCAGCCTGCTCGACAACGTCGTCGCAGCCGGCGGTACGGCGGGTACGTCGGCTCTCAACGTCACGGTGAACGGCGGTTCGGCTCAGCAGATCGTGTTCGGCACCGGTGCGGGTCAGGTTTCGACCCTCGCCGAGTTGAACACCAAGCTCGGCACGCTGACCGGCGTGACCGCTGGCGTGTCTTCGGGCACGGTTTCGTTCGGCGTTGCCTCTTCGACGACGCAGAACAGCCTGCAGCTCGGTGGCGCGGCTTCGGTTGCGACCGCTCTCGGCCTGACCTTCACGACCACCAACGGCACGTCCTATGCCTCTTCGCCGGACGCGACCCGCACGTCGTTGCAGTCTGACTACAACAACGTGATTTCGCAGATCGACGCCCTTGCTGGCGACGCCTCCTACAACGGCGTCAACCTGCTCAACGGCGACGACCTGAAGGTCGCGTTCAACGAAACCGGCACCAGCTCGCTGACGATCTCCGGCGTCACCTACGACGCCGCGGGTCTCGGTCTTGCGTCGATCACCGGTACGGGCTTCCAGTCCGACACCAACATCGACAACACGATCACGTCTCTTGATACCGCGCTCTCGAGCCTGCGCACGCAGTCCTCGAAGTTCGGTTCGAACCTGACCACGGTGCAGACCCGTCAGGACTTCACCAAGAACATGATCGACACGCTGCAGACCGGTGCCGACAACCTCGTGTTGGCCGACACCAACGAAGAAGGCGCGAACCTCCTCGCCCTGCAGACCCGCCAGCAGCTGTCCACGACGGCGCTGTCGTTGTCCGCGCAGGCCGACCAGGCGGTTCTCCGTCTCTTCGGCTAAGCGACAGCCAAAGTCATACGACGGAAGCGGCGGGGCAAAACCCCGCCGCTTTTTTTGCGCCCGCACCCGCGTTTACGAGCCGTTAATCCATTTTTAACCCGCCGTTAGGGTTACCGGATCATTATCGCCGCCAACCTTCGCCCCCGACGGGCGATCCTTGATTCGAACTTGAAAGAGGATGGGCGGTCATGAGTGACATCGTGCTTTCGGCGGGCGTTCGCCAGAACCTTCTGTCGTTGCAGAACACCGCCCAATTGATGAGCGTGACGCAAAACCGGCTTGCCACCGGCAAGAAGGTCAATTCCGCGCTCGACAATCCGAGTAATTTCTTCACCTCGCAGTCGCTCTCGAATCGCGCCAGCGACCTGAATTCGCTGCTCGATTCGATCGGCCAGGCCCAGAAGACGCTGGAAGCCGCCGACAACGGCATCACCGCGCTGACCAAGCTTGTCGAATCGGCGAAGTCGATCGCCAAGCAGGCGCGCCAGGCGCCGCAGGCCGTCGGCGCGGGCTATTCCGCCTTCAGCGTGACCGGCACGCCGCAGACCGAAACGCTCGGCACCGTGACCGGCGCCGGCCTCGGCGCGACGCTCGGCGCGGGCAACGACGGCAATCTCATCATCCGTGTCGGCGCGGCCGACTACACGGTCGCGCTGGTCGCGGGCGACGACATCACCACGATCGTCAACAAGGTCAATGCGGTTGTCGGATCGGGCGGCGCCAATCTCGTGCAGGCGAGCGACGACGGCAGCGGCCAGCTGAAGCTCGACGCGGTCACCGCCGACGTCGACTTCTCCATCAACGCGAGCTCGGACGACGTAACCAGCGCGGCGCTCGGCCTGACCGAAGGCACGAACCACAACTCGACGAGCCTGCTCGACAACATCGTGGCGGCCGGCGGCACCGCGGGTACCGCCAATATGAACGTCACGGTCAATGGCGGCGCGGCGCAGAATATCGTGTTCGGCACCGGCGCGGGCCAGGTCTCCACGATCGCGGAACTGAACACCAAGCTCGGCACGTTGAGCGGAACGACCGCGTCGGCCACGGGTTCTGCCGCGACCTTCAACGTCGCCACCTCGACGACCCAGAACAGCCTGACGCTCGGCGGCACCGCCGCGGTCGCAACCGCGCTCGGCCTGACCTTCACCACCACCAACGGCACGGCCTACACGTCGACGCCGGATCCGACGCGCGCCAGCGCGCAGAGCGACTTCAACAACGTGCTCGCGCAGATCGACGCGCTGACGCAGGACGCTTCTTACAACGGCGTCAACCTCCTGAACGGCGACAACCTGAAGGTGGTCTTCAACGAGCAGGGTACGAGCTCGCTGACGATCAACGGCGTGACCTTCGACGCGGCCGGCCTTGGATTGAGCGCGGTCAGCGGCACCGGCTTCCAGTCGGACGCCAACATCGACGCGGTGGTCGCCAATGTCGATGCTGCGCTGAAGACGCTGCGCACGCAGGCCTCCGCTTTCGGCGCGAACCTGACCACGGTGCAGACCCGCCAGGACTTCACCAAGGCGCTGATCCAGACGCTGCAGACCGGCGCCGACAACCTGGTGCTCGCCGATACCAACGAGGAAGGCGCGAACATGCTCGCCCTTCAGACCCGCCAACAGCTGTCCACCACCGCGTTGTCCCTCTCGGCCCAGGCCGACCAGGCGGTGCTTCGCCTCTTCGGCTAAGCTCTCCAGACCGATCAAAACGACAAAACGGCGGGGCAAAACCCCGCCGTTTTTACGTTCGGTTAACCATGGGGGGACAGGATCGCATCTTACGCACCGGAGCGATTCATGGCCCTGAAAGTCGAACTGAAGCCCGGCGAACGCATCTTGATCGGCGACAGCGTTATCACCAATGGCGGTGAGCGCACGCGATTCATCGTTGAAGGCACGACGCCGATCCTGCGCGAACGCGACATCATGACCGCCGAGCGCGCCGACACGCCGGCGAAGCGGATCTATCTCGCGGTGCAGCTGATGTACATTTCGCGCGACCCCGCCGCGCAGCACGCGGTCTATTTCGCGCTGATGCGCGATTTGGTGCAGGCCGCTCCAAGTGCTTGGAAATACATCGCAAACATCAATAATCAAATCTTAACGGGCGATCTCTATAAAGCGCTGAAGCATGCCCGAAAACTGATCGACTACGAGCAGGAGCTGCTGACGAATGCAACAAGCGACCAAGGCCTACGGAGCGGTGGCGCAACAGACCGCAAGTCCGCGTGAGCTCGAGGCCAACCTCCTGCTTCAGGCGGCTTCCCGCCTGCAGGCCGTCCAGGACAAGTGGGACAGCGACCGCGAAAGCCTCGACAGCGCCCTTTTGTTCAATCGCAAGCTCTGGTCGGTTTTCCTGACGTCCGTCACGGGCCCCGATCACAACCTGCCGGCCGAGGTGCGCCAGAACGTCGCCAATCTCGGCATCTTCGTTTTCAACCGCACGCTGTCGATCATGACCAACCCGCAACGCGACTCGCTCGGCTCCCTGATCCAGATCAACCGCAACCTCGCGGCGGGCCTGCGCGGCCAGGCCTAAGCCGGAACGGGACCCGGTAACGAAAAGCCCGGCTTGCGCCGGGCTTTGTCGTTTTTGTGCGTCGTCGTCTGGTCTTAAAGGTATTTCAGGATGCTTGTCTGGTAGAGCATCGCGGTCGTCTGCAGCGAAGCCTGAAGGTTCGTCTGCAGCGCGAGAATCTGCGCCGCCACCTGGTCGTTGGAAACGCCTTCGATGCTTTGCAGGAGATCGCTGAGCGTCGCGTTCGTCTGCTGATGCCGGTCGGACGCCGCGGCAAGCGTCGTCTGCGCGCCGGCCAATTCCGCTTCGATATCCTCGATCTTCTGCTGGCCAGGCGGCACGTCGAGCGCGGGACGGAGCCGGTCGTTCAGCGCGCTGCTGCGCGCCTGCGCATCGGGGTCGGTCGTCGAGAAGGTCATGGCGGCAAGGGTCGCCACGTTCTGCACCGTGTTGCGGATCGCTTCTTCGTTGGCACGCACGCCGTAAGTCGCGGTCACCGAGTCATCGACCCGCGCTGTCGCGGTCGCACGCGCCGGCGTGGCGCTGGTTTCGCCGGTGTACCAGATGACGGTGTCGGCCGCGGTGCCGGCCGTCAGAGACGTCGCGGTCGCAGGCGTACCGGAAACGCGCAGCGGCGGGTTGCCGGTATCGGCATTGAAGAATTCGTTCGAAGCCTGGACGGCGGAGGCGGCCGCAAGCGTCGTCCGCGCCGCGGTGCCGATCGCATTCGTCAGCGCGGCCTGCAGATTGGCCGCGGTCGCGATCGTGTCGGCGCCGACCTGAAATTCGTTCGGACCGGGGTTTGCCGAACTGGTCGCGGTCAGGGTCAGCGTCGTAGAGGTGCCATCCGGCAGGTCGAACGAAAAGCTGACGGTCTCGCCGGCATTCGGATTGGTCCCGCCGAGATCAACCGACATCTGCGGCGGAGAACCTGCCGGCGCGCTCGTCGTCGCGCCGGTGAGGTTGGTCGAGATCGCCGCAAGCTTGAAGCCGAACACCGATCCCGCCACGTCCTCGCCGACGCCGACCGCCGTCACCGACGGCTGGGAGACGACAACGCGGCCCATCTGGCCGGTGCCGAGGTCGGCCTGGTTGCGTTCCGAGATGAGCTGCTTCAGGCCGGCTCTCGCGCCGTCGCCATCGAGGATGTGATCGACCGATTCAACCGGCGGCGTGTCGGTCGACAGGCCGGAGAAAACGTAGCGGTCGCCGGATTGGGTGTTCAGCAGGCCGAGGATTTCCCCGAGGCCGGATTGCGCGGTCTGCTGCGCGATCTGGGAGGAAATCGTCGAGGTCGCGGCGATGCTGCTTTTGCTCTCGCGGCCGATATCGGCGATCCGCGTCAACGCCGATGTCGCGAGATTAATGCGCACGTTCGCGTTGTTGATGGTGCTGTCGTAGCCCTGCAACGCGGAGAGCCGCGCGCGCAGCCCGACGCTGAGCCCGCGGTCGAGGCCGAGACCGGCATAGGTGTCCGATTTCTTTCCGGTGCCGAGCTGGCGCTGCAAATCGGCCAGTTGCGCGCGCATGTCGACGAGCGACTGCACCATTGCGGATGAACGAAGGCCAACGCCGGAGATGCTCATTTCGGCCTCACATCTTCATCAATGTATCGAGCATGTCTTTGACCGCCGACATGATCCGCGCATTCGCGGCATAAGCCGTCTGCAGATTGAGCAGGTTCGCCATCTCCTCGTCGATATTCACCGAGGAGCCCTGGGCCATGCGCGACTGCAGCGCGTTGACGACGACGTCCTGGCCGGACGCGAGGCTTGCGGCATTGTCCGCCGCTTCGCCCTGCATGCTCACGACCTGCCGCAGGAATGACGGCAGATTTCCCGAGAACGGACTTGCGGCCGAACCGATTCCTGAATTGGGGTCGAAGGTCAGCGAATTCGAGGTCAGCCGGTCGTAGATGAAATTCGGCCGCGCCGGATCCCCGGTAAAGCCGCCGCTCTGATAGACCACGAGCTTGGACGGATCGGCGAGCAACGCCGCATTGACCACGATCCGCCCGGCAAAGCCGACGCTCTGCGATCCGAGCGAGGTGATCGCGCCGGTATAGGGCGAGGTCGCATCGGTGAAGAACGGCAGCGACGTGCTGCCGCCACTCAGGCTTGTCTGCGTAACCGTCGCGGACACGACATTGACATCGCCAAGGTTCGTCGCGCCGTCGTCCAGGATGTGCAGCGTCGTTCCGGTGTTCGAGAACTGGACCTTGTTGCCGAACTTGGCATTGAGCTGCGACACGACGCTCGCCATGCCGCCTGAAAAGTCCACGCCGATCACTTCGTCGTTCGGATCGGCGGTCGCGTCGTTTTTCAGCGGCAGCGCGCTCGGATCGTCGACCCGCACGATGCTGACATTGTGCTGCTTGCCGGTGACGTTGTCGGTCCAGGTCAAGTGAATGACGTTACCCGGCTGCATCGCGGCGGTGTCGATGTCGAAGCCGCTCTGCGCGCCGGACGTTGCCGCCTGGCCGGCGATGGTCGTGTTCGACAGCGCCTGTGCCATCGATGCCGCAATCGTATCGAGCTGCGCCTGCGCCTCGGGCAGGATCTGGTCGCGCATCTCGATATAGGCCGCGATCTGCCCGGACCGGATCGCGTTATTTGCGATCAGGTCGTAGGTTCCCCCGCTCGGCGACGTCAGCACGAGGCTGCCAACCGTGCTCTTGGTCGGGTCCGCGTCCCATTGCGCGTTGGGCGTCATGGTGCCTTGCGCGTTGAACTGGAATTGCACGGCGTCGGTGCCGACCAGCTGGATGCCGGAATTGGTGAAGACATTGACCTGGTTGTGGTCGGTGGTGACGACCTTGATGTCCATGAGCTTGGACAGCTGGTCGATATAGGCGTCGCGCTGGTCCTGCAACGTCGCAGCCGTCGCGTCCTGCGAGGTCGACGTCGCAAGCTGCTTGTTGATGTCGGCGATCGCCTTCATCGCGTTGTTGGCCTGCTGCGCGGCGTTCGACAATCCAAGCTCCGCGTCGCTGCGCAGCGCCTGGATGTCGTTGGTCATCGAGTTGAGCTGCTGCGTCAGGATCTGCGCCGAGCTGAGGACGGCGCTGCGCGCCGCGGAATCGTCCGGACTCGCCGACAGGGCCTGCAGCGCCGACGTGAAATTGTTGAAGACCGTTTCAAGCGCACTCGACGATCCTGGCGCGCCATAGACGCTTTGCAGCCGCGAATAGAATTGCGCCCGCAGGTCGGCATAGCCGCCGCCCGACACCTCGGTGCGCAACTGGCGCTGCAGATACTGGTCGAGTTCGCGGTTGATCGCGTCGATGCGCACGCCGACGCCGTTGGAGCCCGCAGAGCTCGTGACCTGCGTCAGCGTCTTGCGCACATAGCCGGGCGTGTCGGCGTTGGCGACGTTCGAGGCGGTCAGCGCGAGCGCGGCCTGCGTGACCCGCAAACCCGCGGTCGATGTTGCCAGCGCCTGGCCGAGACTCATGTCGAACTCCTAACCTTCACGGCCCGCAACGCTCAGCGCAGCATGTTCAGAAGGTCCTGAACCATCTCGTTGCCGGTCGTGATCACCTTGGTGTTGGCCGAATACGCCTGCTGCGTCACGATCAGCTTGGTGAACTCGTCGGCGATGTC
>Ga0070741_10018441_pt1 | contig 11300 bp, 9 predicted proteins | sample Coa_R1_4_FD_66440 | JGI IMG/M metagenome (GOLD analysis project Ga0070741, IMG submission 66440) | Surface soil microbial communities from Centralia Pennsylvania, which are recovering from an underground coalmine fire - Coalmine... | ecosystem: Environmental > Terrestrial > Soil > Unclassified ...
CTGCTCGACGCCGCTGGCGAAGCTCTGTCGATCGTGCCGCTCCGATAGAGGCTCGATGCGCAGGGCGGGAGCCGCAGCGGGCACTCAGGAACCGGTCAGCTTGAGGTATCGTTGCGCGGACGCCTTGAGCCGAGCGTTGGGCTCGCGCGGAGTGAGGAGCACCTCGGCGAAAGCCCGGCTGTCTCTGGCGCTCAGCCGGATCGTCTGCGTTTCCGCGATCACGCGCACGGCCGCCTCATGCACGCAGGTAATCACGAAGTCTGTCAGCGTGCGCCCCTGCAGCTCGGCGGCGCGCTGGAATAGCGCCTTCTGATCGCGCGAAATGCGTGCTTGGAGCCGCTCGTCTCGCGCTTTCGCAGTGGCTTTTCGCGGAATCTCTATACCTTGAGTGGCATTTGGAACACAACTATCGTGCGGGGCTGATGGCGGGGCAGTTCAAGCGCCGGCGTCCAGAGAAGGAATGACGTGGAGCAAAGCTAAGTCAAAAGGCGACCGTGACGTTTTGCGGTCCGCTGGGTCGTCGCAGTTGGGGGGCGATCAATGCCAAAAGTCACCGATATTCCCGCCTGCCCCGTTTCGCCAGCGGTGCGGTCGTCGGGGCGGGTGACGCGGGAGTACCAAATCTCACTGATCACGCCGCTTTTCGGCGGCGGCGTCGAGGCGGGCGCGCCCGATGAAACCATGCCGATCCGCGGCACGTCGATCCGGGGACAACTCCGGTTCTGGTGGCGGGCGACGCGCGGAGCCCGCTTTGCCAACCACCATGATCTCTTCGAGCAACATGCCAAGATTTGGGGGACGACCAAACAGGCAAGCCCGGTTGAAATCGCTGTTGGCGACGTAAAGGCGAAGCCGGCAAGGCCTTGCGCTCGCTACGACTGGAATCAGAGCGCGCGGGGCGGGAAAGGCGGCTGGCGACTCGTTTGGGAGAAGCCATTCGCCTCCTCTCCACTGCCGTATGCTCTCTTTTCCTTTCAGGGCAAGCAGCCCGCATCGCGGGGCGGGGATCCAGAAGAGCCGCCGGCGACCTTCATCGATACCGCCTCATTCACGCTGAGGCTCCGGTACCCTGAGGAATTGAGTAAGGACGTCGAGACGGCGGTCTGGACTTGGGTGAATTTCGGTGGGCTCGGCGCGCGCACGCGGCGCGGCTGCGGCGCTCTCTTCTACAAGGAGTTGGCCCCAAAGGACGCCAGCGATCTGGAGCGCTGGTTCAAGGACGCTTCGTTTCAGCCCACGGGCGATGCCCGCGATTGGCCGACCCTGCCCGGCAGCGTGTTCGTTGGGACGCAAGCCGGAAAGTCGATTGACGTGTGGAAGAGCGTCGTAGGCCTGCTGCAATCGTTTCGCCAAGGTGAGGGAATCGGGCGGAATCCGGGCCAGCAACACAACCGTCCCGGTCGTTCTCGCTGGCCCGAGCCCGAGACGATCCGCCGGGTAACAAACCGGCGCTCGCCCCAGCACGCCAGGCTGGCCCACATCCCGGACGACGCCTTCCCGCGCGCGGAGTTCGGCCTTCCGATCGTCTTCCATTTCCAGGGTCAGGGGGAGCCGCCTGATACTGTGCTCTATCCATTGCGCGGGCCTGACGGCGAGGCGCGAGAGCGCATGGCGAGCTCATTGATCTTAAAGCCACTGGCGCTTGCGGACGGAAAGGCCGTGCCGCTCGTCATGCGGCTTATTACGCCCCCCCTGACGGGGGTCGATCTCAAGCAGGACAGCAATTCGCTCAACCTTCCCGCATCGACCGTGACGCGGGCAAGCAGACTTGCGACGTACCACGATTCACCTCTGGCGAGTTCGTCCGCCGGGTCGGCCGTCGAGGCATTCCTCCACCACGCAAGGAACAATGGCTTCCGCGAGATCACGCGATGACCGCTCATCTCCTCGCGCTCACGGTTGGCCCTGTGCAGGAGTTCATCGCCGCGGCGCGACGCACGCGCGATCTCTGGTTCGGGTCGTACCTCCTCTCTGAGATCAGCAAGGCGGCAGCAAAGGCGGTGGGCGACCGCGTCGGCATCAACAAATTGATCTTTCCTGCGCCCGGTAGCGATGCAGACCTCGGACCCGGCTCGCCGCTCAATGTCGCCAACGTGATCCTGGCGGAGCTGGGCGATGCCGATCCCGTGGCCGTCGCTCGCGAGGCGAAGGAGGCCGCCGGACGACGCTGGCGCGAGTTCGCGGACCATGTCTTCGACCGGTACAAGAGTGTCGTCCAGAGCGACATCTGGAACGATCAGGTCGACGACGTGATCGAGTTCTATGCCGCATGGCATCCCTATTCCGAGAGCACTTACAAGGACGATCGCGCCGCCCTGATGCGGCTGCTCGCGGCGCGCAAGCTTTGCCGTGATTTCGCGCCGGCCCGAGGCCGCGCCGGCGTTCCGAAATCGTCGCTCGACGGTCTGCGCGAGAGCGCGCTTCGTCCGCCGCGCGAATGGCCCGGGCATTCCCGACGACGCCTGCGGCTTCAACAAGGCGAACAACTCGACGTTGTCGGTCTGGTCAAGAGGAGTTGGCGGCCCGATAACGGCAACCCGAGCTACCCGTCGGTGGCGCGGATCGCCGCCGATCCCTGGATACGGCTCTTGAAATCGAACGGGATCGATCTGGGACCGCTGATCGCGTCGTGCCGGGCACTCGGCGGCGAAGTGGTGCATGAGTTCGATACGATCGGTGCGCGCAGGTATCCGCAATATGCGGACTTTCCTTTTGAAGGCACGGTGCTGTTTCGCTCCCGGCACCGCGATCTGCGAACAGAAGCCGAAATCGCCGAGGGCGATCCCGGATTTGTCGGTCTCACAAGGGCGCTCGACGCCATCTCAGACACCGCTCGGGAGAGGAAGATCGCGCGTCAGCCGAGCCCCTATCTCGCTGTGCTGGTCGCCGACGGCGACCGCATGGGCGCCGCGCTCTCGAAGCTGACTTCACCTGACGAACACCGGCAATTTTCCCAGGCGCTGGCGGGCTTCGCGAGCCAAGCGCGCCAGATCGTGCAGGAGCATCATGGCGTCCTCGTTTACGCCGGCGGTGACGACGTGCTGGCATTTGTTCCGGTCGATCGCTGCCTGGATTGCGCGCGCGGACTGCATGACGTCTTTGGAAAAGTACTGGCGAAGTGGTCCACGGCAGAGAGCCCTCTAACGCTTTCGGTCGGGCTCGCTGTCGCGCATTTCATGGAGCCGTTGGAGGATCTGCTCGGCTACGGCCGCATCGCGGAGAAGCACGCCAAGCGACCGCATCCCGAAGATGGCGAGCAAGCTGAACGGAACGGGTTGGCGGTCCATGTCGTCAAGCGCGGCGGCGGACCGCTCGCCATTCGCGCCAACTGGTCGGGCGACTTGAATGCTCTGGATCACCGCCTTCGGCAGCTTGCCGAACAGCTCGATATGAGGTCGATCCCGACCGGCCTTGCCTACGATTTGCGCGAGATCGCGCGTGTCTACGAGCATTGGACGGACGGCGGTCTCAAAGAGGCCATCCAGGGCGACACGATTTCCATGCTCGGCGGCAAACAGCCGGGCGGCGCAAGCGCCATCGCCACCGTGAGGACATTGGTGCGGGAGCGGGTCGCCGATGCCGGATCGCTCCGTTCCTTTGTGAACGAGCTCTTGGTGGCGAAGGCGATCGGAACGCCATTCGGTCCCAGCGGCGAGGCGGGTTCGCCATGACGGTCATGCTGGAAATCACCTGCCGAGATCCAATCGTATCGCGCGACGGGCGGCCCTTCGGGGCAGGCCAGGGCAACCGGATGCGGAGCCTCGATTGGCCGTTGCCTTCGGTGCTGGCCGGCTCGCTGCGCTCGACCCTCGGGAAATCGGCCAATCGGGATTTTTCAGAGACGGCGCAGGATCTGCTTGGCGTCGAGATCGCTGGCCCGCTGCCGCAGGCGAACCGACAGCTCTATTTTTCTGCGCCCGAGGATTGCGTCGTTCATCCCAAGCAAGGACCGCTGCGGGCCGCGCCCCAGGCGGCCGGCGGCGGATGCGACTGGCCCGCGCAGGGTCTTCTCCCTGTGCAAATCCAAACTTCCGACGATTTCAAGCCGGAAGCCGCGCCTGCCTGGTGGCCACAGGATCGCTACGCCGCGTGGTTGGCTGGGGAGGAGATTGCCTTCGACCCGACGTTCCTTCGCGCGGCGGAGACGGAGCATCGGACTCACGTCAAGATTGACTCCAATGCCGGCTCGGCGGCCGACGAAAACCTCTTTACCACGGCTGCGCTGGCGCTCACTCATCTGCCCCGATACGGCGCTTCGAGCTTCGCTCCCATCACCCTCGCTGTCCGGATTCGCGCCGCCGACTGGCGCGGCGAAGCGGTCGCACATCTCGATACGCTTCACCCACTCGGCGGCGAGCGCCGTCTGGCCCACTGGAAGACCACCGCAAAGCCGAACCTTTGGAGTTGCGCGGAGAAAATCCGCAAGGCGCTGACAGCGACATCGCGGGTGCGCATGGTGCTGGCGACTCCGGCGATCTTCAGAGGGGGCTGGAAACCCGGATGGCTGAGCGATGACCTCATCGGAACACCGCCAGGCGCCAATGTCCGCTTGCGGCTCGTCGGCGCCAGCATCCAGCGCTGGCGGGCCGTTTCGGGCTGGTCTCTGGCCGAACTTCCCGGGCAGCCGCGAGGTCCAAAGCCTGTAAAGCGCATGGTTCCTGCCGGCGGCGTCTATTTCTTCGAGACCGTGGATGGAAAGGCGCTGGACCTCGCCGACCGCTGGCTTGAGCCGGTCAGTGACGATGAGCAGGATCGGCGCGATGGCTTTGGCCTCGCGACCTGGGGCGTCTGGTAGGAAATGGGGAGGGAGCGATGAACAATACCCAGGTCTATTGGCTGCATGCTCTGTCGCCGACCCATGTCGGAACCGGGCGCGGCGTCGGCTATATCGACCTGCCGATCCATCGCGACAAGGTCACGAACTGGCCGCTGATCCCCGCCTCGGCTTTCAAGGGCGTTTGGGCCGACTACTATGGCGCGACGGACGCGGCCCGAAACGAGGACTCCGATTGGGGTCGAAAGCTTCGTCTCGCGTTCGGGCGCGCGTCCGATCGGGAGGCCAATGCCTCGAACGCCGGGGCGCTGATCCCTACCGACGCCCGCCTCGTCTGCCTGCCGATCCGCAGCTTCCAGGGGACGTTCGCCTGGTGTACCTCACCGCTCGCTCTGGAAATGCTGCGCCGGGACCTCTCGCTTGCCGGCATGGCCGATCTGCCGCCCGAGCCGCCGAATGTGGCCGATAGTGACGTTCATCGCACCACACGCACTCAGCTTGAGGACAATGGCCGCATCTTTCTGGAGGATCTCGACTTCACCGGAAAGGAATGCGCGGCGACAACGACCTGGGCCGAGCGGCTCGCCGGATGGGTTTTTGCGGGCGCCGAAAACAAAACCTGGCGCGATCGATTTGTCGAAAGATTCGCGGTCCTCTCCAATACAATCTTTGACTTTCTGACGGAGACCGGTACCGAAGTTTCTGCCCGCGTGCGGATCGACGACGATCTCAAGACAGTGGCGAAAGGTGCGCTGTGGAACGAGGAGGCGCTGCCAGCGGAGACGATCCTGGCCGGGCTCGTCGCCTGCGACCGGGTCTATTCCCGCGAAGCGAACGGCATCACGGCGGGCGACCTCATCGATGACTTCGCTACCGAACCGCTACTGCTGCAGATCGGCGGCAAGGCGACCGTCGGTCGCGGCCGCGTTCGCTGCGTCTTCACCGCGGCCGGAAGAGAGGGCTGACGATGGTCCAGGCCAACAGCCAAAAAATGGCGCAGGCGGCCTATGCTTCGGTCCGTCAGCGCGCATCTCCTGGCGTGCCGGAGAAATATGTGAGCTTCGCTCGGTCGTTCCCGTCGCTGGTCCACGCCTGTGGCCTTGCGCAGGCGGTCGCCTTTGCGCGGGCCAAGGACCATGGGCAATATCTCGACGACCTCGCGGCGGTTCTGAACAAGATCGGTCATGCCGAAGCCGCGTCTGTGGATAGCCTTGAAAAGGCGACGCGAGAATATCCTGTGCCAGCCTATGTGCGCTTGAGCCGCAACGCGCTTCAGGCCGCCGGGTGGCTGAAGCGCTATGTCGAAGCCGTGAGCCCGGAGTGAGATATGCGGCAGGCGATCGTTAAACTCGCGGGCGGGCGTGAGCGTGCAACCCACCCGGGACTGATCCTGCAGCGGTGGCTTATCGGACAGTCTGATCCGGCTGAACGCAAAACACTTCTAACACTCGCCCGTAAAGCCGCTGCTAGCGAATCGTTGCGCTCCGTCTATGCCGAGGTCTTCGAGCGCCGGAAGAGCTCGTTGGCTTCCGACAAGCCATGCCGATCGGAGCGTCTGTCGACAACGGGCCGGCTCATAGTCGGCCTCGGCTCGGAGAATGTCCTGGAGACCGGGCTGCGGCTTCACCACACTTATGGCGTCCCGATCATTCCCGGATCGGCCCTCAAAGGCATCGCATCCCACTACTGTCATGATGTCTGGGGACAGCGGCAGAATGTATCCGCGCCCGAAGAGAATCTGCTGTTCCGGCGTGGCGGAAAGCACCATTCGCTGTTGTTCGGAATCACCGAAGACGGCGGTGTTATTACGTTCCACGACGCCTGGATCGTTCCGGAGTCGTTGGCCGATGGCGCGTTGCGCCTCGACGTAATGACGCCGCATCACCCGAAGTGGCAGACGAACGAGGCGCCGCCTACGGATTTCGACAGCCCGGTGCCGGTTTCCTTCCTGTCGGTGGCCGGAACGTTCGACGTGCGCCTTTCCTGGTCGGGCCCGGTCGGCGCTCCGCCTGAGGCGGCCGAGGCTTGGATGAAGCTGGCGATGCAGCTCTTGCGTGAAGCACTGGCCGAGTGGGGCGTCGGCGGCAAGACCAGCAGCGGATACGGACGGCTTGTCCCCGCAGACTCGGTTTCAAACAATCGTCAGTTTCCGCCGATCGTCGCCGCCAAGCCGAGAGACTTGCCAAAACCTGGCCAAAAGGTCGAAGCGCAACTGCTCGAGGAGCGAACGAAGAAGGGCGGCTGGAGAGCGATGCATGCGCCATCCGGGCTGAGCGGCCCGGTCCAGAACAGCGGCGATGTCCCATCCGACAAGAAGGCGGGCGACGTGCTCGATTTGATCGTGGCAAGCGCAACTGAGCGGAGCGTCGATTTTCGCTACCCTACGTCCGCCGACGAGGCGCGCGCGCAGCGCGCATCCGGCAAGGGGAAGGGTGGTCGCGGCAGACCTCAAAGACGATGACGGAAGAAAGGGCTGCAGCAGGCGCGACAGCGATGACCGGGTCAAGCGAAGAAGCAGGCGTCGTCAGGCTAGTGACTTTCCTGGGAACCGGCGACTACAAGGAGACCGTCTATAGTCTGGCAAGACGGGAAGCCGCCAAAACATCCTACGTCTGCCGCGCCCTGGCCGAATTGCTCAAGCCCTCCGACATCGCCGTTCTCGCGACCGAAGAGGCCGAACAGCGTCATGGCGACGGTTTGAGGGAAGTGCTCCTCGCCAGCAATTGTCCCGCGCCTCGCTTTGTCCGCATTCCGGCCGGCCGTGCGCCGACCGAGCTCTGGCAACAATTCGAGCTCATCAAGACCGAGTTGCGCGGCAGCGCTGGCCCGGTGATGCTCGACATCACACACGGATTTCGATCCCAGCCGTTCTTCGCCGCCGCTGTCGCGACATTCGTCCACGCCGTCGACGAGACGCCGCCCGACCTTCGCGTATGCTACGCAGCCTATGAGGCCAAGGATTCGGTTACGGGCGTCGCACCGATATGGGAACTGACCGAATTCGTGACGCTGCTCGACTGGTCGCGCGCGCTTGCAATGTTCCTGAAGACCGGCCGCGCCGAGGCGGCAGCCGAGGCTACTCAGCGTCTCGGCCGGGCGCTGGCGAAGGCATGGGCGGATGGTGGAAAACAAGGGGGGCGTCCCCATCTCGATGCGCTTGGGAAAGGCTTGCGCGATTTTGGCGCCGATCTCGAAACCCTCAGAACCGGCGATCTGCTCCTTGGCCGGGATACAACGAAGTCTTCTGCTGCTCGTCTCCTGAATGTGACTCGGGAGACCAAGGAGCACGTCGTGCAACATGCTCCACCCTTGGCGGACATTCTCGACCGCGTTGCGACGATGGCCAAACCGATCGCAGGCGCAGGCCACGATCTGTCGGGTTCGGACGGTCGCAGCGCTATTGTGGCCCTGGCCGAGCTTTACCTGCGCCTCGGGCGCTATCTCGAAGCAACGGCGACCGTCCGCGAGGGCTGGGTTAATCTGTACGCACCGAAGATGGCGCTCGTTCCCGCAGCATCCAACTTCGACAGCAGAGAGCGTGGACGTGCGGAAAAGCGAGCCAACGAACACGACCTGACGTTTCGAGAAGTCACTGATCGTCGCAACGACTTTCTCCACGCGCAGTACAGACCGAGCGCACAGAAGGCCGCCGATGTTGCGACGACGGTGAGAAGTCTCGTGGAGAAACTGAGAATCGCGTCCGAAACGCCGCGTGGCGCCTGTTTCCTTAATCTCAGCAATCATCCCAGCGCCAACTGGGACGAGGCGCAGACGAAGGCGGCGCTCGCGCTCGCCGAACGCATCGAGGACATTGCATTTCCCGCAGTTCCGCCGGATGCCGACGAGAAGGAGATCGGGGCTCTTGGAGAGACATGCATGGCTCAAATCCCGCTGGAAGCATCGCACGCCCTCGTGCAAGGCGAATTCACTCTGACGGTCGAGTTGGTCCGCCGCCTGCAGGCGCGCGGAATCACCTGCTTGGCGGCGACCAGCACGCGCAACGTCGAGGAGGCCGACGGCCGGCGGGTGTCCACCTTCACGTTCGTGCGCTTCCGCGCTTATGCCGAACCGGAGGCCGTGTGAGAAGCCGCTGATATGAACCGTGCGGTGATACAAACTCTCGGGCTATTGCCTCAGCGCTCCGAGGACTTGTATCACGCTGACGGTATTTTTCCGTGGCGAGGCGGATGGTCCGCTGGTGGCCAGCTTATGTCGAAAATCGACCGATCGATGCCGATAGTCCATGAAACCGAGCAAATCGCGGGTCGTCGAAATTCGTGTTTGAAATCATAGGCCCGAATTTCTGACGGATCGGGGAGACGGTGCTCGATGCTGCGGCGGAAAAATTTGCGTCGTTAGATCAACGCGTTGCCATGACTCAGAACAATCGAGTGGGAGTGAGGGCGCTAGCGGCGGCGGTAGGTACCAGTTGCGGGGAGCGTGTAATAGCCAATCGGAACGTGCTCATCGTTGCCGACCAGCACGAAACGCGTGGCGACACGTCGCCTTGCTTCCGGTCCCGCCCGCCGCCGCAGATAGGTATCCAGCTGCTCGACGCCGCTGGCGAAGCTCTGTCGATCGTGCCGCTCCGATAGAGGCTCGATGCGCAATGCCGGCGCCGCAGCGGGCACTCAGGAACCGGTCAGCTTGAGGTATCGTTGCGCGGACGCCTTGAGCCGAGCGTTGGGCTCGCGCGGATTGATGAGCGCCTCGGCGAAGGCCCGGCTGTCTCTGGCGCTCAAACGCCTCGCGGCGCCAGCTTCGTCAATCTCTCCAATCATCCGAGCGCCGCATGGGAGGACGCACAGAGAAAGGCGGCACTTACCCTCGCAGAGCGCATTGAGGATATCGCGTTTCCCGCCGTTCCGCCTGATGCCGACGAGAAGACGGTCGAGGCTCTTGCAGAGAAATGCGTCGCTCAAGTCCCACCTGAAACATCGCACGCACTCGTGCAAGGCGAATTCACCCTCACAGTCGAACTGGTCCGCCGATTGCAGGCGCGTGGCATGACATGTCTTGCGGCGACAAGTGAGCGGGAAGTTGACGAGGAGGGTGACGGAAGACGCGTGTCAACCTTCAGGTTCGGGCGCTTTCGCGCCTATCCTGAGCTGAACACGGCGCAACGCGAAAAATCAGGAACCATATGACAGCTCGAACCGATCCACCGATGCGCCAAGGACTTGTACCAATACGGTGTTGCTTCGGTGCATATGCAAATGACGATTGACACGTCAGGCCTGCTGCGGGCTGCCCACATTCGGCACAAAGATTTGAGCTGTTGCTGACACTACCGCCACAGGCAGGAAATGGGGGCTGCAGCAAGTCGCTCGCCGAACGGGACGATCGTATCGCCGTCATAAAGGACAACACCAAAGGCAAAGCGATCCTTTGCGGCTTCGACCAGCTTCTTCAGACCGGACAGGTCGCCGGCGGTCACGGTCGCGCTCGCCTTGACTTCTATCCCCGCGATCATGCCGTCATCGCGCTCGAGAACGATGTCGACTTCATGCCCATCCTGGTCGCGGAAGTGGAAAGGCGCGAGCCGGATACCCGACCAGGCCATGAGCTTCATGATTTCGGCAAACACGAAGCTTTCGACCAGCGCTCCGAAAGCAGAGCGATCCGCCTTAAGGCGCGCAAGGCTCAGACCCCGGCTGGCTGCCAGAACGCCCGAGTCGAGGAAGTGCAGCTTGGGCGTTTTGATGACCCGCTTGATCGCGTTGGTGTACCAGGGCTGGAGCGTCGCCACGAGGAAGACTTGCTCCAGGAGTCCGACATAACGCTGGCTCGTCTTGTAGTTGACATCAATGCCACCACCGAACGCGGAATAGTTGACCAGCTGTCCGGAGTGCTCGGCCAGGAGTCGCACGAACTTGGGCAGGTCGCTGAGCTTCTCGATTTCGGCGACGTCGCGCAGATCACGTGTGAGCACCGAGGTGAGATAGGATCGAATCCAGTCCTGTCGCCGTCGCTCGCTTGCGCGGCTGACGGCCTCCGGGTAGCCGCCGCCGAGGACGACCCTGATCAGTTCGTCGCCAATGATCAGGTCCTTGGGCCTTTGCAAGTTGCCTGCATAGAGGCCCTCCAGGAACGATGGCTTGCGGCCGAGAATCTCGGCTTGTGCCAACGGCAGTAGGCGGATGGTCTCCATCCTTCCGGCGAGGCTGTCGGCGATGCGTGGCAGCGTCAGCACATTGGCGGAACCGGTCAGGAGGAAACGGCCCGGGCGGTAGTCTTCGTCAACCGACTTCTTGATGGCAAGAAGGAGCTCCGGCACACGCTGAATCTCGTCGATGATGGCACGGTCGAGGCCACGTATGAAGCCGCTGGGGTCGAGGCGCGCGGCGCCCAGCACCGTTTGGTCGTCGAGGGTAAGGTAATCTCGCCCGCGCTCGCCCATGGCCCGCACCAGCGTGGTCTTGCCGGCGCGCCTGGGGCCGATCACGAGAGCGACAGGGGTGTCAGCCAAGGCTTCCCGTACCCGATGCTCCATCAGGCGCTTGTACAAGGGCTCCTCCTTTCCCGG
>Ga0070741_10018443_pt1 | contig 11300 bp, 13 predicted proteins | sample Coa_R1_4_FD_66440 | JGI IMG/M metagenome (GOLD analysis project Ga0070741, IMG submission 66440) | Surface soil microbial communities from Centralia Pennsylvania, which are recovering from an underground coalmine fire - Coalmine... | ecosystem: Environmental > Terrestrial > Soil > Unclassified ...
GCGTCGCCGTCGGCGATCTCCACGATCAGCCCTGGGGCGAGCGGAACTTCTCCGTCACGGACCCCGACGGGTACGTGTGGTGGTACGGCCGGCCGGCGGCGTCTCGTCGAGAGCCGTCAGAGCGGGTCGACGAGCACACCGGGGTTGAGCATCCCCGTCGGGTCGAGCGCCTGCTTCGCGGCGCGGAGCGCGGCGGCGAATCCCGCCGGTCGCTCGCGGTCGTACCACGGCCGGTGATCCCGGCCGACCGCGTGGTGGTGCGTGATCGTGCCGCCGAGGGCGAGGATCGCGTCGGACGCGGCCGCCTTGACGGCCGCCCACTGCTCGAGCTCCGCGCCGTCGCGCCCGGGTGCGACGACGGTGTAGTACGGCGCCGGGCCGTCCGGGTAGACGTGGGTGAAGCGGGAGGTCACCTGGCCCTGCCCGCAGGCGCGACGCACGGCGTCCTCGGTGGCGGCGAGGACGCCCGCGTGGAACTCCGGGAAGCGATCCCAGGTGATCGCGGTCTCGAACGTCTCGCTCACCATGCCGAGCGCGACGAGCACGTCGCGGAGATACGGGCCGTCGAGGAACGCCTTCCGCCAGGCGCCGGCGGCCCCCTCGCGCGCGCCTTCCTCCGCGACGCGCGTCCGCCCGGCGCCCGGCGGGACGCGGCCGCCGTGGTCGGCGGCGCACTCGAGCGCGCGCGCCATCCACGCGTCGAGCGGATGGTCCGCGGACTCGAAGGCGACGAGCAGGATCGCCTCGGTGCCCGAGCCGGCGCCGGAGGTGAGCGCCTCGCCGGGGTCGAGGAGGCGGCAGTTCGCGGGGTGAAGGCCGGCCTGCACGATCGCGCGCGCGGCCGCGGCGCCGACGAGGAAGTCGTCGAACGCGACCTCGGCGGAGGCACGGAAGCGCGGCCGGTCCTGGAGCCGCATCCACGCCTCGGTGATGACGCCGAGGATCCCCTCCGAGCCGATGAAGAGCCGGTCGGGGCTCGGGCCGGCGCCGGAGCCGGGGAGGCGCCGCGTGGCGACGACGCCGGCCGGCGTGACGACGCGCAGCGCCTCCACGAACTCGTCGATGTGGGTGTAGAGCGTCGCGTAGTGACCGCCCGAGCGCGTCGCGATCCAGCCGCCGAGGGAGGAGAACTCGAACGACTGCGGGAAGTGCCGCAGGGTGAGCCCGTGGGGCCGGAGCTGCTCCTCGAGCGAGGGGCCGAGGACGCCCGCCTCGATCCGGGCCGCGCGCGACGTGCGGTCGACCTCGAGCACGCGGTCCAGATGGCCGAGGTCGATCGAGACGACGCCGCTCCAGCGCCCGCCGGCAGGCGGCTCGAGGCCGCCGACGACGCTCGAGCCGCCGCCGTACGGGATGGCGGCGGCGCCCGCGTCGGCACACCAGTCGAGCACGGCGGCCACCTCGCCCTCGTCGCGCGGGAACGCGACCAGATCGGGCGGCCGCGGGTACTCGCGACGGAACGCGCGCACGACGTCCCGGAAGGACTTGCCGTACGCGTGCGCGGCGCGATCGAACGGGGCGGCCGAGCAGCGATCGGCGAGCGCCGCCGGAGGGCGCAGGCGCGGCGCCGGAAGTGCGAGCTCCTCGACGCGCGGGGGCGTGCGCGGGCGGAGCCCGCGGAGCCCGAAGCGCGCCGCGAGGAGCGCGCCGAGCGCGTCCACCTGCGCGGGCGTCGGCCCACCGTCCTCCCAGCCCCAGCCCCAGAAGCGGCGCCGACGCCCGGACGGAGCGGTCATCGTCGGTTCAGCGCCGGCCGCGTCCCGGCGCGCCGCGACCGAACCCCGTCCGCCCGAAGCCGGGATCGGCCGCCGGGGTCACGTGCTTCGGCAGCGGGCGCGGCGGCGGCCGGAAGAGCATCCGGTCGCGCGCCGCCTTGATCCGGACGCGCAGCGTCTCGAGCGCGGTCGGCTCGGCGTGCGCGCGCGCGAGGAGCGCCTGCGGGACTTCGAGGGCGCTTTGCTGGCCGCGCTCCTGGAGCGCGATCCCGATGTTCGGGCCGTCGGGCGCCGACGGCTCGGTGAACTCGGCCTCCAGGTGGTTCGAGATGCGGGCCGCCAGCTGACGGAGCAGCTGGTGGTGCCGTTCGCCGACGTCCTTGAGACGCACCGGCGGTCAGTAGCTGCCGCGGCGGTCGCGGCCGCCACGGACGCCGCCCGCCGGTCGCTCGCGCGCCTCGCTCACGTTCAGCTTGCGCCCCTGGAGCTCGGTGCCGTTCAACGACTCGATCGCGCGCTGCGCCTCGCTCGCCGAGCTCATCTCGACGAAGCCAAAGCCGCGCGAGCGCCCGGTCGCGCGGTCGGTGATGACGGCGGCGGACTCGCACGTGCCGGCTTGCGCGAACAGCGACTCCAGGTCCGCGCTGGTCGTGTTGAACGACAGATTCCCTACGAACAGCTTCTTGCCCATGGGCTCCTCCACGCGACCATTGCCTGGGCTCGAAGCCGATCGCCGCCAATCGACGAGGGTCGCGCACAAACAAGGGACGCGGCCTCTTATCGCCGCGTTCGCCGTCGCGCGCAAGAGGGGGCGACGTGCGACGTCAGCGCAGACTGCGCTTCTTGGCGCGCAGACCGCGCCGGCTCCCACCGTGCTTCCGGAAGGGCGGGCTGTCGTCGTACATGCCGCCCCCGAAGCGACCGCTGTCGCCGAAGTCCATCGGCGGCGGGATCGGCGCGGCGACGGGCCGCGGGGCGCGGGGAGGCGGCTTGTCGTCGGCGTCGTTGACGCGCAGCCGGCGGCCGCGCAGCTCGAACGCATCGAAGCGCCGGATCGCGTCGGCGGCGCGCGTCGCATCGCTGAACTGGGCGAAGGCGAAGCCGCGCGGCCGACCGGTCACGCGGTCGATGCCGAGGCGCACGCGCACCGCCGGGTCGACGTCGGCGAGGACCGCACGGAGCTCCTCTTCCGTGGTCTCGAAGGACAGATTGCCGACAAAGATCGTGGACGAGATGGGATACCTCCTCTTTCGGGTCGAATTGGGACCGCTGGATAGCAGCTTAGGGGACGCTACGCGACCCCCGGAAAAGGGTACGGGGCACCATCAGGGGGAATCGTTCAGGCGAGTGGCACCGCAAAACGGACGTTTCCCTTCCGCATCCCCTCGAGCACGACGTCGGCTGCGCCGTTGCGCAGCATCCACTCGAGCCGGTGGTCGCGGTATTCGCGCTTGAAGTGGCCGGAGGCGACGAGCGAGGGGAGCGCCTCGAAGCCGGCCATCGCCGCGGCCGCGGCCTCGAACGTCGCGGCGACGCTCGGTCGTGCGGACACGCGCTCGAGCCAGGCCGCGAGGCGCGAGCCGGCGGCCGGCGAATTGCCGCTCCACGCGGCGCCGTGCACCGCAGGGACGACGGCGAGGTCGCCCCAGCCGAACGCCTCGCCGTTGAACCACGCGGCCGCGCCGAGCTGGCGCTCGAGCCACGCGTTCGCGCCGGCGACGTCGGCCGCCGCGCGCGCGAGGAGCCGATCGGCCGCGGCGCCGGCCGCGCGGCCGAAGACGCGCACCTCGAAGACGGCCCAGTTGATCGCCTCGTAGTAGGTGTCGCAGAGCTCCTCGAGCATGCGGACGCGCGCCCGCGCCGCAGGCTCGCGCGGCAGAAGGGGCGGCGTCGGCCAGCGGTCCTCGACGTACTCGAGGATGATCGTCGAGTCGAAGACGGTGGTGTCGCCGTCGACCAGGACGGGGACCTCGCGGCGCGGGCTCGCGGCCGCGAACGCGGCGTCGCCGCCGCCGAGGAGGTCGGGCATCCGCGTCTCGAACGGCACGCCCTTCTCGGCGAGCGCGATCTTCACCTTCTGCGCGAAGGGCGAGAGGGGATGCTCCCAGAGGAGGACCATCGCCTGCGACTAGAGCACAGCCGGCCGCGTCCGCTCAAGCCGGGGCGAGCGCCTCGAGCGCCCGCCAGATCGACGGCTCGTCGAACAGGAAGGGGTGCACCATGGCGGTCGTCACGCCGGCCGCTTCGAACGCCGCCAGGCGCGCGCGGCAGTGGGCGGCGTCGCCGACGACGGCCAATCGGTCGATCATCGCGTCGGTCACGGCCGCCTGGTTCGCGGCGCGGTCCTTCGCGCGCCAGCCGGCGTCGATCGCGCGCGCCTCGTCGGGGAAGCCGCACCACGCGACGAAGCGGTTGTAGACCGAGGTCGCGAAGTACGGGCCCATCATGAGGCGCAGCGCCGCGCGCCCGGCGGGGACGTCGTCGGTGACGATCACCTGGAAGCGCGCCACGACCTCCAGCGTCTGCGGGTCGCGCCCGGCGCGCTCGGCGCCGCGGCGGACGTACGCCAGGATCTTCGGCACCGCCTCCACGGGGAAGAAGTTCAGGATGACGCCGTCGGCGATCTCGCCCGCGAGCTCGAGCATGGGCGGCATCAGGGCCGCGACGTGGATCGGCACCGGCGCGGGCGGTGCCGAGACGAGCCGGAAGCCGCGCGTCCGCACCGTCTTCCCCTCGAAGGTGACGCGCTCGCCCGCGAGCATCCGCCGGAGCACCTCCACCGTCTCGCGCATGCGCGTGAGCGGCCGGCGGAACGGCACGCCGCCCCACGCCTCGACGATCGTCTCGCTCGACACGCCGAGGCCGAGGACGACGCGGCCGGGGGCGAGCTGCGCCACCGACCCGGCGCCCGCGGCGAGGACGGGGAGCGCGCGCGTGTAGATGGGGACGACCGCCGTCCCGATCCGCACGCGCCGCGTCGCCTCTGCCGCGACCGCGCCGACGACGAAGGCGTCCGGCCCGGCGCCCGTGTCCGCGATCCAGAGGCTCTCGTAGCCGAGCTCCTCCGCCCGCCGCGCGACGCGGCGGCACATGGCGAGGTCGGGCGGCAGGGGGAGGGAGGCGGCGCGGCGCGGAGCCCTCATCGCGCCGCCCATGGCACGGCAGGGGGGCGTGAAACAAGCGGGAAGGCGGGCAGGGCCGGCGACCGCCCGCGAATCGGCGTCGCGTCCCTCCGCCTCACCACTTCTCGTACTGGACCGCGCGCCGCTCGTAGCCGGCGCCGCGGAGCAGATCCCGCAGGCGCGGCACGACGTCGCCGACCCCGCAGATCCAGAAGCGCCGGGTCCGGTCGCCGTCCTCCGCGACCCACCGGCGCCGCACCTCGTCCACGAGGACGCCCGGCGGCAGCGGCTCGAAGGCGAACTCCTCCCGCTCGCGGGCGAGCGTCTCCATCTCGCGCCGGTAGAGGAGCGCCTCCTTGCGCGCGCCCGCGTGGACGAGGGTCAGCGGATGGCGCGGCCCGGTCGCGAGCGCGCGGTGGATCATCGGCCGGATGGGCGCGACGCCCGTGCCGTCGGCGATGAAGACGGCCTCGGCGTCGGGGGCCCGGTCGAGGACGAACGTGCCCCACGGCCCGGTGAAGTGCAGGATCGCCCCCTCCGGGAGCGACAATAGATAATGAGATCCGGCGCCCCCGGGCACCCGGTTCAGCACGATCTCCAGGAGGTCGCCCCGCTCGGGGTCGGAGGCGATCGAGTAGGGGCGCGTGAGGCGCTCCCCGCCGACCGGGAGGAGGCAGGAGATGAACTGCCCGGGGCGGAAGGCGAGGCGCTCGCCCGCCGGGAGCCGGAGGAAGAGCGAGCGGGTGTCGGGTGCGTGCGCGACCACGCGCTCGACGCGGGCGGCGATCTCAGGCGCCGCCATGCGAGCCGGAGATCTGGTTGATGGTGTACTTCGGCACGACGACCACGATCTCCGCGTCGGGGTCGTCGAGCACGGCCTGGCAGCCGAGCCGGCTGGTCGGTGTGAGCCCGGGCGCCTTGTCGAGGAGGTCCTCCTCCTCCTCGCTCGCCTCGCCGAGCTTCGGGAAGCCCTGCTTCACGATCACGTGGCACGTCGTGCACGCGCAGTTGCCGCCGCACGCGTGCTCGAGCGCGACGCCGTGCCCGAGGAGCACGTCGAGGATCGACCCCGGCCGGCCGTCGTGCTGGAAGGGCGCCCGGCGCGGGTCGTACTCGATCACCCGCTCGGGCTCGCCGCTCTCGAAGAGGACCCGGATGCGTGCCACCCCGCGACCGTAGCATCTGCGGGAGGGTCCTGCGACCCGCGCGCCGCCGCGCTGGCGCGACGGCGCAGGTCGGGTGTAGTGGCAGCGCCATGGCGATCCACTACGAGAAGGACGGCCACGTCGTCACCGTCACGATCGACCGTCCCGAGCACCGCAACTCGCTCGACCTCGAGCACTTCGGGCGCCTCGCCGACTGCTGGGTCCGCTTCCGCGACGACGACGACGCGTACGTCGCGATCCTGACCGGGGTGGGGGACGTCTACTGCGTCGGCGCCGACCTGAAGACGTTCGTCCCGCGCGTCACGGAGGAGGCCGACAAGCTCGCGGCGGGCGGCGCGCGCGAGGCCGTCGGCGAGAGCCGCTACACGTACGCGCACTCGCTCGTCGCCGTGCTCCGCGACGGGGCGGTCCTCCCCGAGACCGACGAGGAGTTCAAGCTCTACAAGCCGATCATCGCCGCGATCAACGGCATCTGCGCCGCCGGCGGGCTCGAGATGATGTGGAACACGGACCTGCGCGTGTGCGCCGACACGGCGTGGTTTCAGCTCGCCGAGCCGCGCCGCGGCCTCTTCCCCGGCGGCGGCTCGACGGTGCACAGCGCGCGGCAGCTCTCCTGGTGCAACGCGATGGAGGTGCTCCTCCTCGCCGACCGCATCACTCCCCAGCGCGCCTACGAGATGGGGCTCGTGAACCGCGTCGTCCCCTACGACCGGGTGCTTCCCACCGCACGCGAGCTCGCGGCCACGATCTGTCTGAACGGCCCGCTCGCCGTCCGCGCCTGCAAGCGGTCGGCGAAGGAGAGCACGTTCCTCCCGCTCAAGGAGGCGCTCGTGAACGAGATGAGCTACTCGGCGAGCGTCTTCATGAGCGAGGACGCGAAGGAGGGCATCCAGGCGTTCAAGGAGAAGCGGACGCCGGTGTGGCGCGGGCGGTGAGGGCGCGCGCCGCCCTCAGGCCTGCGGCTCGCCGACGGCGGTCGTCGGCGTCCAACTCGGCGCGTCGCTCGCGGGGAAGGAGTCCTCCGACGCCTGCTCGACGATCGCGTCGCCCGCCGCCCGGGCGCGCCGGCCGCCCTCGCTCGTGTCGATGCCGAGCGCGTCGTAGAGCGGGCAGTGCCCGCCGAGGCCGCGGTACGCGAGCGCGCCGCCGAGGAGCGCGAGCGCACTCCCGGCGAGCGTCCCGCGGGCGAGCCCGTAGACGAGAAGCGCCACACCGCCGAGGACCGAGGCGGCGCGCTCGGCATCGCCGACGTTCACGTGCTCCGTCATGGTCGTCATGAGCGACGCGGCCGTGCAAGCGGCGTACCGCGCGTCAGGCGGTGGAGGTCGAAGCGCCCGTCGGCGGCGAGGAGCGGGGCCCAGAGGTCGCCGAGCCGCGCGACCCGGGACGGCACGTTGTCGAGCCGGAAGTCCTCGAGGCGGATGCCGCGCTCGATCTCCGCCCACGTGACCGGCGTGGAGACGCCCGCGAACGGCGTCGGGCGCACGGAGTACACCGAGGCGAGGGTGCGTCCCCAGGCGTTCTGGTTGTAGTCGATGAGGACGCGGTCCGTCGGCCGCTTGGCGAGGCGGTACTCCGCGGTCATGATGCGCGGGTGGGCGGCCGCCAGCTCGAACGCGATCGTCTTCGACACGGCCCACACCTCCTTCTGCGTCGGGCCGCGGACGATCGGCACGTAGACGTGGAGCCCGCGCGAGCCGGTCGTCTTCACCCAGCTCGGCATCCCGAGGCCGTCGAGCGCCCGGTGGACGACGTGCGCCGCCTCGAGGACCTGCTCGAAGGCCGCGTGCCGGCCGGGGTCGAGGTCGAAGTGGAGGTAGTCGGGCCGGTCGACGTCGTCGCAGCGGGCGTACCACTGGTTCAGGTCGATGCAGCCGAGGTTGACGACCCAGAGGAGGGAGGGGAGGTCCTGGATCATCGGGAAGTCGATCACGCTGCCGGACGCGTGTTCGATCGAGCAGAGCGCGATCCAGGGCGGCCGCGGCGACGGGGCCCGCTTCATGAAGAAGTACGCTCCCGCGGCGCCGTTCGGGTACCGCTTCATCACCATCGCGCGGTCGCGGACGTGGGGCAGGAGGACGGGCGCGACGTCGACGTAGTACTGGATCAAGTCGCCCTTCGTGATGCCGAGCTCCGGCCAGAAGAGCTTCGTCAGGTTCGTGAGCTGCACCTCGCGGTCGCCGAGGCGCACGATCGCGGAGGCGAGGTCGCGCGGCACCACGCGCCCGGCGCCCGCCGTCGCGACCTCGGGCGCGGCGCGCCGCGGCCCGCGGCGCACCGCCGGATGACGGTCGGTCGTCGCGCGGGAGGCCGGCCGCTTCGGCATCGTCGTCGGCTCGATTTCTCGTTGCTTTCTGCCCCTCCGTCAATCGGGCGGCCGCATGCGCGGGGCGACCGTCGCGGCGGCGGTGGCGCGCGCGTCCGGCGCGCGGTTCGGGCGCCGGGCGACCGTGCTCGTGCCGCCGGACGCCGCGGCCGGCGGGTGACCGCCGGCGCCGCGGGCCGGGGGCGCGTCCGGCATGCCGGCCTCACGCGGAGCCGGCGCGCGCGGCGTCGAGGCGGCCGCGGTGTTCGTTGACGCGGCCGCGCGGCCGTCGTACGCCCCGGGACCCGATGGCCCGGACGCCGCTCCTTCGGCTCGTCGCCCGCCTCGCGGCCGAGCACGCCGAGGCGGCGCGGCGCGGCATCCCCGTCGACGACCTCGTGGGAGAGGGGCTCACGCGGCGGGAGGTCCTCCGCGGCGCGAGCGCGCTTGCGGCGCTCGCCGTGGCGCCGTCGCGGGTTCCCCCGCGGCGCGCGACTCGGGGCGGGCCGCGCATCGCGATCGTCGGCGCCGGCCTGGCCGGGCTCACGGCGGCGCTCGCGCTCCACGACGCGGGCGTCGCCGCGACGGTCTACGAGGCGTCCGGACGCGTCGGGGGGCGGATCGAGTCCGACTCGGCGTCGTGGGCGGCGGGGCAGGTGAGCGAGCACTGCGCCGAGCTGATCGACTCCGGACACGCCACCGTGCGGCGGCTCGCCCGCCGGTTCGGGCTCCCGCTCGACGACCTCCGCGGCGACGATCCCCCGGGCGCGACCGACACGTACTTCCTCGACGGCGGGTACTACCCGCTCACCCAGGCCCGTCGGGACTTCGAGCCGGTGTTCGCGGCGCTCTCCCGGGACGTGCGCGAGGCGGGCTTCCCGACGCTCCACACGCGCGCGACGCCCGCCGGCCGGGCGCTCGACGCGATGAGCGTGCGCGACTGGATCGCGACGCGCGTCCCCGGCGGCACCGGGTCGCGGCTCGGCCGCCTGCTCGAGGTTGCCTACGTCGTCGAGTACGGCCTCGACGCGACGGCGCAGAGCGCCTTGAACCTCGTCTACCTGCTCGGCTCGCAGCCGAGCCGGGGCGGGTTCGCGATCTTCGGATCCTCGGACGAGCGCTTTCATGTCCGGGGCGGCAACGAGCGGCTCCCGCAGGCGATCGCCGCGGCGCTGCCGGCCGGGACGATCGAGCTCGGCATGCGCCTCACCGCGCTCGCGCGGGACCGGGACGGCACGCTCCGGCTGTCGTTCGCCGGCGCGCCCGCGGTGGAGGCGGATCACGTCGTCCTGACGCCGCCCTTCTCGGTGCTCCGCGCGCTCGATCTCGCGGGCGCCGGCTTCGACGCAGTGAAGCGCCGGGCGATCGCGGAGCTCGGCTACGGCACGAACGCGAAGCTCGCGCTCCAGTTCCATCGCCGGCTCTGGCGGACGGCCGGACCGTGGGGGCGGTCGAGCGGCTCGAGCTTCGCCGACGTCGGCTACCAGAACACGTGGGAGGTGACGCGGCGGCAGCCCGGCCGGGAAGGCATCCTCGTCCAGTACAGCGGCGGATCGGCGGGCAGGGCGCTCGCGGACACGAGCCCGGCCGGCGTCACGGCCGCCGCGCGGGCGTTTCTCGCGCAGCTCGGGCGCGTCTTCCCCGGCATCGCGGCCGAGTGGACCGGCCGCGCGACGCTCTCGGCGCCGGCCGTCGAGCCGCTGCGGCGGGGCTCGTACGCCTGCTGGCGCGTCGGCCAGTACACGAGCCTCGCCGGCGCGGAGCGCGCCCGCTCGGGACGCTGCCACTTCGCGGGCGAGCACTGCTCGATCGAGTTCCAGGGATTCATGGAGGGGGCGGCGAGCGAGGGCATGCGGGCGGCCGGGGAGATCCTTCGCGACCTCGGCCGCGCGGGCGAGCGCGCGGGCGCGGCCTGATGCGACGCCGCGCGATGCTGTTTTCGCCGGCAGGACGTGCCGAGCGCCGGCCCGCGCGCGCCCCACGCCGCCCCTGATCGGGTGGGACCTCGTCCACGACGACGTCCCACCCGAACGAGGCGTTCGAGACCGAGGGAGACGATGCGGCGCCTTCGGGGGGCGACTCCTTCCGGCCTCGCGCGCGCCGAGGCGCTCGTCGAAGGCAGTCGCCCCGCCGAAGGATCGCCACTACCTACATGCCGAATCCGATGTGCCAGTCATTCGCGAAGTCCTGTCCCGTCAGCACCGTGGGCCCCGACGGGAGGGCCAGCGCCGACGAGGCTTCGTCGAGCACGAGGTGGTTGCTGCCCGAGGGTGTGGGCAGGCCGGCCACGGCGTCGACGACGGCGTTGAGCGAGCCGTTCTGTCCGCATCCGCTCGACCCGGGCACCGCGAACGTGTCGTCGCCTTGGACCAGTCCGCTCACCACGAGCGTCGCGAGTGGCCCGTTGGGATCGGACGCGCCGGTCGGGTCGAACGACTCGAAGAAGCCCATCAGGCCCGAGATGTCGGTGTTCTCGGGATGCAGGAGGATCGGATTCTGGTCGGAGCCGATGTAGCAGTTCGGCCCGAGCACGTCGTTGATCAGGTGGAACTTGACCGGCACCGTGATGATCGGCTGCCCCTGCGAGATGCCGGCGACCAGGTCGAAGTTCGACGGTGGCCCGGCCGCCTCGACCACGCCCGTGATCGTGAGGTTGGCGGCGACGAACGTCACCGGGTCGGACATGATCGCTCCGGCAGGCGGCGGGACGATCGTGAAGACGCCGGTGCCCTGGTCGAACACGACCCCGAACTGAAGATCCGTGCCCCCGGTCGGAACCGTGAAGGTCCCGATCGTGAGGCTGCCGCTGAGGGAATGTGCGTTTACACACAGCGCCTCGGTGTTCACGCCGTCGGCGGCGAGCATGATCGGGTCGTCGACGGGGCAGCGTGAGAACGGCGTCCAGAGGCCCGGGCCTGCCTGGAACGTCTGATCCGGGCCCGTCGCCGTCCCGGCCGCGTTCGTCGCCACCACCCGGTAGTGGTAGAAGGCG
>Ga0070741_10018444_pt1 | contig 11299 bp, 5 predicted proteins | sample Coa_R1_4_FD_66440 | JGI IMG/M metagenome (GOLD analysis project Ga0070741, IMG submission 66440) | Surface soil microbial communities from Centralia Pennsylvania, which are recovering from an underground coalmine fire - Coalmine... | ecosystem: Environmental > Terrestrial > Soil > Unclassified ...
CGGCGGCCTGGGTCATGTTGCGCGGAACGCAGACGCGCATGCCGCGCACCAGATTGATGATGCCGCTCATCGGCGAGCCGGAGTGCCAGATGCCCTCCAGCCGGTGCCCGCGCGTGCGGATGATCACGGGGCACTTCTGCGCGCCGCGCGTGCGCCAGCGCGTCGTCGCCAGATCGTCGGACATGATCTGCAGCGCGTACAGCAGATAGTCGAGATACTGGATCTCGGCGATCGGCCGCAGACCGCGCAGGGCCGTGCCGATGGCCTGCCCCACGATGGTGCACTCGCGGATCCCGGTGTCGCAGACGCGCATCTCGCCGTATTTCTCCTGCAAGCCCGCGCAGCCCTGATTGACATCGCCAAGTTTTCCGACGTCCTCGCCGAAGATGATCACCGACGGATCGCGGCGCAGCGCGGCATCGAAGCAGTGGTTGATGATCTCGAATCCGTTCAGCACCGGCGCGTCGCCTGCATACTCCGCGCGCACCTCGGCGACTTCGGTCGTGGCGTACAGCTCCTCGTCGTAGCGCTGGTCGTTGATCCGCCCCTGATCACGGCGCCATTCGACGATGTCCGGCGGAATCTCGCGGCCCCGCGCGGCGACGATGGCGCTCGCCAGCGCGCGCATCGCGTCGCGCCGGAACGGCGACGGCGTCCGTTGCAGCTCCTGTTTGATCGAGTCGACGCCGAGCCGGTCGAGAAATCCGAGAACCGTGGCCACGTCGGCATCGATCGGCGCGCGATACGCCTCCCACGCCCGCCGCTGCGCCTCGCGCACCATCTTCAGGTCCTCGCGCTCGAGCCGGTCGAGCTCCTCCGATCCGGCGATCCCCTGGGCGATCATCCACTCGCGCATCTTCCGGATGCAGTCGAACTCCGTCTCCCACTCCAGGCGCTCCTTCGACTTGTAGCGCTCGTGGCTGCCGGAGGTGGAGTGCCCCTGCGGCTGCGTCACCTCGATCACGTGGATGATGGCCGGCACGTGCTCGATGCGCACGATGGTCGCCGCGTGCAGATACGTCTCGCAAAGCGCCGGGTAGTCCCACCCCTTGACCGTGTAGATGTCGAAGCCGTTCGCCTTCTTCGGGTCGCGCTGAAACCCCTTCAACAGCTCGGAGAGATTCCCCTTGGTGATCTGGTACTCGTTGGCCACCGAGATGCCGTAGTTGTCGTCCCAGATCGACAGCAGCATCGGCACGCCCAGCACGCCCGCCGCGTTGATCGACTCCCAGAACATCCCCTCGGCACAGCTCGCGTTGCCGATCGTTCCCCAGGCGATCTCGTCGCCTTCCCGCGAGAACTGCGAATTCACCTTCAGCTCGCGATAGAGCTTCGATGCCCACGCCAGGCCGACCAGACGCGGCATCTGCGATCCGGTCGGCGAGACGTCGGCCGAGCTGTTGTAGGAATCGATCTGATTCTTCCACGAGCCGTCGGGGTTCAGCAGGCGTGAAGCGAAGTGGCCGTTCATCGACCGCCCGCCCGACCACGGATCGTGATCGAGGTCGGCGTACAACTGACCGAAGAAATCGTCGAGGGTGCCGAGGCCGGCGGCGAACATGAAGGTCTGATCGCGGTAGTAGCCCGAGCGCCAGTCGCCTTTGCGGAAGGCGCGGGCCATCGCCAGTTGCGGCACTTCCTTGCCGTCGCCGAAGATGCCGAACTTCGCCTTGCCGGTGAGGACCTCTTTGCGGCCGATCAGGCTCGCCTGCCGGCTGCGAAAGGCGACACGATAGTCCTCGAGAATGCTCTCGCGCGTGAACTGCGTGCGGGTCTGTTCGCTCTGCTCAGGCATCCCCCGCATTGTAGGGCACGACCGCGTCGTGCCGCACCCGGATCCGGCACCGCGCGGCCGTACCCTACAGTTCCCCCACCGCCCGCCCGAGCATCTCCTGGACACGCGCGGCGTCGGGGCTCTCGCAGTAGATGCGGATCATCGGCTCGGTGCCGGACTTGCGGAAGAGGATCCAGGTGCCGTCCGCGAAGTTCAGTTTCACACCGTCGGTGTTCTCCTTCGATGCAAAGCCGGGGAAGATCTCCGGCGCGCGGCGGATGAGCCGCTCGCACCGCTCGACAGGGGCGTGGACGTCGCGGCGGTCGTAGTGCAGCGCGCCGAATTCCTTCTCCATCTCGGTCACGATCGAAGAAAGGGAGCGCCCGTAGTGGGCCACGCATTCGGCGACGAGAAGGCCGGAGAGGATGCCATCGCGCTCGGGAAGGAAGTGTCCGAAGCCGATGCCGCCGCTCTCTTCGCCTCCGATGAGGATGTCGCGCGCGAGCATCAGATCGGCAACGTACTTGAATCCGATCGGCGTCTCGTGCAGCTCCGCGCCGAGGACCCTGGCCACGCGCTCGATCAGCCGGGTGGTGGAAAACGTCTTCACAATTCCGCCGCGCATCTTCTTCTCGCGCACGAGATAGAGCGCGAGGAGCGAGATGATCTTGTGCGGGGAGACGAATTCGCCGCGCTCGTCGAGGACACCGAGGCGGTCCGCGTCGCCGTCATTGCAGAGCGCGAGATCGTACTGTCCGGTGAGCATGACGTTCCTCGCGGCGTCGAGATTCTCCGGGATCGGCTCGGGATTGACTCCGCCGAACGACGGATTGGCATCGCCGCGGACCGTGTCGACAATCGAACGCTCGAGCGGTTCCTCGCTTCGCTGCAGGATGCGTGCATTGCCGATGTAATCGAGCCCCAGAACTCTTGACGGGATCTGTGCCGCCACGCCGTGGATCGGGTCGTGGAGGATGGAAATGCGCGTATCGAGGATCTTCTGCACATCGACCTGTTTCCGAAGCGCGGCGACGTAGTCCGGAAGAAGATCGCTCTCCTCGATCATCCCCGCTTCGCCCGCGGCGCGCTTGCCGAGCGCACCGGCGATCGCGCCGTACATCTCCGGCAGCGCCGAACCGCCATACCACGCCTTGAACTTAATCCCGTTGTACTTCGCCGGATTGTGACTGGCGGTGACCACGACCCCGCCGAGGAGCTTGCGGTGTGCCGCGGTGAAGGAGACCGTCTGTGACGGTGTCGGCGCGTTCGAAAGGATCACACGCCATCCCGCGCCGCGCAGAGTCTCGGCAACGACCGCGGCAAACTCGCGCGACAGGAAACGTCGATCGAAACCGACCACCAGGGCATTGCGGTCGATGCCCGCCGGCGGCTCGAGCGTCCGCGCGGCGACGGCGATGGCCTCGCTCACGCGGCGAACATTGTCTAACGTGAAGCCGTCGGCGATGACCGCGCGCCAACCGTCGGTGCCGAAAGAAATGCCGGACACGAAGGCACTTTACTGGCGAAAGATCCCGCCTGACAACACCGCTCGTCGCGGCGTTCCGCCGCGCACGATCGTCACCCCGTTCGGCCCCGTGATCACCGGCCCATCGACATGGACATCCGGCTCCTGACGTGGAGCCGGGGCGATCGAATTCGTCACCCCAAGGTATTGTTCACGTGCCGCGGGCGCGACGAGCAATGGGTCGGCGGCTGTCTGATCCTCGACCGGCGCCTCGTGCACGATCGCGTCAGCCCGCGGGGCGATCGCCGGCTGGCTGGAGACCTGCTTGCCGAAAAGGCGGCCGTAGTCATCAGTTCGCGGGCGACGGAGTTCCGATTGCAGTGTCAGACCGATGAATACGATCGCGGCGGCGAGTACAAAGCGGCCGAGGTTTTTCAGCGTCATCAGGCGCCGGTGCTGCCGGCGATCGCGAATCGGTATGGTGAGATGCGGGCTGGGTCTCATGGCACCAGTTATTTCAAATAATCTGCCAGACGTAAGGAGTTGAGATGGCGAGAGTTGGAATCATCGGACGTGGCTGGGGCGAGCGGTCTCAGGCGCCGAACTTCCGCGATGCGGGGTTGGAGATTTCGGCGATCACAGGCCACGCGGACTGGCAAAAGGCCATCGAGAGTGAGGCCGATGTGATCAGCATCGTGACGCCGCCGTCGACGCACGTGGAAATCGCGATCGCGGCGCTCGAGGCCGGCAAGCACGTGATCTGCGAAAAGCCGACGGCGCTGAACGCTACCGAGGCGCAACGACTCGTCGATGCGGCGCGCGGGCATCCGAAGCGGATCGCGATCATCGATCACGAACTGCGATTGCTCCCCTCGTTTCGCGCCGCGCGCGAGCGAATCGCGCAGATCGGCACGATCCGCTACGCCGAGGCGCGCTACGCCAGCCCGAGCCGCGGCGATCGCAGCCGGCCGTGGAACTGGTGGAGCGACGCGAGCCAGGGCGGCGGGGTGTGGGGGGCGGTCGGGTCGCACTTCATCGACGCCCTCCGATACCTCGGGTTCGAGATCGAAGCCGTGCAGGCGGTGCTGGCCACGATCATCGGCGAACGCTCCGGAAAAAAAGTCACGTCGGATGACTTCGCGGCTGTTCACCTGCGGCTGCGCGGCGGAGCGCTCGCGGCGATGACCTTCAGCGCCGTGGCCTCGGGACCGGACGAACCGACGGTCCTGACCGTTCACGGCGAGAGCGGCGCGTTCCGCCTAACGGGTGAAGAGCTTCTCTTCGCCCCTCCGCGTGCCGCGTTCACGCGCGTTGCCGGCGGCGATCTCCAGCCGCGCCCCGGGAACTCCCCCGGCGGCGCCTTTGGCAGCGGCACTTACTACCTCGGCCTCGCGCTCAAGCGCGCGCTCGACGACGGCGACCGCGCCGCCCTCTCCCCCGCCGCGACCTTCGAGGACGGCCTCATCCAGCAGCGCGTCCTCGACGCCGCCCGCCGCTCCCACCGGGCGGGCGGGCGGTGGGAGCAGATCTAACGCGCCAGGCCGCGAATCTCACCGTAAGCGGTGTAGCAGGAACAGACCACGCCTCGCGGCATCAGCACGACGAGGGGGCAGGCCCCGTACTCCGTTTGGCAAACGCTTGCCGGCGCCGGCTGCCGGTGCCTGGGAACAGACTGTCGTTCCGGTTTGCCTTGCGGATCATCGTCGCCGGAATTTCCATCATCCCGGACGATACGCTTGACCACGCGCTGGCCTTTCGCGTAGGCGCCGATGGTCGAGAGCTGAGCGTCGTCATAGCCCCCCCGCATCGCAGCAACGCGCTGGATCGGTGTCCCATGATGCTGAGGGCTGGTGAAGTTGTAATCGCCCTTCTCGAACAGACTGGTCGCGAATTCCTCGACGCCGGACGATGTAACGAGTCCTTTTCGACCGAGGTAGTAGCCGGCCATGTAGTCGGCGTGGAGCTCACGCAAGGCGCCCTGAAGCGGGCATCCTCGGACGTTCTGCAGGATGTGGGCGAATTCATGCGATCCATGGACCACAGTTCGTCACGCAACAGCGTTCGGCCGAAGAAGCATGGCAGAAAACGTTCCCGCATTCGAAGAGATCGACCGGCGTGTGAGCGCTCTCGATCTCAAGGCCTTTCAGCGCGGAGGGCGCCAGTATTTTTCGCATGAGGAGGTCATCGCCGCGCCGGGGGATGTTCTGCAAAAGGTTTGCGCCATCGATCGCGGCATCCGCCCATTCTGATCGCCCTGGAGAGCGTTCCTCTGAAACCGCAGAACTGGCGTGATGCTCTCAAGACCTTCACTGACCTGATGGACGCGTTCTGTCCCGGGCAATAGCGAGACCGCAACCTGCCCGCCGCCCCACGCGGCGGGCGTTCACGGCTTCAGTGTCGGCACCCTTCCCGGGGTCCACGGCGCGCCGGCGGCGTTGAGCTGTTTGTCGATCGAGGCGAGGTCGGTGTCGATCAGGGTGCGGAGGCGATCGAGCATCTTCGTCGCCTCGTCCGTCGCCACAGCCAGCGCGTCGCGCTGCGTGTTCGTCGGGGCGGAGGTGGTGGTCATCACGTTGACCGCCGTCTCCACGCGGTTCATGAGCGAGGGCGGCGCGGGCATGTTGTGCGCGCCCAGGATGGGGTCTCCGCGGATTTCGTCGTTGATGTCGTGGAGCGCTGAGTCCACGCTGTTGATCTGCGCCACGAGTTTCGGATCGATCCCCTGCATCTGATCGAGCGCGCGGCGGATGTACTTCACGCGTGTCAACGCATCGCTCGTCGCCTTCGCCGCCCCCATGACCGCGCGCTGCAGCCGCGCGGCCTTCTGCGAGAAATCGAGCACCGCCTTCCGGTCGCTCTCCTGCATGATCGACAGGTACAGCGGCACGACGTTGAATGTCTGCGGATCGCCGGCCGACGTCTCCACGCCGTTGATCCTCTCAGCCAGCCTGACGCTGTACTTGCCGGGCGCCACCAGCGGCCCCGGCGGCGGCGTGGAAAAGGGATCGGGCTCGGGCGTTGTCAATTCCACCGGCGAGGGCGGCGGATAGCGAAGGTCCCACCCCACGCGATGAAACCCGGCCTTGACCGGACCGGTGAGGCGGCGGACGACATTGCCTTCCTCATCGGAGACGATCAGCACCATGGCCGGCTCGAGCTCACGCGCCTCGGCGCGCAGTTCCTCGAGCGGCGGAATGCGAACCGGCTCGTTGCCTCCGGCCTTCATGATTTTCGACTCCGCCTCGGCGCGCCGTTTCTCCTTCGTCTCGATGTCCTTGTTCAGGAAATAGGTGAACATGGCGCCGGCCGGAGGATTGGGGGCGGTGAAATAGCTGTCGCCCTGAAACGACTTGCCGGGGAGACCGAGTTGCGTCCGCTCGACGTAGAGCTGCGCGTCGCGCGTCGGAAAGAGCGTCACGTCCCTGTTCGCGACATCGCGAGTGAGCATGCGCAACGGGCGATAGTCGTCGAGCACGTAGAACCCGCGCCCGAATGTGGCCACGTCGAGGTCGTTGTTCCGCTTCTGGATCCAGAGATCGCGCACGGCGATGGTGGGGAAGTTGCCCTCCAGCCGGATCCAGTTCGCACCGCCGTTCTGGGTGAAGTAGAGACCGTACTCCGTCCCGGCGAAGAGCAGCTTCGAATCGCCCGGATCCTCGACAATGGCATAGACGCTCCCCCGCTGCGGCAGATCGCCGCTGATCGAGGTCCACGTCCTGCCGCGATCTCGACTCCTGTACGCGTAAGGCTTGAAGTCGCCGGCCTTGTGATTGTCGAACGCCGCGTACACGGTGTTCGCGTCGCTGGACGAAGCGGTCAGCGCGGACACGTACGACATTTCCGGCACGCCGGCGACGCGGTCGATCTTGCGCCAGTTCTTCCCGCCGTCCTCGGTCACCTGAATCAGCCCGTCGTCCGAACCGGTATAGATCAGGCCTTCCTGCAGCGGCGATTCGGCGAGGGAGACGATGTTGCCGTACCACGACGTCGAGGCGTTCTTGGAGACCGCGTCGATTCCCCAGATCCGGCCCATGACCGGCAGGGTGTTGACGTCGATGTGGCGCGTGAGATCGGGACTGACCGGCTTCCAGGTGCTGCCGCGGTCGTCGCTGCGGAACAGGTACTGGGCGCCGTAGTAGAGACGGTTGCTGTCGTGGGGGCTGACGATGATGGGCGAGTCCCAGTTGTACCGCAGCGGCTCCATTGTGCCGCTCGGCTGCGGCTGGATGTCGACCGTCTCGCCGGTGCGTTTGTCGAATCGCACCAGGCCGCCATTCTGCGACTCGGCATAGATGATGTTCGGGTCCTTCGGGTCGGGAACGGACCGGAATCCATCGCCTCCCTGCGTGACGTACCAGTCGGAATTGGCGATGCCGCGCGCGTCGGGCGTGCGCGTCGGCCCGCCTAACGAGAAGTTGTCCTGCGTCCCGCCGTAGACGTTGTAGAAGGGGAGCGCGTCGTCCGCGCTGATGCGATAAAACTGCGTCACAGGCAGATTCGGCTTGAAATTCCACGTGGCCGCGCGGTCGAATGACTCGTACAGGCCGCCGTCGCAGCCGACGAGCAGGTGATCGCTGTTCGCGGCATCGATCCATACCACGTGGTTGTCGGGATGCTTGTTCTTTTCGCCTAACAGCCGCCAGGTCTTGCCGCCGTCGTCGCTGACCTTGATCCAGACGTCCGCGGCATAGATGCGGTCGTCGTCTTTCGGATCGGCCCAGATCTCCCCGTAATATTGTCCCTGGGCGTAGTAATCGTTCCGTTTCTCCCAGTTCGCTCCCCCGTCCGTGGAGCGGAAGAAGCCCCCCGCCTTGCGCGTCGACTCGATCGTGGCGTAGACGATCCGCGGATTGTTGGATGCCACCGCGAGGCCGATGCGCCCCATGTCCTCTTTCGGCAGGCCGTTCTTGTCGAGCTTCGTCCACGTCGCGCCGGCGTCGGTCGATTTGTAGATCGCCGATTCCGGACCGCCGTCGATGAGCGTGAAGACGTGGCGCCGCCGCTGGTACGACGCGGCGTATAGCGTGTCGGGGTTCGAGGAGTCGAAGACCACGTCTGTCACGCCGGTGTTCTCGCTGATGGTCAGCACCGGCTTCCAGGTTTTGCCGCCGTCGGTGGTCTTGTACAGGCCGCGATCGCCGCCCGGCGCCCACAACGGTCCCTGCGCGGCGACATAGACGACTTCCGAGTTGCGCGGATCGATGAGGATCTTTCCGATGTGCTCCGACTTCTGCAGTCCGGCGTTCTTCCAGCTCTTTCCGCCGTCGACGGACTTGTAGACACCGTCGCCCATCGAGACCGAGCGCTGACTGTTGTTCTCCCCGGTGCCCACCCAGACGACGAGCGAGTTGTGGGGATCGATCGCCACACAGCCGATGGAAAACGACCCCTCGCGGTCGAAGACCGGCGTGAACGTCGTGCCGGCATTGGTCGTTTTCCAGACTCCGCCGGAGGCGGCGGCCACGAACCACGTCCGAGCGTCGCGCGGATCGACGGCGATGTCACTGATGCGCCCCGAGGTCATCGCCGGACCAATGGCACGGAGCTCGAGTCCGGAAAAGGTTTTCTCATCGAAGCTGCTCGTCTGTGCGTGCGCCGCGGGCGAAATCGCCAGCGCCGCGACCAGCGAGCAGAGAAACCGCTTTGTCATCGGCATGCTCGTCACTTCGCCGGCACCGCCGGGACGTTCTGGTCGTGCACGAGTTTGTTGAACGCCGGGAGATCGGTATCCCAGATCGTCTTCAGCTTCGCCAGCTCGGCGTCGATTTGCGCCTCGAGTTCGTCGCGCACGGCGATCTGCTGCGCGGTCGGCGGATACGGTCCGGCCATGGCCGAGTCGCCGACGCCGGCGAGCTTGTCATTGAGCCGGATCGGGAAGTTCAGCGGGTCCTCGGGACTGTGGTTCTTCGTCTGATAGAGCGCCTCTTCGATCGCCGTGATTTTCTTGTCGAGATCGTCGGCCGCGGTGGTGATCGTCTTGTCCTTGCCGGCGCGTTTCCTGATGTCGGCGAGCGATTTCTTCACATCGCGGATGCGCGAGATCTGGTCGTTGACCTCCGACAGCTTGTCGCGCACACCTTTCACGAAGTCGAACTGCGCCTTCAGATCGGCGGCCGACGCCGTGCTGCGCGGGTCCTGTTTCAATTCGAAGGTGGCGCTCTGCGGCGGCTGATCGCCGACTGTCAGGCGGACGGTGTATGTCCCGGGAACCACGCGCGGCCCCTGAGTGCCGCCGGCCCACATCACCAGCCCCGGGAAGCGCTTCGCCTCGGGCGTTCGCAGATTCCATGAAACGCGATTGAAGCCGTTGCTGATCGCTGGCAGCTTATCGAGATCGCGTCCGCGGCGGCCGCCCGGCTCCTCCTCTTCTTCCGCCGCCTGCGCCCGCTCCGGCGGCTGCTGTTCGGCCGTGGCGCCTTCCGTCCTGACTGGAGGTGGCGGCGCTCCGCCTTTCAGCTCCATCGGCTTGACCGGCTCTTCCTCCACTTCGCCTTTCAATTCGCGGATGACTTTCCCGTCGGGACCGAGGAATGCGAGCGAGACCTTCGTCTTCGGCTTCTGATTGTGGATGAGGAAATCGATGACGGCGCCGTTCGGCGGGTTCGTCCCCTGATTTCGGGCACCGAAGCCGCCGAAGCCGCCGCGTCCTTCCATGCGCCAGGTGAGCGGAGGAGTGAAAAGGTGCACCGGCGCGCCGGCCATCTCCGGCGCGAGCTGGCGGATGGGTTCGATGTCGTCGAGCATCCAGAAGCCACAGCCGTGGGTGGCCAGGATCAGGGCGTCATCGTGGATCAGCATGTCGTGGATGGGAACGACCGGCAGCTTGAACTGCATCGACTGCCAGTGCGCGCCGTCGTCGAACGAGACGTACACGCCGCGCTCGGTGCCGGCGAAGAGCAGCCCCTTGCGTTTGGCGTCCGCGCGGATCACGCGCGTGAATTCGTTGTTCGGAATACCATCAACAATTTTCGTCCATGTTTTTCCGTAATTATTTGTCTTGTACAGGTAAGGCCGGAAATCGTCCGACTTGTACATCGTCGCCGCGACGTAGGCCGTCCCCTTGTCGGTGGGACTGGCCTCGATCTCGTTGATCATGATCCACTCGGGCATGATCGTCTTTGGCGGCGTGACGTTGTCCCAGTGCGCGCCGCCGTCGCGCGTGACGTGGATCAGACCGTCGTCCGAGCCGGCCCAGATCACGCCCGGCTCGACCGGCGATTCCGCGGCGGCGAAGATGGTGCAGTAGTACTCGACGCTGGTGTTGTCCCTGGTGATCGGCCCGCCGGTGGGCTGCATCTTGGTTTTGTCGTTGCGCGTCAGATCGGGACTGATGGCCGTCCAGCTCTGCCCCTCGTTGGTGGTCATCAGCAGGTGCTGCGACGCGGCGTAGAGCTTGTGCGGGTCGTTCGGGGAGAAGAAGATCGGGAAGTTCCACTGGAAGCGCTCTTTCAGATTGGCGTCGCCATGACCCATCGGGTTGTCGGGCCACGGATTGATGTCCCGCGCCTCGCCGGTCTTGTGATTGAGACGGATCAGAAGGCCGCCGTACGAACCGCCGTAGACGATGTCGGGATTGGTCGGATCGGCGACGATGTAGCCGCTCTCCCCGCCCGCGGTCACTTCCCAGTCGCGCTCGCCGATGCCGCCGCCCGCGGTGCGATGGCGGATGCGCACGGCGGTGTTGTCCTGCTGCGGTCCCAGAATGTGGTAGGGAAAATCGTTGTCCACCGAGACCCGGTAAAACTGTGCGGTCGGCTGGTTGAGAAGCGTGGTCCAGCTCGCGCCGCCGTCGGTCGAGACGATCGCGCCGCCGTCGTTGCACTCGATCATGCGCCGCGGATCGTTCGGCGCGATCCACAGATCGTGATTGTCGCCGTGCGGCGTGTTGATGCGGCTCCAGGTCCTGCCGCCGTCTTTCGATTTGTGAAACCCGACGTTGACGACGTAGACGGTGTCCTCGTCCTTCGGATCGGCATAGATCCGCGTGTAGTACCAGGCACGCTGGCGCAGATCGGAATGGTCGCTGGTCTTCGTCCAGGTTTCGCCGCCGTCGCGCGAAC
>Ga0070741_10018445_pt1 | contig 11299 bp, 6 predicted proteins | sample Coa_R1_4_FD_66440 | JGI IMG/M metagenome (GOLD analysis project Ga0070741, IMG submission 66440) | Surface soil microbial communities from Centralia Pennsylvania, which are recovering from an underground coalmine fire - Coalmine... | ecosystem: Environmental > Terrestrial > Soil > Unclassified ...
GTCAAGCCCTCCAATGTTCTGATCGCTGCCGATGGTCGGCTGGTGCTGGGCGACTTTGGCCTGGCGCGTGTGCGCCAGCAGGGTGCGAGCCTGCACCTCACCGCAACGGGGCTGGTGGCAGGCACGCCGGCCTATATGGCACCTGAGCAGGCGCTGGGACGGACGGTCGATGCGCGCAGTGACCTGTACGGGCTAGGGGTCGTCCTCTTCGAGATCCTCGCCGGACGGATCCCCTTCGAGGCCGAGACGCCGATGGCGGTGCTGCTGGCCCAGGTCCACCAGCCACCGCCGCGCCTGGCCGAGTTCGTCCCTGAGATCGCGGCGCCGCTGGAGGCGGTGCTGCTGCGTGCGCTGGCCAAGGATCCCGATGCTCGCTACCAGAGCGGCGCGGCGCTCGCCGCCGCTCTGCGCGGCGCGGTGGCGAGCAGCTACGGCGAATCGGTGATCTCCACCGGCGCCTGGACGGCGGTGTGCGATCACCCGCCCGGGCTCTCGTCGGCGAGACGGCGTGCTCCCGTAGCCAATGCGGTGCGCCTGGCGCGCGATCCCCGGTGGGACGAGCCGCACGAGCAGAAGAGGAAGGGGGAGCCTGGAGCAAGCGTGGTGGGTCTGGCGCGTAGCCCGCGGGCACGGCCGCGCCGTCGTCGCCACCACCCGGGGCTAGTAACGGCCGCGGCCGCTGCCCTGGCCACCCTGCTGCTGGCCGGCGGGAGCACGGCCGCCGTGCTTGGTCCGGCGCGGCCGAGGGTGGCCACCCTGCTCGAGCGCTTCCTCGTTGATAGCACGCCTCCCGGAATCTCAGAGGCCTGGCCGCGCAACAACCAGCGCGTCGGCTCGCTCCGGCCGCAGCTGGCGGTACGCTTCGACCACCCGATGGATCAAGCTTCGGTAGAGGCTGCGCTGCACCTTACGCCGGCGGTGGCGCTCGACCTCGAGTGGGTCGAAGGGCAGCTGCTGGTCATCACGCCGCAGGTCGATCTGGCGCCGGGCCAGGAGTACGTGCTGGAGATCGACACCAGCGCGCGCGATATCGAAGGCCGGCCGCTAGGCGGAAAGCTTGTGCGGCGATTCGTGACCATAACCATTGCGCCGCAGCCAAACGTGGCGGTGGCAGCACCGGCTGCCACTGGCGAGCGCCCGGAGCCCCAGCCCGAGCCACGCCCGGAGCTCAGCCCCACCGCCGCGCCGCGTTCGGCAGCACAGGCGCCGTCGCGTCCGTCGCTGCCGGGCTCGACGCCGACAGTGCGCGCGCTACCCACCGTGCCGAAGCTGGAGCCGAACCAGGAGATGGTAGCCGGATTGGTCCAGGAAGAGGGAGGCGTGCCGCACGCGCCGGGCGACGACTCTGGCCAGGCTGAGGTAGAGCCGATTGTGCCGGCACTTCCCCCGGTCGCCACGGCGGCCGCCTCCGGGACAGCGGCCGAGTCCGGCATGCCGGAGGCCGCGAGCAACGTTTACCTCAGCAACGTGCCAGTTCAGGAGGCCTCGGCTGCGCCCGGCACGACGTCGAGTGCCACCGGTACCGCCGCCGGCGGCCAGGTAACGGCCACGCCCAGGCCTAGCCCGACGCCGCGCCCGAGCCCCACGGCCACCTTCGCGCGCCCGGCGGCAGTGATTGCCAGCTTCACCGCCAGCCCCACCTCGGCGTCTGGCACGCCGGGGAGCCGCGCCACGGCAACCGCCACGCTGCCCGCCTCGGCTGGAGCGGGCACCCCGAACCCAGCCGGCGCCTCTGGCCCAACGAGTACTCCCGGCACCACCGTCCCCACCGGCACGCCGGCCATGGCAACCATGGCGGCAACGGCGGCGGGGACACCGCAAACCCAGTCGAGTACCCCGCCGCCTTCGCCGGTGAGCGGAACCGGCACCGCTACCCCGGCTATCACCCCCTCACCACCGCCGAGCGGGAGCAGCTAGCGCCCTCGAGATCAGGAGAAAGAGATAGGCCAGAAGCGCCCCCCCTCACCACCGCTGAGCGGGAGCAGCTAGCGCCGGCCACGCCCTGCTAGTACAGAATGAACGACGCAGCGGCCGCTGGCGTCGTTCGTCCGTTCGTCCAGATGCTCCCGACAGCGACGACTGGATCGGTGCGCCGGCTCGCTGGCTGCGAGGGCCTCAGCCAGCGTGATGCCGATGCGTGCTGGCGAGACGCTACGCCGGCCGCCGGACAAGCTGCGAGCCTTGCGGCGTATCACGCACCTCCCAGCCGGCAGCGAGGATCTGAGCCCGCAGCGCATCGGCGGTGGCGAAATCCCTGGCTTTCCGCGCGGCCTGGCGCTGCTCGAGGAGTGCCAGCAGCTCCGGCGGTGGAGACTGCGCCTCTTGAGAGGCCGGCTCAACGCTCTCGAGGCCGAGCGGGAGCACCTCATTCATGGCCAGCAGCGTGGCGCGCCGCACGCCGGGCGCGAGCCGCTCGTCCTGGGCGACCTCCCAGAGCACGGCCAGCGCCCGGGGCGCATTGAGATCGTCGCGCAGCGCCTCGCGAAACCGCGCCATGGCCGCCGCATCGGGGGCAGCCTCCGGCACCGGCGGTAGCGTGGCCATCAGGTGGCGCAGACGCTGGTGCGCTGAGGCCGCCGCCTGCAGCGCCTCCTCGGTGAAGGTGAGCGGGGTGCGATAGTGCGCGGTGTAGGTGAGATAGCGATAGGCCAGCGGGTCGAAGCCCTCGTCGATAAGCGTCTGCAGGGTGATGAAGCTCCCCGTCGACTTGCTCATCTTGCGATCTTTCATCACCAGGAACTCGCCGTGGAGCCACCACCTGGCCAGCAGCTTGCCCGTGGCGGCCCGCGTCTGGGCGAGCTCGTTGGTGTGATGCACGGGAATATGGTCGACCCCTCCGGTGTGCAGATCGAACGGCACGCCGAGATAGTAGGCCGACATCGCCGAGCACTCGATGTGCCAGCCGGGAAAGCCGATCCCCCACGGGCTCTCCCATTCCATCTGGCGCCGCTCACCCGGTGGCGAGAATTTCCAGAGGGCAAAGTCCTGCGGATGGCGCTTCTCCTCGTGCGGGCCGATCCGCGCGCCGGCCTGCTGCCCGGCCAGATCGAGGCGCGCGAGCAGGCCATAGTCCGGCAGCTTGGAGGTATCGAAATAGATGCCGTCACTCGTGCGATAGGTAAAGCCGTTGCGCTCGATCTCGCGGATGAGTGCGATCATCTGCGGGATGTGCTCGGTCGCGCGGCACCAGACGTGCGGCTCCTTGATATGCAGCCGGCGCAGGTCCTCCTTGAACGCCTGCGTGTAGAACTCGGCGATCTCCCAGGCGCTGCGCCCTTGCTGGCGTGCCCCGCGCTCCATCTTGTCCTCGCCCGTATCGGCGTCGGAGGTGAGGTGGCCGACGTCGGTGATGTTCTCGACGTGGTGGACGTCGTAGCCCTCGAACTCGAGGACGCGCCGCAGCAGGTCGACAAAGAGATAGGTGCGCAGGTTACCGATGTGAGCGTAGTTGTAGACCGTCAGGCCGCAGCTATAGAGGCCGGCGCGGCCGCGCTGCAGCGGCTCGAAGACGCTGGCGCGACGAGTGAGCGTGTTGTAGAGGCGTAGCTGTCCCGGCTCAGGGGTACCAGCCGGTGGCGCGCTGGGAGCTGCCAGGGTTTCGACAGACAAGATCGACATGCTGGTCTAGATTCTACGTGAGCGACCAGAGGCGGCGCGATGGGGGCTAGGCTCACCTTGAAGGCTTGGAGCCAGTGCCTCGATTGGCTTGGGGAAAGCTGGTACTATGGGAGCATGAGCGCGGGCATGCGAGCGGAGCAAGGGAGAGAAATGGCTGGTGAGGCGCGTGCCGGCAGCCGCCGCACCCAGGGGTCGGTGGATGGCACGCCGAAGATCACCGGTGCGATCGAGCATTATCTGCAGGCCATCTACGCGCTCACCGCTGAGCGCAAGTCGCTGATTGGCGCGCGACTGGCGCAGCACCTGCGAGTCTCGCCGCCGTCGGTCACCCAGACGCTGCAGCGTCTGGAGCGCGAGGGGTTCGTGCGCCTGCGCGACCTTGGCGACCGCAAGGAGATCCTGCTGACGGAGGCCGGGCGCAAGATTGGCGAGGAGGCGACGCGCAAGCACCGGCTGATCGAGTGCTGGCTCCAGCGCGAGCTACGCCTTTCCTCGACGGAGGCGCACCAGGCGGCGGAGCGGTTCGAGCCGGGATTTACCCCACCGCTGCTCGACCGTCTGTTCGAGGCGCTGGGCCGGCCCGAGGCCTGCCCGCACGGGAATCCGATTCCCGGCGTGGGCGAGATCGACCACAACGGCCTCTACCTTAACGAGGTGCAGGCCGGCGACGAGGTGATTCTGGGGCGGATTACCGAGGAGGCCGAAGCTGATCTGGACCTGCTGACCTACCTGGAGCGCCACCGAGTGGTGCCGGGGACGCGGCTGCGCATCGTGGCCGTCGATCAGCTCTCGGGCGCCGTAACGGCGCAGGTGGAGGGAGAGGGCGAGATCCGGCTCGAGGGCCGTTCGGCGGCCCTGATCTGGGTGCGGCGCGCGCCGGTGGAGGCACACGGCGAGGCGAACGGCGGGGTGCATGGCGAGATGCCGGCTGGCGTGGCGGCGGCCGGTGGCTGAGCGCGCGCCGGGCCATTCCTCGCCGCCTTGTAGCCCGGGGGCTGGCTCCGTTAGAATTTCTAGAGCCGGAGTACTCTCTACCGAAGCCAAGCGGGGAGCTCCATGGATGCAATCCTGGCCCGGCTGTGGGTTCCACCTTGGCTCTGGTTTCGCTCCAGCTGTGGCCACGGCGCACGCCGCTGGGCCTCCTGATGGCCGGCTTGTGGCGCATTCGTCTAGCGGCCTAGGACACCGCCCTCTCAAGGCGGAGATCACGGGTTCGAATCCCGTATGCGCTACCAACAACCGAGCGTCCAGGCGGGGGAGCGCCTGGACGCGAGGGCGTTAGCGTGCTCGTCCTGCCCGGAGCGTCCAGGCGGGGGAGCGCCTGGACGCGAGGGCGTTAGCGTGCTCGTCCTGCCCACCCGAGCACGTCGTCCGGTATCTCCGAGCCGTCTGATCGGGGCCTTTAAGGACCTGGTGCGGGCTGCCACGCAGACATCGCGCTCCGCACTGCACGGCTGGCATCGATGGCGGGAAGCTCTGGCATTACGGCTCTGGTCCAGTGGCCGCCGGCAGGTGCGGATCTGCCGACCAATCGCTCCACGATCCGGCATAGAGCTGGGCATTGCCATAGCCGGCGAGGTGGAGGGCCAGCAGATCGTGGCAGGCGGTGACGCCGCTGCCGCAATAGGCAATAATGCGCTCGGCCTGCGCCGCCCCCAGCTCATCGAACTGCCGGCGCAGCTCGTCCGGAGCCTTGAAGCGCGGCGCAGGCTCATTGGTGAGGTTCTGCGCGAACGGCGCGCTCTTCGCCCCCGGGATATGGCCAGGGCGGGGATCGATCGGCTCCGAGCGTCCCTCATAGCGCTCCGGCGAGCGGGCATCGAGCAGGAGTGTACGCGGGTCACGACGCAGGCGATCCACCTCGTGCTTATCGACCACCCAGCCGGGCTGTGGACGCGGCGTAAAGCGCAGGTGGGGCGTGGCCGCCAGCGGGGCGGTGGCCAGTGCGCCGCGCTCGACCGGCCGGCCCTCCGCGATCCAGCGCGGCAGGCCGCCGTCAAGCACGGATACCTGTGGATGGCCGAAATAGCGCAGCAGCCACCACAGCCGCGCGGCGGTCGATCCGCCGGTGTCGTCGTAGGCGATCACGTACGTCTCGTCACCGATTCCCAGCCGGACCATAGCCCGGGCAAACGCTTCGGGCGCTGGTAAGGGGTGGCGCCCCGGACCAGCGCCCGGCGGCGCGGCGAGATCCGAATCGAGATCGACGAAGACGGCGCCTGGAAGGTGGCCCTGCTCGTACTCGATGGCGCCGCGCCGGCCGGTGGTGGGCAGGTACCAGCGCACGTCGGCCACGCGGAGGTGAGGGTCACGCAGGTGGGCGGCGAGCCATGAGGTGGAGACGAGCACAGGTAGGCCACTTGCAGTTGGAGTCATGCTGATCCTCTCCTTCGGGAAGGTGCGCGGCGCGGCCTCGACCGCCACCTGCACCACATTCGGTTGAGGGCGTACCGATCCGCTCCAGGGGCTGGTAAGTGCCGGCGCGCACGGGCGGCTGGATACTGGATAGGCATTGTAGAATTTGGCAGCGGTGGTGATGCCCTAGCAGCACGCGGACGTAGTCGAGCCGCTGGCCACGTTGCCGGGTAGCTCGATCTCGCAACTCCGCAGCACGCCGGCTACGCCATTCATGCCCCCGTAGCTCAGCGGATAGAGCAGTGGTTTCCTAAACCACGTGCGCGTGTTCGACTCACGCCGGGGGTACCAGAGCAGGACAGCTCGATCTGCTGCTATCGACTGCGAGCCGGGTGCCCGGGCAGAGGGGCAGGGGCGAGGCCGCCGGGCCGCATAGTGCTTGGTATACTTTGATACCGGCTGCGACGGGCGTCATGGGGGCAGGGCTCTGTATGGCGTGACGTGCACCAGGTCTACGGGCGTAGCTCAATTGGTAGAGTAGCGGTCTCCAAAACCGTTGGTTGGGGGTTCGAGTCCCTCCGCCCGTGCCTCCTCAATAAGCAGCTGGGCGCCGGTCACCTGACCGGCGTTTTTTGTGCCCCGGCGCCGTCATATGGAGCCGCGGGCATGGAGTCCTGCTCCAGCATCGTCGGGTGGGGTGCAACAGAGCCGTGCTGGCCGTGCTGGAAGCTTGGCTCAGGGCCAGGATTGGGAGTCATGGGCCTCCAGCTTGGCTTTGGTAGAGCACAGCCGAGGAGCCGGTACCAGCCAATCTGCGGCGCAGGCTCCGCCAGTGTACCTGGCTCGCTGCAGCTACGGTGCAGGGTGACGCGTGGATAGCGCCGTCTCCCCTTTGCGATTGAGCCACCAGATGGCGCCGTTCAGGACGGCCGCAAACGTGGACCAGAGCAGATAGGGAACCAGCAGGAGGGCAGCCAGTCGGGAGAGCCGGGCAAATGCCAGGATAGTCAGCACAATGGTTCCCCAGAGCGCAAGCAGCACGACAAGCGCCGCGAGGGGCGCGCGCAGCGCAAAGAACACGAACGACCAGCCCGTATTGAGCCCAAGCTGCAGCGCGAAGAGCGCGTGAGCACGGCGCGCCAGGCGCCGCGTTTCCGGTCGCGCGGCGGGTTGCAGCGTGACCAGGTACTCGGCAATTCCCATCAGCAGATAGAGCGTCGTCCACACCGGGCCGAAGACACGGTTGGGTGGGTTGAAGGGTGGCTTCTTGAGCGCCGGATACCACTGCTGTAGCCCTCGGGCGGTAAAGGCGGCGCCGAGTGCGCCTGCCCCCTGGCAGAGCACAATCGCCCCCAGCAGCCGCAGCCATGAGGCCGTTCCACGCCAGCGCACCATCTACTCCCGCCACGAAGCATACTACACCGGAACCAAGCTGGAACCGGCATCGGAGCCCAGGATCGGGCCATGGATCTCCCGGCTTGGCTTCAGTAGAGGTGCGCGTGACGTACCATGCCTGGTGCACGCGTCGAGCTCTCAGAAGCCAAAGGCTCGCCGTAGCGACCGAGGCAGCGCGTTCGGGTCCGGCGCGGCTCCGCTGGAGCCATTGGTGCCGGCGGGTGAGGTCGAGGTACTGCCGGCGCGCTGGATGGTGAAGCTGGCGCCGTCGCTCCCGAGCGACGAGGGGCTCGCCAGCACCTGCCCCCGAGCGACCATCGAGATCGGCCGCGCCCCGGCCTGCGCGATCGTCACCGTCTTTCCATCCTTGATCGCCGATCCATTGGTGAACTGGACGGACCCGAAGTCATCCAGGGGGACGACCCCGCGCCGGCCCACACTCGGAGCTTCCTCGATCCACTCCGCCGATGAGCGCGAGGAGTGATACGAGACCGTGCGCTGGTACCGCTGGCCGGTGGTGTTATTGGCCAAGGTGATGAGCCAAGTATCAGCAGCTTGCTCAGTGATCGATACCGTCACCGAGTCGCCGGGGGCCACGGCCAGCGGCACCGGCTGCGACGCTTCAGGGAGCATCTCGATCCAGGCCTGGTACGAGACGCGGCCTGCGCCAGAGACGATCTCCTGCGTGCCCGCCTGGATGAGATCACGGCTGCGCACGCCGCCGATTCCTACCCAGGTGGCACCGGCGCCGAACGAGCTGTCCATGCTGCCCTGCGGCACGATCCAGGTGCCGCTCACGCCGGTATAGGTGCCGCCGGTCGCGGCATAGCCCGACCAGTTGGTCGAGGTATTCTGCCCGGCCGGAAGCTGGGGCTCCGGCGCGCGTGGCTCGGGCGGCGCCGGGCTAGTGCGGCCGGTGGATGGGGTGCCGGATGCCGCCGGCGTTGCGTCGGGATGGTCATCGGCATCGATGCGCCAGGTGCTGCCGTCCCAGACGAGCGTGTAGACGTTGCGATCTCGCGTCTCTTCAGTCACACCGTCGGCGTAGACCGTCCGCCAGGTCTCGTAGGTGGTGGCCGTGGCGGTGGTGCCGTTGATCGCCAGCGGCCCCCACTCGAGCTTCACCAGCTGAATGCGCACCACGCCGCCGTCGAGGAGCTGCTGGTTGGTACGCACCAGCTCTTGGTAGTACCGGCTGGTCGAGGTATCGGCCATGACCGATGAATCGTGTGTGGCAATGGCCTGCACCTGCTCGGCGTTGCCGCGCTCGATGACCTGCCGGATGGCGGCTGCGGTGCGCTCCGGCGCAGCCACTACCCCGGTGCTGCCTGTCCCGGGCGGCACCGTGGCCGCCGCGGTCGGAGCCGCACCTGAAGAAGCGCCCCCTCCTGGCGCCGCGCGCGGCACGGCGATGGCACAGCCGCTCAGCAGGGCGGCGAGGACGAGCACCGCCAGGCCACGCGCCGGCCAGGCGCGGCGGTGCAGTGCTCGCATCGCCCCACGGCCGTTGGTGGCCGCTGTTGCACTGGCCAATGGCCCTTGCTCTGGTTCCATACGACTCGACCTTTCCGATTCCCACCCTACCGACGCTTTTTCAAAAAGAAAGCAAGAGAGCGTAAGACCCTGGTAAGAACCATTGCCTCCGGCGTACGAGCGGCTGAGCTGCCGATCGCGGCATAAAGCTGCTCAGCCGGCCGCCACACTCCCTCCCTGGCCCAGGTGTACCGATGGACGCAGGGAGCAGCAAGAGCGCGCTGGCTCCCGGAGCCGCGACCAGATCTCATCCGGCGATTGACCTGCAGCTCATGGTACGCGCCGTACTTTTAGAGCGACGGAGAGAGGTGGCGGTGGATCAGCTACACCAGTGCCAAGCTGGAACCCGCAGCAGGGCCAGAATCGGGGATAAGCCGGCGTCCGCCGCGGCAGCACCGGAGGAGCAGCATGGCACTGTGACACTCGAGCAGGCGCTCGGCCACCTCCAGCCCGTCCTCGCTGCCGTGCCGGTAGAGCACCATGGCACCGCGATACCGTCGGCCATTGCAGACCTACCACGCTCAGCCCGGCCTGGGGAGAGGAACGGCTACTCCCCCTATTATTGCCCCTGCTGCCTGCAATCGGTGCGGCCGGACGCCGCGCGGCCCCGGCTCCATCATGAAGCGTGCGGTTCCGGCCCCATCGATGCGGTGCTGCTCCACTGCCCCTCCTGCGAGCTGGTGCTGGCGGCCGAGGTCGATGTGGCGCTGTGGCGCGACGGGCCTGCCTGGTGAGTGCACGTGTGGCCCCGCTGGTTCACCACCTCATCTGAAGGAAGGGAGGCGCGGGTGCACGGATCTGGGCCGGATCGCCAGCGTCCGCGCCGCCAGCCGCGGAATGGGGTAGAGAGAAGGAGGTGTAGCGCACAAAGGCTGGGCGCAGTGCTACAGTAAGCGCATCCTCGCGGCCGGTTAGGCCTTTCTGGCGCAGGCCAGGGGCGCGATGGCGAGGCCACCCCGGCGGAGAGAGCACGGCGGTAGTAGCAAGGGCCATGCAGCCATCGATACGCAGCGAAACGACCAGGGAGCGCCTGCCCGGTAACGGCCGCGGGAAGCGCCGTGACGTAGCGCGGCCGCTGGTGGCGCATCTGCTTAGCCTGAACCAGCTGCTCACGGCTGAGCTCGGGCTCGATCACCTCTACGCCGCGGTGCTGCGCATCGCCAAGGAGGCGATCGCGGCAGAGTGCGTGTGGCTGCAGCTGCTCGACGACTCGGAGACCCGGCTGGTGCTGGTGGCGGTGCACGGCCGACCTTCCACGATGCAGGTAGGCGATTCTGCGCCGTCCAAAGGTGGATTGGCCGGCTGGGTGCTGGCTCGCCAGCAGCCGGTGCTGGTTGCCCCTGGGGCCCATCCCGAGGCAGCCGTGCAGCGTCTGGTGCGTGCGAACGGGGCCGACCCCCCTACCTCGCTGCTCTGCGTGCCTCTAGTGACGCGCGGGCAGCCGCTCGGCGTGCTGACTGCCACGCGGAGCGATCGCGGACGCCCGTTTACGGCTGGCGACCTGGAGCTGCTCACGCTGCTCGCCGGCCAGATAGCACTCGCGATCGCCCATGCGCGCCTGCATGAGCGCACGCTGCAGCTGGCCACGACCGATGTGCTGACAGGCCTGCTCAACCATCGGGCGTTCCAGGAGCGGTTCGAGGTGGAGCTCGACCGCGCGGCGCGCACGCGCAGCCAGCTGGCCCTGCTCCTGCTCGACCTCGACGAGTTCAAGCAGCTGAACGATACGCAGGGACATGCCGCCGGCGACCAGCTTCTGCGGCTCGTCGCCCGGCGCGCGATCCTGGCCAGCATTCGCCCCTACGACGTCGCTGCTCGGCTGGGCGGCGACGAGTTCGGGATCGTGCTGCCACAGACCTCAGCGCCGCAGGCCCTCCTGGTCGGCGAGCGCATTCGGCAGGCCGTTGCGACACTCGGCGCGCGGGGAGCACTCCCAGAAGGCGTTGGCTCGGTGTCGGTCAGCATTGGCGTGGCCCACTTCCCGAGTGACGGCCTGCGCCGCGAAGATCTGCAGGAGGTGGCCGGCAAGGGGCTGCAATATGCCAAGTACCTGGGAAAGAACCAGCTGCAGCGGGGTGCTGCCACCCTCGCCACTTTTGAGCGCGACCCCCTGCGGCTCCAGCAGCTCCTGGAAGGCAGCAACCACGCGGTGATCGAAGCCCTGGCGGCAGCCGTCGATGCGCGCGATACCTACACCGCGGGCCATTCGCGACGCGTCGCCGATTACGCGGTGGCCCTTGCCCGCGCGCTGGGGTTCGAAGACGCCTTCTGCCAGCAGGTGCGCCTGGCGGCGCTCTTCCACGATGTGGGCAAGATCGGGGTTCCCGATGCGGTGCTACGCAAGCCCGGGCAGCTGACCGAAGCGGAGTACGCGCTGGTCAGGCAGCACCCCGTCATC
>Ga0070741_10018446_pt1 | contig 11297 bp, 7 predicted proteins | sample Coa_R1_4_FD_66440 | JGI IMG/M metagenome (GOLD analysis project Ga0070741, IMG submission 66440) | Surface soil microbial communities from Centralia Pennsylvania, which are recovering from an underground coalmine fire - Coalmine... | ecosystem: Environmental > Terrestrial > Soil > Unclassified ...
CATCGCCTGGTAGACGGCCTCGATCTGGTGCGGAAGGGTGCGGATGCCGGAGAGGCTCACGGCGAACTGCCGGTCGTGCGCGTAGGCGAGGCGAATGCGGGCCGACTCGACCAGGAGGCGCAACCGTTCTGCGTCCGCAGGCTTCGTCAACGCCGGGGCCTTCTGTTCCGCCCCGAGAACGGTCGCGGCCTCGGTCGGCGAGATGACCGCTTCCTCGAGCGTGCCATCGGGCAGCCGGACTCGACACTCGTAGCCGGCCGAGCCGTCGGCGCCGAGGGCCCGGACATCCTCCAGGATCACGGGCACGTCGAAGTGCCCGGGGAGGGATATCCGGTGGCCGATCTGCGTCGAGAGCGGATTCTCAGCCATGCTCGTTGTTCTCGCCGGCTCGACGTGCCTGCCTGCTGCGCCCGCGGCCCACGCAGGCGCCTTACCGATCGCCGTTCCTTCCCGAATGGGCCGGGACCAGAGTCATCTCGGCCCTAATCATTACGCGCGCAGGCGCGCAGACGCCTCCTCGATACCGAGCCAGCCCTCTTCAGGAGCCATGCTCGGTCCGCCTCGCTCCAGCCAAGAGCGTCCATCGCTGAGCATGAAGTGTCGAGAGAGTACATGAAAATCGACCGGGCCGCGGACTCGGGACGGCGGGCTCCGTCGCCTCGCAGTGGGCACGCCTTCCCGGGCAGACAACTCCAGGTTCTCGGAGTAGTCGCGGGCCACACCGGGGGCCGCCCATCGACGAGAGCCCGTGGAGCCCACCGCGGAGCGAAACGATCCAGCTGTTCTGCCGGAGGGCGGTACGGCCTACCAAACCCCCCAGCGGTTCGAAGGCCGGAACAAATGGCTCGCCGCACTGGACGATTTCCGCAACTGGCTCATCCGCGAAGCTGCGTAAACCGGCCTTTTTCGGCAGATTCGCCAGGGTTTCGCGGTCGGATCCCGTAGAAGCGGCTTACGGTTGGCGAGTGCGTCGGTTGTTTGCTAAAACGAGAACTGGATACCGATGCGCGCTGACCGCGGAAGCGCCGGATGCGTGTGGGTGTCATCAACGCCGTCCGCAGGCTCGCCGGGCAGACGCGATGTGTAGAAGTAATCAATGTCCGCGACGTTGGCGTCGAAGATATTGAAAGCCTCCAACACGAGGCGGGCTTTGTTCGAGAGCCGATAGCCGACCTCGCCATTCCAAATCGTGGTGCTCTTCGAGTTGACGCTCCCGTCCTCGATGAGCGGGCGCGGGCCGAAATGACGAACACGAAGGCTGCCGAACACTGCCTTCCGCGGCTCAAACGTCAGACCGGCCGAAATGACGCGGTCGAGCGCACCCGGAATCTCCGACCCTGCAGGATCTTCATCCGTGAACCGTGCATGTGTAAACGCCAGATCCGCGTCGACCGTGACCCACGGGGCCAGCCGTGCGTAGTTGGTCCACTCGAGCCCCACGCGTCGGCTTGGCCGGCCGGGTTCCGTCGTCCCGGCGTCCCCCACAAATAGCAGTTCAGAATCGATACCCAAGTACCACAGCGCCACGGTCGACTGCAGGCCCCGGATGCGCACCGTTCGCAACCCGATCTCCGCACCCTTTGCCCGAACGAGCGGCGTGACGCGATCCACAGGGTCGCCGCTCGCCGGATCGACGGTGGTCACAGCGCCGCGCGCGTCATTGCTGTGGAAGCCGGTACCCGCGTTCAGGTACACCTCGGTACCTTTCCAAGGTCCGAAGATGGCGCCGACCTTCGGACTCACCAGACCGTCCGTGCCATCTCCGGAATTGAGCGGATTGTCCGAGGTCACCGAAAACTGGTAACGGTCAGCACGAACACCAAACATCGCACGAAGACTACGTGTCCATTCGATCTCCGTCTGCGCATAGACCGCGGCCATCGTCTGGCCGACCTCGTCCTCACGCGTCGTGGATAGCCGGAGGCGGTCTTCCGTCCGATAGAGGCCGACCGGGTCGAGCCAATCCCTCCGCACTTGCACCCCGATGGCACTCTCGGTGTGCCGCTCGAAGAAATGACCGAGCCTCCGGTACGTGACTCGTCCACCGGCAGCGATCCGGCGCTCCGCCTGTTCGAATTGATCGCCATGTTCCGGGTCATCGAGGAAGTAGGTGAAGTTCGAGAACAGGTTCAGGCTGTTGTGCAACAGAAAGCCCGTTGCACGGAGCGATGAGGGCCCATCGGAGTGCTGATACTCGGCGGCCAGGCTCTGCCGATTGGCCTTCCCTCCATCGCTGGCATCGATGAGACCGAATCGGGGAATCAGGCCTTCGGTGATGGCCCGTTCGGGGACCTGATCGGTCGAGTCCCAATCGGCCCAATAACCCATGCCGGTCAGCGTGAACCCGTTGCGATTGTCACCGCGACTGTACCGTAGAACGCCATTGATTGTGCGGTAATCGTCCGGTCGCACCCACGGCCCGTCGTTGTGGTTCACCTCGAGTGCGCCGAGCAAGTATCCTCCGCCGACACGCGGGGATGCGGCACCGAACAGACGTCCCCATCCGTCGTTGCCCCCACTGGCGCGGAAAATAGGACGCTCAAGCTGATTGACGTAGTTGATATTCGACGCACCCGCCGCCGAAAAGTCTCCCTCGTCCCCGAAGTACGGACCCTTCTTGAACTGCACGCCGCTCACGAGCTCGGGAATGAGAAAGCTGACGTCCGAATACCCATGCGCGTGCGCGCCGGTCGGCGTGTTGACCGGTACTCCCGCGACCGACGTCGAGAAGTCGGTTCCGTGATCCAGATTGAAGCCGCGCAAGTAGTACTGGTTTGCCTTCCCCTCGCCACTGTGCTGGCTTACAACGAGACCCGGCACCGTTTCGAGGACTTCGCCGGCGCGCATGATCGGACGCTCGTCGATCTGTGCGGCTGTCACAGCGCCTTGGCTCGCCGACGCAGCGATGCCGACCAGGTTCGCCGCGGGGTCCTCAACATCGGCGACATTTCGAAACGTCCTAGTGCCAGTCACGATGACGTCCGCGCTGAGGGACAGCGTCAACACCGCATCCGCGTTCACCGATCCGCCATTCGTGATGTTGAGCGATCGTCGCAGCACGCTGAAGTTCAGGAGACGGAACGTGAGCTCCGCGCTGCCTGGTGGTACCGCATCAAAACGGTACGCGCCGGTGTCGTCAGTCACGGCCGTGAGCTCGCGGGAATTGACCACGAGATCGATCGTCACCCCCGGAAGCGCCGCGCCCGTCTGATCGAGAACGCGGCCAGTGACGAGGCCCGTCGCCTGCGCGTAGACGCTGATGTCTGGGCAAAGGAGCAGTACCCAGAGAATCGTTGATAATCTGAAGCGCATCGTGTGTCCTGGAGCAGCAGTCGAGTCTAGATGAACAGTGCATCACCCGAGGTGCGGCATGATGTCGCATGGCTTCAGCCCGTGCGCTGGGCGACCTGCGCCGTGTTGTGGGCGGTGCTCGGCGTGCTCTGGCTGTTTCCGCATCTCGATCTCTCTTTACGAGAGGTCAGCCGGCTTGGATTGACTGCGGCACTTTGTCGCACCACCGCCGTGATCGCGTTCCATCGTCGTCAGTCGTGGTCTCCTGTGCTGCTCGGCGTGTCGCTCGCCGCCGACGCGGCGTTGCTCACCGGATTGCTGGACATCACCGGAGGGCCGTTCAACCCGTTCATCGTGATGTATGCGGTCTACATCTGGGGCGGCGCCGTTACGATGTCCCCATGGTGGGCGGCCGTCGTCGGGGTGGTGTCCGCAACGGGTTTCGGCTGGCTCGTGGTCGATCACTTGCGCGCCGAACTACTTGAGCACCATCGCCTGAACGACTTTCCAACGCATCTCTTCACCATGTGGTTTTCGGGCGCCGGAATCGCGGAACTCGTTGCCCACTACGTCACGCGCGCACGGCGAGTGTTGGGCCAAAGACAGGCTCAACTCGACGAAGCCCGCGAGCGGGCGGCACGAAGCGAGCGAATGGCCTCGCTGACGACTCTTGCGGCAGGCGCAGCGCACGAGTTGTCGACGCCTCTCGCGACCATCGCCGTCGCCGCGGGTGAACTCGAGCGCAATGCTGCGCGCGTGACCGAGCCATCCGCCATTGGTACGGCTCTGAAGGATGATGCGAGCCTGATTCGATCAGAGCTGGATCGGTGCCAGTCGATTCTGGACGGTATGAGCGGACGCGCCGGGGCCGGCCTTCCCACGACACTCGAACCGATGACACCGGCATCGATTGTGCGCCTGGTGTCGGAGCGCATGACCGACGCACGGCGCCAACGGCTCACGATCGACATCGAACCGGCGACACCGAGTCCGGCCGCGACGGGCGCGGAAATGGTGCAGGCCATCTCCTCGTTGCTCAGGAATGCCTTCGATGCAAGCGGAGAGGCCGATGGCGTCGTGCTCCGGTTCGGTGCTCGTGAATCGATGGTGAGGATCGAAGTGGTGGACCGCGGCGTCGGGATGTCTCCGGATGTCAGGCGACGGGTGGGCGAGCCCTTCTACACAACGAAGGAGCCCGGTCGAGGTCTCGGTCTCGGACTGTTTCTCGTCCGCACATTCGCGGAACGGTCGGGTGGTAGCCTTGAGTTTCAGAGTACCGATGGCACAACGGCAATTCTCGAGGTTCCGGCGCTCGCCCGTGAGGCGGGACTACTGACATGACCGATAGCCGCTCACTGTTGATCGTCGACGATGATGCGCCTTTTCGCGAACGGCTCGTGCGCGCGATGCGCGACCGCGGGTACGAGGCGTCTGGCGTTGCGGATCATCCAGCCGCAATCAACGCGGCGCGAGAGGACAGCCCTGAGCTCGCGCTCGTGGATCTTCGACTACCCGGAGAATCAGGCCTGTCGGTCGTGCGTGATCTCAAGGCGCTCGATTCGTCCACCGTGGTGGTCGTGCTGACCGGCTATGGGAGCATCGCGACCGCCGTGGAGAGCATCAAACTCGGCGCGGCAAGCTACCTCACCAAGCCGGCCGATGCCAATCAAATCGTTGCCGCGTTCGAAGGAACGCAGCCACCGGACGACGCACAAGCTCCGTCGTTAGCTCGCGTCGAGTGGGAGCACATTCAACGAATTCTCACCGATTGCGACGGCAACGTCTCGCAAGCGGCTCGAGTCTTGGGAATTCATCGACGATCGCTCCAACGAAAGCTTTCAAAGCGACCGGTTTCGCGGTGAGCGCATCACTACGTCCGGTCGTGTCGAGAGCTTCATTGTTCTGCTTCGATTCGAACGTGTACAAAACCGGCTAATTTACGCGGCTTCCCGGATGAGCCAGTAGGGTTTCGTACGGTGGAGGCACGCGGACGGCGAGAGAGCCCTTTGGCCGGCTTGAGTCGGCCACTCTAGGAAACGCGTTCAACCGTACCAAGGTCCACGCTGAGCTCATAGCGGGCGGCGGAAGAGGTGGCCTCAGAAGGAAATCACCGGATTCCTGGAGCAAATGGTCAGGCTTTTGGTTGGTCGGGTCACTGCCACGTAGAAGTTCTTCGCATCATGCTCTGACGCGTCAAGGATCAACGCGTGCTCGAATTCCAGTCCCTTTATTAAAAGCGTTCTCGAGATCGTTCGTCTCTCAATCGATCGCCCCTGTCGTCGAAGCCGATGCCTCAGTTCCCACGCGGCATCTCGAAGAGACGTGCCTCGCCCAGACGCGTACACATGCAGCGCGCGTGTCATCTCGCGCCACAGTTCACGTCGAAAAATACGGCGGTCTGGTATTTGATCAACAAGCCTGAGCAATTTGGTCACCGGAGCAACGGTCGCAACGGTCGCAACCTCGATGATCGCTTCGGCTACGTCCCGATGCTTTATCAGTCGACTAGGCTTAGGAAGTTCGCCATTGGCAACGGCCTTCCGAATCGTGCTCAACGGCGTCGCGATGCCGGTCATGCAACAATCAATGAAGTCAAACACAGCCGCGCAGCGTGGCACGCCTGTGGCCCTTTCGATTGAAGCAGCACAACTGAGCAGATCCTTACAGTCCATTTCCTCCATACACGTGTAGCGCCCACGCAAGCGGCCAGCGACGGCGTAACACTCTTTGGGCCACCTTCGAATTGCGACGACTGATCCTGAAGCCGCGTGCAGTGCCTCGCACGCAACGACCTGGGCGCCCAGCCCCGCCTCGGTGTCGGCGGGGATCTGACGCCAAACGAACGGCGGACGGCGCAGGTCAACCGATTGGCCAGAAAGGATGGCATTGCGCACCTCGACGAGCCGCGCTCCTAGCTGACGGTTGTCTTTCCAACGATGCGGCGTCTCCAAGGGCGGGAGTTCTTCGAAGGCGCCAGCAACATCGGACTCCCAATCTACAAGGGGGTCTTCATTGAAGCCGAAAATGCCCTGCAACGGATCCCCAAGAATTCGGCACGGTAAGAGTTCGGCCAACTCCAAGACGATTGCGTGTTGCGTCCTGGTACAGTCCTGGTACTCGTCAACGAATACGCCGGCGTAGCTGCTCGTGATGACCTGTTGTACTGCTTTGGTGCCAAGAATCGACCGTGCCGCTGGATACACGAGAGCCCAGTCCTTGGCAGTAGGTGTTTCATCGGTCAGATCCGAGCGATGCGGAAAACTCGCAGCGTAACGAAGACACCAGCCAGCAATCGTTTCGACTCGAAAACGTTGTTCAGGCACTCCGAACCGACCAAGCCGATCGCGGAGCGCCTTCACACCGGCGTGTGTGTGAGTCAGGACCAACTGTCGACCGTGGTCACTCCGTTCAACCGCACGAGCGATCGCTTCCGTTTTGCCGCACCCCGCCGCTGCTACGACGTAGCCGCGGCGAGTGTCCAAGAGAGCGTCTATCGTCTCAGCTCTCGCCATAGACCCAATCGGCGACCATTTTCAGCGTTCGGCCCGTCGGAGTCTGCTCGATTTCGGGCAAGGCTCCGCCGATGAGTTCACCTAATGCTTCACCGCGCGTAATGTCCTTAAACCAATCATTCGCGTGAGCAGCATCGCCGACGGCCCTTCTCATATCTCCTTCCGTGACTCCGGCCTTTAGCCACTCGCTTGCATCAGCACCGACAAGTCTCGGCGTGTTTGGAAGCCGCTGTCTGATCGCATCACGAACCGAAACTTCACCCATCGACGCAATGGCTAACGCAACCATCATCTCGAAGTGCTCCCACGGAAGGTCGAGCGCCACTCGTCTTTCGGTGCACATCTTTCCGGGCCAAAGGAAAACATCTACTCCGGCGGCTTGGAGTTCTTCAGCGGTGGGCTTGAGCGTCCGATCGGCATCCGCGATCACGGCGGTCGTGTAGCCCAGTGCATTCAGCGCAGCGGCGCGCTTTCCTGTGTTTGAGCCACCGCCTGAAGCAAAAGTGGCGCCGGTGCAAGCGACAGGCACGTCGTCGTTGTTCGCCGCCCACACATCGCGAAGGCCGTTACATAGACCCACTTCCGTCGGTCCTTCGCAGACCAGAACCCGTCGAGCCAACAGAGCTTCTGGATTGGAGCGCGCGACGTTTTGGAGACCTTTGCCTACGCAGTTGATCTTCGTCGTGCCGTCCTCGCAGCGAACGACATAGAGGAGATTCGACGTCAGCTCCTCCAGCGGAATTTCGGAGTGTGTCGTTAGGAGCACCTGGCCTGTCGTTCCCGGTGCTTTCTGAAGCTCGCGCAGCAGGTGGCGCAGTCGATGAGGCTCCAACCCGTGCTCAACTTCGTCAATCAAGAGTACCGCACCGCTTTCGACCGAGAGCGTTTGAAGCGCAAGAGCGTTCAAGCGACGGCTGCCGAGTCCTGCGGCACGTACCGGAATCTCTCCGTGGTGAAGGGTCAACTGCCCGACTCCGACTGACACGGCACTTGGCTCCAACGCCGGTCGATAGTCCGTGTCGATCTTCACCCCGAGCTTTTGCGCCGCAGTCTGGGCTTTTGTTGCCGCCGCCTTCAGCTTCTCGAGCGGCGCCGCCGCCACGGCGTCCCTTGCCTCGCGCTGGGCCGATACGATGACGCGATTCACCTCCTTCAAGTCATCGGTGTTTCTCGTCAGAGCCGACCCTCGACCCCACGACAGGTGCCGATCGATATCACCGCCCAAACGTACAAGACCGAGCAATTCCCGATCACGACTCGGAATATTTCGGCCTTCAGGGCGACGATCGTTTACGACCTTCCAGGACGGCTCCAGCGAGTCGTCGACCGAGAACACGATGGTCAGAACAGCTTCATCGCTAGGTTCTGGTTCGTCGTGCAATCCCTTGTCCTTATCCCATCCACGAATTTCGAGGCCGTACTTCTCGTCGTCGAGTAGCGGAATCGGCAGCTCACCCACAGTGGCGGTGATCACGATGGGTTCGTCGGTCTCGCCGCCGTTAAAATCTGTTGGTGTTACAGCTACGGCCCATCGCGAGCCCAAGACCAGCTCGAGCGCGTCCAGAATGGTCGTCTTAGTCGAATCTCCGGGTCCGATGAAGCACACGACAGGCGAAGACGGGCGCCAGGTGCACTGACGAATCCCTCGAAATCGTTCGATTCTCAGTTCGCGTAGCTGCATGCGACATTCCCGGATGAGGTTCCCCTGGTAAGCGTTATCACCGGCTATCCGCGCAACAACGGAGCAACCTCGAAAGCCTGCACAGGACAATTTCAATCTATGAATCGATCGCGCCAAGCGAGGAATTCGGCCTCCCCGTGGATGATCGCTGCGTATTCCTGTGCCTTCTCCGCAGCCTCCCGTCTCAGTCGTGCGTCGAGCTGCGGAAGCCGATCCGCATAGCCGTCCGTTGAGTAGAGAATCGTCAAGGACGAATACGGAGTGAACTGCCTAAACAGGTTTTCATAGCGCCCGGCCTCAAACCAATGTCGTCCACTGAACCCTTCAAAGAACTCGACTGGGATCGGGTGTAACGCATTCAGATTGTGATAAACGGACATGCCGTGGCCCCACTCCTCAGGGAAATCTCCAACCAGCCAGGCGAAGGCCTGCGGGACCGTCGCGGTCGGATCAAAGTCCATGCATGACCCCACGCGAATCATCCGGACGCCTTGATATCTGTCGAACCCGAACGCCATTCGATTGAACTTGGGAATCGTTCCTTCATTCGAGAAGATCACGGCGCTCACATTTTCTGCGCCGGGGAGATCGAAGTATCCCGATGGGATCACCTTGTCGCCGTGTTGGTGCGCAGCAATCTTGACCTCTTCGACTCGAACCGGCTCCCCTGGTAGTGAGACGACCTGGTGTTCCATGCCGTAGAGGTACCTGAAGAGCGGAGCGTCACTCATGCGCGTCGGCGACGGATCGGAGAAATCTTCGATCGCGATGACAAGCGGCTGTCCGGCGACGTGAGGCAGTTCCCAGTATTTCTTCTGAAGCTTTGAGTACAGCGGACTCCCGAGACGAATCGGCAGCACGTTGTTCATCTCGTGGAATTTCATCTCGATTTCGTCTGCGCCCTCGGCAGCCATCTGTTCCGGTGACTTGGCGCTTGCGTTCGATGTGACGGCTTCGATCCACACGCTGATTCCGTTTCGCTCGAACCTGAAGTCTGGCCTTTCATTGGGGCGGGTCACTTCGTATGGTCCAAAGTGTCCGATAGAAAAAAGCACCAGTTCCCATACTCTGGCGTCGAACCCGTGGGTCTGGAATTCGCGGACAAAGTGATCGTCGGGGTTGGGAAATGCCGCCCACACTTGCCGGAGCAGATCGCAGGCAGGCGCATGCCTTGGCTCGGCGAGCAAACTCTTAAACGAGTTGTGCTGTTGCGCCTCAGGCACGATTGGCGTAAGCAAATCACCATCAGCCATCGTCATCTCGCTCAAGATCGATACCTGCGAACCGTATTACGCGGGAGGCATTGGCCCAGAGATGCGACTTTATTTCGTCCGTCGCAACGCCGAGAGCCGCCGCGAGCTTCGAGACGGTCTCTAGAACGTCGCTCGGTTCACTCTTGCGGCCCCTGATCATTGTGAACGGTGCGTCGGTCTCGGTTAGGAGGCGGTCCACGGGAATGGACCGCACCAGGGCCAATCCAGTGGTGCTCTCGAGCATCCGGTGATTGATCGAAAAGTAGCAGCCGGCGCGCACCGCATGCCGTGCGACCATCGCGGAATCCGAGAACCAGTGGAGGATCGGAAGAACACGATCCACCGAGCCGTTCGCGGCTAGACACTCAACGACGTCCTTCGCTGCGCGGCGACTGTGGATGCTCAGCACCCGACCGCCCAAGCGGTCGGCCTGTTGGATCGTGCGCCTTAAGATGTCCCGCTGTATCGGTAGGCTTACGCGGTGCGGGAGACTCCCATCGAGGCCGATCTCGCCGATGAAGGTCGTCTCGGCGATGAGCTGCTCAAGCAGCTCGATCTCGCCGTGGCGGTCGGCGACAAGTTCGGGATGCAGGCCGAGTGCTGCGTGGACATATCGCTTGCCGGCAGTCCATTTGCGGTTCTGACCCCACGCTTTCGGCGTCGTGGTCACCGCGAGCGTCACAATCCGCGCTGCCTCGCAAGCCGCGATCGTGGCGGCCGGATCGGGAAATAGATCGATGTGGCAGTGAAAGTCGAACCCGCGGACGCCGTCTCTGTTCATGCGCGTACTACGACCGGCCCGGTGACCCTGTCGACCTCGCTGATGCCACGCTGGAAAACATCCGCGTATTGAGCGACATCGACCGCCGGATAGTCCCTTAGCGGCCCCGATTTGTGTATGAGGATACGCGCGAGCGCGGGCTGGCCGCGGAGGCGGCGCGCCATCATCTGGAACGCTCGGATATGTTCCCCCACCGCAGTCGCCGGGTCGATGGAATGCCCCGTCAGGTCCGCCATGGTGTATTGGGTCGGATCGTTCCCGAACGCACTCAGCATGGCTGCGCGGCGGATCAGGCACGGCACGCAGAAGCCGCAATGGCCCGGCGCGAGACCTTGCCAGCGCGCCTTGGCGATCGACGAGCACGATATCGTTTCCGCTGCATGTCGGCGCACGAGCGCACCATTCCCGCAATTGGAGAGCATTTCTCCCTTGGTCGCGAAACGATAGGGATTCACCAACATCGCGTCAATGCCGAGCGCGGTGAGCAGATCCTGCCAACGTGCCATGTAGAACGGATGTGTCGTGCGCGTGCTGCAGGCGCCGACCCGGAGGATGTCGAGCGGCACGTTCAAGGAGATAAGTCCGTTTTCCGGAACGTAGATGGTCGAGCGGGCCGCCAGGCCGCTGGCGGCGAGGGCAGCAAGCGCAAAGAAGAGGAACGAGCGGCCGCGGGTCGAGGATTCGGTGTCCATTTCCCGCGCAAAGTCGTTCTGGTCAAAGCCGACACGGGCGCGAACATGGCGGGACGTCATGTCGCCATAGACGGCGGCGAGGCGTCT
>Ga0070741_10018447_pt1 | contig 11296 bp, 9 predicted proteins | sample Coa_R1_4_FD_66440 | JGI IMG/M metagenome (GOLD analysis project Ga0070741, IMG submission 66440) | Surface soil microbial communities from Centralia Pennsylvania, which are recovering from an underground coalmine fire - Coalmine... | ecosystem: Environmental > Terrestrial > Soil > Unclassified ...
CCTCGCGCGCCAGGGAATTTCCTGCGGCTCGATTGACGGGGTCTTGGGAACCCAGACCCGTGCCGCCCTCGTCGCGTTCCAAACCAAAGCGGGTTTGGCCCCCACGGGCGCGCTCGACACCGCAACCAAAGCCGCCCTCGCTTTCTCTAATGCCCCGCTGACGACCTATACAATCACGGCAGAGGACATCGCGCGCATTTTGCCCGTCCCGAAAACCTGGCTGGAAAAATCCGAACAACCGCGCCTGGACTACGGCAGCCTCCTGGAGTTGCTTGGCGAAAAGTCCTTTTCCAGCCCGACGCTTGTTCGCGCCCTCAATCCCGCCATCAACTGGACGAACGTCAGCCCGGGCGCGGTCGTCACGCTGGCCGATGTCGCTTATCCGCCGCTGGCGGGCAAAGCAGCCCTGGTGAAGATTTCGCTGGAGAACTGCCTGCTCGAAGCCTTCGACGACGATGGGCGCCTGCTGGCGCATTTTCCGTGCAGTATTGGGCGCGTGGCGGAGAAACGGCCCGTCGGCGAGCTGCACGTCCAAACCATCGCGCTGAATCCAAATTACACGTTTGATCCCGCGATTTTTCCGGAATCGGAAGAGGCGCGCGAACTCGGACGGAAATTGATCATTCCGCCGGGTCCGCGCAATCCCGTGGGCGTCGCCTGGATCGGTCTGGACCGCCCCGGCTATGGCATTCATGGCACGCCCTCGCCGGAAAAGGTCGGCCGCACTGAGTCGCACGGATGTTTCCGCCTGGCCAATTGGAATGCCGATTACCTGGCAAAAATGGCTTGGATTGGGATGCCAGTGCAGGTCGAATGACGGCGCGGAGTTGATTCCGCGCTGAAAGCATGAACAAAGGTTTGCACTTATTTGCCCCGTTCACCCTCAAATCCGTCACATTGCGCAACCGCATTGGCGTCTCGCCCATGTGCGAGTATTCGTCCGAAGACGGCGTCGCCACGGACTGGCACCTCGTCCATTTGGGGTCGCGCGCGGTCGGCGGCGCCGGCTTGGTCATCGCCGAGGCAACCGCTGTCTCAGCCGAAGGACGCATCACGCCCGGCGACGCCGGCATCTGGGCGGAAAAACACATCGAGCCCATCGCGCGCATCAACCGTTTCATCAAATCGCAAGGCGCCGTTCCCGGAATCCAACTCGCCCATGCCGGTCGCAAGGCTTCGGCTGCGCGCCCCTGGGAAGGCGGCGCGCATTTGAACGAAAGCGCCGGCGGGTGGACGACGCTCGCCCCCAGCGCAGTGGCCTTCGGCGGGGAATTAAACAAGATTCCGCGCGAAATGACGCCCGCCGACATCGCCCGGGTGCAAAAGGACTTTGCCGAAGCCGCCAAACGCGCCCGCGCGGCCGGTTGCGAATGGCTGGAACTGCACTCAGCGCACGGCTACTTAAGCCACGAATTTCTCTCGCCGCTGTCAAATAAAAGAACGGACGGGTACGGAGGCGCCTTCGAGAATCGCATTCGTTTTCTCCTTGAAACCACCAAGGCCGTCCGTGACGTCTGGCCGGAAAACGCACCGTTGACGATTCGCATTTCCTGCACGGATTGGGTTGAGGGCGGTTGGGATATCGAACAAAGCATCGAATTGGCTGGCCGCCTCAAGGCCGCGGGCGTCGATTTGATTGACTGCAGTTCCGGCGGCTCAACTGCCACCGCGGAAATTCCTGTCGGCCCCGGCTATCAAGTTGGGTTTGCCGAGCGCATTCGGCGCGAAGCCGCCCTAGCCACCGCCGCCGTCGGCATGATCACCGAGCCGACCCACGCGGACGAAATCATCCGCAATGGCCGCGCAGACCTCGTTCTGCTCGCCCGCGAATTCTTGCGCGACGCCTACTGGCCGTTGCGCGCCGCCGATAAATTGCGCTGTAAAGACGCCCTGCACGCTCCTCCCCAATACGCGCGCGCGTGGTAGCCCGGAAGAGAATCCCGCATGGCCCTCGAAGCGGTTTCCTAAGGTCTGTCTGGATCGACTCAGGTTTGCTCCGGGGCCACAGGTCGATTCGCGCCGCCAAAAACAATCCCACGTTCAGGCCGCCAGATCAGTTTCTGTTTGACGCTTGGCGTTTTTTGCCGGTTGAGATGCCGCCCCATTAGGTTTACAACGGGGCATGCCCTTGCACGATCACGCCAGATGCACGCGGCGCTCCATGCTGCGCCGGAGCGCTGGGGCGGTGACTGCGGTGGCGCTCGGCGTCCCTTGGGCTCGGCTGTTGGCGGACCCGGCCGGGCGCGGCTTTAAGATTGGCGCGCCGGAATGGTCCTTGGGCAAGGCTGATCCGACCTGTTTTGATGTCGCGCGCGAGATTGGCCTCGATGGCGTTCAAGTGGACCTGGGCAATGTCAGCAATCATCTGCACTTGCGCCGCTCAGAAATCCAACAGGCCTATCTGGAGGCGGCGCGCCGGACGGGCCTGACTATTTCGTCGCTCGCGCTCGCCGAACTTAACGAAGTCCCGCTCAAAAGCGATTCGCGCGCCGCCATCTGGCTCCTGGACTCCATCCCGGCGGCGCGCGCGCTCGGAGTCCGCGTGATCCTGGTTGCGGCCTTTGCCAACGGCGAATTGAAGGGGGACAAGGCGGGCGTTGATCGGACGGTCCAGATTTTGCTCGAGGCCGCCCCGCGCGCGGAAAAGGCCGGCGCCATCCTCGGCCTGGAGAATTACCTCAGCGCGCCCGAGAATCTCGACATCATCCAACGCGTCGGCTCCCCCGCTGTGCAGGTCTATTACGACGTCGGCAACTCCGCCGATAAAGGCTACGACATCTATCAGGAAATCCGCCTCCTGAAAGGCCAGATATGCGAGTTCCACGCCAAGGATGGCAATTTCATGCTCGGCCAGGGGCGAATCGATTTCGGCAAAGTCCGCGCCGCGATGGATGAGATTGGGTACCGAGGCTGGATCCAAATCGAAGCCGCCGCTCCGCATGGGCTGATTAACGATTACCGCGCCGATTTGAGATTTTTGAAAAACATTTTTCCCGCGTGAAACAATTCGATAAATGCAAACCATTGTCAAATATATGAACACCGCCCCTGCCCAATTCCCTGTCCGGTCCAGCCTTAACCGGCGCCAGTTTCTCGCCGCCGCCGGCGCTTCGGCCGTGTCCCTGGCCGTCACGTCGTCGGGGTTCGCCCGCCAAGCCGGCGCCAATGGCAAAATCGACATCGGCCTGATCGGTTGCGGCGGTCGCGGCACATGGATTGCCGACCTCTTCCGCCAGAACGGCCATTATAATGTCGTGGCGCTGGCTGATTATTTTCAGGATCGCGTGGACGCCGCCGGCGACAAGTTTGCGGTGGATTCCTCGCGCCGTTTCGTTGGACTGTCCGCCTATCAACGTTTGCTGGAGCAAAAACTCGACGCGGTCATGATCGAGTCGCCGCCGTATTTCCATCCCATTCACGCCGCCGCCGCCATGGAGGCCGGCAAGCACGTCTATTGCGCCAAACCTGTCGCGGTCGACGTGCCCGGCTGTCACACGATGGAGGAGAGCGGGCGCAAAGCCACGGAAAAGAAGCAGGTGTTTTTCATCGATTTCCAAACGCGGGCGCATCCGTCCTATCAGCAAGCTGTGGGCCTCGTGCACAAGGGCGGCATTGGAAGAATCATCGAAGCCGAGGCGGGCTACCAATGTGGCGACACGTGGGGCGGCATGGACGCCATAATCCGCGCCAATCCCAGCAGCCCCGAGGCGCGCTTGCGGGGCTGGGGGGCCGACCGGACTCTGTCCGGCGACATCATCACCGAGCAGAACATCCACGCGCTGGATGTGGCCACGTGGATTCTGGATGCGGCGCCGGTGCGCGCCTACGGCATGGGCGGACGCGCCCGACCGCCGTTGCCGAATGGGGTGTGGGACAACTTCTCGGTCATTTACGAGTTTCCCAACGACATCCGGCTGACGTTCAATTCCAAGCAGGATGGCAAGTTCTGGGATGACATCGTGTGCCGCGCTTATGGCATGAACGGCACGATTGACACGCATTATTTCGGCGAGGTCAAAGTGCTGTGCGACGACGCTTACAACGGCGGCAAGCTGGCGAATCTTTACACGGACGGTGTTGTCAATAATATTGCGTCGTTTTATCAGGCGGTGACGTCGGGTGATTACTCGAATCCGACGGTGGCGCCGAGCGTGCGGAGCAATTTGACCACCATCCTGGGGCGCACGGCGGCGTACAAGAGGGCCGAAGTGACGTGGGACGAGATGCTCCAGGCGAACGAAAAATGGGAGGCCGATTTATCCGGGCTCAAGGCATGAAGCCGATCCCCCGCCGAGCCATGTTGGGCCAGGCCGGCTTGCTGGCCACCGCTCTCGCCACCAGTTCGCCGGCCCCGGCGGCAACGGCGTCCGCCCTCCAGCCGAAACTGAAAATCGTCGTGACCGGCGGTCATCCCGGCGATCCCGAGTACGGGTGCGGCGGAACCATCGCCCTCTGCGCTGCGGCGGGTCACGCGGTTGTCGTCGTTTATCTCAACAAAGGCGAAGGGGGCGCCAAAACCGCCTCCGGGGAGGCCCCCGACCGCGTGGCCGAAGCAAGACGCGCCTGCGAAATCCTCAAAGCGCGTCCCGTTTTTGCCGGCCAAATTGACGCCCGATCCATTATTGACAACGATCATTACGACCGGTTTCGGCGACTGATTGAGGTCGAAACGCCGGACATTCTGGTCACCCAGTGGCCGCTGGACAACCATCGCGACCATCGCGCTGTCTCGTTGCTGACATTCGACGCGTGGCAGCGCCTTGGCCGCAAATCCGCCCTCTATTACTACGAAGTCTCCAACGGCGAAGACACGGTGCAGTTCGCCCCGACTCATTACTTGGACATCACCTCCGCCATCGACCGAAAACGCGCCGCCTGCTACGCCCATGCCAGCCAGGCGCCGGACAAGTTCTATGCGTTGCAAGAAATGGTGGCGCGGCTGCGCGGCCTCGAAAGCGGCCACCTGCAAGCCGAAGGATACATTCACCATGTCCAAAGCCCCTCCATTCCGCTGCCCGGCGGAGGATGAGCTGAGGGACGGAAACCCTCCCGGCAATCGCGCTTGCCTTTTGTCCTGAAGGGGGTAACGTCCGCTCATACCCGGTTGACCCCTGAACACACCAATTAAGGTTGTTTATGAAAACACATGCACTCTGCGCCGCCTTGATGCTCGTCTCGGGAGCCTTGCTGGCGGATGACGCCACGCCGAAAGATAAGGTCGCCAACGCGGCAAAAAAGCTGGCTGACAGTGATAATTACAGTTGGACGACGACGGTTGAACGGCCTAACTCCAACTTCCGAATCGGCCCCACTCAGGGCAAGACCCAAAAAGACGGCTTGATTTATGTGGTCTTTAGCGGACGGGACGACAACACCATCCCCGCGCTCGTCAAGAATGGAAAGGGCGCGATCAAGACAGAAGACGGCTGGACTTCGCTGGAAGACGCCGCCAAGGATGACGGTGGCGGCGGATTTAACTTCGGCCGCTTCATGGCGATGCGCATGCAGAACATGAAACCACCCACCCAGGAGGCCATCGACATCGCCGACAAGACCAAGTCTTTGAGTGAAGCCGACGGCGTCATCTCGGGCGACTTGACCGAAGACGGCGTCAAGAGCCTGGCGAGTTTCGGTCGCCGCCGCGGCGGCAATCCGCCGGAAATCAACAATCCCAAAGGCTCGGTCAAATTCTGGATCAAAGACGGGGCGCTGACCAAGTTCCAATATACCGTCAGCGGCACTCGCGAGTTCAACGGCGAAGACCGCCCGATAGACGCCACCACGACCACCGAAATCAAAGACGTCGGCTCGACCAAGATCAATATTCCGGACGAAGCCAAGAGCAAAATGTCCACCTAACCGCGCGCTATTGCAGATTTGCAGGGGCCACGTATCATCGTGGCCCTTTTTATTGCATGGAACGATTGCCTGGATTTCGCGATTTTTATCCGGAGCCGCTGCCGCACGCGGACGCCGCCAGCATGGCTTTGCGTTTCCATATCTTTTCCGCCTGGCGTCGCGCCGCCCGTCGTTATGCCTTTCAGGAATACGATGGCCCGCCGCTGGAGCCGCTGGAGCTCTACACCCTCAAGAGCGGCGCCGAAATTATCGGCCAGCTCTACAACTTCACCGACAAAGGGGATCGCGCGGTGGCTTTGCGCCCCGAAATGACCCCGACCCTCGCCCGCATGGCCGCGGCGCACGAGCGCAACTACAAAAAACCGATCAAGTGGTTTTCCATTCCGCAATTGTTCCGCTATGAGCGTCAGCAAAAAGGCCGGTTGCGCGAGCATTTCCAGTTCAACGCCGACATCATCGGCGAACCGGGCCCAGGCGCCGACGCCGAGTTGATCGCGCTTTTAATTGACAGCCTGCGCGCTCTCGATCTCGGTCCCGACGACTTCGTCATCCGCCTTAGCAGCCGCCGTGCGTGGGAGGGCTTTTTCCAAAAGCACGGCGGCAAGGACGACCAGGCATACGGTTTTTACCAGGCGATCGACAAATTGGAGCGGGCTTCCGAAACCGAAAGCCGTGCCGCCCTCGAGCCGCTCGGGATTGCCCTCGAAGAGGTGCGTGCCTTCATCCAAAGCGCCGAGCCCACCGAAGAACTCGACTTCGTCGTCACCAACCTTGCCGCGCGCGGCCTCAAGGATTTCGTCAAGATCGATTATGGCGTCATCCGCGGACTCGCCTATTACACCGGCGTCGTTTTCGAGGCCTTTGATCGGAAAGGCGAGTTTCGGGCCATCGCGGGCGGCGGCCGTTACGATAATCTCATCAAGCTCATCAGCGCCGGCAAAGTCGATTTGCCGGCTCTTGGCTTCGGCATGGGCGACGTCGTCCTCGGCGAACTTCTGAAAGCGCGCGGCAAGCTTCGGTCGGTGAAATCTGGCGTCGCCTGTTTCTGTGTCATCGAGGACGAAGCCCTGCGCGATCTCTCCATGGGGTTGGTGCAGCGCTTGCGCAACCTCGGTGTGAGCGTCGAGTATTCGCTAGCCCCGCAGAAGGCCGACAAACAATTCAAACGGGCCCATGAACTCAAAGCCGACACGGCCAAACTCGACCGCGATGCCTCTGGGGCCCTGATGGTGAGTCTCCGCTCATTTTCCAACCGCCAGGAGAAAACCTTCCCATTCGCAGACCTGGAAAAAGTCGTCGAACACGAAAACTGGGCGTAATCGAATGGCCTGGAGAAAGCTCGATCAGTCGGCCGGGCTCGCGGCTCCGGCCCTCCCCTGTTCGGTCGGCTGCTTGGATCGTTTGTTGATTTCGGCGAGGGTGGCGGTGAGGCAGTTCCAGGCGTTGGTGGCGCCTGGATCGCTTTGATAATCTCGATCCAGAAAGTTTCCGACGCCGGACCAAACGGTCAATGTGATGCCAAGCAGGCGTTGCTGAACGGCAGGCGTTTGGGTGTGGCGCCATTCCAAGAGATCGTCGGCATCTTGCACGCCCACCCAGGCTTGCTTCCACGGACAGGCGACAACTTTGAAGCCTTTGAGCGCAAAGTAGAGGGCCGTGGCGTCTGGGCGGTCGTAATGCCAGTCGCAGATGATGACGTCGCGCGGGATCCAATCGATGGCCGGCGCGGTGCCGTTGTAGCTGGCTTCCCATTCGCCCAAGCCGGTGGTGTGGCCGTCGAGGAGGCGGTCGCCCCAAATCCACAAAGCGCGGCCTTTTTCTTTCAGGTGGTCGTCCAGGCGGGTGACTTCGCCGGCGAACAGTTCGGCTTTGTTGCGGCCGCCGCAGCGGGGGCATTTGGATTCGCCGATATAGAAAACTTCATCCATGCCGGCGTGGAAGGCGTCGGACTCGAAGGCGTCGCACAATTCGTCGATGACGGCAAAGAGAACTTTATGAAGCTCCGGCTGGAGCGGGCAATAACTGCGGCAATAAAGACCGTCGGGATTGGGCCATTGGTAATGCTCCGGGTTTTTGACCCAGGGCGTTTCGTCGAATTGCGGGTATTGGCGGAGCAAAATGTTTTCGTGCGATTCCCAACCTTGATGGCCCAGCAGATCAATCTGCGGGATGAGATCAATGTGATGGCTGCGGCAGGCGGCGACGAGTTGTTTGACGTCGGCCAAGGACAAGGCGCCTTTCTCGGCCAGTTCGGGATGGCTTTGAAATTGGTAGTTATAATCGACGCGAAGGATAAGGGTGTTGACACCGCGCGGGCCGAGCTCTTTGTTGATGAAATCGAGGAAGCGCGGGAGTTCCTTGGGGCGGGGCGCGGCGATGCAAAAACCACGAATGGGAAGGCCCGGAGATGTCGCGGTGGCGGCGGTGTCTTCGGCGCAGAGGAGTTGCCCGGTGGCGAAGGACACGGCCAGGAGGCTGAGCAGGAGCTTTTGCATGGGGCTCGTTATACCACAGTTGCAGAAATGTCAGCAGCAGAGACGAAGCTGCCGGTGGTGGCCCGAATCAGGGGGTTAGCGGAGGACGGACACCTCAGGGCTGGAATCAGCTTTTCCCTGATGCCAAGACGGAGCAGGCATTGTTAGGTTGGCGTGCGATGGGTATGAGCGGACAAGGTTTCTCAAGCCAGCCGGCGACAGGCTGGCTGCGGTGGGATGCGCTCCGGGCTCCGGGGTTTGCTCCCAAGAAGACTGTGGCTGGGTGGTCGGACTGGCTGCTTTCCAACGCCGTGCGGCGATTGGATCTCAGGCTGAGGCATCGGCAGGGCATTATTGAATTCACCAGCGATCCGGCGTGCATTCTGCGTTTGAGCGCGCATCACGCCGAGGGCGACTTCACACTGCGCGACCGAGTGGTGCGCCGGGGCGAGCGGTTGGGTGAAATCCATCTTTGGAACGAACACATTCTCCCGATGACGCGCGGCGGAGCGAACATTATGTGGGGAGCGGCGATGCGACGACGGTTGCGTCGTTCTCTGGAATGCCTTGCGGATTTTGTGGAGCGTGACGAAGCTTTTGCGGATGTGGAAATGTTCCGTGGCGAGGTGGCCTTTGGACCGGGGAAAGATCTGGATCGAACACGCTGCTTTGCATCGGGATTCGGTTTTGAAATCACGGTGCGGCCGGAAAACGGCGGCCTTGGCAGCCGTCTTGCGGCAACGGGCCAAACGATTTTCTTGTGGGCGATGATGCATACATTCAACCGGGGCTCATTGCGGTCGCTCAAACGCCTGACGCATCCGACCTGGCTGCAGCTCTGGATGTCGCGCGACACGCTGTTGACGCGCTACGCGGCCCGGCATGCGGAAATCGTATGACGCTCGCAGTGGCCATTGTGTGGGGCTGCATTGTCGCCGGATTGTTGGCGCGGGCGGTCATCCAGTACCGCCATTATGAATTGCTGCGCGCGCGGGGGGCTTCCGAGCTTGCGCGCGAGAATCCTGACATCGTGACGGTGATTGTCCCGGCGCGCAACGAGGCGAAGAACATTGGCAAGTGCGCGCGGGGGTTGATGGCGCAGGATTATCCGTGGCTGGAGGTCGTGGTGGTCAATGATAATTCCAGCGATCACACGGGGTCGATTGTTAAAGATCTGGCCTGTTTTGACCATCGGCTGCGGTTGATGGAATGCGGCGCGCTGCCGGATGGCTGGGCCGGCAAACCGCGCGCGTGTTGGCGGGGAGCCCGCGATTCATCGGGAGAGTGGCTCTGTTTCATCGACGCGGACACGACAGCGGAACCGTCCTTGATCACGACGGCGGTGAAGACGGCGCAGGAGCGCGGGGTGGACATGCTTTCGCTGGAGCCGTTTCAAGAGTTGGGAGGCTTTTGGGAACGGGTCATCATCCCGGCGGGTTTTTTGTTGCTGGCGTTTGGGCAGGATTTGCGGCGGGTCAATGATCCAGCGTGTCCGGAGGCGGCGGCCAACGGCCAGTTTATTCTGATCCGGCGCCGGGTGTACGAGGCGGTGGGGGGACACGCGGCGGTGCGGGAGGAAATTTGCGAGGACACGGCGCTGGCGCGGCGGGTCAAACGCGCGGGCTTCCGGTTGGCGATCCTAGGAGCGAGCGATTTGGTGCAAACCCGGATGTATCGCAACCTGGCGTCGCTGTGGGAGGGGTTGTCCAAGAATGTGGTGGAAATGATGGGCGGGACGAGGGCGACGCTGCTGGCGTCGTTGGCATCGTTTACCCTGGGGTGGCTGACGGTGTTGCTGCCAATCTTGCTTTGGCGCCGGGGTGAGGTCGCGGCGGCTATCATCGCCACAATGGGTTCGACAGCGCTGGCGGCGACGCATATGTCGGCGGCGCGTTATTTTCGCATTCCCTTTTTCTACGGATTGTTTTTTCCTGTCGGCTACACGATGGGTGGCTTGATCGCACTAAACAGCATTCGCCTGCGTTGGAGCCGGCGAGTGGCTTGGAAAGGCCGCGTTTACGCGCCGCCGGGAGGGATGAAGAGCGCCCCGTCCACGCTGTCTTGAAGCCCGGCGAAACGCCAACGCAGGAGAAATCCGCGCGCCGCCTCGCGGCGGGATCCTGGATTCCGCTCGCGGTGACCCTGGTTGGGCTGTGGGCCGTTTACCACTTGCGGCATCTGTTGCTTCTATTTGTCATGGCCAGCGGGGCGGCGGCGGCGTTGGACCCGGTTGTCAAATATTTTATTCGCCGCACCAGTTTGCCGCGCTGGGAGATCGCGAGCTGGGTTTTCGTGGTTGTTCTCGCTGTGACCGCCGGGGTGGGATGGTGGAGCTTTGACAAGGGGCAAGCGCTGCGCGCGCAACTCCGGCTGCACCGAGGGGATGAAGTGCATGCCTTTGTCGCGCGTTCGTTCAACGGGGAGCAACTCACCATTTTCGGCCACACATTCGACGCAAAAAAAGTGTCGGACGAATTGGTGGCGGAGGCGAAAAAGCAGCTTGGGCCGAAGCCGGCTCACACCTTGGGGTTGTGGGCTCTCGGAGCGGCGGCGGCGGGAATTCTTTTCTTCGTGCTGCTGTTCTATTTTCTCCTGCAAGGGCCTGATCTGGCGCGCGGCGTGTTGAAACTCGCGCCGCCGGAAAGCAGACCGCGCCTGCGGCGCGTGGCGGAAAGAAGCTATCCGATGTTGCAGCGCTATTTCGCGGGGCTTTTTGTCGTGGTGGCTTTCACGTCGTTGGTGACATGGGTGTGCATCGGCCCGATTTTTCATTTGCCATGCGCGGCGGCTCTGGCGGTCTTGACAGGATTTCTTGAACTGGTTCCGGTGATAGGTCCAACCGTGTCGATGACACTGCTGAGCATCGCGGCGATATCGCACGGCGGCTCAGTGTGGAGTTTTGTGCAATTCGGCGTTTTTTGTTTTCTGTTGCGTTTAGGCATTGACCAGGTGGTGGGACCGGT
>Ga0070741_10018449_pt1 | contig 11294 bp, 12 predicted proteins | sample Coa_R1_4_FD_66440 | JGI IMG/M metagenome (GOLD analysis project Ga0070741, IMG submission 66440) | Surface soil microbial communities from Centralia Pennsylvania, which are recovering from an underground coalmine fire - Coalmine... | ecosystem: Environmental > Terrestrial > Soil > Unclassified ...
TGCCCATGTGGATGGTCTCCGGCGCGCTCTTTCCCCTTTCGGAAGCGCACGGATGGGTGAAGGGTCTGATGTGGGCCAACCCACTGACCTATTCCATCTCGCTATTGAATTACACGCTGCGCCTTCCGAACGTTACGCCGGGCGCCATGGAGAGCCTGCTGGTCACACTGGCCTTCGGCATTGGCCTGCTCCTGATCTGCGGTATGATGGCCGCTCAAAAATCCACCCGCAGCGCCGCATGAAACTGTGGGTCTCAGTAGCGGGCCTGTTCCTTGCGGCCTGTAGCGGCGGCAAGCCGCTCCCTGTGCTGGGCCAGATTCCCGCGTTCCAGCTCACCGCCCAAGACAACCGACCCTTTGACAGCCGCACTCTCGCCGGCAAAATCTGGGTGGCCGATTTCATTTTTACGACCTGTCCCGGCCCGTGCCCGATGATGAGCTCACGGATGCGCCAGATCCAGACCGCCACCGCCGGGCTGCCGGATGTCCGCCTGGTCTCGTTCACGGTGGACCCCGCGCACGACACTCCCCCGGTGCTGGCGGAGTACTCGAAGCATTTCCTGGCGCAACCGGGCCGTTGGTATTTCCTGACCGGAGACCAGGCCCGCCTGAATGACCTCGGGTTGAACGCGTTTCACCTGAACCCGGTAGACGGCAATCTCGATCACAGCACCCGCTTCACTTTGATCGATCGCCGCGGACGCATCCGCGGCTACTATGCTTTTTCCGACGACGATTTCCCCAAGCGCCTCGTCGCCGATCTACGCGCTCTCGACCGGGAGCCCTCATGACCGCCTGGCTGCCTTCCGTCAACGCTTTCCTCAACGCCACCGCCGCCGTCCTGCTGGTCTGGGGGTACACGCTGATCCGCCGCAAGCGCATCGACACGCATCGCAAGGTGATGCAGAGCGCGTTCGCGGTGTCCTGTCTATTCCTGATCTGTTATCTCGTCTATCACGCGCAGGTCGGGTCGGTGCGGTTCCAGAAGACGGGCGTGATCCGCGGCGTTTATCTCACCATCCTTGGCACCCACACCGTATTAGCCGCAATGGTCCCGGTGCTGGCGATCATCACACTCCGCCGCGGCCGCGCGGCCAAGTTCGACCAGCACCGCAAAATTGCGCGCTGGACCTTGCCGGTCTGGCTCTACGTCAGCGTCACCGGGGTGGTGGTCTACCTCATGCTCTACCACTTATAATTGACCTGCACTCTTCGGTGCGGCCGCGCGTCATGGTGTTCAGACCTATGCGGAAATGGTTGCTGCCGGTTCTGTTGTCCGGCGGTCTTCAGGCCGCGTCCATCCGCGGCACGGTAGTCGAGAACCAGACCGGCCGCCCGCTGGCTCGCGCGCTGGTGGCTTTGGAGCCGGTTCCGGGCACCCCGGGAAAGCCGGCTTCAGTGCGCACAAATTCCTACGGCGGGTTCGACTTCTCCGGCCTGGCGGGCGGGTCGTATCTACTCAGCGCCTCGCGCGTCGGCTTCGCGCCCGTACAGTACGGCCAGAAGCACTGGAAAGCCGCGGCGGTTCCGGTGGTGGTCGGGCTCAGCGGCTCGACTGACCTCACGATTCGCCTGCCGCGTTTCGGCGTCATCGCCGGGACCGTGCTGGACGAAAACGAGGTCGGCCTGCCCGAACACGAGGTGGTGGCGTATCGCGCAACGCGACCTCCGCAACTGGCGGCCCACGCACGCACCGACGATCGTGGACGCTACCGGCTCTCCGGTCTCGAACCCGGCAAGTATTTCGTGCGGACCGCCGCCCATCAATACGAGGACGGCGGTTACCTGCCCACCTTCCACGGTGACGCGCAGCGCGCTAATGAAGCGCGGGCTGTGGATGTGGAACTCGACCGCGAGACTGCCGATATCGACGTGCATCCCGCGCCCGGCCGTTTGGTCATGGTGAGCGGCCAGATCGTTCCGCCGGCGCAGATCACGGTCACGCTGGTCTCCGATACCGGAACCGAAACCACGCTCTCCGATGCCGCGGGCAATTTCCAGTTCCACCCCGGGGCCCCCGGGCAATATGAATTGTACGCACAAGCGCCCGCCGACTCCCGATCGGGCATTCAGGCGGCCTACCAGGTCTTCACCGCCTACGGTGACCGTACCGATCTCAACCTCACGTTGCGCCCCTTGCCGCAACTGCATTTCGTCTTCCGCGACAACCAGGGCCAGCCGATCGATTATCATTCGGTGCGTGTGATCGCGCGGCGCAAAGACCTCGCCGGCGTCGGCAAAATCCAAACCTTAGAATTATCGGCCGACCGTTTGGCTTTCTTGCCCGGCCGCTGGGATCTCGCGCTCGACGCGCCGGGTTATTTCGTTTCCAGCTTCTCTGCGGGCCGATCCCGATCCACCGGCCCGATGCCCGCGGACGGTTGGAACGATCTGGTGATCAGCGGGGGCGGCGAGGTGCAGTTCGTGCTGTCCGCCACGCCGGGCGCCGTGCACGGCCAGGTCATCGGCCGCGGTCATGAACCGGCGGCGGGCGCTCCGGTCTATCTGGAAGCCTATGACCCGGCCGCTCATCGGCGCGTCAAGGATCTGCAATTCACGCGCGCCGATACCCACGGTCAATACCGCTTCACCGATCTGGCTCCGGGCAATTACCGCGTGCTCAGCTCTTTTGATTTCGAGGCGCCCGACGGCGTTTTGGAAGCCGGTGGCGCCAAATCGTTGCGCGTGGAGGAATCGCGCGACACGACGCAGGATCTCGACCTTTTCTAAGTGGGGCAGCCAATCCTGGCTGCAGCCGCCTTTCAAGCGGCGGGAGCCGCTGGAACGCGGGTCCGCGAGCAAGATTGATTGCCCCCACAGCGCCCCAAGTTTCTTTTCCATTCTGCCTGCGCTGCCGCCATCTCTCGACGGCGTTACACTCTCTCAGAGAGGTGGATGCCGTCCATGTCGAAGCTCGCCGCGCCGCTGGTTTTCATTTTCGGGTGCTGCTTCACTCCGTTAGCGCCCGCGCAATGGCTCAACTATCCGACTCCCGGAATTCCCCGCACGCCGGACGGCAAACCGAATCTCACCGCGCCCGCGCCGCGCACGCCGGAGGGCAAACCGGATTTGTCCGGCATCTGGAGCGGGCCCGGCGCAGGCAGCTACGATCGCAATGTGGCTCGAGACCTGAAGCCCACCGATATTCAGCCGTGGGCCGAGGCGCTCTACCAGCAGCGCGTCCGTGACATGGGCAAAGGCGCGCCGCGCGCCAATTGCCTGCCCGACCCGTTTCCCTACTATCACATCGTCGACCTGGCCCGCTTCGTCCAGACGACAGGGCTCATCGTGGTCCTCTATCAGGGCACCACCAACAGCGTGCATCGCACCATCTTCACGGACGGCCGCCCGCTGCCTTCCGATCCCACACCCACCTGGATGGGGTACTCCGTCGGCCACTGGGAGGGAGATACGCTGGTGGTCGAAACCGCCGGCTTTACGGATCGAAGCTGGCTCGATATCGAAGGACACCCGCACAGCGAAGCCCTGCACGTCATTGAACGCTTTCACCGCCGCGATTTCGGGCACATGGATCTCGAGATGACCATCGACGATCCGAAGACCTTCACCCACCCGTTTTCATTCAAGATCCCGAAGACGTTGCTACCGGACACCGATCTGCTGGAGAGCGTTTGCGAAAATGACAGTTCTCCCGCGCACATGCTGGGCGGAACTGGAATCAAGCTGGCTCCGCAAGTTCTGACGAAGTACACGGGGAATTACGAATACACCACAGGCCGTCCGGCCGTCATTACCGTGGAAGGCGATCTGCTGTTCCTGCAGGAGGGCGCAAACCCGTTGAAGCTGCCGCTGGCGGCGAACTCGGAAACCATGTTTGTGTCGCGCACCGAAGGCGACCCCATCGAATTCATCAAGGATGCCCAAGGCGCGGTCGTCGCCTTCATCCGCCACAGCGGAAACGGCGATCGCCGGGCGGTGCGCAAAACGAAGTGAAACCGCTGCGTGCTCGCCGCCGCATCACATTCCCGGCCAGCCGCTCATGATAATCTGGGTGAAGTCCGAATCCGTATGCGATACCGTTCGGCAGTGTTGTTGGTCACGGTTGCATTGGGCGTTTTGGGAGCCTTGTGGGCGCAGCGGCCCTTCAGACAATACAATGCCACTGAATACGAAGATTTCCCTCTTCCGCGCGACTGGAACACGAAAACCGAGTGGACTCGCGCGCGCCTGCGCTATCCAAGCGTCTACGGAAACTATCGCGGCGAGGATCTGAACTGGACCATCGACTACCCACGCTCGGATCGTCATCTGCTCCAGGGCATCCGCCGGCTGACGCGCATCGATGCCCGCTCGGTGGAGCAGGTGGTCGATCTGGACGGCAGCGGTGAAGTCAACAACTGGCCCATGCTCTACGCGGTCGAAGTCGGCCACTGGGCCCTCCCCGACGATCAGGCCGCCGAGCTTCGCGAGTTTCTGCTCCGCGGCGGCTTCCTGATGGTCGATGATTTCCACGGCGACCAGCCCTACCATAACGTTCCCAGCGAATGGCAGGTATTTCTCGCCAGCATGAACAAAGTTTTCCCCGATCGCCCCATCGTCGATATCGAAACCTCCGATCCGATCTTTCACACGGTTTACGATCTGGACGATCGTTTCCAGGTGCCTGGCTGGCAATTCCGCTACAGCGGCCGCACGTACGAAGCCGGCGAGACCGGAAAAGTGCCCCACTGGCGCGCGATCTACGACGACAAAGGCCGCGTGATGGTAGCGATCTGCCACAACATGGATCTGGGCGACGCCTGGGAGTGGTCCGACGATCCCCGTTACCCCGAAAAGTTCGCCACCCTGGCGTACCAGATCGCCGTGAACTATTTCATGTACGACCTGACGCACTGAGGAAAGCGCTCGGCCGGTCTCGGGCATATAGCGCCCGCCGCAAGCCGATGCCGCTTAGTTCTCCCAAAGGCGTACCGTGGGGGACGTTGGAATTAACCCGTCGCGGGGCCTGCCGGCCGGAAGGCCGGCTGCGGGCAGGATTGCCCGCTCCACAATTTTACGCAGAAACCCGGATTCATGAAACCAGGTGGACCTTACCCCGTACCTCTACGTTCTTCCGTGCCGAGCGCTATAGTAAGCGCATGTTTAGGTCTGAATATCTGCAAACGAGGTTCGCGAAGAGCGTCGCCACCGGTCTCTTGTTCCTCTTTCTTGCAGAAGCCACGTTGCTGGCTGGTATCGGCAGCAAATCCACCGTGTACGTGGGCGGAACGATAGGTTCGATAAAAGAGTTCACCGAAGGGACATCGTCCACGGCCAATGAGAAGGTTTTTGTCTTTTCGTATCGGGACGGCAAGCTAGAAATCCCTTATGACCGCGTCAACGTGCTGGAATACGGCCAAAAGGCCGGGAGAAGGCTTGGACTGGCGATTGCCGTCAGCCCACTGGCCTTGTTCTCAAAAAAGCGGAAACACTTCTTGACCATAAACTATAAGGACGAGAGTGATAAGCAGCAGGCGGCGGTATTCGAACTCGGCAAGAACGTAGTCCGCACCACACTGGCAGCAATGGAAGCTCGGACCGGAAGCAAGATCGAGTATCAGGACGAAGAAGCACGGAAAAGCAGCAGGGGAAACTAGGAGCCGGTCTTGCTACGCAACGTTTCCGCGCTAATCGCACTGTCGGCTGCCGCGGTTCTGGGCCAGCCAGCAGCGCCGCCGCCCGTCGCGTCCGTGGCGGCCATCGATGCCGATCTCGCTCAAAAGCTGCTCAATGCCAAGCGCGTATTCGTAGAGAGTTTCGGCGACGACACAATAAACAAGTCACTCACTGCGATGGTGCTCGACGCGCTTCGCGCGAGCAAGCGCTATATCATCACCGAAAATCGAGAAAAGGCAGATCTCATTCTGAAGGGCACTGCGCTCGAGAAAACGACTCAGGAATACCACGCGCTTGCATCCGCGACTTCCGTCTCCGGTGCCGCCGGAGGCCACAAATCGAACGTCGTCGGCACACCCAATCTCGTTGTCGGATCCAGTCAAGGCGGTTTTGCTTCTCATTCAGCGGCCATCGATGATTCGCAGGCGTCCACTGAGACGATAGAGACGGCTCGCGTTGCGATTCGGCTAGTGACTCCGGATGGCGACGTAGTCTGGTCGACAACCCAGGAAAGCCGTGGCGGCAAATACAAGGGTGCCACCGGCGACGTGGCCGACAAGGTCGTGAAGGAACTCCTCCGAGAACTGGAGCGGTTGACCAAGGGGAAGAGCGAACCGGGATAGTGATCAGGCCAAGGACCGCGGCAATCTCGCCGTCGGCAAGAACCTGACGTTCCCCGATGGAAAGCGCTTGTTCCTTGGCGGCTCGGCGCGGCAACTGAAAGACGGCGCGGTGGGAGCGGAGAAAAAGTAATTTTCAGTCTCTGAGTGCGTGAGATCGCCTCGAGACGCCGATCCATGGCCTCTGCGGAGGGTGGAGCGGTCCGTCGCGAACCTTCGCTCGACATTCGAAACGCCAAAAGCTCTGGCCTGTTAGGTCTGGGTGATCCTGAAGTTCTGACGGTCGCGGCACGGGACCGGAGAGTCCTTGTGACGCACGATCGCGAGACCGTGCCCGTTCACGCGCACGGTCGTTGGCCCGCGTTACCTCTGGCTGACGTGCACCTGTTCCAACTCGGGCTTGGCGTGCCGCTTCTCCCATTCCAGCCAATCGTCGCCGAATAGTTCCACCGGGTGCGGCGCGCGGATCGTGCCGTTCCCGCAGCACATATCATCGGCGGGGCAGTATTTATCGCATCCCCAGCAGATTCGCTCCGGGTGTTTTGGATGGATCGGAAATTGTGTCATACCCAGTCAGCCGATACCCAGTTTGCGGCATTCAGACCTGCTTCTATTATAGCGCCCGGTGCTGGCGGGCCCGGGCGCGGCGATCAGAGGGGACGATGCGGAGCCGACCGCCACCGCACCAGTCCCCAAACTTGCATCTGCAAGGCCCTATGCGTTGCCCGATGCACTTGCCGGCATCTCGTGAAGCTGCCGAAGGTCCACTTCGCCTCCGCCGGCATGTTGCAGGAAATATTTTGTGCGTTCGATGGCTTCCTGCTTCGAGCCGGCCTGGATGATAGCGAAGCCGCCCACCACTTCCCGCGTCTCCGCGAACGGCCCATCGGTGAACGTGAACTTCCCCTCGGAGAGCCGGACCCGCGCTCCCGCGGCGGTCGGCAGGCATCCTTCGGTCGAAAGCAGCCATCCCGCTTTAAATCCCTCCTCCACCAGCTTTCCCATGCGGGCCATCTCCTCCTGCGTGGCCGGCTGCTCGGGTTTCCCCGGTTTGTACAAACACAAGAATCTCATCGTCGTTCTCCTTCCTCCACAATCTCGGAAGCCGGTCTCGATCTTAACCCGGCTCTACTGGTATATCGAACCCGAGCGCGCCAGATCGACAGCCGCCCTCAAGAATTCAAACGGCCCCTCTCTCCGCGGAATTTCGCCGCTCCTGATACATTCGAAAGGTGAGCCTCCGGAATATTCGCACCCTGTTGGTGCTTCTGGGCGTCATCCCTGGCCTGCTTTCTGCCCAGCGCCCCGCGCGCAACGATGGCGATTGGCCGATGTTTCTGCACGACCTCGCCGGCACCCGCTACTCGCCGCTCAGCCAGATCAACACCACGAACGTCTCCCGCCTCACACAGGCGTGGTTTTACTCGTTCAACCGCGAAGGCAAGACCATCCACGGCTTGAGCCCCTTCGAGCTTTACCAGGAGATCACTCCCATTGTCGTCGACGGCGTCATGTACCTGCCCTCCGGCGATCGCGTGGTGGCGCTCGATCCCGAAACCGGCAAGGAACTCTGGGCCTACGAGCTCGGCGGCAATCTCGCGTCCTTCCGCGGAGTCAGCTATTGGCCCGGCGATCGCAGCAATCCGCCGCGCATTATTTTCACCACCGCGCACAAAATGATGGCGCTGAATGCGCGTACCGGCAAGATCGATCCGGGCTTCGGCCGGGAAGGCGAAGTGCCGCTCGAAGTCGCTTACGATGGAGCGCCCATCATTTACAGAAACATGCTGCTGCTCGGGACGAACTTCTACGGCCCCGGCGAACGACACATCAATCCGGCCCTCGATCAGGCTGGTGGACAGCTCGGCGATGTGCACGGCTACGACGTGCGCACCGGCAAACCGCTCTGGGAGTTTCACACCATCGCGCGTCCCGGCGAAACCGGAAGTGAGACGTGGCTCAAGCCTGACAGTTGGAAGAATCGCACGGGCAACAATGTCTGGGCGTTCGCGCTCACGGTTGACGAGGAACGCGGCATCCTCTATCTCCCGGTGAGCGGCCCCGGCGCGAACTTCTATGGCGGCGACCGCCCGGGTGCGAATCTCTTCGGCAACACGCTCGTCGCTGTCGACGCGCAAAGCGGAAAACTCAAATGGTATTTCCAAACCGTGCGCCACGAGCTTTGGGACTATAACCTGCCCCCCGCGCCGAGCCTGATCGACATCACCAAAGATGGCAAGAAAATTCCCGCGCTGGTGCAGGTCGGCAAGTCCGGCTACATGTTCATCCTCGATCGCGTCACCGGCAAGCCAGTCTTCGGCGTCGAAGACCGCCCGGTGGCGCAGGGCGATGTCCCCGGCGAGTGGTACGCGCCCACGCAGCCGTTCCCGGTGAAGCCGCCGCCCATCTCACGCGTCAGCTTCACCAAGGACGATATGGTGACGGCCGCCGACACCACGCCCGAGCACGCCAAGGCCTGCCAGGAACTCTGGGACCGCGCCGGCGGCCTCTACAATGGCGGCCCCTTCACGCCGTTCCTCTATCACGAAGAAGGCAAGCCCTCGCAAGCTTCGATCGTGTTTCCCGGCTTCACCGGTGGCGCCAACTGGGGCGGCACGGCTATCGATCCGAAACTCGGCTACATTTTCGTCAACACGAAGGATGCGCCCGCGGTGGGATGGATGGAGAAAAACCCGAAGTACACACCGGATAACACGGAAGGCCTGGTCCCCTACATCCGCACGGGCCCGCGCGGCATCGGCGGTTTCAGTGCGCCGGTGAAGGATGCGAGCGGCCGCACGCTCGGCACGCTCCCTTGTTTCCGTCCTCCCTGGGGCCGTCTGATCGCCGTCAACGCCCGCACCGGCGATTTCGCCTGGGAAGTCCCGCTCGGTATCAGCGAAAGCCTGCCGCCCGAGAAGCAGCATACCGGCGTGACGAACAGCGCCGGCGGCATCGCCACAGCCGGCGGCCTGTTCTTCATCGGCTCGACTGGCGACAACCGTTTCCGCGCCTTCGATTCCCGAACCGGGAAAGAACTCTGGGTGACCAAGCTATCCCACACCGCCACCGCCATTCCGATAACCTATCGCGGAAAAAACGGTAAGCAATACGTAGCCATCGTCGCCGCTTCCGGCGGCCCAAACACAGGACAAGGCCTCGTAGTTTTTGCTTTGCCCCAATAAGTGGGGCGGCTATCCAGCCTGCGACCGGCTTTGAGCCGGTCCCCGGCCGAAGGCCGGCTCTCCCCCGGGTAACCCCGATACTCGCCGCGTCAGCCGCACGTTCCCTAATCCCCCTCCGCGCGCGAACCCGAACAAACACACCCCTGCCGCACAACGAAAGCAGGGTTTATCTTTTTTCCTCTGCGTCTCCGCGTCTCAGCGGTGAAATCTCAATCGCCCGCTCACTTCCCCACCAGATGCCTCTGGTCCTTCTCGTTCTCATCGCACACGAACTCGATCAGATCCGTATCCACCGCCAGCTCCGGATGCAACTCCGTCGTCCACGCCTTCGTGTAATACTTCGGATCGTCAATGGTCAGCTGCACGTCCATGTGCCCGAAGTCGCGCCGCCGCATGCGCTCCGTCAGGTGCAGCGCATCGCTCACCGGGTAGCCCTCGAACGACATCCACGCCTTCCCATTGAACCCGTTCGATTCCACCACCAGCGTGTCGCCCTCCCAATGCCCCACCGAATATCCCATCCACGTCGGATTGGGATCTTTCGGGAGCGCGCGCCCATCGGTGAAGATCTGCCGGAACGTGGTCCCGTACTCGTAAAGGATCATGATCAGATCCGGCGTCTGCACAATCTTGTGAATGTCGAACGCATCCGCCTTCGGCAGCCCGCGCGGCAGACACATCCCCTCCGGATTATCTTTCTGGTTGTTCGCCACGCGCGCTGCGAACACCGCCTTTCCCGCCGGCGTCCACGGAAAATCGATGCCCTTCAGATAATACGCGCGGTCGCGCGCATTCAACTGCTCCCACAATCCCGAGAGGTCCGGCTTCCCATCCACCGTCCGCGGCGCCGGTGCGGTGAGGTTCGCCTTCCCATCTGCTGTCCGAGGAATGCCGCTGGTCTTGACGGCCCACTGCGCCTCTGTCGATGCGAATAGACCGGACAGCGCCAGAATGATGACGAGCTTCATCGTAGCCGCTCCCTCAAAGAGCATACACCGTTATCCCAGGGTCTTCCGCCCTCCAGGCTTTGACCGCCCAGCGGTTTGCTATCGTGAGTACCATGCCCCGGCCGCCAAAGCGATTCCGAAATCCGCGCACTTCGTCAGCGCGACCGGCTGTCTCTCTCAAACGGCAGGGATCCTGGAAGACCTTTTTTCGGCTCACCGAGCAGCTCGGAGTGCCCGAAAATTTCTTATCTGATCGCAGCGACCCGCCTCCCCAGAAGCGCAACCACTCGTAAAAGCTCGAACTGACATTTGCCAGGTACTCCCCCTGGGCCCTCCCGAAGCCCCCGAATTGGCTTCGTTCCGCGACGTCTCGCGGTACAATCCCCCTTTGGAGCCTCATGGACAATCTGAAGACGCTGATTCGGGAAGTGCCGGACTTCCCCAAGCCGGGCATCCTGTTTTATGACATCACCACCCTGATTAAGGATGCCTGCGGCTTCCGCTCCGTGATCGACGGCCTCAAAGAACACTATCAGGGAGCCAAGGTCGATACCGTCCTCGGCATCGAAGCGCGCGGATTCATCTTCGCTCCGGCTCTCGCTTACGCGCTGGGCGCCGGATTTGTCCCCGTTCGCAAGCCCAACAAGCTGCCGGCCGAGTGTGTGAGCATCAGCTATGCCCTCGAATACGGAACCGATAGCCTGGAGATGCACAAAGACGCCATCGGCCACGGGCAGCGTGTCCTGATCCTCGATGACCTACTCGCGACAGGCGGCACCGCCGCCGCCGCGGCGCAGATGGTGACCGATGTCGGCGGTAAGGTCGCCGGGATCGGTGTCGTCATCGAGCTGACTTTTTTGAACGGGCGCAAGAAGCTCGCCGGCTATGACGTGTTCTCGCTGCTCCAGTACGACAAATGAAGCAGCG
>Ga0070741_10018450_pt1 | contig 11293 bp, 8 predicted proteins | sample Coa_R1_4_FD_66440 | JGI IMG/M metagenome (GOLD analysis project Ga0070741, IMG submission 66440) | Surface soil microbial communities from Centralia Pennsylvania, which are recovering from an underground coalmine fire - Coalmine... | ecosystem: Environmental > Terrestrial > Soil > Unclassified ...
CGTGCGGCTCGCGCAGCTCGGCCGGCGGATCGAAGCGCACTTCGGCCGTCCCCAGGATATCGAGTGGTGCCTGGCCGGCGATGGCTTCCAGATCCTCCAGAGCCGGCCGATCACCACGCTGTTCCCCATTCCCGAGGCCGGCGACGCAGAGAACCACGTCTACGTCTCCGTCGGCCATCAACAGATGATGACCGACCCCATGAAGCCGCTGGGGCTCTCCCTGTTCCAGTTGACGGCGGCAAGGCCCATGTTCGAGGCCGGCGGGAGGCTGTTCGTCGACGTCACCGAGGCTCTGGCTTCGCCGGCGAGCCGTGCGGCTCTCCTGGAGGTTATGGGGAGAGGCGATCCGCTGATCAGAGATGCCCTGCAGACTATCCTCGACCGCGGCGACTTCATCCAGCCGCTCGTCGACGAAGGCAGCGACGGCGCGCCGGCTGGCAGCGCGCCGGCACCGATCGAAACCGATCCGGCCATCGTCGCCGAGCTGGTCGGGCGCAGCCGGGCCTCCATCGCCGCCTTGAAGCGCGAGATCCGCACGAAGTCCGGATCGGCGCTGCTTGACTTCATCCTGGCGGACATCCAGGAGCTAAAGCGGATCGTGTTCGATCCGCGGAGCCATCAGGTAATCATGGCGGGGATGGAGGCTACCTGGTGGCTCAACGACCAGTTGCAGGTGTGGCTGGGCGAGAAGAACGCGGCGGATACGCTCACACAGTCCGTCCCCAACAACGTCACGTCGGAGATGGGGCTGGCGCTGCTCGACGTCGCGGACGCGATCCGGCCGCATCCGGAGGTGGTGGCGTTTCTGCAGCAGGTCAAGGACGATGGCTTCCTGGACGAGCTGGTCGGGTTCCCGGGCGGACGGGAAGCGCGAGACGCCATTTGCGCCTACCTCGACAAGTACGGCATGCGCTGCGTCGGCGAGATCGACATCACGAGGCCGCGTTGGAGCGAACGCCCCACCACCCTCGTGCCGGTCATCCTCGCCAACGTCGAGAACTTCGAGCCGGGCGCCGGCAAGCGACGCTTCGAGCGAGGGCTGCAGGAGGCCCGGAAAAACGAGCAGGCGCTGCTTGAGCGCTTGCGAGCCTTGCCGGACGGGGAGCGGAAGGCCGACGAGACCAGGCGGATGATCGACCGGGTTCGCACCTTCATCGGGTACCGTGAATATCCGAAGTACGGCATAGTGAGCCGCTACTTCGTCTACAAGCAGGCGCTGCTGAAAGAAGCCGAGCGCCTCGTGCAAGCTCACGTGCTGCGTGAGAAAGAAGAGATCTTCTACCTCACGTTGCACGAACTCCACGACGTGGTGCGCACGAACCAGGTAGATAATCAGCTCATCCGCCGACGCAAGGACGCGTTCAGGTCGTATCAAGCGCTCACGCCGCCGCGGGTGCTTACGTCGGATGGCGAGGCCCTCGCCGGGGCGTACCGGCGTGACGATGTGCCGGCCGGCGCGCTGGCCGGCTTACCGGTCTCCGCCGGGACGATCGAGGGGCGGGCCCGCGTCGTCCTGGAGATGGCGGAGGCGGAGCTCGAAGCGGGTGACATCCTGGTCACCGCCTATACAGACCCCAGTTGGACGCCCCTGTTCGTCACGATCAAGGGCCTGGTGACCGAGGTAGGGGGGCTGATGACCCATGGCGCGGTGATCGCGCGGGAGTACGGCTTGCCGGCTGTAGTGGGGGTGGAGCATGCCACCCGGCTGATTCAGGATGGACAGCGGATCCGCGTACATGGCACGGACGGGTACGTCGAGATCCTGCCATGACCGGCCTGGCCCGAACGCTCGAAGGGTCAGGGCCGCGGTGACCGAAGGAGAAGCGTGGTGGCCGAAGCTGCCAGGGAGGCACCCGGCGTCGACACAACCTCGCCGGAGGAGGAGCTGATCGCGGCGCTGCGCACGGCGGCCGACGCGGTGCGCGAGCTGCCCGCGTCGCTTGACACGGCGCTCGCCGTGCTGGGTGAGGCCGTGCGGAAGGCCGCGGGCCCTCATCCCCCGGCCCCTTCTCCCAATCGTGCACATCGCGCAGAGCGCGATCTCGGATAGAGAAGGGGAGTTCGATATACGGACGATTGAGGCTGAAGGCGCAGCGATAGCGCCCGCGGGGCGGGGTTGCTGGCCTTTAGCCTCCATCCAGCGGAACGCAACTCCCCTCTCCCAGGATTGGGACCAGGGGATGAACCGGGGGTGAGGGCCCGCGCCTCCGTCTCGTACAATCGATCCGGGCGGCGCGGTGGAGCAGCGCCGCGGCGGAGAGGGAATCGTGGCGATCCGGCCGATCGTGAAGCTTGGCGAACCGAACGATGCGGTGCTGCGCCGGCCCAGCTCGCGCGTCAACCCGCGCGACCTGCACAGCAAGTCGATGCAGCAACTGATCGACGACATGTTCGAGACGATGCGCGACGCGCCGGGCGTCGGCCTCGCCGCGCCGCAGATCGGGCTGCCCTGGCGGCTGGTGGTCGTGGAGAAGGTCCACGACGACTTTCCCGAGCTGGTGCTGGTCAATCCGGAGATCGTCAAGCGCAGCGGCGAGCGGCGGGTGAGCGAGGGCTGTCTCTCCGTGCCTGGCTATCAGGGTGAGCTGACGCGCGCAGCGTCGGTCGTGGTCAAGGCGCTCGACCGCCACGGCAAGGAGATCCGCATCAAGGCGCCGCCCAACTCGCTGCTCTCGCAGGCGCTGGAGCACGAGATCGGCCACCTGAACGGTAACCTCTACATCGATAACCTCGCCAGCCGCGACGATCTCTACCGCATCACGCCCGCGCCGCGCCGCAGCGATGGATCTGCGGCGACCGCCACGAAGGAGGCGGACGAGGCCGGGTGAGCCCGTCCGCAGCGCCATGCCCTCCGCCCAGGACGTTCTGAACGCCGTGCCCGAGCGGCTGTTGCAGGCGTTGCGCACCGCCACGCTGGCGGGCGATGTGCGTCTCTGGCTGGTCGGCGGCTTCGTGCGCGATGCCTTGCTTCGCCGTCCAAACCACGACCTCGATCTGGCCGTGGACGGCGACGTGCAGGTGATCGCGCGGCGGCTGGCGCGCAAGCTGGATGGCAGCGTCGTCCCGCTCGACCCGGAGCACGGCACCTACCGCGTGGCGCTGCGCGAGCCGATCGGCGGCATCCGCGAACTGGATTTGACGCGGCTGCGTGCGCCGGCGATCGAGCACGATCTGCGCCTGCGCGACTTCACCATCAACGCGATCGCCGGATCGATTGGGGAGCCGGCGCCGCTGCTCGACCCGACGCTCGGCGTAAGCGACCTCGACAGCACGACCGTGCGCGCCGTCTCGCCGGAGGCGTTCGTCGACGATCCGCTGCGCCTGCTGCGCGCCGTGCGCTTCGCCGTCGAGCTGGACTTTACGATCGACGATGCGACGATCGCTCTCGCTCAGCGCGACGCGCACCTGCTGCCGCGAGCCGCGCCCGAGCGCCAGCGCGACGAGTTCGCCCGCATCCTCGCCACCGACCACGCGGCGCGCGGCGTGCGGCTGCTGGACCGGCTCGGCCTGCTGAGCCTGCTGCTGTCGGACCTCGAAGCGGCACGCGGCTGCGATCAGCCGAAAGAGCACTACTACGACGTCTTCGAGCACAGCGTCGAGACGCTCGCCGCGCTCGACCTGATGCTGCGCCGCGAACCGCCGGGCGATCGCCGTGCGGCCGAGCGCTGGCGGGCGCTGTGGGCGCGGCTGTCGCACGTGCCCGGCCTGCGCGAGCGCCTGGACGCGCTACTGGCCGAAGGGCGGCCGCGGCGGGTGGCGCTCAAGTTTGCGGGGCTGTTGCACGACGTGAGCAAGCCGGAGACGAAGAGCGTAGATCCCGAAACGGGACGCGTGCGCTTCTACGGTCACCCGGAGCTGGGCGCGAAGCGGGCGGCGCGGCTGGCGCGGGCGCTGCGCTTCTCCAGCAAAGAGGTCGAGCTGATCGAGTTGCTGATCGAGGAGCACCTGCGGCCGGGGATGCTGGCCGCTGCGGGCGAGGTGCCAACGCCACGCGCCCTCTTCCGCTTCTACCGCGACTTGGATGGCGGGGTGGACGAGCTGCTGCTGCTCAATCTGGCCGACCACGCCGCCGCCCGCGGCCCGCGGCTGACGTTCGAGGAGTGGGCGCGGCACGTTGACTATATAACATGGCTATTGCGTACGCTGTATGAAGACGAGACGGTCGCGCGGCCGCCGCGCCTGATCGACGGCAACGATCTGATGCGCGAGCTGGCGCTCGTGCCGGGTCCGATCGTCGGCCGGCTGCTGGAGGCGGTGCGCGAGGCGCAGGCCGCCGGCGAGGTGCGCGACCGCGAGGCGGCGCTGGCGCTGGCGCGGCGCGAGCTGGCGGCCGCCGGCGACGGCTGAGACGCGGCGTCCTGACCGGGTAGCGAGTGGAGAGTCGCCATGGCGATCATGTTCCAGCTCATCCTCACCTCCGCCATCATCCTCGGCGGCTTCTACTTCATCCTGCTGCGCCCGATCCTCGAGCAGCAGCGCAAGACGCGGCGCGACCTGCTGGAGCTGGAGGTGGGCGACGAGGTCGTGACTACCGGCGGGCTGATCGCGCGCGTGCAGGATATCCGCCAGCCGTCGAGCGGACCGATCGAGCTGGTGCTGGAGCTGGCGCCCGGTGTGACCGTCCGCGCGCTTACCACGGCGATACAGGAGCGCCGCGCCGCCGCAGTCGCTGTCGAAGGCGAGACGCCGGGAGGCGAATTGCCGGGTGGTGCGGCGCCCCACTCGGCATAAGGCATTGAATCTCGTGTCGCTCGTCACGCTATCGTTGCGCCGTACGCTGAGGGTCGTGGCTGGCGTCCCTACGATTCTTGCTACGCCCATCGCCCTACGAACTTCGCCCTGTAATCCCGGTCACCTGTAACCTGTAACCGGTCACCTACCGCGAGGTCTGAACCACACTATGCGCAACAACGCTAACCGCGCCCTGCTCGCCTTCGTCGTCGCGCTGTTCGTCGTCGCGGTCTACATCGTCTGGCCGAACGACCCGAAAAAATATCTGCCCGGCTTCATCCCCTGGCCCAGCGGCTCCGGTCTGCACATCGGCGACTTCAAGCGCGAGCAGATGCGGCTCGGCCTCGACCTGAAGGGTGGGGCGCGCACGGTCGTCCAGGCGCAGATTCCGGCCGGCTTCGACACGAAGAACCTGCCGAACGCCATGGATGAAGCGGTCAAGATCTACGAGAACCGCGTCAACAAGTTCGGCCTCTCCGAAGCCGAGGTCACCAAGCAGGGCACGGACAAGATCGCCGTCGACGTGCCCGGCATCACCGCCGACGAAGAGCGCGACCTGATCGGCAAGACGGCGCAGCTCGAGTTCAAAGAGCCGGTGATCGATCCCTCCACCAGCGCGCAGAAGACCGATGCCAACGGGCAGCCGGTCTGGCAGCCAGCCTGCCTCGACGTCGGCTGCCCCAACGGCGAGCAGCCGCTCACCGGCAAGCTGCTGAAGCCGAACGCCTATGTGAGCCAGGACGCCGCCGGTCAGCCGGAGGTCGCCTTCAACTTTACCTCCGAGGGCGGCAAGATCTTCAGCGCAGTCACCGGCCGCAACATCGGCAAGCCGATCGCGATCTATCTGGACAACGACCAGATCAACGCGCCCACGGTGCAGGCGCAGATCAGCGACAGCGGCGTGATCACGGGCCTCACCGCCAACTCGGCCAAACAGCTCGTGGCGCAGCTCAACTCCGGTGCCCTGCCGCTCAACTTCAACGTCGTGCAGCAGACCACGGTCGACGCCACGCTCGGCAAGGATTCTGTCTCCAAGACGGTGTTCGCCGGCGAGATCGGCTTCCTCGCCGTCGCTTTCTTCATGATCGTCTTCTACCGGCTGCCGGGCGTGCTCGCCACGCTGGCGCTGACCGTCTACACCGCCGTCGTGCTGATGATCTTCAAGCTGGTACCGGTGACGCTGACGCTGCCCGGCATCGCCGCCTTTGTGCTCTCGATCGGCATCGCCGTGGACGCGAATATCCTCATCTTCGAGCGTACAAAAGAGGAGCTACGCGCCGGCCGCGGCCTCAACTCGGCGATCGAGCAGGGCTTCCGCCGCGCCTGGCCTTCGATCCGCGACAGCAACGTCTCCACGATCATCACCAGCCTGATCCTCTTCTACTTCGGCGATCAGTTCGGCGCCGCGCTGGTGAAGGGCTTCGCGCTGAACCTGGCCATCGGCGTGATCGTCAGCCTCTTCTCCTCGATCCTCGTCACCCGACTCTTCCTGCTGCTCACCGTGGGCACCCGGCTCGGGCGCAGCAAATGGATGTTCGGCGCCCAGAGGCCGCAGTACGCGCGCCGCGCCGAGGAGCTGCAGCGCCCCGAGCCGCGGCGGCTGCCCGGCTTCCTCAACCTCGTCGGCAACCGCAAGTGGTACTACGCGCTCTCGATCGCGATCATGGTGCCGGGACTGATCTCGCTGGCGGCGCCGGGCGAGCGGCTCCGGCCGGGGATCGAGTTCACCAGCGGCACGACCTTCACCCTGCGCTTCCAGCAGCCGCCCACGCAGGCGCAGCTCGCACAGCAGCTCGGCACCTACGGCTTCGGCGATCCGAATCTTACGCCGAAGGGCAGCGACGAGTGGACCGTCAGCTTCCCCAACGGCATCTCTGCCGACACGCTGCAGCAGAAGCTGAAGGCGGACTTCAGCGTCGCCTCGTTCACGCCGAGCGAGAACGGCGGTGACCTGAAGCTGAAAGCCCAGCCCAGCCAGCAGGATCTGCGCGACTACCTCCAGCACCACCTGCCGGCGAGCGTGAACAGCAATGGCGTCGATATCCAGGCGCTGGCGAAGGACGCCCGCGTGCAGGGCGCCAGCTCGGATGAGTTCATCGTGCGCACCAAGGCGATCCCCGGCAACGTGACCAGCAGTGACGTCGGGCCGGCGCAGCCTACGGCACTCGATAGCCTGCGCAACGCGCTGATCGCCCAGTTCGGCCACCTGACCGATGCGAACAACCGCGTGACCGACCGGCTGATCGACAGCAACACCGTCTCGTCGATCGTCTCGAAGGAGATCGTGAAGCAGGCGGCGCTGGCGGTGCTGGTCGCCTCGCTGTTCATCCTGCTGTACATCACCTTCGCGTTTCGAGCGGTGCGCAACCCGTTCCGCTACGGCCTTTCGGCGATCATCGCGCTGATGCACGACGTGCTGGTGGTGGTGGGGCTGTTCTCGATCTTCGGCCGCTTCTTCGGTACCGAGATCGACACGATGTTCATCACCGGCCTGCTCACGGTGATCGGCTTCTCCGTGCACGACACGATCGTGGTGTTCGACCGCATCCGCGAGAACCTGCAGCGGGGCATCAGCCGCGACTTCGAGGTCACGGTGAACGAGAGCCTGCTGCAGACGCTCGACCGCTCGCTCAGCACCTCGCTGACGGTGGTGTTCACGCTGGTCGCGCTCCTGCTGCTCGGCGGCACCACGATTCAGGCGTTCGTGCTGGTGCTGCTGATCGGCATCATCTCCGGCACCTACAGCTCGATCGCGATCGCCAGCCAGATCCTGGTGGAGTGGCACTACCACGATCCGACGCCGCACATCACGCGCTTTCTCAACCGGCTCGGCATCCACCGGCGCCGCCGTGCCCCGGCGCCCGTGCGCCCCGGCCCGCGCCAGCCCGTGGTGTAGTGGCCCCCTATCCCCCGGCCCCGTTCCCCCAACGCGTTGGGGGAACGGGGAGATCGATGACGGGGCAAAGGGGCTAAGGGCAACTCAAATCAGCCTGCCGCAGCCTCCCCCTCTCCAGAGCACTGGAGAGGGGGCCGGGGGGTGAGGCCATGGACCTCTACCGCGCCTGGAAGCTGCGCAATAGCCTGGGCGCCGCGCTGGAGCTGGCGCTCGACGATCTGGCGCAGCAGTTGCAGGACGCCTCGCTTGAGGAGCTGATCGATTTCGCCGGCAGCTTCTCGCCGGCCCGCGCCGCCGGGCCGGAGTGGGTGGCCAGCTTCGACCGCTTCGTGGAGATGGTCTGGGAGTGCGTGGACGCCGAGCGGATCGCCGCGCTCGAGGCGGAGTTCCGCGCCCGCGGTCCGCTCTGGGCGGCGGTGGCGAACAGCTTCACGCCCGAGCGCGGCGCGGCGCTGCGGGCGGCGCGCTACCAGCCGCGTGGCAGCCGCCGGCCGGCCGTTGTGCTACGGTGAGCGCGGGAGGCTATTGCGATGACCGCCGCACCGATCGCCGCGAGCGTTGAACGGGACAAGGGGCTGGCGCAGTTGCGCGAGCTGGTGGTGAACGCGGATTACCCGCACGCCACCGAGCAGTTCCTGCGCCTGCTCGCCGAGGGCTACGCGCCCGAGCGGCTGATGGGTGCCGCAATCGCCGTCACCGCGCCGTTCGTGCAGGCGCCGTCGCACATCATCGTGCGGCCCGACGGCACGGCGCGCGGCGTGAACTACGACCACACGATCCTCGCCTGGCGCGGCAGCGACCGCCTGGCACGCAACCTGCCGAAGCAGACGGCGCTGCTGCCGCTGGCGCAGGCGATCTGGTACACGCCGCAGGGGCTGGACGTCTGGAGCCAGATCCACTGCGAGTTTCCCGGCCACTACGCCCGCGACCAGGAGAAGTGCGGCGACCGCGAGGAGCACCGCCTGCCCATCGGCAACAAGTTCGACTCGCCCGCATGGCGGGCGCCGAAGGTGCACTTCGGCGACCTGCCGCCGCTGCGTGACGGCTCGGTCGAGGCGCGGCTGCACGAACTGATCGAGGCGATCATGGAGGGCGACCGCGCCCGCTCGTATCGCCTCTTCCTCGGCCTGGCCGAGGAGCCGGCGGCGCGCGAGCGGCTCAAGGAGGCGACGCTGTTCGCCGGCATCATCGACATACAAGAAACGGTGATCCAGCGCGGCGGCTACCAGAACATCGGCCACAAGGCGCTGCGGGCGCGGGCGCTGGTCGATCTGGCCGACACGCTTGGCTGGGAGCAGGCGCACGACGTCTTCTACACCGTGGTGCCGGACTTCGCCTGCACGCCGCGCTTCTACGAGCTGTGGGCGCTCACGACCGTGATGCTGCCGCAGGAGTTCCGCGCCTGGCAGGGGCTGAAGCAGGCGAACGCCGCTCCCCTCTCCGAGCGCGAGCTGGACGAGCTGATCGACACGATCCTCTGGTCCGGCCCCGGCGAAGTCACCGCGCTGATCACGCGGCTTCTGCGCTGCGGCAAGGCGCTGCTGGCGATCGCCGACGGCGTCGTCGACGCGTACGTGCGCTACATCTGGGAGGTGGTGGACCATCCGGCGGCGTTCTTCAACCCCGGCCACAGCTTCGACTACTGCAACGTGGTCAACCACTGGCTGCGCACCTACGAGAACCCGCACCAGGCGAAGGCGCTCTACTTCGAGGCGCTGTTCGTCAACGACTTAATCCGCGCCAACGCCCTTTTCCCGCGCGACCCGGCGGTCGAGATCGAGCCGTTCGAGCGTCGCCTGCCCGCCGCCGAGGCGCTGACGCCCGCGCAGATGCTGGTGGAGCTGGACGCCGCCTGCCGCTCGCAGCGGGATCCGGCCTGGGCGATGGCGCTGGTCGACGCCTACCTGCGGGCGACTGACGAGCGCACGAACCTGATCGCCACGCTCGGCCAGGCCGGCGCCACGATCCAGAACGACCCGCACATCGCGCGGCTGTGCATGACCTCGATCGAGGAGTACCGCCACAACCAGACCAGCCGCAGGGACGACATCCTGCGCGCCTGGGCGAAGTACCTCGCCCGCGCCGTGCGCCGCTCGAACGATACGGGCTGCGTGGAGTTGTATGGACGGATGATGGCGCCGCGGGACACCTAACCCCGCCGCGCCAACGCGCGCCTGTCATGTGAGGTCTCTGTCTGACATGGGCGCTCCGCGCCTATCTGGAACCGTTGCGCTGCGCTATGGCCCTACGAGGGAAGGGTTTCTTCAAGGACTAGCGGACGTTCTCGAATAACCCCTTCCTCGCAGGAAGGAGACAGCCGGCGAAGCCGGCAGGGGTAGGTGCCCGCCATGCTGCTCGCCGGCAAGAAGGCCGTTGTCGCCGCCGTCACCAACCGTTTCAGTCTCGGCTGGGGGATCGCCCGGGCGCTGCACGAGGCCGGCGCCGAGGTGCTGATCACCTACCAGGGCGAGCGCACCGAACGCAGCGTCGCGAAGCTCGCCGCCGAGCTGCCCGGCTGCCGCACCGCCGAGCTGGACGTGCAGATCGAGGGGCAGATCGAGGCTCTAATGGAGACCGTGCGGCGCGACATGGGCGGTCTGGATGTGCTCGTGCACGCAATGGCGTTCGCGCCGACCGAGGCGCTGAACGGCCGCTACGTCGAAACCTCGCGCGACGCCTTCACCACGGCGCTGCAGGTGAGCTGCTACTCGCTCACGGCGCTGGCGCAGGCCGCAGAGCCGCTGATGGCCGCCCGCGGCGGTGGCAGCATCATGACGCTGACCTATCTCGGTGGCGAACGGGTGATTCCGCACTACAACGTGATGGGCGTGGCGAAGGCGGCGCTTGAGGCGAGCGTCAAGTACCTCGCCTCCGACCTCGGTCGCCAGAACATCCGCGTGAACGCGATCTCCGCCGGCCCGGTGAGCACGGCTTCCTCGCGCGCGATCGGCGGCTACCTGGCGATGGAGCACCACGTCGTCGCCGCCTCGCCGCTGGGCCGGCGCATGGAGCTGGGCGACATCGGCGGCGCGGCGGTATTCCTCGCCAGCGACCTCGCCCGCGGCATCACCGGCGAGAATATTCACGTGGACGGCGGCTACCACGCCATGGGCACCACCCTGCGACCGGAGGGCGAGTGAGCGGTGCGCCGCTGGCCCTCACCCCCGGTTCATCCCCTGGTCCCAATCCTGGGCGAGGGAGCTGCGGTCCACCGGGTAGAGGCTAAAGGCCAGCTACGGCGCGATGCCAACGCTGTAGCCGCGCCTTCAGCCGAGCACTCCCGCGCCACGCTCTCCCCTTCTCCATTCCAGATCGCGCTCCGCGCGATGGCAAAGATTGGGAGAAGGGGCCGGGGGATGAGGGCCGCAAGTGGCCTCCGCCCTACGCAACCGTTTCCAAAAACGGCCCGATCGCCGCGCTCATCGCGTCCCATTCGATCAAAAACGCGTCGTGGCCGTGGGGTGAGTCGATCTCGACGTAGCGCGCGGCGTTGCCGTTCTGCCGAAACAACTCGGCGATCTCGCGCTGCTGCCAGGTGGGGTAGAGCACGTCCGAACTGATGCCCAGGCAGAGCACCGGGCCGCGGAACGGCGCCAGCGCCGCCGCTGCCGAGCCCCGCCCCGCGGCCACGTCGTGGCGGTCCATCGCCTCGGTGATCGTCAGGTA
>Ga0070741_10018451_pt1 | contig 11293 bp, 21 predicted proteins | sample Coa_R1_4_FD_66440 | JGI IMG/M metagenome (GOLD analysis project Ga0070741, IMG submission 66440) | Surface soil microbial communities from Centralia Pennsylvania, which are recovering from an underground coalmine fire - Coalmine... | ecosystem: Environmental > Terrestrial > Soil > Unclassified ...
CTGCACCACGGCCGACGGCGAGCGCCAGCCGCGCCACGGTCTTGCGGTCGGTGTTGGTGAGACGAGCGACGGCGCGCTGGCCGACGCCTTCACACAGCGCGGCGATGATCTCAGTTTGTTTGTCGAGAGGAAGGATGTTCATGGGCTCGATCCATGACTGTGGACCGGCCGCTAGCGGGACTCTGGAAAAATAGCGCGGATTCCGCTATATTTGCCTGAGTGGTCATTTGCTTCGCGGCTCGATCGCGGGGCTCTTGATCCGGTCCGGCACCCCTTGCCGGGGGTGTCGGACCACTTGGTTGCCAGTTCAGGGCCTCGGATTCGGACCGAGATTTCCGCTGGGGTAAGGCAGGGCGTCCTACCGTTAGACGAGCCCTGAGAACTACGAAGCCGATTGCGAGGCCGCTTTTCCCTGGTTTTAGCCCCTGGGAAGGCGGCCTCTCCCTTTTTCCGCACCCCGGGTGCTCGGCTGGCGCTGCCCGGGGTTCTCCACCCTCCTGGTCATCCCGTCCTCCACTTGTTAACGAGGAATGTAACGAGATTTTTGGATATGTCAACAGACAGAAACGTAAAAAATGGATAGTCTCACTTGACGACATGGATAGCCCGCGTTATGTAGGTTTTGGAAATGCCTACAAACCGGACGGAGAGTGCCATATGGCTGGCGAGAACACTGCCTCCGTGGCGGATGCCACCAAGGCTAAGCCCGAGGAAGAAGAGGGACGGCAGCGATCAACAATCAGCTTCCCTTACGAGGATTTGAGCAGCGCAGTGGAAATGGCGCAGGCGATCCACAACAATGTTGGACTAGGCGACTGTGAAGATGACCAGCTTGCAAGCTGGACCAATCAGAGCCCCAAGAGCAGCGGCTATCGCACGCAGCTTTCGGCGGCGCGGATGTTCGGTGTCATCGAATCGACTAGCGGTCGTCACCGCCTCTCAGAGCTTGGTCGTGTGGTCGTCGATCCGCAGCGCACGCGCGACGGGCGCGTGCGCGCCTTCATGAATGTGCCACTCTACAGCACCGTCTTTGAAAAGTACCGGGGCGGCGTGCTGCCACCAACGGCTGCTTTTGAACGAGACATTCAAATGCTCGGCGTCGCCGAGAAAATGAAAGATCGGGCGCGCCGCGTGCTGGAACGATCGGCTGAGCAAGCTGGATTCTTCGAGCAGGGCCGCAATCGTCTTGTGCGTCCTGGCGTTGCGGTTCGTGATGATGCGCCCGTAGCACCGCCGCCTGACATTCAGATCGGTGACGCCTCGCAAGACGGTAATAAAAAAGGAGGCGGAGGGGGCGGCGGCTTTGGGGATCATGATCCGCTGATCATCGGTCTTTTCCAAAAGCTGCCAGCGCCAGAGGAGGAGTGGCCTTCCGCTGCACGACTGAAATGGCTGCAAACGGCTGCCAATATTTTCGATCTTCTCTACAAAGGCGATGGCGGCGGGATCAGCGTGACCGGAGCCCGTGCAGATCGCTCACCCCGTCCGCACGACGGCGACTAGGTTTACAATGAAAGAGGCCGCCAACTGAGGCGGCCTACTGATCGGCGTCTGACACGTCCTGGTGGGTGCCTTTCAGGCGCACGACCTCGTCGAACCGGTCATTGGGCGCGGCGGCATCGCGAGGGAGCAGACTGAGCCAACCGGAGGCGATTTGGAGCCAAGCCGCCTTGTCCATCGGGTTAGCGGCCCTGTCCGCTTGTTCCTGAGCGAACTTGGCCTGTTCCCGGTATCGGTCGTAGTCCGTCATTTGATATGTCAAAAAGCACATGCCCTAGTTCGCCTAACGTGCATAGGCCGGAGTCGTTCCGATCAAAAGGGGCCACCTGCCTTTTCAAAAGGGACCACTCGACATGGAAAGGGGCCAGTACCCACGAGATAGCGCGCGTCGGTGGGGTGGAGAAGTTTCTTGATCTCCGCCGGCGCCGCGGCGGTCGACGTGAAGGCGTCGGCGCGCGGCAGGCCGGTCGCGCTCGGAAGGCCGGCCGTCGTGTTGAGAAAGTTTTTCATGGTGCCTCGAACAGCATGGCGACCCACCGGCAGATTCTGTCAGGAGCCGTCCCGGCCGCGCCATCCCACGGCTTCGCGTAGTCCGGACCGTCGTAGCGGGCGCCGTTGTGGAAGCTGACCTGACCGGTCGGCAGGTCGACGTAGACGACGTGGTGGTGAGGATCTTCCTTCGCGCGCATGCCCTCGTCGATCTGCCACCCCCAGGCGATGCGCTCCGTCAGCGTCCCCGGTATCTCGGGCAGCAGATCGGCTTGCTTGGTGAGCGTCTCGGCGAGGTTCTTGATGCTCCAGTCCTTACGCCGGTAGGCCTCGGTCTTGTGACCGGGCCCGCGGCGGTAGACCTTGGCGCGCTCGCTACACTTGCAGGCGCGGAACAGGTTGACGGCGACCATGCCGTGCGGCCCGAGTTTGCCCAGGTCCTCGTAGAGCGCCCGCATCGCGTCGCCGTCCGAGCCGGCGTAGACGCCCATGATGTTGGCGAGGTCCCTCATGTGTCGGCCCCGATCCTGATCGGCATCGGAGGCGCCGGTCGGTCATTAGCGACCCGGTACGTCTCGCCGTGACATTCGATGATCAGCCACGTTCTAATGTGGATGTGTCCAATCATGCGGCCCCAGTCGTCCCAGATCGGCTCGCTGTCGTGTTCGTATCCGACCGAATCGACCGGTTTGTTGCATTGAAGGCACCAAGGAAACCTGATTCCTGACTCGGCCGGAGGTGTGCCGCTAATCTTTGAACCGCCGCCGCTCGCCGGTTTTTCGATCATCGTTGCTTTCCTCCATAAAGCGCGGCGCGGAGTTGCTCGAACCCGTGCCAGAACTCACACGGCGGCTGGTCGGCCGCCCGTTCCTCCCCGCCGGGCTCGCAGTAACCCGGCGGACCGTCTTCGTGGGAGTTGCGGTGGACGCAGGTCCCGCAGCGCCGCTCGACCTTCGGGGCGAGAAGGTCGAACAGGTCGGTCATCCGGTCGCCCGCCCGCTGAGACGCTGCGGCGCGAAGCCGAGGATGGCATAGTTGCGCTGGAGCCCGTGGTAGGGCGTGATCGCGCCGGGACCGGTAGATTCAAGGACGTGCGTGATCGTCCGCTCCAGCTTCTCGCCGGTCATCTTCCCTTTCCGGTCGTCGAACTCGTGGAACGTGATCGAGTCGCCGATGCGGTAGTTCCTGTCGTTGTGGCGGAGGTCGAAGGGCTTCCCGCCCTTCAGCTCGGCGAAAAACTCAGGCCAAGATTTAACGTCGTGGTGCGCCATCTCGATTCTCCCTGTTGAACGGCCTGCTCGGCCACTTGCGCTTCGGTCCCTTCGTGAACCCGCGCGACCGAATCGGCGCGGATACTTTACTTTTTTGCCTCAAAACGGCGCCACGCTTAAGTCGACCATCCCCCTCAATTATCGGGGATTGCGTAAAGACGGATTTTCGCTCCCGGTTTTTGCGCTTTCGGCTCATACGGGCGGCCCGCTTCGTCACTGCCTCCCGGAGGTCGGGGTCGCGTCCCTTTCGCCGGCAGAACTGACGCCAGAGCCGGTCGGCCAGCTTAAACGGGTCGATCCCGACGCGCGCCCAGAACGCCGGCTCGCCGACCCGGTGCTGCGCGTCCGGGGCGTCGAGGTGGCATTCCGCGCAGAGCGGCGTTGTCCAGGAATCGTCAGGCTTCTCACCTATCCCTACGTGGCGTTTTTGCGAGTATCGCGGATCGGTGATCCGAAGATGGGCCGCCTGAGAAGGCGCAGGGGCGCCGCATGCACAGCATGGTCTTCGTCGAACGAAGCGAAGAAACTCCTCACACTTCTGCCTGGGGGTCCGTTGTCTAAGCTCCATCGGAGGATGCTCCGGCGCTTAGAAAATCCCGGTAACTCGGGTCAGTTATGTGCCTCCAGACCTTCCCGTTTCTGATGCGCCAGATCAGGGCCGAATCGACTCCGTAAGATTCGGCGATTGCTTTCGGGCCTCGGTCATCAGTGAGGATTTTACGGACGTCTGCCTCGGTAAGCTTGGCCGACACATGACGTTCTCCTCTCGGCCTGGTCCACGGCTTCAGTCGACAAGGATGACGATCTTCTACTGCGGCATGACCGTTGCGGAGCGAGTCGGCCCAGTTGTCGGCATCGTTTCCCCACTTCAGGTTCGTATCGATGCAATTCAGTTTGTCATCGTCGTCATGGAGGACGTCGGGTTTGCCCGGAGGGGACGGCGGTAGAAACGCCAACGCGACCAGACGATGAGCGTTCCTGTGGAATCTTTTCCCGCTTCTGGCCGTGAGCCCATACTGCGGATAACCATATGTGTTCATGGTCGCGCGGATACGAGCGCCGACTTTGGTATTGCTGCCGGCCGTCGCCCTACGCAAACGGCCATCATTGCTGATCTCATAGTCCGGGAAATCAGGAACGATGCGCCACTCCTGAACCGGAGCAACGAACAGCGCTGGCTCCGGTTTGATTTTCCGGACTCGTGGCGTGCGTCGGATCGACATCGAAAGTCTCCCTCGCGCCCGGCCGATCAAGCCCGGAGCGCGTGGTTCAGGGGTCACGTTGCCGCGACACCGGACGCGAGGAAGTTGCGGAATGGTGTCACGCTCTATCGCGTTGATCGCCGCGAATCCAAGGATCATAGAGGCTTGCTCCTTGATGGTCTAGCCTACTGCCCGGTCATCGGCGGTCCCTCTCCGCGACGATCTCGGCGTCGGCGCCGAACATCTCCAGCGCCTGCTTGATGGTCGACCAGTGGACGGCGACGCCCTCGCCGAGCTCGTGGAGCTTGGCCTTGTCGTAGCCGGTGCTGGACTTCGACCGCGCCACGGCGTCGACGCGGCGCTGCACGTCGTAGAGCGCGACGCTCGGCGAGCCGTTCGCCCGGCCGCGGAGATCCTGCGCGATGGCCTTCAGCACCGCCGCGTCGGCTCCGGTGAGTCGTTTCGACTCCATGATGAGCCGCTCGACCTCGGCCAGCTTCTCCTGGGTCGTGAAGACGTGCAGCGTCATCGCCATTCCTCCGGCACGGCGTCGCGGCCGGCCTCCGTGATCCGGTAGACGTGAGCCTGGCGCCCGCTGTCGGTCGCGCGGGTGTCGCCCTTGACGTCGACGAGTTTCGCGGTGGTCAGTTCCTTGAGGCGCCCGCAGGTAGACGACTCTCGAAGTTCGCATCCCTCCGCGATCACTCCGCGGATCGCGCCGTCGGACGTCTTCGCCAGGAAGCCGAGGATGCGGCCCTGCTGGTAGTTGACGTGCGGCCGGATCGATTCGGCGGCGGCCTTCGACGTCGTGTCGTTGGTGTGCCCAGGCGCGCTCGGGTACTTGGCCGGCGGCTTGAAGTCGAAAAGGTCAGCCTGCATTTGTCTTGCTCCCTGTCTTCCAGACGGCCTGACGCTGCTGGTGATATTTGGCGTCGTCATACTCACCGCGACCGGCGTGGTGATGTTCTTGATCGTTGTGCCAACTCCAGAGAGCGTCCTTCTCATCAGATGAGGGTTGGGCTTCTCGCAATTCCTTGACGACGGCCTTCAGCTTTATTGCTGCATCGAGCGCTGTTTCTTTGCAGCGGGAGCATTGGCCGCACGCGCTTCCGAGAAGCCAGTCTCCTTTGCAGACGATGTCCACCGGTAGTTCTCCCTGTTTGAACTCGTTCATCCGTTGACGCGCCTCGGCACCTTCTCCGCGGCGTTCGATTCGAGCTTGGCGCGCGACACGCCGATCACCTCCGCGAGATAATCGAGGACGCCCTTCTTGCTGGCCTCGAACTCCTCCTTCCCCATCGAGCGCATGTCCTGGGACTTCGCCGTCCAGATCACGACCTGGGAGCCGACGCGCTTGATGAAGGAGAACGTCTCCCGGCGCCGGACGCGCTCCGCGAACCGCTGCGCGTCCTTCTCCGTGTCGAAGTCGTGGACCTCCTCGTGCCGGTAGCCGAGCGGCACGGCGAGAATCCACTTCCGCATGTACTCGATCCGCTCGTCCCGGGCGGCCAGCTCCTTCGCCGCGAACTGGTTGGCCCACGATTCCGGGAGGTTGTCGTAGGCGTCGCTCAGGGCAGCGAAGTAGTGGTTGTGAGACGCGAGGGAGCGGTTCTCGACGCGGGTCAGCGCGTAGTCCTCCCCGTCGACGAACTGCTTGTCGCAGAGCCGCTTGAACCGCTGGTGCGGGACCATGACGGTGTAGCGGACGATGTCGCCGCCCTCCTTGACGACGTCGACCGTCTTCCAGCGGAACATGACCGGGCGGTTCTTGTTGTCGGGCATAACTTCAGCCCATCTTCCTGATCCGGCCGACGAGCTTGTGCAGCTCGTGGTCGAAGACCTCGATCGCGTTCGCAAGCTCGACGAGGTCCTGCTCGTTCCGCTGGATCGAGTATTGAGGCTGGACGGGCATTCCATCGTAGTAGAGCGTCAGGTCGACCTCATCGAGGTCGGCCACCAGGATCGTCCCGTAGCACTGCCAGCGGTGCTCGCCGGTCACGCCGCCGGCGCCGCGGTCGAGGATCGGCACCATGAGGTGCGGCGCCAGCGTCTTGATCTCGAGCCCCTTCCGCTTGCCGATCAGGCCGTCCGGGCTCGCGCCGACGTAGCGGCCGGACGGCAGCTTGCGGCGCACGAACCCGACCTGCTTCACGGAGACGACGTTCCGGCGCTCGTAGGCCTCGCGGGCGCGGGGCTCCATCTCCTTGCCGCGATCCATCGCCGGGAACGTCTTCGACTCGCCGACGCGGCCGGAGAGGACCTCGCCGGCCAGGAAGTGCATGTACTTCTTCCGCGTCTCGGCGTCGGCGTTGCGGACGACGGCGGAGAAGTGCGAGGCCGTCGGGATGCCGCGCCTGAGCTCGAACCACTCCGGCTCGCCCTGGACGACGTCCTCCATGACCTCCGGCGGCCCCCACTCCGGGACGAGGTTCTTCCGCTTCTCAGACATTGGGGAGCTTCTTCAGGTAGTCGGTGGCCTGCGCGAAGAACTCGGCCTCCAGGCTGCCCAGCTTGTCGATCTTCCAGCCCTTGCAGAAGTCGACCGCCTTCTTGCCCTTCAGCTCCAGCAGTTCGCGGATTTGGTCCTCCTGTGCCTGGGTGATCAGCGGCACGGATTCGTTTTCCGGAGTCCCGTTCTCTGCGGCCTGACCGTCCTTCTCGTCGGAGTTGCGCGACGGCTGCGCGTGGCCGTCGCGGTCCTGGTCTTCCTTCGCCTCCGTCACCAGACCGAGGACGCCGATGGCGCCGTATCGGCGGCCGAACGAGAACGACGAGCCCCAACCCTGGACGTTGTTCTTCGAGCCGGAGGTCTCCGCCGGCAGAGGAAACTTCGTCTGGCGGCAGTGGCCGGAGTTGTGGTCGAGGTGGACGATGACGTTGATACGGGCGCCGTCCGCCGCGGGCTCGGTCTCGTCCCACATCGAGAAGCCGTGCCGGCTGATGATGGGGTCGCAAATCTTTCGGAGGTTCGGGTAGGTCGCGAACGGAGTCGACTGCTTCGTGGTCTTGCCGCCGCCCGGCTTGTCCTTCGCTGCGATCTCGATCCTGCCGTCCTTGTTGATGATCGGCAGCTCCTTCTTCATCTCGTGGAAGGCATTGATGCAGTCGACGCGCGCCTGCTCGGCGACCATCCGCTCCTGGAGGTCGAACGCCATCTTCATCGCTTCGGAGTTGAAGTTCGGATCGCGCAGCGCGTCGGCGAGCATCGCCAGCGTGTTCGCCGCGGTGTTCTTGATCTCCTGTCTGCGGGTCTGCTTCGGCTTGACCTCCGTCGAGACGGCGGTGCCGGCGGCCTTCTTCGCCGGCTTGGTGGTCGTGGCGATCGGCTTCGCGGCAGGCGCCTCCTGCGGGGCGGCGTCGAGCAGGCTCGGCTGCTTCTCCGCCGTGGCGGTCTTCCTGGTCATCGGTCCTTCTCCCTGTTCGGTAGCTGGTAGATCACGTAGGCGAGTTCGGTCGTCACGACGGGCTGCAACGGCTCCGGCACCGGCCGAGCGTTCGCCCAGAACGGCGGACGCGGAGGCTCCGCGGCCTTGAACTTCTTCTCGTCGTCATTCGTCGACGTCATCGAAGATCGACCTGTTTCCATTCTCGTCGAGCATGGTCCCGTCGGGGGCGAACATCGGCTTCCCGTTCGGGTAGGTCGTCGCCGAATCGGCGGCGTACGCGGCCCGCGATTCTTCCCCGTAGTTCGGCGGGTCGTCCACCGCTCCGTGGCTGTTCTTCGCGAACGATGAACAGGTGAAGTCGGCGACGGTGTACTTGCTGGCCTTGGGCCCCGACGCGGAGAGGCACAGGGCCTCCGTCTCGCCGCGCGGGTTGTCGGTCCCGCTGCCGGCCCGGGCGATCATCTCCGACCAGTAGCGGCAGCCGCCGCAGGTGTGCTCGCCGAGGGTCCTCATCAGGCAGCCCTCCCGAACTCACCGTGCAATTCAGTGGCGGCTGATCGTCGCTTCGCGCGCGCAGCTTTAAGGGACGCAAACCGTCCGAGGTTGTACTGCCGGCCATCGACGGTGATTGACGCAGACCACTTACGACGTGATTTATCCCAAGTGACGCCTTTAATTCCGGAGGAATTATTTCGCAGGCGGCCTACGTTTCTCAGGTTCTGGGCATGGGTCGCCGGACGCAGGTTTGAGAATCTATCGTCAGACTTGTCGAGGTTCTTATGGTCGATCTCATGCGTCGGCCAGGAGCCTTTGACGTAGAGCCACGCGAGACGGCTAGCGAGATAACGTCGACCATCGATGCCGATCCCTCTGCGGCCGGCCCGCATCCCGCCGGCACGCTTCCCCTTCTGCCCACGTCGGAGATTAGTCGTCCAAGTGAAGACGCCGGTTCTCCGGTTATATCGCAGGACCTCCCGCAGTCTTTTTGCAGTCAATGCGGCCATCAGATGATCTCGACCAGAGGATACGTATTTGAGCCCTTGTGCACCCGGCCGACGACCTGCTTCGGCGGGACGGCCGTCGCGGAGTCGACGCGACTCTGCGGCTGGTCCGGAGTCGGGATCGTGCCGTTCTCGTCGATGAACTTCGACAGGACGGCGTTCTGCGTCTTCGGGATGAACCCGACGTGCTGGCCGCGCACCCAGACCTGCACGGCGTTCCGGTCGTACTTGTTGCCAGGCTCCCGGACGAGAACGCACGGCTCGTCCGGCGGAATCTCCTTCAGGATCGCGTTGGCGGGGATGCCTTCCTTTTCGCGGAACTGCATCCCGACGATGGCGTAGCGTTGCGGCTTGGCGTTCACGGCTTCGGTTCCTTCTGCTGCTCGATCAGCGCCTCGATGGACGCGCGAGCACGGTTGAGCCGGGACTTGATCGTCCCGAGCGGGATCTTGTCGGAGAAGACGGCGGAGATCGACGCATAGGCGCGGTCGGTCGCCGCCGCCGCCATCAGGATGGCGAAGTGCTCCGCCGAGAGTTTCTCCTCGAAACTCTCGACGACGTCCTGAGCGTGCTGCGTTCTGCGCGGGCTCATCGGGTCACGTTCTTCTTGCGGACCTCGATCAGGCACCCCGGGAGTTTGGTCCGGTGCCCGGTGGCATTGGCGAATTTGCGGATCGCCATGCCGACCTGCTCGTCGGTGAAGTGCTCGAACAGGATCAGCTTCGCCGCATCCGTCAGCTCGCCGCGGTCCTCCAGTTCCGCGATCTTCTCCGTCGCCTTGGTCAGCATGACCCCGCCGCCCTCGGGCGCGGAGCCGGTGGTCCGGACGAGGTCCGCCGAAGTCGCCAGCGTGGCGACGCGGGCGTCCTGGTGCTGCTCGACGGTCTGCGCGGCGGTGACCTCCGCCTCCTTCGCCCGGGACGCGGCCTCGGCTTCCCGCTTGCGGGCCTCCTCAGCCTCAGCCTCGCGGGCCTTGCGGCTCTCCTCGGTCCGGGCACGGGAAGCGCGCTCCTCGGCTTCGCGGCGCTCCCGCTCCGCCTTCTCCGCAGCTTCACGCTCCTTGCGGGCCTTCTCCTCGGCCTCGCGCCGGGCCTGCTCCGCGACGCGCTTCTCCTCCTCGAGACGGGCGCGCTCCCGGGCTTCCTTGCGGTCCTGATGCGCGTCGATCTTTTTCTGCGTCTCGTCGATGAGCCCCGGGCTGGTCCGGCGCTGGTTCTTGTCTTCCGGCTGGATCGCCTCCTTGATGGCGTTGAAGAACGCGTTCCCGGCTTGGTAGCGCCGGAAGTTCGGCTCGACCTCGACGATGCGGGTGTTCTCCGTCTCCGCCTTCAGGTCGCGGGCTCGCTTGATGATGCCGCCGAGTGCGATCGCCACGGCATCGCCGGTCGCATCGTCGGGCACCGAAGGGATCGCCGCCGCCTCGTCCTTCAGACGCTGCAGCGTGGACGGCAGGCCGGCGTATTCCTGCTTCAGTCGCTCGGTCTCGATCCCGGCGTAGTCGATCTTGTCTGACGTCGTCGTCCGGTTGTCCTTGACGGACACCTCCCGGTTGGAGGCAGGCACGTTGGTGTTCACGTCGGATTCTCCCTGTTGAAAATGATGTGGCTGGAGTCGGATCAGCCGATCCGGTCGAGCTTTTCTTGGTCCATCGGTTCCGGTTCTTGCACGAGATACGCCTTCGCCGGGCTGTCGTATGGCGGCGCTTGCGGCGCGGGCTCGACGAAGGAGCGGTCGACAGGGTCGACGACGGCCTCCAACTCGTTCGCGGCGATGGTCTGCATCTGGCCGTGGCCGTCCTTGATCCAGACGAACCCCTCGTGGACGGCGACGACCTCGCCGGCCTGACCGGTGAAGTCTCCGACGGAGCGGACCTTCTCGCCGGGCTCGAAGTGCCGCGAGTAAACGCCGGCGATGTCTTCCAGGTCGATGAAGTGCCGGCTGTGCGGCTTGCCCGGAAGGGTCGCCCACACCTGGGTGTCCTCCGGGTCGACGTCGGTGTAGGCGGTGACGTGGGCGATCAGAACGTCCCCTTTGCGGGGTCGGTATCCTTCAGGCAACGGCATCGGTCTTCTCCTTGGGTGAGATTGGGTAAAACTATTTCGGCGATCGGCCGACGGTGTCATCCTGCTCGCCAGGACCGCCGGTCTTCACCTTCGAGGCGGAAGTAACCTTCTCGACGAAGGCCGCTATCTGCTCGACGAGCACAAGGCAGTCCGGACGGTCACTGCGACCGCCCGGTCCCCAATGCTTACGGGCATCAGCGATTGAGAAGTTGCGGCATCCGGCTATGACGCGCCACTGGCCGCGAATCTTGACCCCGCAAAACTGATAACCGCGGGAGTCCTTTCCTCCCGTCAGGCCCGGGCAGTTCACGACCCTGACGACGGTCGCAGCTTCGAGGTCCGGGAGAGCCGTCAGGCCCGGGCAGTTCTCGACCCAGACGT
>Ga0070741_10018452_pt1 | contig 11293 bp, 9 predicted proteins | sample Coa_R1_4_FD_66440 | JGI IMG/M metagenome (GOLD analysis project Ga0070741, IMG submission 66440) | Surface soil microbial communities from Centralia Pennsylvania, which are recovering from an underground coalmine fire - Coalmine... | ecosystem: Environmental > Terrestrial > Soil > Unclassified ...
GGCTTGCCTGCCCCAAAGAAACCAAAGCTATCACACTCCCAATCCCTATAACCACACCTAAGGCTGCAAGTCCAGTCCTTAATTTATTAATAGCCAGCGCTCCAATGGCCTCTTTTATTAATTTAATGTTATTCATAAACTATAATGCATCCTGTTCAACATCAAATTTTGCGATTCTTTGATGCTTATTCAATTCGTCTTTTTCTAGTTTTCCATCTTTAATATGAATAATTCTTTTTGCATGAGCCGCGATATCAGGTTCATGGGTAATCACCACAATAGTATGTCCCTCTTTGTTAAGCTTCTGGAATATAGCCATTATTTCCTCTGCCTGGTTGCTAGCAATATTCCCTGTAGGCTCATCAGCCAAAATTATTGATGGGTTATTGACCAGACTGCGTGCAATAGCAACCCTTTGTATCTGCCCTCCGGACAACTGGCTGCTGGTATGGTTAAGTCTGTTTCCAAGACCAACAAGTCTAAGATACTTCTCGGCAATTTTTTTGGCCCTCACGTCATCCACACCCGCATAAAACATCGGCAAACTTACATTATCAAGCGCGCTCCTTCTAGGGAGTAAATTAAACGCCTGAAAAACAAAACCGATTTTTTTATTTCTTATATCAGCCAACTCATCATCTGTTAGCTTGCTGATATCTTTCCCATCCAAAACATACGATCCCGAAGTCGGCGTATCCAGGGCCCCAACAATATGCATCAGAGTGGATTTCCCGCTGCCGCTTGGTCCCATTATAGCCACAAATTCTCTTTTTTTTATATCAAACGAAACGTCGGATAGCGCTTTAGTCTCAACGCTGCCCGTCCTGTAAATTTTCGATATTTTAGAAAGATGAATAATTGACATTAGTTACGTGTAAACACCCTTACATTGCCTCCGCCACCCCCAAATGTCCCAAATCCTCTTGTCCCGCTGAAAGGAGATGTTCCATTTCGCTGGTTCGTCTGAGCGCTTCGATCTACTACAGACGTAATCACAACATCTCCCTCATTCACTCCCTCGACAATCTCAGTTTGAGAATCTGACTTGTCACCAATAGTCACCAAAACGTTAGTCAATTGTCCATTCTTAAGTTCACGAACCATAGTCTGGCCATTTTGGGTAATAACAGACGTTGACGGGACAAGTATCACTCCATCTTTTACGTTGGTTATAATACTCGCCGAAACACTCATATTAGGGAGAATCTTTGGAGACTCAGTATCAAATTCAATTGTTGCCGGATAGTTGGTCACTCCTGAATTGGTTGTTCCAAGTTTATTAATACCTGCTACTTTTCCTGTAAAAGTCGCTCCAGTTATTGAATCAAGAGTCAGTGTCGCTTTTTGCCCTTGTTTCACTTTAACCGCATCAGCCTCTGCGATATTTACTGTGGCAACCGGCCTTCCAGGCGTAACAATACTTGCAACCGTTGTGGCTGTGGAGGACGATGTTGAAGAAGAAGATGAATTGGCAATAGACATCCCCGGTACAACAGTTATGTTTTGAATTTCCCCCGTTGCAGGAGCAACTACAGTTGAAGAAGCTTGGTTGTAAGCCAAACTGGCAGTTGTTAGATTAGCCTGGGCAGCATTTATTGCGTTTTGAGCATTATTAAAATTTGCCTCAGCGGCAAGCCATTCATCGTTTTCTTGTATGTACGTTGGGTCATCTGTTGACAAATTTCGTGCCACTGCGTCATTAATAAATTTCTGGTTTGCGCTAAAAGCGGCTGATTGCAAATTATAATAATTAGCCTTTGCTGAATTTAAAGCATTCTGGGCAGCGAGCAAAGCCGCATAAGCTTGAGCCAATTTTTGAGTCCCTTGCGCGTCAAGAGTAATCTCAAATAATTTTTGTCCCTTTTTAACAGTATCTCCTTCTTTTACATAAACCTTTGAAATCTGTCCGTTTGCGGAGGTAGTCACATCAATATTGTTAGTCGCGATAACTGTTCCGGAAGCAGTAACGCTATCAATTAAAGTTCCCCGTTCAGCAACAGCCGTCTGATAAATCGGATTATCTGACTTTCTCGCGATTCTTGTAACTATAAAAATGCCAGCAGCTACCAAAATAAATACAGCAATAATCAGTCTTTTATGCCCAGCGACAAAACCTCTCGCTTCCCATTTCACCATATCGGTATTATCAATCTGATAGCTGAAAAAAGTCTGAAATTAAAAAACTAAAATACTTCTAACTGGGTAACCAGATATTCGAGAAAACTCTGTAAGAAAGGAGCGCCTAATACCACTCCTTGCCAAGTTAATTGATTTAATGTATAAGTAATATCAGATATGTTTACCCTTCAAGACCTCCCTTATGAGTACAATGCCCTGGAGCCCTATATTGATGAAGAGACAATGCGTCTTCATCACGACAAACACCACCAGGGGTATGTAAATAATCTAAACAAAATCCTGGAGAATTATCCAAACCTTCAAAACAAGAAAATAGAGGAGCTCTTATTAGGAGATTTGCCAAAAGAAATTAAGCAAGGAGTAATAAATAATGGTGGAGGACATTTCAATCACTCTTTTTTCTGGGGAATTATGTCTCCAAACCCAAAGAAAAAACCATCGGGTGAACTTTTGGACAAAATAAATGAAACATTTGGATCTTTTGAAAAATTCCAGGAGGAGTTCACTCAAAAAGCAATGTCAGTCTTTGGCAGTGGTTGGGCCTGGCTGATATTTACTCCAAAAAAGAATCTGATACTAAAACGCCATTCATTCCAAAATCCGCCAATCGTAAACGGCAATACTCCATTGCTAGGAATCGATGTTTGGGAACACGCATATTACAAAAAATACGGTCCAGGGAGAGCCGAGTATATCAAAGCCTGGTGGAATGTGGTTAACTGGGAAAAAGTGGAAGAAAACTTCAAACAAGCTCATTCTTCACAAAAAATCTGAAACAAAGGCATCGCGCGTAAATAGTTATATAATATACGAATGATCTTGTTGATTGATAAGCCAAAGGGTTGGACAAGCCACGACGTTGTGGCAAAAGTAAGAAATATACTTCACGAAAAAAAAGTTGGCCACGCTGGCACTCTCGACCCAAACGCTACAGGATTACTTGTGGTAGGAACGGGCCCAGACACCAAAAAACTTGGCGAAATTACCAAAAATACAAATAAAACTTACGAGGGAGAATTAATATTGGGAAAAACTTCAACAACCGACGATGTAGATGGAGAAATAACCGTTTTTAATGATCAAAAAATTCCAACAGAAAATGAAATAAAAGAAGTACTAAAAAGCTTTACTGGCGAAATTGAACAAATTCCACCCGCATATTCTGCGATAAAAATTCACGGAAAGAAATCATACAATTTAGCCAGAAAGAATAAGGCGGTAAATCTCCCTCCAAGAAAAGTCAGCATATTCAATATAACCCTTGATTACTATAAGTACCCCAAAGTCAAATTTACTTGTGAAGTCTCATCCGGTGCCTACATAAGATCACTCGGGAGAGATATCGGCGCAAAATTAGGAACTGGAGCTTATCTTAATGAATTAAGGAGGATAAAAGTGGGAGAATTTCAGGTAGAAAAAGCAATAACCCTACAAGAATTGCAGCAAACGCGCTCAAAAGAACTGCAGCAGCGCTGACATCCTTTGCCATCTTGGCCAAACGTGAATAGTTTGGGCTAATTCTGTCAACAATTTTTTCAATTGCAGTGTTTATAAGTTCAAGAATGATTACCAAAGTAATTGTCAAAATTAAAATTGCAAACTTAATAAAAGAAAACTTCAAGAGTATCGCCAAAACGACGCTTATTCCTCCCGCGATGACATGGACTCTAAAATTTGGTTCATTCTGAAACGCTGTCCGGACACCATTTCCTGCGTATTCAAAACTTCTAAAAACGCTGTTTCTTTTGCTCACAACGAACTCCTTAACATCTATGTTAACATAAATTATGTACGATGAGATGATCTTGTTTCTGGCAAGCTTCCTCATTTGGTTAATGTTTGCAGGCTTGGTGGTTTTATGGTTCGTAGACGGAAGGATTAAAAAAGTGCAGGTATTGCACGCGCTTTTTGCATGCTTTGTGGCATTCACCGTTACTGAAATAATCAAACAATTGTTTCATATTCCAAGGCCTTTTATTGTTGATGGGTTAAGGAATTACACGCTTACCACTCCTCTTGATTCAACATTCCCTTCGAGCCATTCGGCAGTTGTATTTGCATTGGCTTTAACCGTATGGTTTCATGATCGAAAAATAGGATTCTTATTTTTATTTTTGGCCGCCATCGTAGCCTGGGCCAGAGTAGCAGCAAACGTCCATTATCCAATTGACGTCTTTTTTGGAGGAGTAATTGGGAGCCTAGTCGCCTTAATCATAGAAAAAATCCATTTAAGGTATTGACAGGTAGCACTCAGTCTGTTAGACTGCTAGTCTAAAGCGATATCACAAATATGACAACACAAAGAATAGTTCCAGTCGTAGCAATAAGAGGAGCGGTTGTCTTTCCCCACACGGACACAATCCTCTCTTTTGGAAGGCAAAAATCAATAGAAGCGGTAAACGCAGCTTTCCAAGATGACAGGATCGTTGCAATCTTCAACCAAAAAGACCAAAACAAAAGTGATCCAGCAGCCGAAGATTTATACAAAGTTGGGACGATTGCGACAGTGTCGCAAATGATGTCAACAGATGAAGAAATTCATGCAATGGTCAAAGGCCACGCAAGAGTTCATCTAGATGAAGTATTGGCCCAGGAACCATATTTCATAGCCAAGGTAAGCGAGCTCGAAGAAAAAGACATAAAAGACGACGAAGTCGTAGTATTAGCCAATCAACTTTTCGAAAGCTTCAAAAAGGCAATAAATCTAGGCAAAGGAGTAGAAATCACAGCGGTAATGAGAATTCTTTCCGGCCAGATCGAGCCAATTGAATTAGTAGACTCAGTCTCCGCCTTACTTGATATTCGCCCTGAAGAGAAGCAAAAAATCCTCGAAATTATCTCTGTCAAAGACAGGTTAAAAAGAGTAATTGAATTAATGGCGCACGAAGTTAACGTGTTGGATCTTGAAAGAACTATCTCAATGAAGACTCAGAAAAAACTGGAAGATCAAATGAAAAAGGCTATGCTTAGGGAGAAAAAAAGAGTTATAGAGGAAGAGCTGGAAGGAGGGGACAGCGACGAGGAGTTAAATGAGATAAAAGAATATCGCAAGAAAATTAAAAAGGCAAAAATGCCGCGCGAAGTTGAAGAAAAAGCGAATAAAGAATTAAAACGACTCCAAGAAATGTCTCCAAATAACCCCGAAAGCGGCTATGTCAGAAATTATTTGGATTGGCTAGTTGACATGCCGTGGAGTGTGGAGTCTCCGAACAATGTATCAGTAGTTAAAGCGTCAAAAATTTTAGACGAAGACCATGAAGGAATCAGTAAAACAAAAGAAAGAATTCTCGAGTATCTGGCCGTAATGAAGATGAAAGAAAAAGCCAAAAAAGACAAAGATGCGGGAGCAACGATCCTTTGTTTTATCGGACCTCCCGGAGTCGGAAAAACTTCTATCGGTAGAAGCATAGCAAAAGCGCTAAACCGCAAGTTTGTAAGAGTATCTCTCGGAGGAATTCGGGATGAGGCCGAGCTTCGTGGCCACAGACGCACCTACGTTGGAGCGCTTCCTGGTCGCATTATTCAAGGCATAAAAAATGCAGGCACAAAAAATCCTGTTTTTATGCTTGATGAAGTCGACAAACTGGGAATGGATTACAGAGGTGATCCTTCAAGTGCGCTCCTTGAAATCCTTGATCCCGAGCAAAACAAGGAATTCTCAGATCATTATCTTGAAGTTCCTTTTGATCTTTCAAAAGTTATGTTTATTGCAACAGGAAATTTAACCGACACAATCCCAACTCCCTTGCTTGATAGAATGGAAATAATAAGGTTTGCAGGTTACACGACAGATGAAAAATTCGCAATCGCCCAAAAATTTTTATGGAAAAAACAATTAAAAATAAACGGCATAGAGAATAAAAACTTAAAGCTAGACGACGAGGCTCTAAGGGAAATCATAGAAAAATACACGCGAGAATCAGGAGTCAGGAACCTGGAAAGAAACCTAGCTGCAATATGCCGTAAAATCGCAAGGCTTATAGCTGAAAAGAAGAAATACCCAAGGCTTATTAAGGTAGACGACATTAGAAAATTCCTTGGGCCCAGGAAATTCACTTCACAGATTGCAGAAAAGAAAGACGAAGTCGGTATGGCGACAGGCCTCTCAGTCACCAGTTTTGGCGGTGAAATTCTTTTCATAGAGGTATCGTTAATGCCCGGATCAGGAAAATTAATTTTGACTGGACAACTGGGATCTGTAATGAAAGAATCCGCAAGGGCAGCCTTCACCTGGACAAGAGCTCACTACAAAGACCTCGGACTTCCGGAAAATTTTGCTAAAGATAAAGATATACACATTCACGTCCCCGAAGGAGCAATACCAAAAGATGGTCCATCAGCGGGAATCGCCATGACAACCGCCTTAGTTTCAGCGCTCACTGGAATTCCAGTGAGAAGACATGTCGGCATGACAGGCGAAATCACCCTTCGCGGTAGGGTTCTGGAAATTGGTGGTCTAAAAGAAAAAGTTATAGCTGGTCACAGAGCAGGGCTGAAAACAATTATAGCTCCTATTGAAAACAAAAAAGATCTAGAAGACATACCTCAAGCTGTCAAAAAAGACCTGAAATTCCATTTTGTTGAAAGATATGAAGAAGTAATGCCGATTGCCCTTAAAAATTGGCCGCTAAATAAATCATCCAAAAACTTGATAAAACAACCTTCATTTACCGCTGTGGCGTAAATTGACGCTGTTTGATTCCTTGACCAACGCCCCCATGGTTTTATATAGTTCTACATAAGGTTGGTTTCGTTATATGGTCGAATTATTGCAAAAAGAAGAAAAGGAACCAATACTTGACCACTGTGGAATTATTGCGGCATACATAACCGAAGATATACCCTTCTTCATGACAGGAGTGAGCGGCCTAAAAAAACTCCAAACAAGAGGCATCGACGGCGCAGGTGTTTATGCAAGGCTCTCAAACGGAGAAATCTTAGTTCATAAGGGTAAAGGCAAGATAGAAGAAGCGCTAAATAAAGAAGCAATCGCCGACCTTGTTCACGCTCGGGCGAAGATTTGGTTATTACAAACCAGATATGGGACAAACGGCAGTGGAAACTTGGAAAATATTCAGCCTATCATTCGTAAACACATGGACGGGAGTGTCTTTTCCATAGTCCACAATGGTGAATTTTCATCAAATAGGAGAGGAACGAATGGCGAAAGCGATACAGTATGCTTTGCAAATGAGCTTGCAAAAAGTCCACAAACCTCATGGGACGAAAGAATCTTGGCCGCTCAAAGAAAAAGCAAAGGAGCTTGGTCTTTGGCTGTTGATACAAATTCTGGATTATATCTAATGAGAGATGAACTTGGCATAAGACCATTATCCTTTGGTTACAAATCTGTCGAAGGAAAAAAAATCTGGGCCGCATCATCCGAAACCGCAGGTTTATCCGCCATGGGAATGCGCGATATCAAAGAGGTGTTACCCGGCCAAGTGATAAGGATAAATGAAAACGGCCCAAAAATTCTACAAATTACAAATTGTGAATTTTCCAAGATGTCAACATGTATTTTCGAAAACGTGTACCTGGGTAACGGTCATAGCGCGATCCACCGTCCAAGGTCAACCATGGTTGCCATCAATACTGAGCCTACAATCAAGGATTTTCAGCGAAAATGCGGCCAAATATTGGCATCAGAGGAGAATCTCATCACAGCGTTAGACGTAGATTTCGCGGTCGGAATTCCGGGTACAGGAATTGCTGGAGGCAGAGCTTACGCGGAATACCTTGGAATCCCCTATATTCAGGCAATCTCAGATAAAACGCCCCAGGAGCGAAACTTGCGAACATTTATGAATCCGAATATTGAAGAGATACCGGACAAAATCAAAGAACATTTTTATTTTGAACAAAATTATCTAAAAGGTGCAAGGATAGTCGCAATCGACGATTCAATTGTAAGGGCCAACATCGCGAAAGGTTTAAACAATGAATTGCGTAAACTCGGAGTTGTCGCTCTGCACCTTAGAGTTTTATGTCCGCCGATTGATAAACGCTGTTACTTGGGAATAAATACCAGAAACAAAGAAGAGCTTATTGCCTATCGGCATAAAGGCGATATTGAAGAAATGAAAAAAGAGATTGGGGTGGATTCATTGGCTTTTTTAAGTGACAATGGCCTTTTGCAAGCGTCTGGAAGGAAAGAAGGATTTTGCCTAGGTTGCATGGTAGGCCATAAACCACCAATAGACAATAACGGAAACATTACTTATGAAAGATAGCGAACTCAGAATTGCCAGTCTAATTTCAGGCACAGGTAGCACGATGGAGCGCATTGCAATCGAATGCATACAAGGCTCCCTCAAAGATAAAGCCATGCTGGTCGCCGTATTTACAGACAGATTCACCTCGGGAATTCATAAGGCGACAACATTGGGAATCAAAGGCTTCATAATCGACAAAAACCATTTCAAATCAAATGAGGAGTGGGGCGAGAAGATAACAAAAGAAATGCAAGAACTCGGAGTTGATATAATTTTGCAAAATGGCTGGCTAAGCAAAACACCCGAAACCATCATCCAATCATTTGAAGGCAGGATTTTCAATCAACACCCAGCGCCACTAGACCCAGACAACAAAGATATAAACAACAATCCTCTTCATTTCGGAGGAAATGGAATGTACGGGCTAAATGCTCATGCCGCAGTCCTAAAATTTCAAGAACTAAGCGGAAGAAAATTCCCGACAGAAGCAACAATTCATCAAGTAACTCCCAATTATGACGAAGGCGCGGTTGTATATCGAGAAGAAATGCAGATAAGAAGCGACGACACGCCATTCACATTAGCCAAAAGGTTATTAAATTATGAGCACAAGGCACAAATACTCTTCTTAAATAAATTCCGCGACGGCAAGATACAAATCTTAAAAAGAAACGAACCGTTGATAAAAAAAGGGGAGGAGCAAATGCTTTACCTCGCCAAGGAATTAGCTATTAATAATTTGCCTAGCAAATGAGAAATGAACGACGCGTACTAGTTGTTGGTTCAGGGGGTCGCGAACAATCCATCGCCCAGTCGCTATCAAACTCGGCAACTCATGTTTTTATCGCCCCGGGAAACGCAGGTACAAACTTTCTAGGAGACAACGTGTCAAACATAGACTTGCACCGCGAAGACACCGCGGAAATCGTTGATATAGTCAGGAAGAACGATATTTCCATGGTGATTGTTGGTCCTGAATCTTGGCTTGAAAAAGAGATAGGAGATGTGCTGGAAACAGAAAAAATCCCTGCAATAGCCCCCCAAAAAGATCGTGCAATTTTAGAGTTAGACAAGGTATATACTCGCTTAAAGTGCAACGAATGGGGAGTACCTCAGCCCAAATTTGCCTACTTTTCCAAGATTGAAGAAGCCCTGGGTTTTATTAGAGGAAACAATCTGGCCGAAGGAGTCGTAAAGGTGTCTGGTCCGGCAATGGGCAAAGGAGTAACCGTCTGCAACAGCGCGAACGAACTTGAATCTGCAATTATCTCCGCCAAAAAGAACTTTGGAAAAGCCGCAGACAAAATCTTAATCGAAGAGCGACTATACGGCCAAGAAGTCTCATATATCGGCATATGTGACGGCAAAACCTTTCTTCCTTTTACTCCCGCTATGGACTTCAAGTTCCTAAACGGGAGAACAACAGGCGGCATGGCTTCGATCGCCCCAAATCCATATGTAACTGCGCAAATGGCAAAAAATATTGAATCAAAAATTGTCAAACCAGTAATAGAAGGTATGGAAAATATAGGCAAACCTTACAAAGGAGTTTTATACTTTGGAATCATGCTCACCAAAGACGGACCAAAACTCATCGAAATTAACGCCCGACACGGCGACCCGGAAACCCAAGTGCAGTTGTTGCTACTAAAACACAATCTTGAATCAATTTATTATTCAGCTATAAACGGCGCGCTTTCAAAAACATATGGACAGGGAGGCATAAACTTCAGTCCGGGAGAAGCCCAGGCCGCCCTCGTCGTCCTCGCCGCAGAGGGTTATCCTGACGCTTCAAGAAGAGGCGACAAGATCTATGGATTAGAAAATGCTTTGCCAGAAGGAACAACTATTTATCATTCAGGAACCAAAATCGAAGGAGAAAATATCATAACAAATGGCGGGAGAGTTCTCGGCATCGCAACTATCGTTAAAAAGCTCGAGAATATGTCCAATGAAAATATGCTAAAGCGTGCAATTGAAAGGAATTACTCTCTAATCGGTAGAGAAAATAACGGTATCTATTTCGAAGGAATGCAGTATTTAAAAAATATTAATAATTCAGAAATAATTGAAAGCGAAAAAGATTTTTACAAAACTTCGGGCGTTTCCTACGACCCAGTCGATCGTCTCAAACGCATGGCATCAAAATCTGCAAGACAAACCGAAAACACCGCAAAAGATTTTGGCTTTGAGGCAATCTCGCAGTCAAGAGGAGAATCGGCCTACTTGATTAAAATGGGCTCCTACATTGGCGCTTTTGTGGAAGAAGGGCTCGGCACAAAGAATTTGATAGCAGAAAATGAACCAGCCTCGTATTATGAAACAATAGCTTGGGACACTGTCGCATGTATTGTAAACGATTTAATAGCAGTTGGAGCTCAACCTGTAATAATTTGCCCTCACTGGGCGGGGGGTAGTTCAGAATTTTTCAAAAACGAAGAAAGAAACAAGTCTATGTATACCGGCTGGCTAAAAGCTTGCGAGTTTGCAAACGCAATCTATGGTCCTGGAGAAACTTCAATATTAAATGATATTGTCCATAAAAATAGCATAGTAATGTCAGGGTCAGGGTTTGGCGTGATTAAATCTCCTCAGAAGCCGACACTAGGCCAAAGATTAGCTCCTGGTGATCATATTGTACTAATAGAAAGTAGTGGAATTCACGCCAACGGACATTCACTTGCGAGAAAAATAGCCAAAGAATTCCTCCCAAATGGTTATAAAGAAAAGCTGCCAAGCGGCAGAAGTTTTGGAGAAGCATTGCTGACACGAACTCATATATATTCTGCTTTACAAAAAAGATTGTTTGAAGAAAAAGTTGACATCAAATATATGGTTAACATCACAGGCCACGGCTGGCGTAAATTAATGCGCGCGAAATCGCCTTTCACTTATCGCATATACAATATACCCACCTCGCAGGAAGAATTTAAACTCAT
>Ga0070741_10018453_pt1 | contig 11293 bp, 9 predicted proteins | sample Coa_R1_4_FD_66440 | JGI IMG/M metagenome (GOLD analysis project Ga0070741, IMG submission 66440) | Surface soil microbial communities from Centralia Pennsylvania, which are recovering from an underground coalmine fire - Coalmine... | ecosystem: Environmental > Terrestrial > Soil > Unclassified ...
CCCTGCAAAACCGAAAGGTAACGTATAGGGGCTGACACCTGCCCAGTGCTGGTAAGTCAAGAATCTGGACTGAGATTACATCAAGGTTGGGATTCAAGCTCCAGTAAACGGCAGCAGTAACTATAACTGTTCTATGGTAGCGAAGTTCCTTGTCGGGTAAGTTCCGACCCGCACGAAAGGTAGAACGACATAATAACTGTCTTGAACCATTACCCGGCGAAATTGAGATGGCTGTGAAGACGCGGCCTAGTTGTACATGGACAAAAAGACCCCGGGAGCTTTACTGTAGCTTGGCATTTGTAAGTTCATTTTAATTGTTTAGAATAGGAGGGAGCTTCGGCACCAGTGAAATACCTCTCTTTGAAATGAGCAAGCATCACTCTTTTGCCGTATAAAAAGCCGGCAAGGGGACAGTGTCTGGTGGGCAGTTTAACTGGGGAGGTTGACTCCTACAATGCAACGGAGTTGCACAAAGGTTGGCTAATCTTGGATGGAAATCAAGATGATAGCGTATACGCATAAGCCAGCTTGACTGCGAGACCCACAAGTCGAGCAGGGACGAAAGTCGGTGTAAGTGATCCTCTGTGGCCTAGTGGTAGGCGCAGAGCTTAACGGATAAAAGCTACCCCGGGGATAACAGGCTGATCGCATCCAAGCGTCAAATTTGGCGCCTCTTAGTGGTAACACTAGGATGAACTAAGCAACTTATATCGGTGAAACCCTATTTGAAATTAACTTTTTAAAGATAATATCAAAGGGTAATACCGAGGGAAGTCGTCTTTTTAAGATTGACCCCGTAACGACTGATCCTTAAAAGGTGAGATAGTTCAATTTATAAAATACATGAATTATCATACGTTGCTATCCTGAAAAGGATAAAGATATAGTCTAATCACTTGAGTAATCAAGGTATGATTGCCACAGCGACGATGCGGTTTGGCACCTCGATGTCGGCTTAACGCAAAAGCGTTTGGGCCCTTCACTGAGTAATTGGTGAAGTAGATTTGGCTTATAACGGTGGACTCCTCATTGATATAGTTAATTTTTAAATTAGCATATTGTCAAAAGGACAATACCGTGGGAAGTCGTCTTTTTAAGATTGACCCCGTAACGACTGATTCTAAATTATCTATTTAATTAGATGAGATAGTAACTTAATTTATAGTTATTATCATACGCCAAACTCCTTATTTAAATAAGGATGAAGATATAGTCTACACTTTTGGTAACAAAAGATAATGTGCATCTTATCCTGGGGGTGGAGAAGCTCCCAAGGGTCCGGCTGTTCGCCGGTTAAAAAGGTACGCGAGCTGGGTTCAGAGCGTCGTAAGACAGCAGACCTTTATCAGTTTGACTACTGATAATAACGAACTGTCTTCCTTCCGACGTTCCTTGGCTTTAATTTAAAGCTGAACTATAAATGAAGGACGTTTATATGAACCACCATAATAAACGTAAATCTAGCTATATGCTGGAAACTCCGAGAATCTCATTCTACTTGACATTATATCAATAAATAGAGTTATAATAACTCTATGTCGAGTGATAATGAATTGAGTGCGGACAATCAGCAGGCAACTAGAAAAGAGATTAGTGATGAATATCTAGCGGGATTTACTGATGGAGAAGGTTGTTTCTATGTAGGTTTCAGTAAGAGAAATGATTTGCCCCTTAAATGGCAGATTATAACAGAATTTCACTTGAGTCAAAATCCAAGCGGAAGAAATCTATTAGAGGCATTTAGGAAAAGATTAAATTGTGGTTATTTAAAACCCAATCATGCAAAAAGTATAAAGGATAGATCTTGGGTTTATATAATAAAAGATCGGAAAGATTTAAAAGAGAAATTAATTCCATTTTTTAGAAGAAATCCGCTAATTACAGGTAAACAAAAAGATTTCGAAATTTTTGTAAAAGTCCTTGGCATAATAGATCAAGGTAGACATTTACGAAAAGAAGGGTTAAGCGAGATTGTTAATCTCGTATTTAATACTCAAAGAATTACTAAAAAAAGATATTCAAGAGAGCTGATTCTTTCTTAGGAGCCTCAGAGACTACACGCTAGACCCCTAAAAAATAGGGTGAAGATATAGTCCGAACTTGTAAGCGATTACGAGAGTGTTAGTAGAAATACTACACCTTTACAGAATTTGTAATGTAACAAATTGTCGGTCTCTATCCTGTACAACCGTAGAAATTTGAGAGGACCTGTTCCTAGTACGAGAGGACTGGAATGGAGGAATCCCTGGTGTGTCAGTTGTTTCGTGAAAGCGAGCATCGCTGAGTAGCTATATTCCTACGTGATAACCGCTGAAAGCATCTAAGTGGGAAGCACACCTCAAGATTAGATTTCATAAGTCGCAAGACTTTAAGACCCCTTGCAGATCACGAGGTTGATAGGCGGGCGGTGGAAGCACGGCAACGTGTTGAGCCTACCCGTACTAATGGTCAAGCAGTAGATTAAAAGTCTAGCATTTCTCTTCACTTGTTAAAGGGTTGTAAGCACATTTAAAACAACAAACTCTCTGGTAATCGGAGCGAGGTGGAACTATCTCTTCCCATTCCGAACAGAGTCATAAAACGCCTCAGCGCCCACGATACTAGGCATTAGCCTGGGAAAATGGGTCATTGCCAGGGGATTTGTTGTTTTAAGTATTAAAAACTCCCTTAAAGGGAGTTTTTATATGGCTTAACTTGTATATAGAAGATGCAACTGCTATACTTGTTAAAATATTTTTGAAAGGTGGAATAAATGAGTGGCAACAAAAAAAACTACATCAACTAATACCTCAGCAAGTGCAACCTCAATGGAGGAATTGCTAAAAAAAGCAGACGCAAAATTCACTAGATTACAAAAAGGTGAAAATGTTTCAGGAGTTATAACAAAATTAACACCACAAGAAATTCTAGTTGATTTAGGGGGGAAAGCAGAAGCAATTGTGCTTGAAAAAGATCGAAAAATCTTGCGTTCCTTATTATCAACTATTAAAGTTGGAGATAAAGTTACAGTCAGTGTCTTAAATCCTGAATCAGATTTTGGTTATCCAGTAGTTTCCCTTCGTCGTTTTCTCTCAGAAGGAGTTTGGAAAAAACTTGAGGAACTACAAAAGGAAAATAAAAAAATACGAGCAACTATTACTGAGTCAACCAGAGGCGGCTTTATGGTAGAGATAGAGGATGGAATATCTGGATTTTTACCCAACTCCCATGCTTCCTTTGTGCAAAATGCTCAAGACTTAATTGGTTCAACTGTTGATGTAGTAGTACTTGAGTTGAACAGATCAACTCATAAAATCATTTTTTCTCAAAAAGCAGCAACCACAAATGAAGATTTCAATAAGATTGCTAAGAAATTAAAAATAGACCAAAAAATAAAAACAACAATCAATAACGTAGCTTCATTTGGGTTATTTACAGTCATTAATGTTACAGACTCAGAAGTTATTGATGGTTTTATCCACTCATCTGAGGTTTCTTGGGATCAGGCACCAAATCTTGAGCAAACTTATCAAAGTGGTGTTGTAATTGATGCAGTTGTAATAGGTTTTGATACAGAAGCAAAAAGAGCAAACTTATCTATAAAAAAATTAAGTGAAGATCCGTTTATAGATAAAACAAGTAATTTAAAAATAGACCAAAAAATATCAGGAACAGTAAAAAGTGTTTCAGATAATAATATTTTGGTAAATTTAGGTAATGATTTAGAAGGTTTTATTCCCAAAGATAAAGTTCCAGCAGGAGTAAGTTATGAAGTTTCACAACCAATTACAGTTACTATTTCTGAGATTGATAAAAAGAAAAGAAGAATAACTGTTTCCCCACTACTTCTTAGAAAAACAATTGGGTATCGCTAAAATGAATAAATATACTAGGTATAGTATAATCGACTCATGGCAAGATCAAGAGTAAATTTTGTTTGTCAGGAATGCGGATATGATAGTCCACAGTGGTTGGGAAAGTGTCCTGAATGTGGGAACTGGAATAGTTTTAAAGAAATAAAAGTTGATCCAATTTCATCTAGCTTAAATAGTACGTTTAGAAACACTCAAGTTTTAAAGATAGAACCAAAGCCACTTTCTGCAATCAAAAGTCAATTAAAATATAGAATTCAAACTACATTTTCAGAAATGGATGGAGTACTTGGAGGTGGAATAGTGCCAGGTTCAGTTACACTTTTAGCAGGTGATCCAGGAATTGGGAAATCAACACTGCTTTTGCAACTTGCCCTATCAATTGCCGCAAATACAAAAGAAAAAGTTCTTTATATCTCAGGAGAAGAATCAGAAGAACAGGTTAAGTTAAGGGCAAGTAGAATATCTGCAAAAAGTAGCGCTAATGATAATATGCTGCTATTATCGCAAACCAATACAGATGAAATAGTAAGAGTTGTACTACAAGTAAAGCCAGCGCTGGTAATTTTAGACTCGATTCAAACTATGGAATCACAAAATGTAGCAGGATTATCAGGGGCAGTTGGCCAAATTCGTTATGCTTCGCAACAATTTATTTCAGTAGCAAAGTCAAATAACATCCCCTTTATAATGGTCGGTCACGTTACAAAAGAAGGTACTGTTGCAGGTCCTATGGTGCTCTCTCATATGGTAGATTGTCTACTTTTTTTGGAAGGAGAGCGTTTTACAAGCACAAGAGTTTTAAGATCACTTAAAAATCGATTCGGGCCAGTTGACGAGGTAGGTATATTTTTAATGGAAGAAACTGGTATGGTAGAGGCGAAACACCCAGAGCAATTATTTTTAAATTCGCAAAATGGTCAAATGGTACCTGGTTCAGTTATGGTAGTAACACTTGAGGGTACTAGAGCATTTTTAGTTGAGCTTCAAGCACTTGTTATCTCTTCAAAGCTAGCTTATCCAAAAAGAGTAGTATCTGGTTTGGATAGTAGACGTCTTGAGCTCCTTTTGGCTGTACTTCAAAAACACTGCAGAATTCCTCTTGATAGTTTAGATGTATTTGTTAATGTGGCAGGAGGATTAAAAATCTCCGATCCGGCAGTTGATCTAGGTGTCTGCCTTGCAGTATACTCTTCTTTTAAGAATAAAGCGCTTAGTAAAACAGTAGGCATTTCTGAGGTAGGACTACTTGGAGAGCTTCGGAAAGTATCCATGCTAGATAAGAGAATCAAGGAAGCTAAAAAACTAGGTTTTTCTCAAATAATTAGCGTCGATAAATTCAAATCTATTGGTGATGTACTAGCTTATCTTGATAAGAAATAATAATTTATGCCAAAGGAAAATACTAATAAACAAAAAGCAAATACTGCCCCTACTGTAAATATGGAAAAAAGAGATAGAAGAGTAACTACTATACCTGCAAGACTTATTGGGCCGCTTGCTGAGGAGATTGCAAAGACCGTTATCCAAAGGCTTCCTGCAGCTCTTCCACATCCAAGGCGCAGTAATAAGACAAATACCAAAAAACAAAAGCCATTACATCAAGCACTATTTCTGGACACCTCAGCAATTATTGATGGGAGGATATTTGATGTAATAAATACTGGCCTTATTATAGGTATGATTGCAATTCCTGATTTTATTCTTTCAGAGCTAAAGCATATTGCTGATTCGCAGGATATGGTAAAAAGAGAAAGAGGAAGAATGGGTCTGCTGCGTCTTGAAAAATTGAAAAGAGTTAAAAATGTAAAAGTTGTAATTAGTAGCGATGAGAAAATTAATAGCGATACTCAAAGAAGAATGGAAATAGATGAGAAACTAATTCGTACAGCAAAGATACATAAGGGAAGAGTTGTAACAGGGGATTATAATTTAGAAAAAAAAGCAAAAATTGATAACGTTGTAGCAATTAACATTAATGAACTAGCCAACTTTCTTAAAATAACTGCAGTTCCGGGAGAATCATTACATATTCAAGTGCTTCATAGCGGTAAAGACCCGACCCAAGGTGTTGGCTATTTAGATGATGGAACAATGATAGTTGTTGAGAAGGGAAGCTTGGATATTAACAAAACAATAAATGTTGTTGTATCAAGAGTTATTCAGACCTCATCCGGAAGAATTCTTTTTTCTAAAAAAATTTAAACTAAACCTCATGCCAATATCTTACATAAGATATCCATAATAATACAGTAAGTAGAGATATAATAAGATAAGGAAATGTTTGTAAAAATCCAAATATAGCAACAAATGCAATTTCCAAGCTGATGCTATAAATTAATAGAAACTCAAAAGATCCACCTAAAGTTATTTCTAATAGATGTTTTCCAATATTACTAACTAATGGTTTGTTAGATTTTTTAAGAGTTATTGATGAGAAAATTCCAGGCTCATTAAAAGGTTCATAACCTTCCTTTACGACCAAAGTTATGGGAGCAACAAAGTTTGCAACATAATATAACCCTTTATCATTAGATCTTGTATGCCTCATAACTGTTCTTCTTGCGTTTAAGAGATATATCTCAGCTTGTTTAATAGGATTGCCGTTTTCATCAATAATTTTTCCTGCAGATATAGCATGTTGTTTTATTCTTAAGGAATTGGAAAAGTGATAAAAAATAAAATAATGAATATAAGGAAAGTGAATTTTAGCGCGTATCAACAGAGACAGTATAGCTAATAAAATAAATAATGATAATGAAAAATTTGTAACCAAATTAAAAATTCTATATGAATTTGCAGCCTGAATAAACAAATCTTTTTGAGAAATAATAAAATCTCTAATTATCCCTCCGTAATACAAAGCAGACGTTTGAACACTAACAGGTTGATTTTGCATTAACACTGTGGGGTAACCATCTCCTTTACCGGTGCTTATTTTAAAATAAACAATTTGGTCTTTATAATTTAAGTCACTAATTGATGCTTTATAAAGTCCTGGGGGAAGAACTAAAGAGGTTGTTCCATCACGTTTGGTTTCAACAGGATTATTAATCGATATAAGGTCAGAATATGAGGTGAGACTAAGATATTTTTTAAATGTAGTGCTATATTTATAAAGAAAAATTCTTGCACCTTCAATTGGAGAAAGTGTATTTTTATCTATTACTTTTAGAGGTGAAAGAATAATTAATTTTCCAAGTGAAATTTCTTGGATATTTCCACTTTTATCTATAATAGTTACATTTAAAAAATAACTGCCTGCAGGAAGAGAAGATTTGATTTTAGCAGTAAATACTCCTGGTTCAACCTCGATCATATTTTCTACTTCAGCTGCATCGTATAAATTAGATTTTTGCGTACTTGCTCCCAAAATATTACTATTTATTACTTTTAAAAGTACTGATTTAATATTCGAAGTAGATGATATATTAAAACGAACAGCAAGAGGAATATTTTGAGTTGCTTCAATAAGAGGAGAATTGCTTTTAACCAAGCTATTGGATGAAGTGATAATGTTATTACTAATTCCCAGTAATGAATATTTCTGCACACTTGGCGGAGTAGAATTTTGAGCTGTTTGAAAAGTAAAAATTTCGCTAGTTATTTCCTCTGAATCACTTTGTGCTACTAATTGAACATAATACTTAGTTTGTGATTGAAGGTTATTTAACACAAGGTGATTTAGAAGGCTACTTTGCGATGTTTCTATAGTTTTAGTAAGTTCATTTGGTGATTTTCCTTGATATAAAGTAATAATTGTTGGTTTTGAAGTAATAACATCAATAGCAGCACTGTTATCTGTAACACTTACAAAATTTATTTGATTAAAAATTAAATCGTTTTGAACTGGACTGGGAGTTGGAGTTAATAACACAGGCGTTGGGGTTGGTAAGGCTGATAAATAAGAATAATTTTGAGTAATGCTTACATCAGGCGTTGTAATATACGAGTTTATAATATGAGCTGAAACGCTAAATTGCACTAGACTTGGATCTTTATAGTTACTATTTGTTTTTAACTGAAACGAGACACTTTGGTTTGTAGTGTTTGCTGGAAAGTTACTAATTGTCCAGGTAATTTGTTTATTATTCAAATCAACTACCGCAGGAGTATTTGCGTAAGCTTTTGTAGCACTATTATCAATATAATCTAAAATATCTACACTTGAGTTAACAGGATTATCTTTGCTCCAATTTGCAACTATAGTAAAATTTGATAATGAGCTACCTCCAAATGTATTACCATAATTTATAGTATAAGTTATAACAGAATTTTGATTATATTCAGATTGACTTGGACTTACGGAAATACTTAAAGGAAAATTAGCTTTGGTAGGGTTTACCGTACCTGTAATTGCAACTTGAGGATCAGCAAAACTTATATTAGTTGCTATAAACAATGATATTATAATAATGCAACTTATTTTAAGGAAATTGAAATTAATCTTCATTACATATAGCATACAAGATAGAAGGAAGTTGCATCAAGTTTAAATCAGATGAAATTATTTTATATTATTACAGTTGTTTGTCTTATCATAATTGGCGGTGGATACTTAGCTCTTTCTTTAGTTAATTCTCCTAGAACTCAAACTTTACCAACTTTGCAAAGACAAAAAATGTTAAACGAGATACTTGGTAGACCTGTAATGACTCAAAACACCAATGCACCAGCTGGCTATCTAATTTACAGTGGTAAGTATTTAAGTTTTAATTATCCAAGAAGTGCAATCATCTATCACGGAAATGATAAAAATATAATTCAAAATAAGTTAGTTCTTGAAAGCTTTGAGTTCGACCAAAAAATGCCTAACATTAATTTTATTATACAAGTATTAAAAAGAAATGAAACCGATATGCTTTCTAGTTTACCTGAAGTGCTTTTTAGACAAAGTCATGCATATGAATATAAAAGTAAGGCTATTAATATTAACTCATTAAACTGTATGGAATTTATCAAAAGTAATGATGGAGTGGAGTACAGCGCTTTTTGTTTGGCAAATAACAAAGAATTTTCAATTGTTGCATCAGGTAGCGATCAAAGCACAATTAGCAGTTTATTTAATAAAACTATTTCTTCAATTAGTCTTTTTCCGAAGTAATTTAGTTTTTTTAATATAATAAAGTCCACTAATTAATATTAATAATATTACAGAGTCAATTATCAAAGAAAAACTCCCTTCAGAAAATAATTTTGTTTTGAAAGTGGATACTTTACTAGTTTTACCGTAATGAATGTTTAAGGTAACGCTATAGATACCAGGAAGTAAGAATTGTGAGTTTGTATTTACTAAAACATCATATCTTCTTAATGATTCAGGTAAAGTAATTAAGGAATCTTGATTTATAGCGGTTTTTGAAATTAAATTACCCAAAGGATCATAAACTGTTAAAAGTCCGTATGGAATAGCCTCAACATTCCCATTATTTTGAAATCTGAATATATATTTTTGGGGTATCTCGAATAAATTTCTAATTGGCAATAGTGCTGTGATTTTGCCATCTTCTATTTCATGTCCTGTATTTGTCCTAACAAATAAAAGAGTGGTTAATACGCCGTTAATACTTACCGCTTGTGACTTATTTGTGTTAGCAAGGGTTGCTAAGATAGCTGCATAGTGAGAACCTGGTGAAATTCGATTATTATCTATATATACTTGTACGGATTGTTTTTCACCCGGCTCCAATATTATGTGATCTGTACCAATATGGATCCAAGAAGAAAGGGAATAATGATAGTTATTCGCGTTTGATTGGCTTAAAAAATTCAGTTTCCAGCCCTCATCAAAAGCTGAAAAATCACGCGCTGATAAGCTTAGCTCAATCGTGTTAGAAGTTGTGTTCTGATAAGTCAATGAATAGGTAGGCTTATCAGTTTGCAAATCGAGATTTTCAAGTGATGGCGTTACTGTTATAGTATTAGGGGGAGCAGCAAACACATATTTAAATGTTAAAAGACTAAATAGTACTAAAATTACAACAACTTTAAGAACTAAAAAATATCTTGATAAATTCATTCATTATAAAACTCTATTTTTTACCTGCCTTTTTAATAGCTTTTCTTACATACCATTTAAGTAGAAGCCTTATTACTATTAAAAATATAATTAAAGCGAGGATAAATACTGCAAATATTTTATACGGAAATACCCAAAAGGATGTGGTGCTTTCAATGACTGCGTCTCTTTTTCCATTGTCATATACCATAAGTAGACTAGCTGTGTACTTACCTATTCTAAAATGAGTCAATCTATCCCAATGGATAACTAAATGTTTAACTACATTACCTTTTGCGTCTGTTAAGTACCTTCCATTGTCTATTACTGGTTCGGAAACAACAAAACCATCATCCCATGTTGAGTTAAAGACTCTAACTGCGCCAGGTAAGATAGCCCCTTGAGCTGTATTTACTTCTATTGTTCCTATTTCACTGTCTCCAAATCCTCGTATAAAGATATCTCCATGAGGTTTAATATATATATTACCAGTGCTTTTTATCATAGTAGTGAAGCTTACTGGAAGATACTCATTAATCAGTGAATCTGTATTAAAAAGCACTAATTGTCCCTCTGCTTTTGCGCCTGGCCTATTTACAGTTAACAAAATAGGTACTGCACCTGATCCTGCTACCTTCGCATTAGCACTTGAATTGTTACTCAAGACAAATTGAACTGCAAAATAATAACCATAGCCAGCAGATTTTGGAATTTTTATTGTAAAGGGGACATCAGTCCATTCTTGTGGATTTGCAGCTATTTGAGTTTTTGGGAAAGTTATCCAGCTTAAAGTTTCATCAGTTTGATCTTGAATAGATACAACTCCTGTTGAATCAGGACCAATTTTTTTTAACAACTATATTTAAAGGAAGAGTAGATGAAGTATTCGAGCGAACTCGTATCTTTTCAGAGAGAGTATCTCCAGGGTTTGCTGTTAGATCAAAATAAACTGGAGAAAGAGTAATATTAAGGCTTGAACTTTGGGCAAATGCTGATTTCGGTAAAAAAAGAAGTAAAAAGAGGGTAGCGCAGGCAAGTATCAGTTTTTTGTGCATAACATATTATATCAAAACTGTCCAGCTGCTGTGACTTGAATAGTATCAGAGTAATCATTTGCAGCCGGTGTCGTAGGTGCAGCTTTTGCACGCAGAGTCATATTGAAATTATCACCATTTGTTGGACCAGTATTTGAGGCAACTTGTTCCCATTTTGTATCAAGATTTCCTCCATTAGTATTAGAGCCGTTATAATAAGTGGGAATAGCTGGGTTACCATTAAATGGTTCTGCATCCAAAACATATGCGCTATTTGCTGAGCTAAGCGTTACAATATTACCACCTCCGGCAGTAAAGGCTGCGCTATTAATAGTTCCTCCTGAGGAGGGAGATAAAAGACCTCCATTGGCACTTTTTACCCATGCTGTCCAGCCTGAATGAGCGTTAGT
>Ga0070741_10018454_pt1 | contig 11292 bp, 8 predicted proteins | sample Coa_R1_4_FD_66440 | JGI IMG/M metagenome (GOLD analysis project Ga0070741, IMG submission 66440) | Surface soil microbial communities from Centralia Pennsylvania, which are recovering from an underground coalmine fire - Coalmine... | ecosystem: Environmental > Terrestrial > Soil > Unclassified ...
AGGTGGCGCGGCTGAAACACGTCAACGACGAGACGACGCCAGGGATCCGTCGTGTCGGCACGCCGGGGAAGTTTCGATACGTTGCGCCGAACGGTCGGACGATCATCGATCCAGTCGAGCTGTCGAGAATCAAAGCGTTGGTGATCCCGCCGGCGTGGACGGATGTCTGGATTTGTCCCGACTCGCGCGGACACCTGCAAGCCACGGGTCGCGACGCGCGCGGCCGCAAACAGTATCGCTACCACCCGAAGTGGCGAGAGATTCGGGACGAGGCCAAGTACGGCAAGCTGCCGGCGTTCGCGCGCACGCTGCCGAAGATCCATCACCGGACCGCGATCGATCTCCGGAAGCCCGCACTCTCCCGCGAAAAAGTGCTCGCGGCGGTCGTGCAACTCCTCGAGAAGACGCTGATCCGCGTCGGCAACGAAGAGTACGCGCGGCAGAACCGATCGTTCGGGTTGACGACGATGCGGGATCAGCACGCGAAGATCAACGGATCGAAAGTCCACTTCGCCTTCCGCGGGAAAAGCGGCGTCAAGCACGCGATCGACTTCGAGGACGCGCGCCTCGCGCGGATCGTGAAGGCGTGCCGCGATCTACCCGGCTACGAGCTGTTTCAGTACGTCGACGAGCGCGGCGATCATCACGTGATCGATTCCTCGGATGTGAACGCGTACCTCCGATCGATCACCGGGGACGATTTCACCGCCAAGGACTTTCGCACGTGGGCCGGCACGGTGCTCGCCGCGCAGGCGCTCGCGGCGTGTAAGCCGTGCCACACCAAATCGGAAACGAAGCGCAATGTCGTCCGCGCCATCGAGCAGGTGGCTGCGCGCCTGGGCAACACCAAGGCGGTGTGCCGCAAGTGCTACATCCATCCGGCGATCCTCGAGGCGTACGCGGCTGGGAAGAAGATCGGCTGCGACGAGGCGTCCATCCTGGCGACGATTGAAGGACCGCATATAATCGCGCGGTGGCGGCGCGCCAGTTAAAAGCAGTCGGCAAGAACGTCCTTCGCAAAGAAGGCGTGGAGAAGGTCACCGGCCAGGCGCGTTACATCGACGACGTTTCCTTTCCGCGTCTCCTGCACGCACGGACGATCCGATCGACGATCCCGTGCGGAGAGATCGCCGACATCCGCTTCAACTTCAAGACCAAAGGCTTCACGATCGTCGACCATCGCGACATTCCCGGCCGCAACATCGTCGCGTTAATCGAGGACGATCAGCCCTGCCTGGCGGAGAAGACGATCCGGCACTACGCGGAACCGATCGTCCTGCTCGCGCACGAGGACCGGGAACGGCTGCTCGCGGCCGACGTGCAGATCGCCTATCGCGAGGCGACGCCGAACTACGATCCCGAGACGTCGTCGATCACGTTCAAGCAGATTGGCATCGACAAGGGCGACCTCGATCGCGGCTTCGCCGACGCCGACATCGTGGTCGAAGGCGAGTATCGCACCGGCCATCAAGAGCAGCTGTACATCGAACCGAACGGCGTCATCGCGGTCGCGGAAAACGGCGGTATCACCGTGTACGGATCGATGCAGTGCCCGTACTACGTCCACAAAGCGTTGAAGGTGATGCTCGGGCTTCCTGACGAGAAGGTTCGGGTCGTGCAGACCGAAACCGGCGGCGGATTCGGCGGCAAGGAAGAGTACCCGTCGATGATCGCGTGTCATGCGGCGCTGCTCGCGATCAAATCGAAGCGGCCGGTGAAGTTGATCTACGACCGCGTCGAGGACATGGTGGCGACGACGAAGCGCCACCCGTCGATCGTCCGTCACCGGACCGGCGTGAAGCGCGATGGCACGCTGACGGCGATGGACATCGACGTCGTGTTCGACGGCGGCGCGTACGCGACGCTCAGCGCCGTCGTGTTGTCGCGAGGGGTGATTCACGCCGCCGGGCCGTATCGCTGCGACAACATCCGGATTCGCGGTCGCGCGACGATGACCAACACGCCGCCCAACGGCGCGTTCCGCGGCTTCGGCGCGCCGCAGACGCAGTTCGCCACCGAGGTCCACATGGATCGCATCGGCGAGGTGGTCGGTCTCGATCCGGTCCGCATCCGCGAGATCAACGCGCTGAAGCCGGGCGACACGACGGCCACCGGTCAAACACTCGGTGCCGACTGCAGTGCGCTCGAGGTCCTGCGCGAAGCGGTGAAGCGCACCGACTTCAAGCGGAAGTGGAAGAAACGTCGCGCCAGCCCTTCAGGCGAGCGGGGCATCGGTCTCTCGCTCTTTTTCCACGGCTCCGGCTTCACCGGCATCGGCGAGCTCAAGCTCGCGTCGAAAGCGACGCTCGAGTTGACCGAGCGCGGCGCGCGCATTCGTGTCGCGAGCACCGAAATCGGGCAGGGGACGCGGACGATGCACGCGCAGATCGTGGCAGAGGCGCTCGGCCTGCCCTACGACGCGATCGAAGTGAATGCGGCAGACACCGGCGAAGTCCCCGACAGCGGACCGACCGTCGCGTCGCGCACGTGCATGATCGTCGGTCGCATCCTGCAGCGATGCGCCGAAGACATGCGTCAGCGACTCGGCACGCTGACGCCGAAGGCCTACCTGAAAAAGCACGGTCCGCTCGTCGTGACCAAAGCATACGAACGCCCGGCGGACATGCTGTGGGACGACGCGCTGTACCGCGGCGACGCGTACGGATCGTACGGGTGGGCGTGCGACGTCGTGGAACTCGACATCGATCGCGACACGTGGGAAGCCAAGCCGGTCGCGTTCACATCGGTGCACGAAATCGGGAAGGCGATCCACCCACGGCTCGCGATCGGACAGATCGAAGGCGGCAGCGCGCAAGGCCTTGGTTACGCCCTGCTCGAAGACGTCGTGATGCGCAACGGTCGCATGGCCAACGCCACGCTGACGAACTACATCATCCCGACGCCGCTCGACACGCCGCCGATGGACATCACGATCCTCGAGAACCCGTACAAGCATGGACCTTTCGGCGCGAAAGGCGTCGGCGAGATGCCGATCGACGGTCCCGCGGCGGCCGTGATCAACGCCCTTCGACACGCCGGCGTGGATCTGCGCGAGATTCCGGCGACGCCGGAAAAGGTCATGGCGGTCGCATGCAAGTGATCGTCAACGGCACGCGCCGGACGCTCACCGTGCATCCGCTCAAGCGCCTGCTCGACGTTCTGCGCGAGGATCTCGAGCTCACCGGCACGAAGGAGGGCTGCGGCGAAGGCGAGTGCGGTGCGTGCACGGTGCTCATCGACGGCGTTCCGGTCAACTCCTGTCTCGTTCCCGCCGCGCACGCGGCGGGCGCAAAGGTGATGACGATCGAAGGCCTCAACGGCCGTCATCCGCTGCAGCACGCGTTCATCGAACACGGCGGCGCGCAGTGCGGCATCTGCACGCCGGGGATGATCATGGCCGCGGTTGCACTCGGCAAGAAACCGACGCGCGCCCGGATCCAGAGCGGCCTCGCCGGCAATCTCTGTCGGTGCACGGGCTACGAGGCGATCTATCGATCCATCGAGCGTGCGCGATGAGTAGGGGCTACCCGCCGGGAATTCTCTACCCGACGACAGTAACCACAGAATTCACAGAACGCACAGAACATCGCTTCTTGGCTTCATATCCCAAATGCGACGGCGTTTGCAGCCGAATGCCGGGTGCGCGACCGGCTCAATGCGATTACCGACAAGATCATCGGCGCCGGAGTCGACGTCCACAAAGCGCTCGGTCCAGGATTGCTCGAATCGGCCTACGAAACCTGCCTTTGTCTCGAGCTCATAGAGCGTGGGGTGTCGTTCGAGAGGCAAAAGCCAGTACCGCTCGTCTACAAGAACCGGATCGTCGACTGCGCGTACCGCGATCTTCTGGTCGAGCGCGAGGTCGTCGTCGAAATCAAAGCGGTCGAGAAGTTCACGCCCGTGCATCTCGCTCAAATGCTCACGTATCTTCGCGTCCTGAAATTGCCGCTCGGACTGATCATAAATTTCAACGTCAAGTATTTGCCGCAAGGTATCAGACGAGTGGCAAATGGTTCTTTTGATGGTTAGTCATTCTGTGGATTCCGCGCATTCAGCGGTTGCTTTGATCTAATGCAAGGAACTCTGTCTCATCGCTCGTTGCTCCAACCGAAGTCCCTCACGGACGCGCTGAAGATGCTGCGCGACGAGGGACCGCTGACGCCGATGGCTGGTTGCACCGATCTGTACGTCAACCTGAACTTCGGCACGTTGAAGGATGAGCGGTTTCTGAACCTGTGGGGACTTGCTGGACTGCGGTCGATTGACGTTCGCCGTGACGTGGTCGTGATTGGGGCGATGACGACGCATACGGATCTGATCCGGTCGGCGGTGGTGAACAAGCGGCTGCCGATGCTGGCGGCGGCGGCGCGTGAAATTGGCGGCGTGCAGATCCAGAATCGCGGCACGATTGGCGGTAACGTCGCGAACGGATCGCCGGCTGGCGACACGCTGCCGGCGCTTGCGGCAGCGGATGCGGTCGTCGTCCTGAAGAGCACGAGCGGGACGCGGCGCGTGCCGTTCACGTCGTTCTACACCGGTTACCGGCAGAGCGTCCGGCGTCCTGACGAACTGATCGTCGCGTTCGAGATTCCGCCGGTCAGAGGGCGGCAGTGGTTCCGCAAGGTCGGGACGCGGGCGGCGCAGGCGATTTCGAAAATCGTGATGGCCGGTGTCCGGGATCGGAAAGAGACGCGGATCGCGCTCGGCAGCGTGGCGCCGACCGTCCTCCGCGCCAGAAAAACCGAAGCGGCGCTCACGATTGGCGCCTCGCTCGCGATCGCGCAGCAGACGCTGCTCGAAGAGATCGCGCCGATCGACGACATCCGCTCGACCGCCGAATATCGCCGTGCTGTCTCGGCGAATCTGCTCGCGCGTTTCCTCAGCGACACGTCTCGCGGTTAGAATAGCCAGACTCCCTCACGACCCGTTCCCTGATGAGAGCCGCTGTAGTCGCGTTGGCAGATCTCGGTCGCAGTGCACGCATGCGTTACCACGCACGCGCGCTCGCCGGTCAGGGTGTGGACGTCGACCTCGTCGGCTTCGAGGGGACGCCGCTGCCGAAGGCGATCACCGACGATCCGCGCATTCACGTCCACCGCCTCAACCCCGCTACCCTGCGATTGGCCGGTGCGTTTTCCGGCGCGACGTATGTTGCAGCCGGCCTGGTCGATGCCGCACGACTCAGCTTCCGCCTGTGGCGGCTGCTGCGGACGCTGCCGCGCCCGGATCTGGTGCTCGTCCAGAATCCGCCGCACATTCCGACGCTGCCGGTGACCTGGTTTTCGCTGCATCGCCGTGGCGTGCGCTTCGTCATCGACTGGCACAATCTCGGGTACACGCTGCTGCGCCTGCGGCTCGGCCGCTGGCATCCCGCCGTGCGGCTCGCTCGCTGGTTCGAGCGCCGCGACGCGCGTCGGGTCGACGCCAACCTGTGCGTGTCGCGCGGCCTCGCGGCGTTTTTGCAGAGCCGATTCGATGTCCATCAGGCACGCGTGCTCTACGATCGCCCCGCCTCGGCATTCACGCCGATGGACCGCGGCGAGCGGGAGCTGTTCCGCCAGGCGCTGTTCACGCGCTTCGGGATCCATGGATCCAACGTCGGCTTCATCGTGTGCCCGACGAGTTGGACGGAAGACGAGGATTTCGATCTGGCGATCGAAGCCGTCGGCTGGCTCGAGGAACGCATTCGCGGATGGGAAGCCGCGGGGCCGGGACGACGGTTTCCGGATCTGGTGATTCTCGTCAGCGGCGACGGTCAGCGGCGCGCCGAGTTCGAGCGTCGCTTCGCGGGCCTGCCGGCACGCCGCGTCCAACTGCGCGCGCGCTGGATCGAGCCGGAAGACTACCCGCGCGTCGTCGGCAGCGCGGACCTCGGGTTGTGCCTGCACCGATCGTCCTCCGGTCTCGACATCCCGATGAAGGTCGCGGATCTGTTCGGCGCCGGCGTGCCGGTCTGCGCGCTCGACTACGGCGCGTGCCTCGCCGAGCGCGTCCGCCACGGCGACAACGGACTCCTGTTCTCGAACGCGCGCCAGCTCGCCGACGTCCTGTTCGATCTGTTCGAAACGTTTCCGGCGAATCAATCCTCGCTCGACCGTTTGCGGACCGGCGCGCGCCGTTCGGCGCGCCCGACGTGGGAAGAGGCGTGGATCAAGGACGCGCGACCGGTACTCATGGCTGATGGCTAATGGCTCAAGGCTCATGGCTGTACATCCATCAGCCATGAGCCATCGGCCATGAGCCATAATCTGTGGCTATGGCCAGCATCCCAGCAACAGACATCGCGGTCCTCGACAACTTCATCGGCGGCGCGTGGGTCAAAGCGCGCACCACTGACTTCTTCGACGTGCACAACCCCGCGTCCGGCGAGGTGATCGGCCGCACGCCGATGTCCTCCGCGCAAGACGTGGACGCGGCGGTGCAAGCCGCGACGAAAGCCTTTCCCGCGTGGCGCGACACGCCGGTCAACGCGCGCGCGCAGTATCTCTACAAGTTCAAGCAGCAGCTCGAAGCGAATTTCGAAGAGCTCGCGCGGATTGTCACGACCGAACATGGCAAGACGCTCGACGAGGCGCGCGGCAGCGTGCGGCGCGGCATCGAGTGCGTCGAAGTGGCGTGCGGCGCGCCGTCGCTGATGCAAGGGTCGGCGCTCGAAGACATCTCCGCGGGCATCGACTGCCACGTCGTCCGTCAGCCGCTCGGCGTTGTCGCCGCGATCGCGCCATTTAATTTCCCGGCGATGGTGCCGATGTGGTTCCTGCCGTTCGCGATCGTGGCGGGGAACACCTTCATCCTCAAGCCGTCCGAGCAGGTGCCGCTGTCGCAGCGGCGGTTCGCGGAGTTGTTGCAGCAGTGCGATCTGCCGCCCGGTGTCGTCAACCTGGTCAACGGCGGACGCGACGTCGTCGAAGCGATTTGCGATCATCCCGGCATCCGCGCCGTGTCGTTCGTCGGGTCGACGCCGGTCGCGAAGGCCGTCTATCAGCGTGCGTCGCATGCCGGCAAACGCGTGCAGGCGCTCGGCGGCGCCAAGAACTTCGTCGTCGTCATGCCGGACGCCGACTTCGATCGTTCGATCAGCATCATCACCGAATCGTTTTACGGGTGCGCGGGCGAGCGCTGCCTGGCCGGCAGCATGCTCGTGCCGATCGGCGACGCGCACAAAGAAGCGCGCGATCGGATGGTCGATGCGGCGAAGGCGCTGAAGGTCGGCGACGGCCTGCAGCCGGGCGTCACGATGGGGCCGGTGATCAGCGGGAAGCATCGCGATCGCGTCGTCGAGTACATCGGCAAGGGCGTGGCCGAAGGCGGCGACCTTCTGGTCGACGGCCGCACGACCAAGGTTCCGGATCGTCCGAACGGCTACTTCGTCGGACCCACCGTCTTCGACAACGTCTCGATGAAGATGGCGATCGGATACGACGAGATTTTCGGACCGGTGGCATCGATCGCACCCGCGAAGACGCTCGAAGATGCGATTGCGATGATGAAGGCGCATCCGAATGCGAACGCGACGTCGATCTTCACGTCGAGCGGCAAAGCGGCGCGCGAGTTCGCGAAGCATGCGACGGCGTCGATGGTTGGCGTCAACATCGGTGTCGCTGCGCCGATGGCGTACTTTCCGTTCGGCGGCGCCAAGGACAGCTTCTTCGGCGATCTCAAAGCCCACGGCCGCGACGGCTTCGAGTTCTACACCGATAAGAAAGTCACGATTTCACGTTGGTTTTGACGCAGCCCTAAAGGGCTGCGCTACAACAACGGTCGCTCGTAGCGCAGGCCTTCAGGCCTGCCGAGGATGCTGATGCGAACACTCATCAAGAACGGCACGATCGTGACGGCAGTCGATCAATACAAAGGCGACGTCCTGGTCGAGGACGAGAAGATCACGCTGATCGGCACCTCGCTCGACATGACCGCCGACAAAGTGATCGACGCGTCCGGTAAGTACGTGCTGCCGGGCGGCATCGACGTCCACACGCATCTCGACATGCCGTTCGGCGGCTCGACGTCGGCCGACGACTTCCAGACGGGGACCATCGCCGCCGCGTTCGGCGGGACGACGTCGGTTGTCGATTTCGCGATTCAGTACAAGGGACAGACGCTTCATCACGCGTGGGAAACGTGGATGAAGAAGGCGGAGAGCAAGGCGGTCATCGATTACGGCTTCCACATGATCATGACCGACATGAACGATCAGACCGAGCAGGAGATGGACGCGCTCGTCCGTCAAGGCGTGACGTCGTTCAAGCTGTTCATGGCCTACCGCGGTGTCTTCATGCTGGACGATGGCAGCATCTTCAAGGCGCTGCTGCGGACGGGGAAGAACGGCGGGACGATCTGCATGCATGCCGAAAACGGTGACGTCATCGACGTGCTCGTGCAGCGTGCGTTGGCGGAGGGTAAGACGGCGCCGAAGTATCACGCGTTGACGCGCCCGCCGCGCGCGGAAGCCGAAGCGACGCATCGCGCGATCGCGCTCGCCGAGATCGCCGACGTGCCGGTGTACATCGTCCACCTCTCGGCAGCAGAGGCGCTCGATATGGTGACCGAAGCGCGCGACCGCGGCCTGCCGGCGTACGCAGAAACCTGTCCGCAGTACTTGTTCCTTTCGTACGATAACTACGAGGAGCCGGACTTCAACGGCGCCAAGTACGTCATGAGCCCGCCGCTGCGCGCGAAAGAGAAGCAGGATCAGTTGTGGCGCGGCCTCGCCTTCAACGATCTGCAGTGCATCTCGACCGATCACTGCCCGTTCTGCATGAAAGAGCAGAAGGAACTTGGCAAGAACGACTTCTCGAAGATCCCGAACGGCGCGCCCGGCATCGAGACGCGAATGAGCCTCGTGTACGACGGCGGCGTGCGCGCCGGCCGTATCTCGCTGAACCGGTTCGTCGAGCTGACGTCGACGTCGCCGGCGAAGATCTTCGGTCTCTTCCCGCGCAAGGGGACGATCGCTCCCGGCTCCGACGCCGACATCGTCGTCTTCGACCCGAATCGGACGATGACGCTTGGGGTGAAGACGTTGCACATGAACGTCGACTACAACCCCTACGAAGGACGTCAGGTGACCGGCGCGACCGACACGGTCCTCTCGCGCGGCCGCGTCGTTATCGAAAACGGCACGCTCGCCGCGAAACCCGGAACCGGCTCGTTCCTGAAACGCGCCACACGTAGTTGATCCTCCGCAGCTCGCGGGTCGTGCTCCCTGACGGCGTACGACCCGCGGAGATCCGCATCGAAGACGGAAAGATCGCTCGGGTCGACGTTGATGCCTGGCTACCTTCAGGCACCACCAATCTGGTGATCTCGCCGGGGATCGTTGACACCCACGTCCACGTCAACGAACCGGGTCGCACCGATTGGGAAGGCTTCCAGACGGCGACGCGCGCGGCCGCAGCCGGCGGAGTCACGACGATCGTCGACATGCCGCTCAACAGCATTCCGGCGACGACGACCGTCGCGGCGCTCGAGGCGAAGCGCGCGGCGGCCCGAGGGAAGTGCCGCGTCAACGTCGAGTACTGGGGGGGCGTGGTGCCGGGCAATGCATCCGAACTCGAGCCGCTGATTGACGCCGGCGTCCGCGGATTCAAGTGCTTCCTCGTTCCGTCCGGCGTCGACGAGTTTCAGCACGTCGAGGAAAAAGATCTCCGCGAGGCGATGCCGATTCTGTCGCGGCGCAACGTGCCGCTGCTCGTGCACGCCGAAAACCCACAATCACTAATCACTCCGCACTCCGCAATCCTCAATCCGCAATACAGCGTCTACCTCGCCACGCGCCCGCCAAGGGCGGAAGCGTCCGCCATCCGGATGATGGCGCGGCTGTCGCGCGAATTCGGCACGCACGTCCACATCGTCCACGTCGCGAGCGCCGAGGCGGCCGACGCGGTCGCGCGCGCGAAGGCTGATGGCGTTCGCATCACGGCGGAAACCTGCCCGCACTATCTGACGTTCACGGCCGATGACATCCGCGACGACGCGACCGAATTCAAGTGCGCGCCGCCGATCCGGGAAGCGCGTCATCGCGCTGCCTTGTGGACGGCGCTGCACAACGGCACGCTCGATCTCATCGCGACCGACCACTCGCCGTCACCGCCCGCGATGAAAACGCGCGACTTCATGACGGCATGGGGAGGGATCTCGTCCATCGAGCTTTCGCTGGCCGCTGTCAACTCTCAAGCCTCAACTCTCAAGTCTCACGTTGAGAGTTCAGAGTTGAGACTTGCGCGTTGGATGAGTGACGGGCCAGCGAAGCTGGCGAAGCTTTCATCGAAAGGCCGCATCGCCGAAGGCTATGATGCGGACCTCGTGGTGTGGGACCCCGACGAGACATGGACCGTTGATCCGGCGCAGCTGCAGCAGCGCCATAAACTGACGCCGTATGCCGGCCGCACGCTGCGCGGCCGCGTGCACGAAACCTACGTCGGCGGCGAACGCGTCTTCACGCTATGACCGGACACTTTCAGGAGCTGATCGATCTCGCGTCGGAACGCTTCGGCGGCGCCGTCATCGACGCCAACGATGATTTCTTCGCGCCGAAGGAAAACCTGATCAAGCGATCCGCGCCAAAGTGGATCGACGACAAGTACACCGATCGCGGCAAGTGGATGGACGGCTGGGAAACGCGTCGCCGCCGGGACGATGGCACGCACGACTGGTGCGTCATCCGCCTGGGCGCGCGTGGGATCGTGCGGGGCGTCGACGTCGAGACGACGCACTTCAAGGGAAATTATCCGGAATCGTGCGCGATTGACGTCACCTCAGATGTCGCGTCCAGCTCCAGTCCCACCTGGTCCGAAGTTCTCCCACGCACGCCGCTGAAAGGTGATTCGCACAACGTGATCGAGATCGCCAATGCGCCGGCCGCGACGCATCTGCGACTCCGGATCTTTCCGGACGGCGGCGTTGCGCGCCTGCGTGTGCACGGCACGGTCGTCCCCGACTGGGAACAGCTGAAGCGGCGCAGCGAAGTCGATCTCGCTGCCGCGGAGAACGGCGGCCTCGTCATCGGCTGCAGCGACATGTTCTTCGGTTCGCGGCACAACCTGATCATGCCCGGCGACGCGACGCACATGGGCGACGGCTGGGAGACGAAACGTCGTCGCGGTCCGGGCCACGACTGGACCATCGTCAAGCTCGGGGCGGCCGGAACGATTCATCGCATCGACGTCGACACGCGGCATTTCAAAGGCAATGCGCCTGGCGCGTGCGACCTCGAGGGATCGACGGACGGCGAAACATGGCGAGCGTTGCTGCCACGGACACCGCTGACGCCGCACGCGCGTCACACGTTCG
>Ga0070741_10018455_pt1 | contig 11292 bp, 8 predicted proteins | sample Coa_R1_4_FD_66440 | JGI IMG/M metagenome (GOLD analysis project Ga0070741, IMG submission 66440) | Surface soil microbial communities from Centralia Pennsylvania, which are recovering from an underground coalmine fire - Coalmine... | ecosystem: Environmental > Terrestrial > Soil > Unclassified ...
AGAGCGCGAATGCTCGAATGCGAAAGCGCGCCGAGGACCCCCTGAACGTCCAACCCTCACTCCGAGGGCGACGTACCTCTCTGCTCTTGCGGAGCCAGCCACATCATGCTCGGGGACACATACGCAATTCACCGTGCCGAGCGTGAGGTGGCGCGTCGCGGTTGGATGGAATTTCGTACGTGTCCCCGAAATAGCGCTCCCTCTCATGTCATCGAGGGTGCGCGGTGGGCATTGCGGCGCGGAGTCGGGTTTCCAGGGCGTCCGTGATGCGCAGGATGGCGCGCGGACCGGGATGGGCGTCGGGGAGCAGGTCGGTGTCGGGGAAGTCGAGCGGCACGAAGTCGAGGCCTGGCGCCTCGAAGAGATCGTGCAGCATCCAGGAGGGAGTCCAGCCGGTGACGAGGAAGATGCAGGGAGCGCCGCGGGCCTGCGCCAGGGCCGACATCTCGCGCAGCGCGGAGGCGACGGAGCGCAGGCCTTCCTCGATCGCGGCGTCGGACCAGTAGAGGTGATGCCAGAGCTGGTACAGCCCGGAGCGCTGGACGAGGGCCGGCGACGACGAGCGTCGCAGCGGGGGATGGCGCGGGTCGGCGAAGCTGCGGCCGATGAGGCCGGGCATGAAGATGCCGACGACCGCCGCCGGGTGCTGCAGCTTCGGGAGAGCATCCTTCAGCCGCAGCGCCGACTGCTCGGCCCGATAACCCGGGCTGGCGAGGTTCACCACCTGGAGGCGCAGGCGCGCACCGAGGGCCGCGGCGAACGTCTCGTCCCACTCCAGGCCAAATCCCGCCATCGCGGACTCGCCGGTGAAGACGATCGACGGCGCTGCCGGATCGATCGCCGCGCCGGAGATCCGCCGGCTCTCGCCATCCGTGCGGAACCGGATCTCCCTCCCCAAGATCCGGTGGACCTGGTCGAGCGAAGGCCGGAACGTGAACCCTCCATAGCGCGGGTGCGACATGGTGAGCGCCTCCATCGCCGCCGCCAACTCGGGGCGGACGAGGCGTCGCACGCGCCATTGGAGCAGGATCTCCGCCGCGAGGATCGAGAGCAGAAGGGCGAAGAACAACCGCCGGCCCGCGGCGCCGCGCGGCAGGAAGCGCGCGAACAACAGGAGAATCGCCGCGATCGCGAGGGCGATGGCGCGAGCCGAAGACGCGATCCCGGGGCTGGCCCGGAGGAAGAACTGCTGGGGGAGAAAGACGTGCCTGTCGAACCAGGGTGCGTCGCAGTGCCAGGCGAACAGGGCGAGCGCAACGGCCGTGAGTGCGATTGCGCCCTGCGCAAGCCTGCGGACCACGTCCGCACTGTGCCCCGCCTCGGTCAGAGATTCGGCTGGCCCGGCCGGGCCTGCTTGCGGATCTTCTTCATGAACGTCTGCGTGCAGCGCCCGTGCGTGGCCTCGTGATTGATGATCTCGACGAGCAGCCGCGCCTTTGCGTCCTCCGGCAGGACGGTCGAGGCTTTCACTTCGCTCGCCAGCTGCGCGCCTTCGGCGGTGGTCGGCCCCCGTGGACCTTTGGGAGCCTCTTCCACGCTCCGGTAGTGAGAAGGCTTCGTCTTGGTGACGTCGTGGAACCTGGAGGAGGTGTCCGCCCGGCGGCCCGAGCCGTGGCAGCCGGGACAGGTCGCGGTGCTGCGGCCCAGCGCATTGCCGATGCGCCCGTCTCCGCCGCAGAGGCGGCACAGCTCACCTTCCATGGGTTCCTCCCCAAATCGCCGCTGGTCGCCCGCCGATCTGTCGCATGCCGGGACGGTAACACCGATCCGTCCGCGCTGCCGTTTCGAGCTTCGCGAGGAGCGTGTAGTCTGCGCCGCCGCCAGGGGCCAATCCCCGGGAGATCGCCGATGATCGAAACCGACGAGGGCGACGTCGAGCGCAGGGTCGCCCCGTCGGCAAAGCGCGGGGCGAGCGCCGCGTGATGCCGCTCCGCATCCCGGCGAGCTTGCGCGGCGAACGCGCGCGCAGGATCGCGCGGTGGACCGCGTCCGTCGCGGTGCTCGGCGCCTGCGGGTACTACCTGGCGACGCGCACCGATCGACAGGCGCTCGCGCGCTCTCTGCGGAACGCCGATTACCGCCTCGTGCTCGCGATGACGATCGGGCACCTGGTCGTCGTCCTCCCCATCAAGGCCTGGCGCTGGCAGCGCGTGCTCGCGCCCGTCCGGAAGCTGCCGCTGGCCCGACTCTACGCGTATTGCCTGGCTGGCTGCGCGGTCTCGAACCTGGTTCCGGCGCGCGCGGGCCACGCGGCGCGCGTGCTCCTGTTGCGGCGGGACGGCGTCCCGGTGGCGGCGGGCGCCGGAACGATTCTCCTCGAAGAGATCTACAACGTCCTGGTCCTCGCAGTCCTGGCGCTTCCGCTCCCCTGGGTCTTGCCGTTGCCCGCCCGCATCACGGGGACGCTGCGCCTCGTCGCGGTCGGAGCGGCGCTCGGCGTGGCAGTCGCGTTCTGGTTGGCGGCCGCAGGGCGCGCGCGTCCCGCCGGCCTGCTCCGGCGCTTGTCGGAAGGCCTGGCGCTGCTCTCCGACGCGCGCTCGGCGGCTGTCGTGCTCGCGCAATCGTTCGCCATGTGGCTGCTCGACATCGGTCAGATCCTCCTCGCCATGCTGGCGGTCGGCGTCGCTCCGGATCCGTTCGCCGCCACCCTGGTTCTCCTCTTCATCAATCTCGTCAACGCCGTTCCCGCGACGCCGGGGCAGGTCGGTCTCTTCGAGGCGGGCGCTGCCGCCGCCCTGGTGTTCGCCGGCGCCACGGCGGAGCAGGGGATCGCCGTCGGCGTGCTCTACCACCTGATGCAGCTCATTCCGGAGACGGCCTTCGGCTCGCTCGTCCTGGCGCGAAACGCGCTCGGCCGGCGCGAGCTGCGCGCGCTGGCGTCGCCCCTTCCGGCGGCGCCGCCGTCCGGAGTATGAGGTCGCCCATGAGCTCGCCGCCGACGGTGCAGATCCGCTTGCCGACGCCCGCGCGCACGGGCGCGGACGACGGCGCGCTCTCCGCGACCGAGTGGTTGCGGTACGGCCCGTTCCTCGCGCACATCGTCATCATCCGCCGCTGCAACCTGTCCTGCGGCTACTGCAACGAGTTCGACGACCACTCGCCGCCCGTGCCGTACGAGCTCCTCGACCGCCGCCTGCGCAAGCTGCGCGCGCTGCGCACCTGGATGCTGTGCATGACCGGAGGGGAGCCGACGCTGCACCCCGACCTCCCGCGCCTCGTCCGCCGCGCCACCGACCTCGGTTTCCGCCGCCGCCAGATCATCACCAACGGATATCGTCTCACCCGGAAGCTCGTCTCCGCCCTGAACGACGCGGGGCTCTCCGATCTGCAGATCAGCGTCGACGGGGTGAAGCGCAACGCGACCACGGTGAAGGTCCTCGAGCCGCTGCGCAGCCGCCTGCGGCTGCTCGCCCGCGAGGCGCGCTTCGAGGTGGTGGTGAGCGCCGTGATCGGCAGCGCGCCGCCGGCCGAAGCGCTGGAGGTGGTGCGCTTCGCCCGCGACCAGGGCCTGACGCCCCGGATCATCCTGCTCCATGACGGCTCCGGGAGGCTCCAGCTCTCGGCCGCCGACCGCGCCGCCTACCAGGAAGTGAAACGGATGCTCGGGAGCGCCGGGCGCGAATCGGGCGACTACCGCCAGCGCCTGCTCGACGAGGGCGCGGCGCCGTTCCGCTGCCGCTCGGGCGCGCGGTACCTGTATGTCGACGAGTCCGGGCAGGTCCACTGGTGCAGCCAGACCATGCAGATGTTCTCGAAGGACCTGCTCAGCTACTCGCTGGACGACCTGAAGGAGCAGTTCTACGCGCCGAAACCGTGCAGCCCGGGGTGCACGGTGGGGTGCGCGCGCACCGCCTCGTCGTACGAGCAGTGGCGGGGGCAGGCGCCGTGACCTGAGCGAAGTTCGGGTTGCGGAATCGGTCCCCGCGGTCCATGCTCCCCGCGACCGGCCGTCGTGGCCGACCCGAGGTCAACATGCGCAAGCTCGCGATCGCTTTCGCCGTCGTCTTCGCTGCTGTCTCCGCACGGACCGCGCTGGCCTGCGAGGATCACGTGCAGACGGCGGAGCAGCCGCAGCCGAAGCCGGCGGTGGCGGCGAAGACGCAGAAGCAGACCAAGCAGCAGCAGACCAAGGCGAAGAAGGCCAGCCGTTCCGACAAGACCACGGTCGCACGCGCCGAGCGGTAGCGAACAGCGGTCGAGGGTCCGGTCGCTCGCCGGGCCAGGCCTCCCCGTGGTAAAATCACCGCGGATCGGGGGGTGAGGTGCCGGCCGCAGCCCGTCTCGGAGACAAAGCGCAAGTCGCCACCGATGCGCACGGGTGTCCGGCTTGCCCGCATCCCGGCATCGGTCCGATCACGACCGGATCGCCCGATGTCATGGTCAATGGGAAGCCGGCGGCCCGGCAGGACGACCTGGGCATCCACGCCGTCTGCTGCGGCCCGAACACGTTTTCCATCAAGCGCGGCTCGCCCACCGTGTACGTGAACGGAAAGCCGTTCGCGCGGATGAACGACGAGACGAAGCACTGCGGCGGCTCGGGTCCGATCATCGAGGGTTCGCCCGACGTCAACATCGACGACGGGGCGGGCGCGCAGGGACTCGGGTCCTACGCGGCGAACGCGCTGCAGATCCTGCTGCAGAAGACGGCGGCGGTGAAGGCCGGCAAGCAGCAGCGCGCGAAGGACACCCACGCCGCGCCGGCGGCCGGGCCGCAGCAGAACCTCGCCTCCACGCCGTCTCCGGGCTCGGTGCGCTCCGCCCGCTGGTCCGTCCAGCGCGCCGCCAAGGGGAAAGAGGTCCAGCTCTGGATCGAGTGCACCGCGAACCTGACGGGTTCGCTCACCGTCGAGATCTGGGTCCTCGACGCCGACGGGATGCCGGAGAAGAAGGCGCATTCGCTGCAGGAGAACGCCAGCGCGAGCGTGAAGGCGAAGTGGAAGGTGGAGATTCCCGCGGGATCCGCCGGCGGCAACCAGATCGAGTTCCAGTTCGTGGTGAAGGACGCGCACGGAGGCCGGGTCACCTCGGACACCCTGTTCGTGGATCGCCCTCGCTTCCGTTTCTCCGCCTGACGCCCGCTCGTCAGCGCGTCACTTGTGCGCGCCGCCCCGCGGGCGCAGCGCCTTCGCCTCTTCCGAGCAGACGCGCTGCCCGAGCAGCGCGCTGGAAAAGCTGCCGCCTGCGCCAGGGTCTTCGTCGAAGAAGGGCAGGTCGCCGCAGTCGATCACGGTCGCGATCGGCATTGCGAGATCGGGGAAGTGCAGGACCGCGAACAGCCCGTCGCCGGAGCTGTCGAGACCGAGGTCAACCTTCGCGCTCTCCTCCGCGGTGTCGTAGAGGAACTGCGCATCGCCTTTCTCAGCGCGCTCCAGCTTCGTCTTGCCGCCTTCCCGCACCGCGCGCCACAAGGAGAGGGCGCAGGAGAAGCGGATGTCCTTCGCCAATCCCGCGAACACAAGCCGTGCCGTCACCCGGTATCCCGCGACGGGAGCCTCCGCCTCGCTCCGGGACATCTCCTGATCCTTCGACAGATCGAAACGGACCAGCCGCGGTCTGCCGACGCCGGTGGCGAGCTTCGCGAACGGCAGCACATCGACGGCGCCGCCGTCCGGAAGCAGGGCTGACGCCTTCCAGGCGAACTCGTACGGCAGGATCTCTTCCGGCTCGGGATAGAGGAACTGCACCTCGGCGTCACCGCCGGTGCAACCAAGCCGCCACGTCTTCGCGGCGCGGTCGCCCGCGTCCCACGCGATCAGCTTCTTCAGCCCCTGGGGCTTGAAGGGGTCGCGGACCGCGCCGCGTGCATCCGGGTCCCCCTCGTACTCGACGACCGTGACCTCGATCGCGAGACCGAGAAAGGCCCCGGTGCAGGCGGGTTCGAACGTCACCGCCGTGCCCATCGGTGCCGCAGGGGGGCCCTGCAGATCAGGGTGGATGTTGACGGCGAGCCGGTTGTCGAACTCGATGACGATGCTCTCGTCCCGGCCTTCGTTGCAGTGCGGGATCCCGGGACGGATCCTCACCGTGAGGCGGCCCTTGCCCACGAGGCCGTCCTCGAAAAGGTCGAGCACGACCGGACCCCTGCCTCCTCCTTCGGAGGGCGCCTCGATCTTGAACCTTCTCGCGTCGCTGCCGACGACGAAGACGCCTTGGCGATTCGCCTCGTCAGGCCGCGGCCGCAGCTCGGTCTTCGCCCCGTCCAGCTTGACCGTGACCTCGATGACGCAAGGAGTGCCGTCGGGGATGTTCTGGCAGACGCCCGTGATGGGAAACGCGTTCTGGAGACGGTCGAGCCGCCTCGAGGGCCGATCGAGGGTGAAGCTGGTCGCGGGCACCGTCACGAGGCGAACCACGGACTGGCCGAAGAGAGGGACCTCGAGGCTGTTCTTGCCGGCGGTCACGCTTTGCCTCCGGAAACGACCGCGATCGTCTCGCCGTCGAAACGCACGGAGGGCTGCGGCGCCGGAGAGGTCACTTGCACTCCCCAGACGTCCTTCTCGCGAGACCAGGCGAACCGGAGCTCGACGCCCTTGTGCTTGCGCAGCTCCGCCTTTGCGATCCACGCGCCGAAGTTGCCGTCCTTGTCGCAGACGGGGTGGCCGCTGTCGCTCGCGGCCCAGGCGATCGCGCGCGTCAGTGCCGCGTTCTCCTTGAACGACGGGCCCTCCAGGCACTTCAACTTCAGCCACGCGTCGACAGGCATGCAGCGCGCCTTCCCGAGCAGGCAGAGGTAAGCGTCGGGAGTCTTCAGCGCCGCGAACACGGCCTTGGCCGGGTCGCCGGGCGACATCTTCGCTGGCTCGACGATGCTGAAGCTCGCGAGCGAAGGCTTCAGGTTCACCTGCACGGGCGTGGACGCGGCGCCGTAGCGGATGTCGGCGCCCTGGGCGACCTGGACGTCGAACTGCACCGACTCCTGGCCGACCACGCCCAGCGCAGTCAGCTCCTTCTTCTTCAACACCGTCGAGAAGCGCACGCCGGTGCGCGCGCAGGGAAACCGCGCGCCACCGTTGCTGACCTCGACGTGGATCTTCTCCCACATCGGCGCGAGCCCTCCGCCGACGGCGAAGATCTCGATGCCATCGCGCGCCATCGCGCTGCCCGCGCTCGCGAACGCGACGTGATCGAAGGTCAGGAGCGGCGCGGACGCCACCGGCTGGGCGACGACGCCGCGTTCGCCGCGCGCGATCCTCCCCTGGACGTCGCTGCTGAGCTCGATGATGTCCGCCGTCTCGTGCTTGTACGCCGAGATCGCGTACTCCCCTCCGTTCGGACCGTAGAAACCCGCGGAGACGAAGATGCGGTCTCTCGCGGCTCCGCCCGCCGCCTTGACGAAGTCGTCGACCAGCGGACCGGGGTCGAATTGAACGACCAGGTCGCCGGAGTCGGGGCGCGGCTGCGGATGCTCGACTGCGAGGGTGAGCTGCCGGCTCGCCGCATCGGCGGAGACGACCTTCGTCGGCTCCCAGGGATGCTTCTCCATCTCCCGCGCCTCGGCGACCAGCGCGTCGAACTCGGCGGCCTCCGCGTGCGCCCTCTCCGCCGGCGCGCCGGTGAACCGGAACGCGGGGGTGATCGTGATGGAGAGGCCGTCGCTCGCAAGCGCCGTCAGGCGCAGCTCGCGGCGGCTGACTTGCAGCGTCGCCCGCCGATCCCAGAGACAGAACAGCCGCTCGATCCGGCGCACCAGCTCCACGCTGAGGCGGAACTTCTCGTCCTTGTGCTTCCACGCGTCCTGGTACGCCTTGAACGGCAGGTGCGCGGAGGCGACCGGAGCTCCGCGGCTGCGCTCCGCCCCGGTGATGAATCGATACCCGCCGGAGGTCTCGTACGAGAGCCCCTTCAGGTTCATTTCCTCTTTCGCGCCGGCGACCACGACGGCCTTCGGACAGAGAACGAACGAGTCGGGGGCGGGGGGAGACGGCGGATCCGGCGGCTTCCCTGACCCGGCTGCGCTGGCCGCGACGCGCGCGCACTTGAAGAAGACCAGGCCGTGGATCGCCTTCGGGCAATTGTCCGCGAACTGCAGGCGGAGGCTGTAGCCCGCCGAGCCCGGCACGCGCTCCGGCAGGTCCAGGCTGGCGAGCTTCGGGGCGGCGACCTCGACCGTCGTCGGGCCCGGGCTTCCGCCGGAGACGTCCTTCCACCACTGGGCGACGTCGTCATGCACGGTCCGTTGCGCCGGCGCCTTGGACGGCACTTTCAGCTCCCATTTCCCCCAGAAGGCGGCGCGGACGGCGAGCTTCGCCACGCCGTCGCCATACCGGGCGGATCCGAGCGTGAGCTCTTCGTCGGGGCCTTTCGCGGTGAAGACCGCCGTCTCGCTGGAATCGAAGTCCTTGCGAATGACGAGGGCGAAGAGCGGATCGCCGACCCTGGCGGTTTCCGCGGTCCACCCGCGGTACATGATCTCCGGGTTCTGCAATCCCTCGAACCGGGTGGGCTCCGTCGCGAGCGCGATCTTTCCATGATCGAGGAGCGCATGGAGCACCCAGAGCGCGGTCACCGGATGAAGGTTGTGGATCTTCCCTTCCTTCGGAAGGATGTCCTTGGCGAAGATGCTGTTGCCGTCGCCGAGGACCGGGACCTCCCCGAAATCGCCGGACGTGCGCCCCCACCAGGTGATCGGCAGGACCTTCTCCAGCGTGAACGGGCGCACGGCGGCGGGGTGATCGCGGAACAGCTTGGTGAGGCCGGCCTGCGACCACTCGGTGACGTGCTCGAGGAGGACGTTGCGCCAGCGATGATCGAGCAGATCGTCGCACAGCAGCTTCAAATCCTCCGCCACCGGATCGGGGCCCGGCGGAGGCGCCATGGCCGGATCGACGAACAGGTCGGAGCTCGAGACCACCAGCTTCGCCGCGGCCGCGGGCACCGGGACGTGGACGGTGGCGGTGTCCGCCGACCCGAACTGGAAGGGCACCGAAGCTTTTCCAAGGACGGTACCGTCCTCACCCTGGAACTGGAGGTCGAGCGGATACTCTCCGGGCTCCACCGCGCACTGCGCGGACTTCCGCGCAACCTCGAGCGCGAGAACGTAGAACGGCTCCCTGGCCGGCTCGGCGACGTCGACGGGCCTCTGCGCGCTGAACGTCTCATTGTGCTTCGAGCGCTGTTCGAAGACCTGCTTCGCGTAGCCTTCGTGATGCTCGTCGAGGATCGACTGGATCAGGTCGCGCTCTTCCTTCGCGAGCGGCTTGAGCAGGTCCTTGAAATCGGTCTCGTCGAGGAAGTTGTCCTCGCTGGCATCGGCGACGTCCTTGATCTTGCCGTCGAGGCTCTTCGCGATCACGAGCAGCTTGCGCAGGCCGCTCTGTCCACCCGCTGGCGAGAAGATCTCCCAGTGCAGGAAGGGGGGAGGCGAGGCCGGGTTCGGAAGCCGGGCGATGTGCCCGATGATCTCGCCCTGGGCGACGAACAGGTACGGGAGATGGAAGGTGATGATGTGCCCTTCCTTCAGGGCCTCGTACCCGCGGCGAAGCTCGGCCGGCGAGCTCTTGAAGACGCCGTTGAGCCTTTGTCCGCTCCGGAGCGGGAACTGCACCGAATCCATCGAGTCCGGCTTGTAGACGGAGCACGGTCTCGCATCCTTCTTCTCCATGCCCTGCGTCTTCACCCAGAGGATCTCGCCGAAGGTCGGCTCGCCGGGGCGCACGTCGACCATCGCGCCGTTGCGCGCCTGCAGCAGCCGGCGGACCCAGGGCACGCCGGCGTAGGGATCCGTGCTCTCGCCGGACCAGGCCGGATACGCGAGGTGCATGTAGAGACTGTAGATGGGGAAGGGCGCCTTCGTGTCGCGGCCGGCCTGGTCCTTTTCCTGGATCAGGTGCTTCAACAGGACGAAGCCGTTGTGGTTGCCGGTGAAGCGGAGCGTCTCGGCGTCGGCATCCGCCGGCGCGAGGCGCGCCGCGAGCACCACGCCCGGCGCCATCGCCCGGACCGCCGCGGGCGCCGTCGCCGGGAAGAGGTGGATGCCGCCGTGCACGTTGTACGTGGATCCGGCGACGAAGCTGCCGCCCTCGTGGGTCTCGTTGTTCGCGTAGACCGAGACGGGGTTCGAGATCGGCTCGTTCCTGGACTGGAAGGGAAAGAAGAGCGCGCGCTCGAACAGCTCGGTCCATTCGAACGCCGGCCCGATGTCCCACTTGCCGTTCGCCACGTAGTTCACGTGGCTGACGATGCCGGCGAACGACTTCGTCTCTTCGCCGAGGCACTTGTAGCGCCTGGAGTCCTCGGGGGACTCGGGGTGATCATCGGGCAGCAGCTTGAGCGGGATGGCGTGCTTCGCGCCGATGTATGCGAGGAGCCGCCTCAGCGCTCCGTACTGCTCCGGGGTGTACTTGTAATAGAGGCTGTATCCCCGGTACGGCTTGCTGCCGAAGTCGTAGACCCAGTCTTTCCCTTCCTCCTGATCGCAGATGAAGCCGTGGCCCTCCGCGGTCACGTAGGTTGCGCCCTGGCGCAGCAGCGGCCCCGGGTTGATGATCTCGATGCTGACCACGTTCCGGTTGAAGTTGCCAGCGCTCGAGCTGTTTCCCCAGAACTTGTCTTCGACCAGCTCGAAGACGGTCCCTCGGGTCGAGACCACGTAGTGAACGCCGACGCCGGGATTGTGGGGGTGGTGCCTGCCGGCGGTGAGGATCCCGAGCGATCCGGTGAGCGAGCCGGCGGTGAAGTGCAGGACGACCTGGAGCTTCTTCGTCTCCTCCGGCTTGTAGTAGTCGGTGTAGCCCGACGCGTTTTCCGGATCGAGGATCTCTCCGCCGGCGCTGACGCGCTTGATCACCCGCACGCGCTTGACGTCGACCTGGCGCCCGTTCGGCGCGGAGAGCGACGCGTCCTCTACGCTGTAGCGGTTGACGACGAGGACGCTCTGCGCCGTTTCCTGGTGCGGCGCCTCCTTCCTCTGGAGGAATGCCTCCTCCTCGGCGGCGTCGCGCTTGCGGAACGATTCGGCCATGACGATCGCGCCCGGAGCTCCGCCGCGACGGCGAGCCGCTTTGGCCGGAGCACCCCCCGATCAGGACTGTACCAGCACGACGAATGGCGGTGTCAATCGCGTCCGGGCGGGCGGCGGCCGCCTCCGGATCGAACGGCAGGAAGATGCGCCGTCGCGACGATCGGCGTCACATCCATCCCCTCGAAGCCGCGGGTGGACCGCGCGAGAACCGCGACGATCCGTCCGTGGCGCGAGCGCACCTCGACGATGGCGATGCCGGAAGCGACCGGCGGCTCCTTGCCGCATTCCGTGCAGCGCAGGATCTGTTCCTCTCCGCCGCAGGACAGCGCGAG
>Ga0070741_10018456_pt1 | contig 11292 bp, 11 predicted proteins | sample Coa_R1_4_FD_66440 | JGI IMG/M metagenome (GOLD analysis project Ga0070741, IMG submission 66440) | Surface soil microbial communities from Centralia Pennsylvania, which are recovering from an underground coalmine fire - Coalmine... | ecosystem: Environmental > Terrestrial > Soil > Unclassified ...
TCCACCACGCCCTCGGCAAGCGCTCGCCGATCGAGTTCGAAGAGCACTACCGTCAGACCAGCACCCCCTCGATCGAGGAGGTTGCCTAAACCGAGCCTCCATCAAACCCAGGGCGGTTCAAACGGGCGCGGGCGACCCCAGCGGCGTGGTCAGTCGAAGCGATCGAGTTTGCCGGATGCGATGAGGAGGCGGGCGGCTTCGACGACTGCCCGGGCGTCGGTGGCGGCCTGGTCGGCGTCGCGGCGGGTCACCTTCGGGGTCGAGGCGGTGGGGTACTCGGCGGCGTGGCGTTGCCGTCGCATACGCCCGAGGTGGGTGAAGGCGGTCATGCCCTCGCGCCCGCCGAACTGGGCAACGACGGCGTCTTGGACGGCGATGTGTCCGCCTTTCGTCGTCGGCCGCAGAGCCTGGGCCGCGAGGAGGGCGAAAGCGGCCTTGCGGGCGGCGTCGTAGGAGAGTTGCAGGGCACCGGCGGCGTCCACGTCGATGACCCGGGTGACGGCCTCGAGATGAGCGGCGGCTTCGTCGAGGAGACGCTGGGCATGTTGCTCGTTGGGAGCGGCCGGCTCGAGTTCGCCGGCGGCCAGGAGCGCTTCGATGCGGGTCCGACCCCGTTCCCAGATCACCGATCGTCACCCAACTCGAGCCGGACCAATGGCCGGCTGCGGACCGTCGCGATGAACGGCTCCTGGCTGTCGGCCCATTCGTCGGCACTCCGGAACGTGATCTGCACCGGCCGGTGCAGGCGCCGTTCCGCCCGATCGGCGGCGTCGTAGACGGCGTCGCGGTCGGCTTCACCGATCACCAGGACGTCGACGTCGTTCGGGGCGGCCCCCGCCTCTCCCGAGTACCGCGCCGCCCACGATCCGAAGAGATAGGCATCCTCGATGCCGGGGATGCCGGCCAGCTCGTCGGTCACGACCGGCACCGGGCCGAAGGCCACCAGCAGGAGATCAGCCAGCGGGCGGTAGAGCGGGCTGGAGGGATTCGCCCGGACGAGCCGGGTGGGCCCGACCCGTTCGGACTGGACCACGCCGGAGGCCTCGGCCCGCTCGACCTCCCGTTGGACGGTGGCCAGTGACGCCCCGCTCACGCGGGCCAGGTCGGTGAGGGAGATCGACTCTTGAGGCCCGAGCAGGAGTCGCGTCAGGATCTCCGCCTGGTGCGCGGAGCGGAGCAGCGGCAGGAGCGGGGGCGGCTTGGTTTTCATGAGACGAGAGAATATTCTCATGTTATGCAAGCAATGCCAAGCTCCCGGCCGTCGACCCCAAAACCGTGTGCCATTTCGTGTGCCGAAACCAGGGCTACGCCGTGGACTGGCCGGACACCCCGGACGGGCACACCCGACCTGACCTGCCCAGACGGACGGCCGAGCACCCACTGGACGGTCCCAGGGCTTTTGAGGGCCTAGTGTCCGCAAGGACGTGGGGGTTCAAGTCCCCCCTCCGACACTGAGAGACGCGGCCGCCGAGCGCCGCCACGGCCCCCGCACGGGAACCCGGGCAGTTGCCCCGGGAGCGTGCCCGGCCACTTGCCGCAGCCCGCCTGCTCCGAGCGTTCTGTGGTCACGGACCTGCCATATACGCAGGTTCATGACGAGAGAAGCGCCGGACCGTCGCCTGGACGGACACGGAGCACGAGGACGTCGACGCCGTTGGGGGCGCCGGCCGCCCTCGGCCGGAATGCCAGCTTAGAACTTCATAGAAGTATTACGAAGTTCGCCATGGTACAACGGTCATTAGCTCTGACGAGCGCCGGTTCCCGAAGGGCAGAGGCGCCTCCGGCCGGACTCGACTGGAGCGGAAAGGGAGGTCCGCACGATGTCCACTCACCGGAAGACGCCTACGTACCGGAAGTTGATCGCCTACGCCGGTCTCACTGCCGCCGTCCTGGGGGCCGTGGTTTTCCCGGCCGGCCCTGCCTCGGCGGCCCCGGCCGGTGGGCACGGCAACGGGAGCAGCGGGCAGCAGACCCGCGAGCGGTGCAACAACCCGCATTGCGGAAGCATCGCCAGGCAACCGCAAGGCAACGGGAACAGCGGCAGGCAGGCTCCCGAGAGGTGCAGCAACAAGAGGGCCTGCGACAGCCTCGCAAAGGACGCGAAGCAATCCTCTGGCGGGGGCGGTGGCGGGGGCGGTGGCCACGGCCAGGGCGGAAGCGGCGGACACATGGGTGGTGGCCAGGGCTACGGCGGAGGCAACTACAGCGGGCACCATGACGGCTACGACCACGGCTACGACGGTTACCACGGCTACGACGGGTACCACGGCCATGACGGCTACGACGGCTACGACGGCTACGACCATGGCTGGGATTACTGCTATCACCATCATCACCACCACCACTGGCACTACTGGCACCACCACTGTTGGGATTGGTAGCTACTGGACCGGCCTGACCGCGTGACTGCCGCGCTCCGTTGGAATAATCCCGACGGAGCGCGGCAGTGAACGCCCGTGATCCGCTCAAAGGGCCGGTGCCGCGGGCCAGTCCGGCCCGGGTGCTCAGGCCCGGGTCGCTTCGATCACGTGGAACGGCGAGTGCGTCGGGATGATCCGCTCCAGCCGGAAGCCTGCGGCTCGGAGCAGACGCTCGAACTGCTCCTCCGTGCGCTCCTGGCCTCCGAGGAGGACCAGCATGTTGAGGTCCATGGCCTGGGCCGGGCTCGGTCGGTTGTCCGAGGGGATGACCATCTCGACCAGGAGCAACTTCCCAGCCGGGTTGAGCGCACGGTGGCAGTTCTGCAGGAGCCCAGTCGCTCGCTCGTCGTTCCAGTCGTGGACGACCTGCTTCAGCAGGTGCACATCGGCTCCCTCGGGCACCGCCTCGAAGAAGTCTCCACTCCTCAGCTCGCACCGTTCCGACAACCCGGCGGCGGCGATGGCGTCGCCGGCGGTCGCAACGACATGGGGCAGGTCGAACAGGATCCCACGGGCTCCCGGATTGGCCTGCAGAACGGCGGCGAGCAGGACGCCGTGCGCCCCGCCGATATCGGCCACCGTCCGAACGCCCGAGAAGTCGTAGACACGCACGAGCTCGCCGGCAGCCAGGGCAGACAGGTTGCCCATCGCCGCGCTGAAGTAGCCCGCCTCGTCCGGGTTCTTCGAATACCACTCGAAGAGTTCCATCCCCAGCGCCTCCCGGGCCATCGGCCGGCCGGTCCGGACGCTCTCGTGCAGCCGCCCCCACGGCAGCCAGTGCCCGGGCGCGGTCTCCGTAACGGCGAAGTTGCGCACCGAACCCGGCGAGTCGGAGCGCAACGTGTCGCCGAGCGCGGTCAACCCGAAGGCACCTGTGGCGTTCTCGGTGAACAGGCCCAGGCTGGCCAGCAGCCGCAGTACCCGGTAGAGCGACCGGGGTTCGGCGCCGACCGCCCGGGCGAGGTCGTCACTGTCGCGGGGCCCGGCCGCCAGCTCGTCGGCAACTCCGAGCAGCGCGACCACGCCGATGGCCTGGCTGACCCAGTAGCCGGTGATGAGACCCATCATGGCGGCCGGCGCGGGGACTTCCTGCTGTGCTCCAGATTCCATCTCGGTCTCCCATCGTCGCGGCAGAAAGGCGCCGACACGACCGGTCAACCGATCGTACCGACCTTCGTGCCGGAGCTGCTCGGGTTTCGGCTCAGCTCGACGAGGGTCTCGTTGAGGGATGCGGGGACGATCCGGGTCCGGGCCTGGATGGAGGCCCGTTGCAGCTCGGCCCGGACGGTGGCGGCGTCCTCGCCGAGGACCCGGATCGCCCGTCCGTCGAGAACCAGGATGCGGGAGGGCCGGTCGAGGGCGCGGAGGGCTTCGGGCCAGTTCTCGGCCGCCACCTCCACCACCCGACGGGTGCCGACGATGTCGGCCACGGCGCCCTCGGCGACGATCCGGCCGCTGGCCATGATGATGACCCGGTCGGCCTGCTCGGCCTCGTCCATGTAATGGGTCGAGACGAGGATCGTCGTGCCGCGGTCGGCCCGCTCCCGGATGACGCTCCACAGGCGGCTGCGGGCCAGGGGGGAGACGCCGGAGGTCGGCTCGTCGAGGACGAGAAGCTCCGGATCGTGCTGGGTGGCGGCGGCGAAGGCCGCCTGGCGCTGCTCTCCGAGCGGCAGCCGGCCCACCGGCCGCCGATCGCCGCGGGCGTAGTCGGACGGCGTGGCCGAGAGGAGGCCGGCCCGGAACTCCAGGTTCTCCCGGACGGTGAGGTCACGGTAGAGACCGAGGTTCTGGGCGACGTAGCCGACGCGGCGGCGCTGCGCCCGCGTCGGGGGATCGCCGAAGAGCGCCACGGAACCCGAGGTCGGCCGGAGCGTCCCGAGGAGCAACCGGATGAGCGTGGTCTTGCCGGCGCCGTTGGCGCCGAGGAGCCCGACGACCTCGCCCGCCTCGATGTCGAGGTCGACGTCGTCGACGGCGGTGAAGGCCCCGTAGGTCCGGGTGAGGCCCTGAGCGGCGACCACCACGCTCACGGCCGGGGGACCCGCTCCGCCAGCAGCTCGCTGATGATCGCCGCGTCCTCGAGCCGGAGGCGGCCGCCAGCCGCCGGGCTGCCCGCCGGTCGCCATTGCCGCCACTGGGCGCCCCGTCGCCAGGCGAGGTCGGGATCGGCCGGGGTGGCGACGTCCTCCACCGTTCCGGTCACGGCATCGACGATCGACTGCGGTGATCCGAAGGCCAGCACCCGGCCCTCGTGGAGCAGCACGACGTGGCCGGCCCGTTCCGCTTCGTCGAGGTAGGCGGTGGCCACGACGACGGCCGATCCGGCAGCGGCGGCGACCATCACCAGACGCCAGATCTCCATGCGGCTCCGGGGATCGACGCCCGTCGTGACCTCGTCGAGGACCAGCAGCTCCGGCTCCGGCAGGAGGGCCAGGATGCCGGCGAGCTTCCGTTGCTGCCCGCCGGAGAGGACCCCGGCCGGCCGTCCGCCGACCGCGGCCAGACCGGCCCGGTGGAGGAGTTCGCCGGCCCGGTCCCGCCAGGCGGAGAGGCCGTAGACCCGGGCCACGAAGTCGAGGTTCTCGTCGACGGTCAGGTCCGGGAAGAGCCCTCCGCCGATCGAGACGTAGCCGATCCGGCCCGGGCCCGGGCGGCGGACGGATCCCCCGTCGACCGGGATCGCCTCGGCCAGCGCCCGGAGCAGCGTCGTCTTCCCGCTGCCGTCGCCGCCGATGACGGCGTGGATGCGTCCCGGCTCGATCGTGAGGTCGACCCCGGCGAGCGCGGCCGTCGACCCGAACCGGACGACGAGGCCCGTCGCCCCCCAGCTCATGCCCCACCCGCCGGGGCGAGCTCCCGCCGGAAGCGCAGCACGGAGAGGGCGAACACGGCGACGGCCATGACCACGAGGACGGCCAGCGGAAAGCGGAGCGCGGCGAACGGCGCGGCCTTCAGGAGCACCGAACGCATCCCGACGATGTAGTAGGTCAGCGGCATCACCGAAGCGATCCAGCGGATCCCGGCCGGCATCGCCTGGAGGGGGAAGAACATCCCCGAGACCATGACCTGCGGCAGGATTACCAGGATGGCCAGCTGCACGGCCTCGCCCTGGGTGCGGGAGGCCGTGGAGACGAGGACGCCGAAGCCCAGCACCGTGAAGAGGAACACGAGACCGAAGGCGGCGAAGAGGACCACCGAACCCCGGAACGGAACGCCGAAGAGCCACAGGCCCGCCAGCGTGGCGATCACGAGGTTGAGGAAGGCGATCACGAAGTACGGGACGATCTTGCCGACGATGACGTCGGCCGGCCGCAGGGGTGTGACGGCGAACTGTTCGAGCGTGCCCTGCTCCCGTTCCCGCACGACGCCCAGGCCGGTGATGAACAACCCGACGAAGAGCAGGATGAACCCGGTGATCGACGGGACCATCACCGCTGCGGTGCTGAGGTTGGCGTTGTAGAGGACGTCGACCCGGGTGTCGGGGAGGCCACCGAGGTGGCGCAACGCCGACTGGGCCGAGAACAGCTCCGTCCCGTCGATGAGGACGGCGGGCGGCGGCCCGCCGGCGACGAGCACGACGTGGGCCTTCGAATCCCGCAGCAGCCGGCGGGCCGCCGCCTCGTCACCCGACGGCTGACGCCGCACGACGTCGAAGGCCGGGCCGAGCGCCCGCAGGACCTCGGGAGACGGCGAGCCGACCACGGCGGTGGGGATCCGGGCCACGTCGAACCGGGCGGCATAGCCGAAGACCGCCAGCATGAGGACCGGCACGACGAACATCAGCGCCATCGTCCGCCGGTCGCGGCGCATCTGCCGGAACTCCTTGACGATCATCGCCTGCACCACGACCTCCGCCGCCGAGGAGCCTGATTTCAACAAGCGTTGAGTTCGGCATGGTAGCGTACCCGGGCATGCGGATCGCCGTGGTCGGCGCCGGGATCATGGGCACCGGGATCGCCCAGGTGTTCGCCGAAGCGGGCCTGGACGTGCGGCTCTACGCCCGGCGGCGGGACAGTCTTGATCAGGCCCGCGCCCGCATCGCCGCCAACCAGGCCGAGATGCGGGCGGCCGGGCTGGCGGCCGACGACGGCGTCCTCGACCGGGTGGTCGGAACCGACGAGCTCGCCGAGGCCGTGGGGGAGGCGGACTTCGTCTCCGAGAACGTCTCCGAGGACATCGGCCTGAAGCAGAAGCTCTTCGCCGAGCTCGACCGCCTGGCACCGGCGTCCGCCGTGTTGTCGACCAACACGTCGGGGCTCTCGATCACGGCCATCGCCGAGGCCACGTCGCGCCCGGAGCGGGTCGTCGGGCTGCACTGGCTCAACCCGCCCCATCTCATGCCCGTCGTCGAGGTCTGCCGCGGGGAGCGGACCTCGGACGAGGTGATGGAGGCCACGTACGAGCTGGCCCGTCGGGCGGGCCGCCGGCCGATCCGGGTCGAGCGGGACGTGCCCGGCTTCCTCGTCAACCGCCTGCAGTTCGCCCTGCTCCGGGAGGCGTTCCACATCGTCGACGAGCGCATCGCCTCCGCCGAGGACGTCGACCGGGCGGTGCAGGGCGGCCTCGGGCTCCGGTGGGCGGCCGTCGGACCGTTCCGGGTCGTCGACCTCGCCGGGCTCGCCACCTTCCGGGCCGTGGCGGCCCAGCTCTTCCCCCGGCTGGCCGCCGACACCGCACCCCCCGGGATCCTGGCCGAGAAGCTCGAGCGGGGCGAGAGCGGGGCGGCCGCCGGGCGGGGCTTCCACGGCTATCCGCCGGGCGCCCACGACGCCCTCATCGCCGGGCGCAACGCCCGGCTGCTGGCGCTACAGCGGGCGCTGGCCGACGGGGACTGACGGCGTCGTCCGGCGGGCGCCTCGACGGCGGGGCTCGAGCTCCGGCAGCCCGAACCGGTAGAGGCGGCCGATCCGCTGCAGGGCGGCGGCGTCCTCCCAGTCGAGCGCGCGCCGGTACCCGTCCCAGGCCAACAGCCGCTCCAGAGGGTCAGGCATCGGGCCGAATCCTTTCGCCAGCCGCGGTCCTGCGCGGTCCTGCGCTGTCCTGATCGGACGGTAGCGACGGATGGCTCCCCCGACACGGTCGGAGGACACGGACGGTGTGTGTCCGGGGCGACACAACCGGGCGGGCCGACCCGCGGCGACAGGGGGGGCCCGACCGGCTAGAAGGGCCGGGTGCACGAGCCCAGGATCACCGGCGCGTGATCGCCGCCATTCCGTCGCCGCCGTTCAACGCCATCCACATCGGGCGGTTCCAGCTCCGCTTCTACGGGCTCATGATCGGCCTCGGGGCGGCGGCGGCCATCGCCCTGGCCGGGCGGCGGTGGGAAGCCCGGGGCGGCCGGTCCTCCGACATCGGTTCGCTGGCCGTGTGGGCGCTGCCGGCCGGCCTGGTCGGGGCCCGGGCCTACCACGTGATCACCGATCCGGAGCTGTTCCGGGGCCGGTGGCTGCACGTCTTCGCCATCTGGGAGGGCGGGCTGGGCATCCCCGGCGGGCTGCTGGCCGGGGTGGCCGTCGGCGTCGTCGTGGCCCGGCGGCGGGGCCTGGCGATCGGGCCGCTGCTCGACGTGGTGGCGCCGGCCCTCCCGCTGGCCCAGGCCATCGGCCGGCTCGGGAACTGGTTCAACCAGGAGCTGTACGGCCGGCCGACGGGCCTGCCCTGGGGACTCCGGATCGATCCCGCCCACCGGCCGCCGGGCCTGGAGCAGGTCGCCACCTACCAGCCGACGTTCCTCTACGAGGCGCTGTGGAACCTGGCGCTGATCGCCGTGCTCCTGTGGATCGAACGGCGCCGCCGCCTCCGGCCCGGGCGGCTCTTCGCCCTCTACGTCGGCGGCTACGCCCTCGGCCGGCTGTGGGTCGAATCGCTGCGCATCGACCACGCCAACACCATCCTCGGCCTGCGGGTGAACATCTGGGTCAGCCTCCTGGCCATGGCCGCCGTGGCCGCCTTCTTCGCCTGGGACGGGAGCCGGGCCCGGCGCCCGGCGGCGCCGGATCCCCCAGTGGCGGACGGTGATTGACCAATATGGGCCGGTGCAGAGCCGACCCGGGCCACGGCCCGCCCTGTGGCTGTCGCTGACGGCGCTCTCCCTGGCGCTCCACGCCCCCGGTTTCGTCGTTCGCCTCTTCAACTCCGACGAGGCGAGCCTGGCCTCGATGGCCATGGTCCTCAACCGGGGCGGGACGCTCTACCACACCACCGCCGATCGCAAGCCGCCGATCGTCCCCTACGTCTACGCCTTCGTCTTCCGGCTCACCGGCTCCCTCGACATCCGCTACGTGCGGGTGGCGGCGGCGGTGGCGGTGGGGCTGGCCGCGGCGCTGCTGGCCTCCGAGGCCCGCCGCCGGTACGGCACGGCCCGGGCCGGAGCGGCCTGCGGGGTGCTGTTCCTCCTGGCGGTGACGGCGTTCTTCCCCGACGACAGCCAGGCGGCCGGGTTCGAGGTGTTCATGCTGCTGCCGATGACGGCGGCGGTGGTGCTGGCCGCCCGGCGGCGGCACCTGGCGGCGGGGGCGGCGCTGGCCCTGGCCTGCCTGTGCAAGCAGACGGCGGTGATGACGGCGGTGCCGGTCGTCTGGTGGGCGTGGCGGAGCGGCGGCCGGGGGGCCGTGGCCCGGTGCGGGGCGGGCTTCGCCGCTCCGATCGCCGTCGCCGCGGCGCTGTTCGGGCCCCGGCCCTTCCTGCTCTGGACGGTGAGCGGCAACCGGGGCTACCTGGCGCTGCAGGGCTCCCCGGGGGCGGCGTTCACCCGGGCGCTGGGGATGACGGCGGCCCTGGCCGGTCTCGAGCTCGCCCTCGTCGTCCTGGTCCTCGTCGCCGCCCGGCGGCGTTCGGCCGAGCCCGACCTGTGGCTGTGGCTCGGCGGTGGCGCCGTCGCCGTCGGCGCCGGGCTCCGCTTCTTCGGCCACTACTACCTCCAGCTGCTGCCGCCGATGGCCCTGATCGCCACTCCGGCGCTGCTGGCCGCCGACGCCGTCCGCCGGCGGCTGCTCGTCGGCGTCGCCGCCCTGCCCGCCGTCGCCTGCGCCGTGGTGGGGTTCGTGCCGACCGGGGACGCGGCCAGCGTCCCCTACCGGCCGCTGGCCGCCCAGGTCCGCCGCCTCACCGGCGCCCGCGACACCGTGTTCGTCTGGGGCGACCTTCCCGAGCTGTACTGGGCGTCGAGGCGGGTGCCCGGGACGCGCTTCGTCCACACCGGCTTCCTGACCGGCAACACCGGCGGCCGGCCCAACGGCACCAGCGGTGCCGGCGACGCCCTGCCGGGGGCGTGGTCGATGCTGGCCGGCGACCTCCGGCGCCGCCTCCCCGACCTCATCGTCGACACCACCGCCGGCGACATCCGCCAGAGCCTGCTGTACCCGATGCAGGACACGTGGCTGTGGACGCTGGTGCAGGACGACTACCGGCTGGTGGGAAGCGTCGACGGCGTCCGGTTCTACAAGCGGGCCGACGGCAGGGGTGACGCCGTGGCCGCCGCCGTGCCGGCCCGTCCCGCCCGGGCGCCGGCGCCGGAATCGGGCTGAGCCAGGGCCAGGGCGCAGCCCCAGGCCACGAACAGGACCGCCCCCGCTACGGCCACGCCGCTGTCGTTGAGGACCGTGCCGAGGACGGCCGCCACGGCGAGGGCACGGCCGGCGGCCCGCGGCGCCGGCCCGAGGTCGAGGCGCCGACGGACGCCGAAGAGCCCGGCGGCGGCGATCACGACCACGAACACCCAGGGGCTCGTCCGGAAGCTCTCCAGCGAGCTGAGGCCGCGCCGCACGACGGTCTGGAGCAGTGACCCGCCGACCAGCGCCCGGCCGAGATGCGTCTGGTGCTCGGCGGGACGGGAGACCTCGTAGGCCACCAGGCCGCCGACGGCGAGGCCGCCGACGCCGGCGGCGATCAGGAGGGCCCGCCGGGAGATGCGGCCCCGCCAGCCAGCCAGCAGGACGGCCACGGCCGGGACACCGGCCAGCAGCCCTCCGACGTCGGCGCCGAACACGGGCGCTCCGTCGACGGCGACGACCGCGGCCAGCGCCGCCGTCACGGCCGGCAGCGCCCGGCGGCCGAAGCGGTCGAGGGCGATCCCGGCGGCGGCCAGCGCCGCTCCGGCCAGGAAGCCGGAGGGCACGTTGCCGATCCCGGCGAAGCGTCCGGCGCCGATGGCGTTGTTGACCATCGGCGCATCCAGCTCCAGCGTCCCGTTGCGGAGGGCGTCGACGCCGATCACCACCACGGTGACGGCGCAGAGGATGAGGACGACGGTCGACGGGTCGCGCCGGGCCACCCGCCGGGCGGCCACGGCCAGCAGCCCGGCCCCGGCGAGGAGGACGGCGAGCCCGGCGAGGACGGCGACGCCGGTGCGCAGCGCCCCGCCGGTTCCGGTGCCGGCTCCGCCGGCCCGCCACCACGGCACGAGCATCATCGCCAGCAGCGCGACCGGCATCCCGAGGAGGACGGCGGCCAGGAGCGGCCGCATCCGTTCGCGGCGCAGTCCGGCGAGCCCGAGGGCGGCGGCCAGGGCGAAGGCGGTGGCGAACGGCGGGCCGGCGTCCTCGGCAACGGCGCTGCGCCGGTCCTCCTCGACCAGGTCCGACCGGGAGAGCGCCGGGGCGGGCCGGACGGCGCCGCCTTCGAAGATCTCGGGCGGCGGGACGCCCACCAGCGACAGCAGCGTCGGCGCCAGGTCGGGCAGCGTGACGAAGCCCGCCCGGCGGGTGGACGGCGACACGAGGCTGCCCTGCCCGAGTCCGCATTCGGGGGAGACGGCGATGGCGCCGAGATGGCTCTGGTCGTCGGGCAGCGATCCGGTGGCCACCACCCGGCAGGCGCCCGTCGTGGCCTGCAGCACTGCGTCGATGCCGGCCGCTCCGCTCTCCACCAT
>Ga0070741_10018457_pt1 | contig 11292 bp, 9 predicted proteins | sample Coa_R1_4_FD_66440 | JGI IMG/M metagenome (GOLD analysis project Ga0070741, IMG submission 66440) | Surface soil microbial communities from Centralia Pennsylvania, which are recovering from an underground coalmine fire - Coalmine... | ecosystem: Environmental > Terrestrial > Soil > Unclassified ...
GCGTCGTGCAGCAGGTCGCCGATCAGCGACTGGCTGGAGACGGTGGTGAAAAAGCCGAGGTCGACGAAGACCGTCACCGGTGGTACCCCCCGCAGCTTGCGCCGGACGTACGCTCGCTTCTGCTCGATCGCGCGCACGATGCGCCGCGCCCGGACGGACTCGTTCGTGAGCAGCCCCAGCTGGATGGTCGTCTGCTCGACCCCGCGGACCGAGTCGTCGCTCGCCACGTACGCGAACGCGTGCGGCAGCGCCCGCCTCGCCTGCGCGAGCTGCCGGCTGTCCGTCGCTGAGGAGGCGACGAGGAGGTCGGGGGCGAGCGAGCGGAGCTGGGCGATGCGGATGCTGCCGTTGGCGGCGAGCGGCGTACCGACGATGCGTCCGCCGGCGCCGAGCGCGACGAGGATCGGTTCCACGTCGGGTGCGAGGACGGCGATTCGCCGGGCCGGCCTCGGGATCACCGCCGGCTTCGAGGCGAACGTGACCGTGACCGGGTACAGGCTGCGCGAGGGGCCGGTCGGCTCCGTCCGCTCTCCGCACGCGGCGAGCGCCGCGGCGAGCACGCCGGCGAGCGCCGCGAGAGCTAGGCGACCCACTGCCAGAGAGCCCATTGCACGACCGCGACACCGAGCAGGATGCCGCTCACCGCGACGATCCCGGCGTGTAGGCGCGGCCTGCCGCCGACGACTGCGAGCGCCAGGAAGAGCGGGAAGACGGCGAGCCCGAAGCGCGGCATGGAGAGCAACGGCCACTTGTCGCTGGGAACGCTGAGAGGGATGGCCAGGCTGGCGAACGAGAACAGGCCGTAGGGAGCGCCGAAGCGGCGCCAGGCGATCGTCGCCAGCCAGACGAAGAGGACGAGGAAGGCGAGCGCCTCGAGGTTGATCGCCGCCACCCGCATCGGATCGGTGTCCTCGACCGCCGTCCAGTAGCGGTGGGTGTGCGAGCCGCTCACGAGCTGCTCGACTCCTGCCCAGCCGCTGCGCAGCCCGTCCCAGATTCCGCCGAGCGGCCCGGCGTAGGAGAGGTGCCGGTGCCAGAGCCCCTGCGAGCGGGCGAACGACCAGCCGTCGCCGGTGTGCAGGGCGAGGAAGAGCGGGTAGAGCGCGAACGCAGCCGCAGGGACGATCGCCCCGGCGACCGCGCGCCGGCGCGCCGGCGATCGCCACGCGAGGAGCACGAGCGCGGGGACGAGCGCGGCGCCTGCGAAGCGGGTGAGCAGCGCGAGCGCCGCCGCGCTCCACGCGCCGAGCCAGCGCCCGCGCTCGGCGAGGAGGAAGGCGGCGAGCGAGAGGAGCAGGAAGAGCGACTCGCTGTAGACGGCGACGAGGAAGAGCGACATCGGGAAGACGGCGAGGTAGAGCACCGCCCGGCGCGCTCCTTCCGCGCCGAGCCGCTCCTCCGCGGCGCGGTGCAGGAGCCAGAACGCGCCCAGCGAGGCGGCGAGCGAGATGAGGAGACCGGCGAGCAGGTAGTGCCCGAACAGGGCGCGGCCGAGCCCGGCGATCGCTGCCGGGTACAGGGGGTAGAAGGCGGCGTCCGCGTGCGAGGCCGAGCTGTAGCCGTGGTCGGCGATGCGCAGGAACCAGACGCTGTCCCAGCGCGCCCACACGTCGACGGCTGCGCCGAGGTCGTGCGTGAGCGTCGGATCGTCCCAGATGCTCGCCCGCGGGTTGCGGTTCGGCTGGAAGGTGAAGAGCGCGAAGAGGGCTGCGGCCCAGATCGCCGCCCGGCTCCACAGGAAGATGGCGAGGACGGGCGAGCCGCTGACGGGCGCAGCGATCTCGACCCGCCGTGCCCGCCGCTCCCGGAGCCGTTGACCGCCTTGCACGACGGGCTGATCATAGTTCCGTGGCCGAGCGCTACTTCACGCCGGAGGAGGCGAACGCGCTGCTGGCGTGTGTGCGCCCGCTCGTGGAGGAGCTCGTTGCCCGCCGCGCCGAGCTGAAGCAGGCGCTCGAGCGCCGGCGGGGCGTCGCCGCCGCGACACGGACGAACGGCGGTGGCTTCCAGCCGCGGGCGCTCGCGCAGGCGGATGCGGCCGTCGAGGCGGCGTCCGAGGCGATCATGCGCTGCCTCGGACGCATCGGGGCGCTGGGCGCGCAGGTGAAGGATCCCGATCGGGGTCTCGTCGACTTTCCGTCGCTGCGCGACGGCGAGGAGGTGCTCCTGTGCTGGCAGCTCGGAGAGGACGAGATCCGCTGGTGGCACACGCTCGACGGCGGCTTCGCAGGCCGCCGCCCGCTGCTGCCGTGACGCTCCGCCCGCCGCCGGCGGGGCCGGCCACGTGCGCGACACGGTGGAAGACGGAGATGCCGTCCTGCGTGAACACGAGCCGCCAGTCGGGGTTCCGGCGCAGGGCGGCGAGGTCCGCCGCCATCGGGAGCGGGGCCGAGCCGTCGAGGTAGCTCCCCTGCGTCTCGTCGACCGCGACCCAGGTGGCGTCGTCGAGGCGCGGGAAGCTGAGGATGCGTCTGCGGGCGGACAGGTGCCCGCCGAGCGCGTTCGTCGCGCTCACGACCGCGTCGGGCGGGACGAGCGCAACCGCGCGCGCCGAGAGACGGTCGTGCGCCGTCACACGGGTGGCGTGCTGCTGGTAGCCGTCTCCTCCCGGCAGCCCGGCCCAGAGCGGGACGGCGCCGAGGTGGTAGTTGGAGGCGATCGCGAGGAGCAGCACCGCCGGGCCCGCGACCGCGGCCGCGCCCCGCCAGCGCCGCGCCGCCGCCGCGGTGCCGAGGATCGAGGCGACGAAGAGCGGTGCGATCAGCCCCGCCGTGTAGTGGAAGTGGATGGAGCGCTGGTAGGGGTTCGAGGAGAGCGCGTTGAGCCCCGCCTCGGGCAGGGCGGCGAGGAGGGCCACCGGCGCGAGCGCCCACAGCCCGCCGAGCGGGACGAGCAGGTGGCCCAGGTAGCGCAGGTCGGCTGCGGCGAAGACGTGGCGCAGCAGGCGCAAGGGGTGCGTGGCGAGCGTCCGGACGATGCCGCCGGGCGAGCCGCCGACCTCGCTGTAGCGCGAGTAGAAGCTCGAGGCGCCGCCGCTGAAGTGCGGCACGACCACCTCGACGGCGATCGCCGACACGGCCACGCCCGCCGCGGCCAGCGCTATCCCCGACCGGACGCGCCGGCGGGTGATCGCGTACCACAGGCCGAAGCCGGCGACGACCAGGCCGATCTCCTCCTTGCTCATGACGGCGAGGGTGGCGAAGGCCGCGAACGGGAGGAGGCGGTCCTCGTCGAGGTACCAGAACGCGAAGAGCAGGAGCGGACAGGCGAAGGCGACAGGGTGGAACTCGTTCAGCACCAGCCACTCGACCGCCGGGTAGAGGAGGTACGCGAGCGCGAAGGCAGCAGCCGTCCGTGGCGAGCCGAGGCGCTTGCACGCGAGCCGGAAGACGGGGACGGCGCCGAGCCCGACCGCGATCGCCTGCACGCACACGAGCAGGTCCGGGCTCGGCCAGGCGAGCCAGAGCGGCGCCAGCGCGGCGAGGATCGGGTCGAAGTGCGAGCCGAGACGGGAGGTCTGCTCGCCCGCGAGGTTGGTCACCTGCAGGAAGTGGCCGTGGGCAGTCGCCCACACTGCCTGCGTCATGTTGCCGAGGTCGAAGCGGCCGGTGTTGAACGCGTCGTGGCGCTCGATGGCGAGCAGCGAGAACGCGGAGGCGAAGGCGGCGACCGCCGCGCCGAGGCCGAGCGGCAGGGCTGCAGCGCGGACGGCGGCGCGCAGACGCCGAGCTCGCGGCTGTCGCGCCGCGCTGATCACCCGGCCACGACCGCTCCCGCGCGTGCGGCGAGGCGCTCGAGGAGGACGAGCCAGCGAGCGCCGAGCACGGCCTCGCTCGCCTGCCGACGGTAGGTCTCGAGCCCTCCCTCGGACAGCGAGCGCGCGAGCGCAGGGTCGGCGGCGATCCGGCGGAGAGCGCCGGCGAGCGCCCGCGCGTCGTCGGGAGGAACGAGGAGCGCGCTCCGCCCGTCGGCCAGGAGCTCGCGGGCAGCCGGGGTGTCCGCGGTCACGAGCGGCGTGCCGCAGGCGAGCGCCTGGAAGGCCTTGCTCGGGATCACGCGCGCCGCCTTCGCCGAGCGGCCGAACACGCCGAGCGCGCAGGCGGCGCGGTGGAGCTCGCCCGGAAGGTGCGCGTACTCGACCCACGGCACGTGCTCGACGTTTGCGGGCCGCTTCGCGAGCAGCCGCTCGAGCTGGCCGCTCCCGACGACGCGGAAGCGGAGCTCGGGCGCGAGCCGGGCGGCGGCGAGGATGGTGTCGAGGCCGTGCAGCGGGATCAGCTTTCCGACGAACAGGCAGGTGAAGGGCCGTGCGGGTGTCCAGCCGGGCCGGAACAGCCGCTCCTCGGCTCCCACGAAGCACACCTCGACGCGCGCCGGGTCGAGCCCCGCAATCGCCGCCAGATGGTCGGCGCCGGCGCGGGTGTCGGCGACGACGAGGTCGGCGGCGCGCAGCGCACGGCGGTCGATCGCCTCGAGCAGCCGCGCCGCGGCCGACCCGGGGGCGAAGCGGCCCCGGTCGGAGACGAGGGTGTCGGCGAGGGAGACGAGCGGGCTGAAGACGACCGGCGCGCCGCGGGCGGCCCGGCGCGCGGTGGCGAGGTCGAGGTGGCCCGGATAGCCGACGAGCACGGCGTCGAAGCACTGCTCGGGCCGGCGCAGGAGGCGCGCCTCGGCGAGCGCCAGCCTGGCCGCCTCGCGCGGCCCGGCCTGCCAGCTGCTGCGGCGCCCGTCCCAGACCGGCTCGTGGCGCTCGACCACCTCCGCGCCTGCGCCGCGCAGGCACGAGATCACCTGCGCGTTCCGGGGGTGGTCCCGCTGGTAGGTTCCGAAGAAGAGGACCCTCACGTGCGGGTGAGGATCTCCTCGACGATCGCCTCCGACAGCGCCCGCTCGTCCGAGCGCTCCTCGTGCAGGCTTGTGATCATCTCGCCGATCAGCCCGAGCGAGAGAAGCTGGATGCCGACGACGACGAGCAGCACGCCCAGGATGAGAAGCGGGCGTCCACCGATCGCGTGGCCCTCGGCCTTGAGCGTGGTCAGGTAGACGAGCGCCGCGGCGCCGCCGAGCATCGTCAGCAAGCCGAGCCCGCCGAAGAGGTGGAGGGGACGGTGCCGGTAGCGGCCGATGAACGAGACGGTCATCAGGTCGAAGAAGCCGCGCAGGTAGCGCTCGAGCCCGTAGCGCGAGCGCCCGTGCCGGCGGGGCCGGTGATTGACCGGCAGCTCGGCGATCCGAAAGCCGCGCTGGTGGGCGAGCACCGGCAGGAAGCGGTGCAGCTCGCCGTACAGCGGCAGGCCGCGTACGACCGAGGCGCGGTAGGCCTTGAGGCCGCAGTTCATGTCGTGCAGGCGGACGCCCGAGACGAGGCCGACGGCGAGGTTGAACAGGCGGGAGAAGAGGCGTCTCGCGAGCGGGTCGCGCCGCTTTGTCTTCCAGCCCGAGACGAGGTCGAAGCCCTCCTCGAGCTTGACGAGGAGGCGCGGGATCTCCGCCGGGTCGTCCTGCAGGTCGGCGTCGATCGTCACGATCACGTCGCCGGCGGCGGCACGGAAGCCGGCCGCGAGCGCCGCCGCCTTGCCGAAGTTGCGGCGCAGCCGGACGACCCGCACCCGCTCGTGCGTGGCGTGTAGCCGGGTCAGCGCTGCGAACGAGCCGTCCGTCGAGCCGTCGTCGACGAACACCGTCTCCCACGTCGCGGCCACCGGGTCGAGGGCGGCTTGCAGCTCTTCGAACAGCAGCGCGACGCTCCGCTCCTCGTTGTAGACGGGCACGACGACCGAGATCACGGCGGTAGCGTATTGCCATGAGCGAGCTCCTGTCCGTCGACGCCGCCCTCCGGGCGGTGCTCGGGCGGGCGTCGCCGCTCGAGGCGGAGACGGTGGCGCTCGCCACCGCGGCCGGCCGCGTGTTGGCCGTGCCGGCGGAGGCTCGCGTCGACCTGCCGCCGTTCGCGAGCTCCGCCGTCGACGGCTACGCGCTCCGCGCCGACGACACGCCCGGGCGGCTGCCAGTCGTGGCACGGATCGCGGCCGGCCGGCCGGCCGCTCGGGCGCTCGCGGCGGGGGAGGCGATGGCGATTGCGACCGGCGGCGCCGTCCCGGAGGGGGCCGACGCGGTCGTCCCGATCGAGCGCGCGTCCGTGACGGACGGCGTGGTGGACGTTCCCGACCGTGCCCAGGCCGGCGCCAACGTCCGCCCACGGGGCGGCGACGTCGCGGCCGGCCAACGGGTGGTCGCGGCGGGCGTCCGACTGGGGGCGGCGCAGGTCGGCGCGCTCGCCGCCGCCGGCGTCGCCGAGGTGGCGTGCGTCCGCCGCCCGCGCGTCGCGGTGCTGACCACCGGGACGGAGCTGCGCCGACCGGGCGAACCGCTTGCACCGGGGGAGATCTACGAGTCGAACGGGCCGATGCTGGCGGCGCTGCTCGCCGGGGCGGGGGCGGAGGTGACGCTGCTCGGGCCGGTCGAGGACGACGCGGAGGCTCACCGCCGCGCCCTCGCCAGCGGGCTCGAGCGCGACCTGCTCGTCACGTCGGGGGGCGTCTCGGTCGGCCCGCACGACCTCGTCCGCCGCATCGAGGCCGAGCTCGGCGTGGAGGAGGTCTTCTGGGGCGTCGCCGTCAAGCCCGGGAAGCCGCTCGCGTTCGGCCTGCGCGGGCGCACGCTCGTCTTCGGGCTGCCCGGAAATCCGGTGTCGTCTCTCGTCACGGCCGTTCTGTTCGTGCTGCCCGCCGTTCGCGCTCTGCAGGGCGAGGCGCGGCCGGGGCCGCTGTACGAGAGCGGCGCTCTCGCCCGGCCGCTGCAACCCGACAGGCGGCGGCTGGAGTTCGTCCGTGCTCGGCTGGCCGCCTCCGACGGGGGCGCCGCGCTCGACCCTCTGCCGGCCCGCGACTCCCACATGATCGTCCGGGCGGCCGAGGCGGATGCGCTCGTCGAGATCTCGCCGGGCGACGTGGAGCTCGAGGCCGGTGCCCGTGTCCGCTACGTGCGGTTGTGAGGGCGGTTGTCCGCGGCCGTCGCCACCAGCCCCGCTCACCCCTCTGTCCCGAGCGCGTGTGCCGACGAGCGCCCACACGAGACCGGGGACGCCCGCTTCCGCCTCGACCGCGCCCGCGATCCGGACCGTCTGGCGCGCCTATCCCTCCGGCCGGCTCTGCGCGAGGGACGCTCTGCGCCGTGCGCGCAGGCCGAGGACGAGCGAGCGCACGAGCGTCCGGACGAGGCCGGGCGGGGCGCCCTGCGCTGCCCCCGCGTACGGGGCGTAGCGGCCGGCGGTGACGGCGAGGAGCTGCGCCGCGGCGGCGGTCCAGCCGAGTGCGAGGACGACGGCCACGATCGGTACGTAGCCGATCGCGGTCAGCTCGGCGAGGTACCAGGGGGCGTCGAAGCCGAGCCCGAAACGGACGGCGAACGAGCCGAGGAGGAGCGCCGGGCCTGCCAGCCCGAGCGCGTACAGCGCGGCCCGCACCGGCCCGGGACGGCCACGCGTCTGCGGCAGCCAAAGCCAGGCGTGCAGCGAGGGAAGCAGGAAGAGGAGGGCGTACACGTTCGCAGCGATCACGAGTAGCGCGACGAGCCCGAGCACGAGAAGCGGCGCCACCAGCCCCGCCAGCTCCTCCTCGCGGGTGCAGGGCTGCACAGGCGCAAGGCGGGTGCGGCTGACGAGCCAGCTCGCACCGGCGAGGAGGACGAAGCCGGTGAGCGCGGGCAGGGGCCAGCGTCCGGCCGCGGTCGAGCCGGGGTCGAGCGGCGCCTCCGCCCCTCCCGGCCAGGCGCCGAGGAGCGCGAACAGCTCGAACAGGGCACCGACCCACAGCCAGAAGAGCAGCCGGCGGCGATAGGCGCGGAAGGCGGGGCCGAGCCGGATGCGCAGGCGGCGGCAGCGGGCGAACAGGTCGACGACCGCCGCGAGGAAGGGGACGGCGAGTGCGACGAGAACGAGCGCGATCGTCCAGCCGCGGACGATGCGGCTGCCCACGTACAGGTAGCTCCCGGTTCCCTGCGAGAGGTCGAGCCCCTGGTCGAGCGAGCTGACGAGGGCCTGCGCCGCCCTGCCTACCTGGCCGAGGCGGACGGAGTCGAGGCGGCCGAGAGGGCCGCCGTCGGAGGAGGGGCGGTCGCCGGCGGTCGTGATCGTGATGGCGGACACACGCCGGCCCAGGAAGGGCCACTGCTCGTACAGGCTGAACGGGAAGGCGAGGTCGACGAGCTGCCCGAGCACGCTCGTCCTGCCGGGGGCGCTCCCTGTCTGGTCGGCGATGCGGGCGGCGGCGGAGGCGAGGAGCGTGGGCGAGGGCGAGTGGGGGCCTGGGCCGCCCAGCTCGACGCGCGGCCTCCCGCTCGTGGCAATCGTATCGAGGCTCACGACCGCGAGCACCCGTTTTGCCTCCGCGGCGTGACGGGCGAAGTGCGCTGCGCCGAGTCCGCCGTACGCGCCGCCGTCCGTGGACAGGAAGAGGATCGTATGCTCCGGCGTGACGCGGGCTCCGCCGGGGCCCGCCGTGTACGCGCGGGCGATCTCGATCAGCGCGGCGGTGCCGGAGGCGTTGTCGCGGCGCACGACGAGGCCGCCGACGTTGTCGCGATGCGCCATGACCAGGATGATCTGCGGCGAGCGGCCGGGCACGACCGCCGTCACGTTGCGCAGCGTCACCCGTCCCACGCCCGGCACGGTGGCGGCGAAGCGGTCGACCGACGTGTGCAGGCCGAAAGGTTCCATCTGGCTCCGGAACCAGTCGGCCGAGGCGAGGTCGCCGGGGGAGGACGGCGTGCGGTAGGGGCAACCGCAGCCGGCCGTGGTGGCGAGGTCGTCGGCGATCGCGGCCGCGGCGCCGGCGTCGAACGTCGGCGGCAGCGAGGGTCGCGGGAGCGCCGAGGGTCGCGTCACCGTGAAGGCGACGATCACGAGCGGCAGCGCGACGACGAGCCAGGCGGCCCGGTAGAGCCGGCCGTCCACCGGCCGCTCCAGTGAGCCTCGCCTCGCCCGGCGCCGAGCCGATGGAGAGAGGGGTTCCGAGATACCGTGGCTATAGTAGGAAGCCAATCCGCGGGACTATGGCGACTGCCGCGACCATCCTCCTCGTCGACGACGAGGAGTCCGTCCAGAAGCTGCTCACCTATCCGCTCGAGCGAGACGGATACCGGGTCGTGCACGCCCGCGACGGCGCCGAGGCTCTCGCGCGCTTCGAGGAGGAGCCGATCGACCTGGTCGTGCTCGACGTGATGCTGCCGAAGCTGGACGGGCTCGAGGTGTGCAAGCAGCTGCGCTCGGCCAGCTTCGTGCCGATCATCATGCTCACGGCCCGCGACGACGAGGTCGACAAGGTGCTCGGTCTCGAGCTCGGCGCCGACGACTACATCACGAAGCCCTTCTCGATCCGCGAGTTTCGCAGCCGCGTGCGGGCGGCGCTGCGGCGGGCGGCGACGCCCCGGCACGACTCCCGCGAGCCGGAGCCGATCGCGGTCGACGGCCTGACCATCGACCCTGCCCGCCGGGCCGTCGACGTCGGCGGTCGCTCGGTGCAGCTGACGTACGTCGAGTTCGAGCTGCTGCGCGCGCTCGCCGGCCGTCCGGGGCGGGTGTTCACGCGCCAGGCGCTGCTCGAGGCGGTCTGGGGCGGCTCCGACTACCGTGACCCGCGGACGATCGACGTGCACATCCGGCATCTGCGCGAGAAGCTCGAGCGCGACGCGTCCGAGCCGGAGATCATCCTCACCGTCCGCGGCGTCGGGTACCGCTTCCGCGACCGGTGAACCCGCTCCGAAGCGTTCGCGCCAGGCTCAGCCTCGCCCTTCTGCTCGTCGTTGCCGGCTCTCTCACCCTCGTCTACCTCGTCGTCATCCCCTCGCTGCAGGGCCGGCTGGTCGACAGCAAGCTCCAGCAGCTGAAGGTGGCTCTCAAGAGCCTGCAGACGCAGGCGCTCGCGTATCGCAACGACCAGTACTGGTACCAGGACCAAAGCCAGACGCTGAACGCGCGCATCGTCTTCTACGAGGTGCTGACGGACACGCCGCGCACCCTGAAGGCCTGGCAGGACTCGAACGGCGGCCAGAGCTCGCTCGGAATCGAGGCCGACCCGTTCGCGCTCAACGCATCGATGATCCCGAACTCGTTCGCGCGCGGCCCGGGTGCCTTCCAGGAGGGCACGGTCACGCGCCGCGGCACGCGCTACGCGGAGGTGGCGGCGTCGTACGCGGACGGCTCCGTGCTCCTGCTGTCGGCGCCGCTCGAGGACGCGCTCGACGCCGTCGGCGTGGCCAAGGAACGGCTCCTGCTCGCCGGAGGCATCGTGCTGGCGCTCGTCCTCGTCGTCGGCTACCTCGCGGCGTGGATCTTCGCGCGCCGGATCCGCAAGCTGGAGGCGGCCGCCGAGCTGATCGCGAGCGGGCAGTTCGAGCAGCCGATCGTCGACCGCGCCCAGGACGAGCTCGGCAACCTGGCCCGCGCCTTCGAGCGGATGCGGCTCCGTCTCGCCCAGCTCGACCGTGCCCGCCGCGAGTTCATCGCCAACGCGTCGCACGAGCTGCGCACCCCGATCTTCTCGCTCGGCGGCTTCCTGGAGCTGCTCGACGACGAAGACATCGATCCGGCCACCCGCGAGGAGTTCCTGCACACGATGCGCGAGCAGGTGAAGCGGCTGACGAAGTTGGCCTCCGAGCTCCTCGACCTCTCGAGGCTCGACGCCGGCCAGATGGAGATCGAGCGCGAGCCGGTCGCCCTGGCGGCGACGGCTCGCCTCGTCGCCGACGAGTTCGCCGCCGTCGCGAAGCAGACGGAGCATACGATCGCGATTGCCGCCGACGAGTCCGCGGTCGCCCTCGCGGACGAGCAGCGTGTCGTGCAGATCGTGCGCGTCCTGCTCGAGAACGCCGTCGTGCACACGCCGCCGGGGACGAGCATCCTCGTGCGCGTTCGCCGCGAGGCAACCACCGTCGCGCTCGCCGTCGAGGACTCGGGGCCCGGCATCGGCGCCGAGCAGGCCGAGCACGTGTTCGAGCGCTTCTTCCGCGGCGGGGGTCGCCAGGCATCGGGCAGCGGGCTCGGGCTTGCGATCGCGGTCGAGCTCGCACGCATCATGGACGGGACGCTCGAGCTCGACAGCAGTCCCGGGCGGACGGTGTTCACGCTCACGCTTCCGCAGGGGGAGCTGCCCGAGCACGAGCCGAGCGGGCCGCGGCTCGAGCGAGTCCGGGCCTGACTCGGCCGGCTCGTACGGGCGTCGCGATTCCACGTGAAAACGCTCGCGTGCGCGGACGGGGCGCCGCCCACGGCTCGCGAGCCGCCGGCGCAGCCGT
>Ga0070741_10018458_pt1 | contig 11291 bp, 12 predicted proteins | sample Coa_R1_4_FD_66440 | JGI IMG/M metagenome (GOLD analysis project Ga0070741, IMG submission 66440) | Surface soil microbial communities from Centralia Pennsylvania, which are recovering from an underground coalmine fire - Coalmine... | ecosystem: Environmental > Terrestrial > Soil > Unclassified ...
GATGGAGAACGTGCTGTTCAAGATTTCCTTTCCGGCGGAGTTTCACGCACAGACGGCGGTCGAGGCCGCCATGACGCTGCATCCCGAAGTGGGCGGCCGTCTCGAGCAGATCGACCGGGTGGTCATCGAGACGCAGGAGCCGGGCGTTCGCATCATCGACAAGACCGGTCCGCTGGCCAATCCTGCGGACCGCGACCACTGCATTCAGTACATGGTCGCGGTGCCGCTGATCTTCGGCCGGCTCGGCGCCGAGGATTATGAGGATCAGGTCGCATCCGATCCGCGAATCGATGCGCTGCGCGCGAAGATGCAGGTTCGCGAGAATACCCGTTTCACGGAGGAGTATTACGCAGCTGACAAGCGTTACATCGGCAACGCCGTCCAGGTGTTTTTCCGCGATGGCAGCTGCAGCGCGCGTGTCCAGGTCGATTTCCCGATCGGCCACCGCAAGCGCCGCGCCGAGGGCATGCCGGTGCTCGTGAAGAAATTCGAGTCCTGCGTCGACGCCTGGTTTGCCGCGAAGCAGGCAGAGCGGGTCAAGGCCTTGTTCCGGGATGCGGCGCTCGACCGGCTGCCCGTCAACGAGCTCGTCGCGGCACTCGTGACCAACGGCGCGGCCTGAGAGTCGAGTCCGTCCCGGTTCGCGTTCGAACCGACAGGCTTTTCGCAGCCCATAAAGAAAGAAAACCGGCAGCTTGCGCTGCCGGTTTTCCGATTCGCGATATTCGGAGGGACTTCAGCCCACGCGGACCGGTACGAAGAGCTGGGTATCGCCACGCTGCACGAGCAGAGCGATATGGCTCTTGGACTTCTCGATGGCGTTGCGGAGGTCCGCCACGCTCGACACCCGGGCACCGTTCGCGGCCAGCACGATGTCACCCTGCTGGAGGCCGGCATCGGCTGCCGGTCCCTGCGCCTGCTCGATCAGCAGACCGCCATGGGTGTTGGCCTCGTGCTGTTCCTCGCTGGTCAGCGGCCGCACGGCGAGCCCGATCTTGCCGCCGGAGTGCGACTGGTCGGTGTTGGATGCCGTACGCTTGTCCTGCATCTCACCGAGCTTGACGTTCAGGTCACGCGTGGCATGCTGCCTCCAGATCTCGAGTTTCACCGTGCTCCCGGGCTGAAGGCTGGCGATCGTCGCCGGCAGCTCGTTCGAGGAGTCAACGGGCTGACCGTTCAGCTTGAGGATGACATCGCCCGGCTGGATACCCGCCTGCTCGGCCGCTCCGCCCTTCTCCACGCTCGAAACCAGGGCGCCTTCAGGCTGCGGCAGACCGAAGGAATCCGCCAGGCCCTGGTCGACCTGCTGGATCACCACACCCAGCTTGGCGCGCGTGACATGTCCATGGGTCTCGAGCTGCTGGCTCACGTGCATGGCCACATCGATCGGGATCGAGAACGACACGCCCTGGTAACCGCCCGAGCGGGTGTAGATCTGCGAGTTGATGCCGACCACCTCGCCCTGCATGTTGAACAGGGGGCCACCCGAGTTACCGGGATTGATCGGCACGTCGGTCTGGATGAATGGCACGTAGCCGGAGTCCGGCAGCGTCCGTCCCTTGGCGCTCACGATGCCCGCGGTCACGCTGTTGTCGAATCCAAAGGGTGCGCCGATGGCGACGACCCATTCGCCGACCTTCAGACCGCGATCATCGCCCAGCTTGACCGTCGGAAGATTCTTGGCCGGAATCTTGATGACCGCCACGTCGCTCTTCGTGTCGACGCCAATCACCTTCGCGGTGTACTCGCGCCGGTCGGTCAGGCGCACGGTGACTTCGCTGGCGCCATTGACCACATGCGCGTTCGTCAGGATCGTGCCGTCGGGACTCACGATGAAACCTGAGCCCTCACCGCGCACCTGCTGCGGAGGCTGCGCGGGAAAGCCGCGGAAGAAGGGTCCGAACGGGAATCCGCCGAAGGGGTTCTGATCCGAGGGACCGGAATCGTTGTCGTCCGAGCCGCCTTGCGAGTAGGCAGTCGGCACTTTTTCCACGACCGTGATGTTGACTACGGCCGGACCGTACTTCTGCACCATCGTGCTGAAGTCCGGAAGAACTGCGTTGGGATTGCCCGTCGCGGGAGCCGGCACGGTGGGCGCCGGGCGTGAGACGGGTGGGGCAGCCTGAGCGCCGAATGCGTAAAGAGCCCCTGCGGGCGCAGCGACTATTGCGGCGCCCAGCAGCGCCGCGGCGATCTGACCTTTGAAGAAATTCCGGGAAGTCATGGGAGTCTCCGAGGGAGTGGCACCAAATCCATGTGACGTACCCTAAACCCTCCGCCTTAAGGGACCCTTAAGGGCCTCAACCCGGGCCCTGGCCGTAATAGACCATTGATTTTGCGAGCGTATCGCGGCGGCGGCCGGCCGAGACGGGTGGCGTAATGTTGAAGCCGTGCATGTTTGCCGAGATGACGCTTCCCATTCACCGCGATACGCTCAGCCCGGCGGGAAACTGACCGTCACCGCCAAGCCGCGCCCTGCCAGGCCGGAGTTGAGCGCCACACTCGCCCCGTGTGCGTCCGCGATCGACTTGACTATGGCCAGCCCCAGGCCGCTGCCCGGTGGCGAAGTGCCAGGCTGCCGATAAAAGCGATCGAAGACACGCGAGCGCTCCTGCTCGGCGATACCCGGACCGGAATCCACGACGCGAAGGAGACTGCCTGCCTGCCCGACGCCGCCGGGGGCGTGGATCGGCTGAGATGGCGCGCTCGCCATTGCCGAGACGTCGACCGTGCCACCTTCCGGCGTGTAACGCACTGCATTGTCGACGAGGTTGCGGATCAGAGTGCGCAGGGCCTGGGCATCGCCCAGTACCGTCGCGGGTTCCGATGCGCAGATCCCGAGATCAATATGCCGGGCATCCGCCACCGGCACCATCTCCGCAACGACATCACGTGCAAGCTCGTCCAATCGAAGCTTCGCTCGCTCGGACCCCACCCGGGGCTCCTGCTGTGCCAGTGCTAGAAGCTGCTCCACCAGACGGATCGCACGTTGCACACCCGCGGAGAGTCGAGCCATGGCGTCGGCTCGCTCGGCCTCGGTGCCCGCGCGGGCAAGCGTGCTCATCTGCAGATGCAGAGCCGTCAGCGGGGTTCGCAACTCGTGGGCCGCATCGGCCATGAACCCTCGCTCGCGTTCCAGCACCGCGCCCAGCCGTTGCAGCAGATCGTTCAACGCACTGACGAGCGGTTGCACCTCGGTGGGCAGTCTCGCATCAGGCAGTGGATCAAGCGCGGTCTCTTTCCGGGTCTTTACGAGCTGTGTGAGGCGCTGCAGCGGCCTGAGGGCATGCCCTACGGCGAACCAGATGAGGATCGCCAGCAGCGGCATCAACAAGGCGAACGGGACCAGGGTTCGCAGCGCAAGGTCCGCGGCTTGCCGCTCGCGTACTCGCATCGGTTGGGCCACCTGGATGACCCGCGTAACCGCCTGTACGCCGTAGACACGCCAGCGGCCTTCGCTGGTGGAGGCTGTAGAGAAGCCGAGTGTCGTGATGGCCGGCAACACGGCGTGCGGTCTCGACAGATACACGAGAATGCCGTCCAGCGACCACACCTGTACGACGAAGTCATAGTCCGCGTCCCCCGGCGGAATGGCCGGTCCCAACATGTACTGCACCGGCTGATCGCGAAGCAGCAGGGCCGTCTCTCGCAAGTGATAATCGAAGAAGGCGTCCGCTTCTGCGAGGGCGTTGCGGTAGACGATCCATGCACCCGCCGCCCCTAGCAGTACGACGCCGCCGAGCAGCCAAACCAGAAGCCGCGTCCGAAGCGATGTCACGCCGCCGGCCTCACGCGGTAGCCCACTCCACGGACGGTCACGATGAAGTCCGCTCCGAGCTTGCGTCTCAGCGCGTGGATGTGCACCTCGACTGCGTTGCTTTCGACTTCCTCGCCCCAGCCATAAAGGCGCTCCTCGATCTGCGCGCGTGAAAGAATATTGCCGGGCCGTTCCAGCAGCAGTTGCAGGAGCGCAAACTCTCGCGGCGACAATGCGATATCACGGCCCTCGCGGGTCACGCGGTGAGTAGCCGGATCCAACATCACGCCGAGGTGCTCCACCTGGGGAGCGGTCCTGCCCGACTTGCGACGCAGCAGGGCCCGAATACGTGCCGCGAGCTCATCCAGATCGAACGGCTTGACGAGATAGTCATCCGCTCCCGCATCCAGCCCTTGGACGCGATCGGAAACTGCATCGCGGGCCGTAATGATGAGCACCGGCAGTGTCTCGTGCCGTGCCCTCAGGCGCTGCAACACCTGCAGGCCGCCCTTGCGCGGCAGGCCCAGATCCAGCAGCAGCAGGTCGAACGGCTGGGTGCGCAAAACCTCCTCCGCCGCATCTCCGTCATGCACCCAGTCCACCGTGAAGCCATCCCGCCGCAGGCCCGTACGGATGGCCTCGCCGATCATCGAATCATCTTCAACGAGCAGCAGTCTCATGGTCGGCCTTATCCTAGCGGCTGCGACTCATCCGGCGGCCCCCTTGTCGAGCACGATTCAACGTCTGGTCCAAGATGCAGCCACGATGGATGTTGCGCTCGCGGAGCGCGATGCCGGACGGCTGCTGCAGCTGCTGGATGAAGTCGAGCGCTGGAATCGAACCTACAACCTGACCGCGATCCGCGGTCGTGAGGAGATGTTGACGCACCATCTCCTGGACAGCCTGTCGGTGCACAAAGATCTGCGGGGTGTGCGCATCGCCGATGCCGGTACGGGCGCCGGCTTCCCTGGGTTGCCGCTTGCGGTGGCCAATCCGGACCGGCATTTCACGCTCATCGACTCGAACGGCAAGAAGATCCGCTTCGTCCAGCATGCCGCACGCCTGTTGGGTCTGACCAATGTCGAGGTGTTGCACGCGCGCGTGCAGGCCGTGAAGGTGGCTGAGCCGTTCGACTCCGTTCTGGCGCGAGCGTTTGCTTCCCTGCGGGAGCTGGTGCAAGCGGCAGGTCCCCTGTGCGCCCCGCAGGGGCGGGTACTTGCCATGAAAGGCAAATGGCCCGAGAACGAGCTCGAGGCGTTGCCCGCGGGCTGGCAAGCCGGAGGCTCTCACACTCTGACGGTCCCAGGGCTGGAAGCGTCGCGCTGTGTCGTATTGCTCGAACGTGCCGAGGGCCACATCTAGCGCGAGCCGACGCTGGCCATCGATGCGAGCGGCAGCGCAGTACTCTCCTTGATGACGGCAAGGGCGATCGAGGAATTCACCGACTGCACGCCGGGGAACCGCGATAGATGGTCGAGGAAGAAAGCCTCGTAGGCTTTGATGTCGCGGCACACGATGCGCAGCAGGAAGTCCGTCTCGCCCATCAGCGTGTAGCAATCCAGGATCTCCGGGTGCTCGCGCACGGCCTGCTCGAACCTCAGCAGGGCATCCCGGCCGTGTCCGGCGAGCTTCACGTGTGAGAACACCATGACGTTCAGGCCGATCTTTTCCCGATCCAGCAGGGCGACGCGGCCCTTGATGACGCCGAGCTCCTGCAGACGCGTCACACGGCGCCAGCAGGTCGAGGCGGTCATGCCGACCCGCTCCGCCACGTCGGCGGCCGACAGATCCCCGTGCTGCTGCAGGACATCCAGAATCCGCACGTCCCCACGGTCGAGCTCCGCTTGCATAGCTCATCTCACTTCGAGGCCTCACGGTGCTATGGATACTTCACCAGTGCGGGCTTGAGAGCAACTTTTGTGACGCAGCGTGCGCTGGCCGGCGAGTACCCTCCGCTCGGAAAGGCGCCTTCTGGGAGCCCTTGCGGGGGACACGGTGATGGATCTGTACGGCATGCCGGATTTTGATGCTCACGAGCGAGTCGTGTTCGGGTACGACGAGCCGACCGGACTGCGAGCGATCATTGCCCTGCATTCGACGCGCCTGGGACCGGCGGCCGGCGGTTGCCGCATGTGGCCCTACGCCTCCTCCAGCGAAGCGCTCACGGATGTGCTGCGCCTCTCGCGTGGCATGAGCTACAAGAATGCGATGGCCGGTGTGCATTTCGGCGGCGGCAAGGCGGTGATCATCGGCGATTCCCGCACGATGAAGACACCGGAGTTGTTCCAGGCTTACGGTCGACTGGTGGACTCGCTCGGTGGCCGCTACGTCACTGCGGAAGACGTGGGCACGACCACCGCAGACATGGAGCACGTCGCTCGAGTCACGAAGTTCGTGAGTGGGCTCGGGCGCCGTCCCGGTGAGGCCGGAGGGGACCCCGCCCCCAAGACTGCGCTGGGCGTGTACCTGGGTCTGAAGGCAGCCGTCCGGTTCCAGCTCGGGCGCGCTGATCTGCAGGGCGTCAAGGTCGCGGTCCAGGGAGTGGGTGGCGTGGGCTATCACCTGTGCCGATTGCTGGCCGCCGAAGGCGTGGATCTGCGCATCGCCGATCTGCAGCCGACGGCAACCCAGCGTGTCCGAGATGAGTTCGGGGCCCGGGTCGTGGCCGCCGAGTCGGTGCTGCTCGAGGATGTCGATGCTCTCGCGCCTTGTGCGCTGGGGGCCGTGTTCAATCCGCAGTCCATACCGCGCCTGCGTGCGCGCATCATTGCGGGCGCCGCGAACAATCAGCTGGCGCAGGAGCAGGATGGCACCGCGCTGCACCTCGCGGGGATTCTGTACGCGCCTGACTACATCGTGAATGCGGGCGGGATCATCAGCGTGGCGCGTGAGTACTACGGTGGCGCGACCGAGGCACAGGTCACCGCGGAGATCCATGCCATTCCGACGCGCCTGACTGAGATATTCGAGCGCGCGCGCCGCGAAAATCGGCCTACCCACGCAGTCGCGGACCAGATGGCCCGCGCGCGGATCGGGCGAGCGGAGCGTCGAAAAGTCGCCTGAGGCGCGCTCGGAGGCAGCCGCGTACACTCTGACCCCATGAAGCGGGTCATCGCGGTTGCCAACCAGAAAGGGGGCGTCGGCAAGACGACCACGGCGGTCAATCTGGCCGCCTCCCTCGCCGCCACGCGTCGGCGTGTCCTGCTGATGGACCTCGATCCCCAGGGGAACGCCACGATGGGCAGCGGCGTGGACAAGTCGCAGCTCCAGCGCAGCGCCTGTGAGGTCCTGCTCGGTGAGGCACGACTCGATGCGGCGCTCGTCCCGGTCGAGCCGGGTGGCTTCACGCTGCTACCCGCGAACCAGGATCTGACTGCGGCGGAGGTCCGCCTCCTGACGATGATGGCCGGGCGCGAGATCAAGCTGCGCAACGCGCTTGCTCCGATACGGGAATCCTTCGATGTCGTCCTGATCGACTGTCCGCCGGCGCTGAACATGCTGACGGTGAACTCCCTCGTCGCAGCCGACAGCGTCCTGATTCCCATGCAGTGCGAGTACTACGCCCTCGAGGGGCTGTCCGCGCTGCTCGCCACGATCGAGCAGATCCGGGCGGCTGCCAACGAGCGGCTCGAGCTCGAAGGCATCCTGCGGACGATGTTCGATCCGCGAAACAACCTGGCCAATGAAGTGAGCGCCCAGCTCATCATGCACTTCGGCGACAAGGTGTTCCGCACGATCATCCCGCGCAACATCCGGCTTGCCGAAGCGCCCTCGTTTGGTCGACCGGTCCTCTTTCACGACAAGGAGTCGCGCGGCGCGCTGGCCTACCTCGCCCTCGCGGGCGAGATGATTCGCAGGGAAGAGGAGAACAGGCAGCCGGCCGCATCCGCGCAGGTTGTCGGTGAGTCGCCAGTCCCCCTGTCCTCTGAAGCTGTCTCACCTGCCACGGCGCAGCCTGCCGAGCCCGCCGAGGCGCCCCCGGCCGGATTCGAAGCGATCCACTCGGACGGCTGAGGATGGCAGTCCTGTTCGCCGGCGTGGAGATTCGTGCCCTGCGCCCTGCCTCTCGCTATGATCCGGCGCCATGATGCACAAGAAACCCACGTTGGGTCGGGGCCTGGCTGATCTGTTGGGCCAGAGCGCACCGCGTCCGGCGCCGATCGCCGCGTCCAACGGACCGGACGCATCAGTGAGAGCTGAAGAGGAGCTTGCAAAGCTCCCGCTCGATCTCCTGCAGCGCGGCCGCTACCAGCCGCGGGTGGACATGCGGCCCGAAACCCTTCAGGACCTGGCTGACTCCATCAAGGCACAAGGGGTCGTGCAGCCGATCGTCGTCCGCCCTCTGGATGCACCGCCCATCGGCGAGTCCCAGCGCTACGAGATCATCGCCGGAGAACGCCGGTGGCGAGCGGCGCAGATGGCCGGACTCAGCGAAATTCCGGCGGTCATCCGTCGGATCCCCGATGAGGCGGCGATCGCGGTTGCCCTGATCGAGAATATCCAGCGGGAGAACCTCAATCCGCTGGAGGAAGCGCGCGCTCTTGACCGGCTGATCACGGAGTTCACCCTCACCCATCAGCAGGCGGCGGATGCCGTCGGCCGCTCCCGGGCAGGGGTGACGAATCTGCTGCGATTGCTCGAGCTTGCGCCCGAGGTCTCGGATCGGGTCGAGCGCCGGGAGATCGAGATGGGCCATGCCCGGGCACTCCTTGCTCTCACCAATCGCCAGCGTCAGGTCGAGGTGTCCACTCTGATCGTCACGAAGGGGCTGTCGGTGCGCGACACCGAGGCTTTGGTGCGGCGCATGCAGCAGCCGGCCGTCGCGCCCGAGACGGCCCCGCCCGGCGATCCGAATGTGCACCGCCTGGAGCAGGAGCTGGCGGACAAGCTTGGCGCCCGGGTCGCGATTCAACATACGACGGCAGGCAAGGGCAAGCTGGTCGTGAGCTACAACACGCTGGATGAACTCGACGGTATTCTGGCGCACATCCACTGACGGCCGGCCCCTCATAAGCCCTTGATCGAGCTGCCAGGCGTCATCTCTGGAACACTTTCCACGTGCCGCGGTCCGCGGCGAAAACCACCACGCCGTGCTGTGGACTGAAAGGGCCGCGGTCTCTATAATCCCGCGGCTTTTTTGACCGGGCTGCGCCCTCGAGGCCACACAGGCTCAGGCGGCGGCGGGGTGTAGGCCGCGCAAGCCGGCTCGCCCGGGTGAGCGTCGCTTACGTCCTGGTAATTTAAAAGCGAGCCGCGCGCCTCATATTGTCAGGCTGGGAAGTAGTGGCGCTCGCCTGCGCGGGCGGGGATTGAGATGGTCGCGATTGAACTGGCCGATGCGCGCCGACTGGCCTTCGGTGTCGTGTTGGGGCAGGTGGTTGCGACGCTGATCGTCGCCTGTCTTTGCTGGCTCCTGGCAGGTTGGAATTCGGCCGTTTCGGCCCTGCTGGGCGGAGGGATTGCCGCCGCTGCCAGCCTCGCGATGACGGTTCTCGCCTTCGGAAGATGGGCCTCGGGAAGCGCTGAGCGATTGCTCGCCGCCTTCTACGTGGGCGAGCTGGCGAAGCTGGTGGTGGTGATCGCGCTGTTCACGCTCGTCCTCACCACGTTGAGGCCCGCGCCGGCTGCGATGCTCGCAGCTTACGGAGCGACTTTTTTGGTGTACTGGATCGTGCTCGCAGGCTTCGTGCCGGGGCTCGGTGGGTTGCGTCGGCTTCGCGGGCTGCGAGGCTGATTTTGCGAGAGATGCGATAAACATATGTTCCTGGCACGCGCGGCGGCAGAAGCTCAAAGTCCTACCGAGTACATCACTCACCACATCACCTTCCTCACCAATGTGGCACCGCGGGGGATACTCGATCTTTCCGTCGTCAATCTGGACAGTGTATTTTTCTCGATCCTGCTTGCGGTCGTATTCGGCGGCGCCTTCTACGCCGCTGCCCGCAAGGCCACCACCGGCGTGCCCGGCAAGTTCCAGAACTTCGTCGAATGGATCGTCGAGTTCGTGGACACCCAGGTCAGGACCACTTTCCAGGGCCAGAGCAAGCTGATCGCCCCCCTCTCGCTCACCATCTTCGGCTGGGTGCTGTGCTTCAACCTGATGGACGTGATCCCGATCGATCTGCTGCCCTCCGCAGCGCACGGTGCGGGTCTCGGGCATCTCAAGATTGTTCCCAGCACCGATCTCAACATCGTGTTCGGACTCTCGATCACCGTCTTCCTGCTCATCATTATCTACAGCATCAGGATGAAGGGGTTCGGCGGCTTCGTCGGCAGCCTCACGTTGCATCCGTTCAGCAGCAAGAACGTGCTGCTGCAAGCGCTGCTCGTGCCGGTCAATTTCGTCATGGAATTTCCGAGCTTCATCGCGCGCCCGGTCTCGCTCGCGCTGCGGCTCTACGGCAACATGTACGCGGGCGAGATGGTGTTTGCGCTGCTCGCCCTGATCACCCTCTCGAGGGGCCTCGAGTCGCTGACGTCCCCGGGAAGCTGGGGGTGGGGCCTGCTGCAGGCGGCCCTCGGTGTGCTCTGGTCGCTGTTCGACACGTTCATCGCGCTGCTCCAGGCCTTCATTTTCATGATGCTGACCATCGTGTACCTCTCGCAGGCGTCCGAGCATCACTGAGCTTGCAGCAGGCGGGGCGGCCAATTTCGAATATCTGTCAGGAGAGTTGAATGGAAAACATCGCACACATCCAGGCCATGACCGTGCTCGCGTGCGGCATCATTTTCGGCTCGGGCGCGTTCGGCACGGCAATCGGTTTCGGCATCCTCGGCGGCCGCTTCCTCGAAGGCATGGCGCGCCAGCCGGAGCTCGCGCCGGCGTTGCTCGCCAGGATGTTCATCGTCGCGGCACTGCTCGATGCGGTCGCCTTCATCGGCATCGCCTTCGCGCTCTTCTTCATGTTCGCGAACCCGTTCCTGACCGCCGTGCAGGCAGCTGCGCACTGAATCCCGTGCGGGCGGCTGTTGCCGGCGCGTGCAGATATAGGAGACGAGCGTGAATATCAACCTGACGCTCATCATTCAGATGATCGTCTTTGCGCTATTCATCTGGTTCACGATGAGATTCGTGTGGCCAATGATCCTGGGTGCCATGGAGGAGCGCTCGCGCAAGATCGCGCAGGGGCTCGCGGCCGCGGAGAAGGGACAGCAGGAGCTGGCGCAGGCGCGCGAGCGGTCGGAGACGATCATCCGCGAGGCGCGTGAACGGGCCAACCAGATCATCGATCAGGCGCAGCATCGCGCCAACGATCTCGTGGAGCATGCCAAAGGTGCGGCCACGGTCGAGGGCCAGCGGCTGGTCGAGGCTGCGCATCAGCGCATCGAGCTGGACACCACGCGGGCCCGCGAGTCACTGCGGCAGGAAGTGGCCGAGATTGCCGTCAGCGCCGCTTCCAAACTGCTCGAGCGTGAGATCGATCCGAAAGCCCACGCGGACCTGCTCGGCAAGCTCGCGGCGCAGATCTGACTGGACCGGACAGGCCATGGCTGACAGGACAACCATTGCACGACCCTATGCGAAGGCGGCGTT
>Ga0070741_10018459_pt1 | contig 11291 bp, 12 predicted proteins | sample Coa_R1_4_FD_66440 | JGI IMG/M metagenome (GOLD analysis project Ga0070741, IMG submission 66440) | Surface soil microbial communities from Centralia Pennsylvania, which are recovering from an underground coalmine fire - Coalmine... | ecosystem: Environmental > Terrestrial > Soil > Unclassified ...
TGATCAAGGAGGAGAGCTCCGCGGACGAAGCCGCCGCCGCCGGACTCATCGGATTCACAGCCGGGATCGCGATCGGCGCCGCGATGGACAACAACTATTACTACGGCCCGTACGGCTGGCGCGGCGGCGCTTACATGTACAACGACGCGTGGGACGACTACTACGACGCGCGCGAAGACGCCCGTGAAGACTGGCAGGACCACCGGGAGGACCTCGCGGACGAGCGCGGCGATCTGGCGGAGAACCGTTCAGAACAGCGGACGGATCGCCAGCAGACGACCCAGGACCAGCGCACGGAGCGTCAGCAGAATCGCTCGGAGACCCGTCCTGATACGCAGGCGCAGCGCGAGCAGCGGAGCGCCGACCGAGCGACCGCGACGACCGGCAGTACGACCCCGCGCTCTGAACGTTCCGGAAGCGCGGAAGCGCGCGGTTACGGCGATAGCCGCGGCACATCGCAGGTCGGCCAGCGCAGCGGCGGCGGCTCGGACGCGTTCGCCGGGTACGCGAGCGGCAAATCGGAGCGCGCGGCGAGCAACCGAGGACAGCGAACCCGAAGCAGCGCGCGCGGAGGCGGCGGCCGTCGCCGGCGATGACAGTGGGAATCAAGATGCGACGGCTCGCGCTGTCGTCGGCGGTCGTCTTCGCGCTCATCGGCGAGGCAAGCGCGCGGATGGCATCGGCTCAGCCCGCGTCGTATCGCACGTTCACGTTGCCCGAGGACGCGGTGCACGCACTGGTCGCCGCTGCCAGCGCCGGCAACCTCGACGAGCTGAAGGCGATTTTTGGTCCCGACGGCGAGTCGTTGATTGCATCGTCCGATCCCGCCACCGCTCGCAAGAATCGAGAAGTCTTCACCGTCGCTGCATCGGAGCACACCGAGCTCGTGGACGATGGGCCGGGCCGAAAGACGCTCGTCATCGGCAACGAGGCGTGGCCGTTTCCCGTGCCTCTGGTCAAGGAGGCGGATCGATGGCGGTTCGATACGGCCGCAGGGAAGGAAGAGATCCTGACGCGGCGGATCGGACGCAACGAGCTGGCCGTAATCGAGACCTGCCGCGCCTACGTGACGGCGCAGCGCGCCTACGCCCACCAGGGACATGACGGTCGTCCCGCCGGGTTATACGCGATGTCGTTTCAAAGCGACGTCGGGAAGGAAAACGGTTTGTTCTGGCCGGCGGTGCACGGCCAGAAACGAAGTCCGCTCGGCGACCTCGTAGCGCAGGCCGCCGAGGAAGGACGATCGGTCGGCGGGAGCCGCCGGCCGCCGTCGCCGTTTCACGGCTACTACTTCAGGATTCTGACCGGTCAGGGACGAGCGGCGCCGGGTGGCGCGAGAAATTACGTCGTCGAGGGCGGCATGTCGGGCGGCTTCGCGCTCGTCGCCTGGCCGGCTCAGTACAACGCCACTGGCATCATGACGTTCCTCGTCAATCAGGACGGCGTCGTTCTCGAAAAGAACCTCGGCCCGCGAACCGATGCCGTCGCCGCGACGATGACTCTTTACAATCCGGATTCGAGCTGGCACCGCGTTCAGTAGGCACGGACCGCATTCGCGTCGGCGATACGGTCCGCGCATCGAACCATCGCCAACGACTAAACAAGACGTCGGCGGCGGGCCATCGTGAGTCCTGCGCCGACCGACAACGAGAGGAGTCCAATCAGCGCGAGCAACGGACTGGAGCTTGCGGTTTTGGGCAGCTCCTTGGCCGCTGGCGCCGGCGCCGCACTCGTCTCGTGCCGAACCGCCGGTACCGGCGGCATGTGAGGCGCGGGTGCGGAAGCGCTCGGCGCGGGTTCCGGTGCGTGCGCGATCGTCGCCTGGACCTGCCGCTCGGTCAAAATCTGCGGCGGCTTCTCCGTCACGATCGTCGCGGTCAGCCGATCGCCTCGGTGGAAGTCCGAAATGTGGGCCTCCTTGCCCTCTCTCATAATCTTGATGTTTCGTTTCTCCACGTCGCTTTCGGTGAACTGCTTGAAGCCATCCTCGCTCTTGACCAGGATGCTGTTGCCGCTCACGTTTTCCACGGTCGCATTCTTGACCTCGGTCACCGTGACCGGCTTGACCGTCGTTGTCGTGGTGATCACCGCTGTGCCGGTCATGCCAGGTTTGAGATCGTGGACGGACGTCGGCTCGCCATTGACGGTGAACCGGAAGTCGTCCGGCACGGTGATTTCCCGCGTGCCTTCCGGCAGCCGGGCCACGACCTGGTTGCCGTCCACGGAGATGACCGTGAAGGTCTTCGTCTCGGTCTTCGTCGTCTGCGCGCGCGCCGAAATCGCGCCGCCAACGATCAAGAGAGCCGCGAACGTTGTAGCCGCTGTCAGACTGAGATGACGTCGCATGCAAGCCTCCTTGTGTACCGTCGGAACGTTGTCGAGAGCTCTAGCCGTGCGCCGATGCCGCGCGGACGGCTCGGACGATGAAGCGGTGGGGCGCTGATCCAACGAAGTAGAACGGATAGCAGGTGACGAGCGTGAGCGCGCGCGCCGCCGTCCGGCCGAGAACGGAGACGTCGGCCGGCTCCACGATCCATATGCGCTCGACGCGATAGAGCTCTACGCCGCGGATCGTGTCGAGCTCGACGTCGTCTCCGACGGCCACGTCCTTGAGCCGCCGGAAAAAACCATCGCGATGCCCGGCGATGGCGCAATTGCCATCGTCGCCCGGACCGGCGGTATCCGCGACGTGTCCGACGGCGCGGTTGAGCGTCCATTCGTCCGTGCCTTCGAGGACTGGCGCCTCGAGTCCGATTCTCGGGATTCGCAGCACCGCCAGCGGCGCCGGCGTCGCGCGCACCAGGGTTCCACGCCAGGCGCGAACGCGAGTCGGTGACCAGAGCGTCTGATCGGGTGCCGCCGCTTCGAGTGCCGCGGCAGCGCGCATCGCAGCGAACCGTTCCAACTCGCGATGCGCACCGGCCGCCCCGGTGACGTGCAGCCAGGCCCATGCCGAAAGCGCGGCGGCTCCGACGAGCCACGTCAGACACTCCGCAAAACCGATCGCCCTACGAATAGTCGGAGGCAGTCCGCGGCGCTCGGGTCCGCGCGTATCGTGCGGTTGGCGGAAGTCGTTGTTGATCACCCGCTTGCGTCGTGCCGATCAGACGATCGAGCGCGACGCAACCGAAGAAGCAACCTTCGCGCCGCCAGGGCCGCCGTGAACGCGAGTCCAGCTTCGCGAGATCACTTCACGCGGATCGGAACGGTCAGCGGTTCCTGGAGAAGCGCCGTGACCACGGTGCCTGGCGCGACCTGAATTTCGTTGCCTTTCGTTGCCAGCACGCCGGTCGTACCGCCGGCGACGGCGCCGATCGCGGCCCCCTTGCCGCCGCCCACCACGCCGCCGACGATCGCGCCGAGACCGGCCCCGACGCCGCCTTTCTTCACATCGTCACTCTTTTTTTGCGCGGCTTGCTGCGTGACGACTGCCGTGTGGATCGGATACGTCTCGCCGCGGACAACCATCCGCTCGAAGGTGAACGCAATTGACGCTTTCCCCTTGATGCGGCCCGATTCCTTCGCCTCGGTCACCATGCCACTGAGCGTCGCGCCTTTCGGCAGCACGGTCGTTCCATCGACGACGACGGGCTTCGCGAGAGCGCCCTTGACCGGATCCTCGGCCTTGCTTGCGTCGGACGCGAGCGTGCTCAACACCGTCACGCTGAGCTCCGTGCCGGCCGGCACTGTGACGTCGCGAAACTTCGGCGCAGCCGGTGGTGGCGGCGGCTGTGGTGCCGGATCCGGGCGTGCCGGCGCCGGACGTGGAGGCGGCGTTGGTTCCTGCGGCGCGACCGAACCTGTCGTCGCCGCAGCTCCGGACGTCGCGTCAGGGGTCCGCGGTGGGGTAGTGGTGGTCTGCGCGGCCGGTTCTTGCGCCGCAGACCGCTGTGGGGCCTGCGACGGATCCGGACGCGAACAAGCCACGGCGATTCCGGCGGCGAGCGTGACAACGACAATCGATCTGGTCATGGGGGCCTCCCGCCGATCACATTCCCGACAAACGACGGTTGAATCGACGCCTGTTCGTGATGCGAACCGATCGATCCGCCGCTCGCTCGATCACGCCCTCGCGCCGCAGTTCGTCGAGCGCGCGCCGAACCTCGTCCACGCTCAGGTCCGCGTACTCGGCGATGTCGCGCGATCGCATCGGCACGTGGATCGCCTCCTCGTCCTGCTGCGCGTCATCCAGCATCGAGAGGAATGCGACGACGCGATCGATCGGGTGGCGGTGGGCGGTAACGATGGCCTGCCGCTGCATCTCGCGCACCGCCTGCGCAGCCTTGCAGAGAAAACAGAACTGCAGGTCCGCATCCCGGCGCAGCATCGCCGTCAGCGACTCGAGCGGGATCCTGAAGGCGTTGACCGGAGTCAGCGCCTCGACCGTGTTGACGTAGGTGCCGTGCTTGGCCAGCCCGCACAGATCGCCCGCGAAAAGGAACGCGAGGATGCGGCGGCCGTTCGGCACTTCCCGATACACCCGCGCCGTTCCGAACGCGATGTTGAACACCGCGTCAGCGGCGGCGCCACGCTTGAAAATCGGAACGTCACGGGCGACGTGGAACGGCGTCGAGATTGCCATCAGGCGCTCGCGATCGGCGCGCTTCAATCCATTCGCCGGACCGGCCGCGAACGCGTCGAATCGAATCGCCGGTCGGAACAGATGCGCCGCCGGCGCGGCTGAACTCATGGTGGACACGGATCCCTCTCGAGCCACGGTACGCGGGAGCCAGCCGCGTCGGCCATGCAGAATCGGCACGATGGGGGAGCCGCGGTCAGCGAAGATGAAAGAGGCTAGAGACGGTGCTCGGCGGCGACGATCGTCGAATGTTCTTGGCAGATGGCGGCGGACCGAAGCGTCGCCTCTCTGCAGGGCATGTCTGTTGGATAGCCGCACAGGATTGAAACGGGACGGGCCGCCACGAACTTGGTGCACAAGCGCTCGAGACGCAGCATGGCTTCGGTCTCGCCCCTGGCGCCGAGCACCGGGGCGCTCTCGCCGTAAACGGCGACGTGCGGCGTCGGACCGTCCGCGGCCGCGAGCGCTCGTTCGACCACCGGATCGAACAGGGCATCGAACTGGCCCTGGTCTGGCAGGCCACGCTCGAAGAGCGCCGCGATCGTCTCGTCCGCGTCACGCGCGATGTAGCGCTCGTTTTGCAACAGCGCCGCGACGTCGACGCCGATCGCCCGGAGCGCGCCTTCGATCGCCTGTCTGTGCGGCGCCGTCACGTTCGCCACGATTGCTCCACCTTCGGCCAATGCGGTCTCGAAGAACGCGACCACCGACCGCACCAGCGAGGCATCGTCCGCGAAGAGCTGCAGGGCGTGCCGTGCAGCCGTCGACCCCTGACATCGCGGGAGGATCGCGGCTGAAGGCACGAAGGTCCGGCCGGCCCGCGCGTGAAGAACAGCCGCGAGCAGGTCGCGCGCCATGTGCATTTTGGGTACGAACGCCGCCGCGCCGCGCGCGATCCCCGCGACGACGAAATCGTCGCCGGCGTGATTGGACAAGAAGACGACGCGTGCGGCCGACCCGGACGCTTTGATTCGCGCCGCCGCCTGGAGCCCGTCGAGGCGCGGCATCGCCATGTCGAGAATGACGACGTCAGGCCGCACGCGCATCACTGCGTCCACGGCGGCCTCGCCATTGGTCACGGCTTCGGCGACGTCACAGGCCGGGGCAAGTATCGACCTGATCGCATCGAGCAAATCCCGGTGGTCGTCGGCGATGACGATCCGCGGCCGATTGCTCGATTGCACGGGAAGAATCCTATCAGCTTCGCCGCTTCCGAATCTGCATAGCGCGGCCGCGCGCGTCTGCCTATAACTGACGGCGCGACGCTCAGCCGCCGGCCTGCCGTGGGTCGCGCGCCTGTCGGTGCTCGCGCGGCCAAGACACTGAAAGGAAATGAATTCCGGATCGATGGGTCATGCCTTGCGGAGTGCCACATGAGACATTCTCCTGTCGTCGAGCGGCGGCACAAATGGACCGCCGGATTACGCGATCATGTCCGCGAGTTGGAAGAGAGTTGGAATGAAAGGAATCGCTCACTGCCCCGCGGATCCGCGCAGGGGCCCGCCGCCGCGTCGTTCGGGATCGTGGATGAAGTATCGGCCCTCTTCTCGAGAAGGACCCTGAACCTACTCGACGAAAAGCGGTCGAACGTGCTGCTGATCGGTTCCGCCACGAAGATCGTCCCGGTCCTCGACGCGCTGCTGCGGCACGTGGCGTATCCCGTGGTCTCATGCACGCCACCACGTCTTTCGCTGCCCGATCGGAGCGTCGGAACGATCGTTCTTTACAACGCGGAGTATCTCAGTCGGGACGATCAGGCTGAGCTGTGCGGCTGGCTCTCGTGCACGCCCCACCGGCCGCAGATCATCTCGACGAGTTCCGTGCCGCTTCTTCCCCTCGTCAAGCGCCACGTCTTCAGCGACGCGCTCTTCTATCAGCTCAACGTCGTGAGTCTGATGGTCGGCGAAGCCGATCGGTGACGCTGCGAAGGCGATGTTGGATCTCAATCGACGCGATCGCCGGCGGCTTGCCGGGGCGTTGCTGACTTTCAGCGCTGGCACGCTGATGCTGACCGCGGTGTCGCCGCCGGCGCCGAAATCCAGGGGTGTCGGCGGCGCCGCCACCGGCGGTTACGCGTCCGCCGCATCGTCGGAAGGCGCGGTCGTGGCGGCGGCGTTGTACGCGGGCCGCCAGCACGCCGCGGATTCCGGCCGCCAGGTGGAACTGCGGGGCATCGTTCACGCCGATCGTCGGATGGTCCGCGGCGGCGTGGGCTATCGGCTCTGTCTCGACGTCGTTGTCGATCGGACGCGTGAAGAGGTGTCGATTCTCGTGTTCGAGGATGTTCGGCACGAGCGTTCGCTGATTCGCTGGGACCTCGACCGGTGCCGGTAATCGCTGGCGGGCGTCGGCGCGGGCTCAGGTCGGCGCGGGCTCAGGTGATGCGGCCAGGTCGTCCCGCGGAGTGGCGAGGTGCCGAAGGAGTGCTGTCCGCGGGATCATTCGCCGGCCGCACCGCCGGCGATCGATGCAAACCCCGTTCACGTCAATGCCGGCGAATGTGGGCGGAAACGGGCGCGATGATGCCGAAGATCCACGACCGCTCGTGGGACCCCACGCAATGGCGTGGAGCGATCAAAAGATCACGGCCTGCCAACTGACGCCGACGGTGTTGAAGTCGGCTCCTGAGCGGGTCGTCGCTCCGGTGCTGTATGTCAGCTTCATCGAATACCTGCGTCCGATTGGAAGCGAGAGCGTACCGCCGATCCGCGTGTTCTCCTGACGATCGTCCTTGCGCACGCCGTTCACCATCGAGGCGCCGCCCGAATACCACGTGGCGTCGAACGCGGCCCAGGCGTGCCGTGCCACTTCATAGGTCGCGTGCGCCTGCACCGCGAACATCGCATCCTGCTTCCGGAGCGCCTCGCCGGGATAGAACGCATCGTTGGCTGTGAAGAACCAGACACCGGCGTAGGATTCGAGCGTCCAGCGCCGCAGCGGATAGGAGATGCCGAGCTCCGGCTTGACCGACCAGCGGTTCGAGCCGAGGTTGATGAGATGCTGCTTGTCATAGCGGCCGGTCGGCGTCACCACACTGATACTCGCGCCGAGGACGAGACGGCGTGACGCGCGAGCGAACTCGGCCGGCGCGAGCGCCGGCGAGCCAATCAAACCGATCGACATTTTCATTCTCGCGTCGGCGAACCCCGATCGGGCGACGCTTCCGCCGTTCTCCCCGACGCGTCCCGACGCATCGAGAGACGCCATCGGAACGGCGGCGACGAAGAGCGCCTGGCGGTTGGCGAGTGCGAAGGTGCGTCCGTAGCCGAAAACGATCGTGTCAAGCGTCGCGCTCACGTCCGCGAGGGGAATCGACGGATCGACCAGAACGTCGCCATGCGATCGGGCGGCGACCACGACCACGAAGTTCGTGCCGATCGGCGACGGGGCGTAGGCGCGTGGCTCGAGCTCCTGAGCGGCTGCCGTCGCCGACCAGAGAGAGGCGACGCACCACAAAGCGGGGACGGAACAGCGCATCGGTCGGACTACCGCTCGCGGCTCATCTGAGCAACATCCGCTTTCCGCAAAAGGCTTGCTGGCCGACGATGCGAAGAACTCCAGGGAGCATTCGATTCATGAGATCGAAGAACGCCGCCAGCGCCGGAACGTTCTGGCCGAAGCCGTAGACGATTTCCTCGCGGAGCGCCTCGAAGTGAAGCGCCTCACCGGATCCCCCGTCGATGAACACGAACGCTGGCTCGAGCGTGAACCGCGCCCGATCTTTCAGCGGCGCGATCGCGCCCGACGGCCCCGTCCACACCGGCGCCGGCTCGATGACCTGCCTGAACCGGACCGTGCCGGTGACGATCAGCGGCCCGCCGTATTCCGCGCCGACTTTCTTCCAGTACGCTGCGTCGCTCAGGCCGTCCGCCGGTACGATCCCGGCGCCGGCATCGAGAACGCGCAGCTGGGATGTGGCCCGCAGCTGGCTGCGCAGGAGACCCGACATCTCGTCATTGGTGTCGATCGGGTCGTCCGACGTGGTGGCGAAGCCGGCGACGAGCACGCTGTCGAACCGCGACACGTCGATTGTCGACACCACCTTGGAGGCCCTGAGGGCCGGGTACCGCGTTTCGCAGCCGATCGCCGCGAGTCCGGCGATGAACGCGATGAGCGTTCTCGCGCGCCGCATGAGCCGACACTAGGAGTCGCTACATCGGCCGCTCGACGGTCACGAGCACCGCCTCGGTGTAGACGACGTCGATTTGATCGCCTGGATTGACACCGGCGAGTTTCGTCTTGTCGTCGACCTTCCGGGTAATCACGCGGCCGTCATCGGTCGTCACGGTGATGACGCCGGCCATCGGATCGACCGACTTCACCTTGACCGTCTTGGCGATCTGGCGCGCCGCCGTGCCGCCCGGCAGTTGTCCGGCCGTCCCGGTCACCACGGCTTCGCCCGTTCCAGTCATCGAGAGCGGGGGATCGTTCGGCTTCCGGATGTTGAAGAACGCCGTCTCGTAGTAGCGCATCGCGACTTTGTCGCCCACCTTGAGCTCGTCGAATCGCTTCACGTCGGGCCCCGCCCACACCGTGTCCTCGGTTCCATCGTCGCTCTTGAACGTGATGAATCGCCCGGTCGAGTCGATCTGGGTGATCGTCGCGTTCGCGGTCTTCACATCGCCGGTTTTCGTCACGCTCTGGTGAGCCCCGGCCGAAACACCGAGCGCGCCCGAGAGCGCGGCCGCGACCAATACTCTGTGTACGTGCATGTCGTCCTCCTGTCCCCGGCAGGTTATTCGTGACGAGGGCGAGCGGCTATGCGGATTCGGCAGGCGGAGTAGCGATCAACGCACGGCGACGACGGCGACGAGCGGCGTCCGCCCCGGACCGACATCCGCGGAGAGATAAACCACGGTGCTGCACGCGTTCTCCGCAACGATCCGCACGCTGTCGTTCGTGTGGTACTCGGGATCGATCGAGGCGCACGCCATCCAGCCGCGTGTGTCGCCGCTCAGGCTGAACTGCCTGACGGTGGCATTCAGCACGCGAAAAATTCGCGTCTCGCCCGCGTGAAGCAGCGCCGCGTCCGGTTCGATGATCGGAGAGGGCGCGATCGGCGGCGGACCGATGCAGGCGGTGGTGATCGCTGTCGTGAACGCCGCCAGAGCCGCGCCGGGCCACCGTTTCATGATTGCGCCCGACGCGTAGGGTACGAACGGCGGCGCCGGCGCGCTATGCGGTTCCGGCATCCGTCCGCGATCGCGCACGGCGCATGATTCGCTGAATGTCGTCAGCTAGCCCGCGGGTCACCGCGGCTTGTTCACGCAGGGCATCGCCGGCCACCACAATCCGCTCCGACAGCTGTTCAGGCGTGTTCGCCGATTCGATCGCGTCTTTGAGTGACAGACGAACGCCGATCCGCGTCCCGGCACCGGGCGCCGAACGGATGATCACCTCGCCTTTCACGAGCGCCGCGCGCTCACGCATGCTGATGAGCCCGAGGCCTCCGCGCTCGGCGTTCGGATCGAAGCCGACGCCGCAATCCGCGATCCGCAGGGTCAGGACGTCGTTCGACGACGTCAGGCTCACTAGCGCCGCCCGTGCACGGCTATGCCTGGCGACGTTGTGCAGCGCTTCCTGCGTGATTCGATAGACGCACAGCGAGACATTAGGATGAATCGCGGCCGGCAGCGCCATGGCGCTGAATTCGACGTCGACGTGAAACTGTTTCGACATGTCCCGGCACAACGACTGAATCGACGTGACGAGCCCGAGCGTCTGCAGCTTCGACGGGTGGAGCTCGTGCGACAGGTTGTGCACGTCGGTGCCGATCTCGGCCGCGTGGCGCGCGATCTTGTGCAGGCGGACGCGCTCGTCGCTGGTTCGCACCTGAGCCATCAACTGATCGATCTCGATGTTCAGCAGCGCGATCTTCTGGCTCAGGTCGTCGTGAAGCTCGCGCGCAATTCGCTGCCGCTCCTGTTCCTGGCTCGCGATCAGCCGTCGGGCCAGATCGCGGTTGACGACGGCGCTCCGCTTCGAGTCGGTGACGTCGCGGATCATGGACAGCACGCGGTCGTCCTCCGCGTCGACGAGTCGCGCTTCGAAATGGCGTAGGTGGTTGTCGACGGTCAGCTCGTACTCCACGACGACCGGCGTGCTGCCCGCGTGCGTCTGCTTGATCGCCTGCATGAATCGCTCGGCGAGCGGCGCCGGCACGACGTCCCGGATCGTCCGCCCGAGGAATTCGTGCGGGGGCACCAGCAAAAGCCTAGGGTCGCGCGCGTGATAATCGACATAGGTGCCGTCGCGCGTGAACACGAACATGAGATCCGGAATCGCGCGGAGAATGGCGCTGTTCCGCATCTCGAGCGCGGTGAAGGCCGCTTCGCTGCGCTTGCGGTCGGTGATGTCACGGCCGACGCCCTGCAGCTCGACGACACTCCCGCGCGCGTCGACGATCGCCTGATTGATCCAGCGATGCCAGCCGATCGTTCCGTCCTTCTCGATCACCTCGTGTTCGTGCACCTGGAAACCGTTGTTGATGCTCGACAGGCGGGCGAGCACCCCGTTTCTTGCTGCCGGCGGAATCAGCTGGATGAAACGCGTACCGAGGAGGTCATCCGGCGATTTGCCGAAAAAGCGGCAATAGGCGTCGTTGACGAAGGTCAGCGTCGTATCGGGCAGAAAGCGGCAGATCAGGTCGGTCTGCGTTTCGACCACACTCCGATACCGTTCTTCGGTGTGCCGCGACTCCTCTTCCGCGAGC
>Ga0070741_10018460_pt1 | contig 11290 bp, 8 predicted proteins | sample Coa_R1_4_FD_66440 | JGI IMG/M metagenome (GOLD analysis project Ga0070741, IMG submission 66440) | Surface soil microbial communities from Centralia Pennsylvania, which are recovering from an underground coalmine fire - Coalmine... | ecosystem: Environmental > Terrestrial > Soil > Unclassified ...
CTGCGCACGAAGAACGACAACCCGCCGCCGCTTCCCGAGGCGAAGCCGGGCGGAGAGACGCCGGCGCCGGCCCCCGGCGGCGAGGCCCCGCCGGCCGCGGGCGGAGGCGACTTCATGGCGCTTCTCGCCACCGCAGACCCCAAGGCGGGCGAAGCCGATGTCGGCCTCTGCAAGGTGTGCCACACCTTCAACAAGGGGGGCGCGGCGCTCGTCGGGCCGAACCTCTATGGCGTGGTCGGGCGCAAGATCGCTTCGGTCGAGGGCTTCAACTACACGCCGGGGCTGAAGGCGCATGAAGGCGACTGGACCTTCGACAAGCTCGATGCGTGGCTCACCAACCCGGCGGCGTTCGCTCCCGGCACGATGATGGCCTTCCCCGGCATTCCCGAGGCCAAGAAGCGGGCCGACGTGATCGCCTACCTCAATGCCAACAGCGACAGCCCGCTGCCGCTGCCGAAACCCGGCGCGGGCGGGGCGCCGGAGGAGAAGAAGAGCGAAGCACCAGCCGCCGCGCCGGAGGAGAAGAAGAGCGAAGCACCAGCCGCCGCGCCGGAGGCCGCGCCCCCCGCTGCTCCCGCGCCCGAGGCCGCTCCTGCGCCTTCGGCCGAGACGCCTGCGGCTCCCGCGCCCGAAGCTGCGCCGTCAGCCGAGACGCCGCCGGCTCCGGCTCCAGAAGCTGCGCCTTCGGCTGAGACGCCTGCGGCTCCCGCGCCCGAAGCTGCGCCGTCAGCCGGGACGCCGCCGGCCCCGGCTCCTGAAGCTGCGCCTTCGGCTGAGACCCCGCCGGCTCCGGCTCCCGAGGCAGCACCTTCGGCCGAGACGCCGGCTGCTCCTGAGGCCGCGCCCTCGGGCGAGGATTCCACTCTCTCGAACCAGCCCCAGCCGGTTTACCCCGAAGGGGCGCCCCAATAATGCGCTTTGCGGACCGGGCAACTCCCGGTTCGCAACCTTCAACCGACGCAATGGCGTGGCGGGCCGCATGACCGATAATTCATTTGGTCGCGCGGCCCGCCATGCTAATTTTGGGCTGCCCCGACCTGCGGCGATGTAGCGCCGGTCTCGCGCCAATCTTCCCTCACATGGAGCTCGTTACGTCGGTCATGATCTTGCGACGCTTCGCTCTTGCCGTTGCTCTCGCCGGAGCCGTCTCCGGCCCGCTCCAAGCCGAGGACGCCTCCGTCCACCATCATGCATTGTCGCTGGTCGGCGATCCCGAGTACCCCGCCGACTTCAAGCATTTCCGCTACGTCAATCCCGATGCGCCAAAGGGCGGGCTCGTGCGCATGGCCGACATCGGCTCCTTCGACAGCCTCAACCCCGTGCTCTACAAGGGCGAGGCGGCGGGCGGGCTTGGACTCGTTTACGAAAGCCTGATGCAGGACAGTCTCGATGAGCCTTCGACCGAGTACGGGCTCATCGCCGAATGGGCGAGCTATCCGCCCGACTACTCCTCGGTCACCTTCAAGCTCCGCGACGAGGCACGCTGGCAGGACGGCACGCCCATCACGCCCGAGGACGTAATCTACTCGCTCGGGGTGAACAAGGAGGCCAACCCGCGCATGGGCCTCTACTACAAGAACGTCGCGCGCGCCGAACAGACCGGCCCGAACGAGGTCACCTTCTATTTCGACGTGAAGAACAACCGCGAGCTGCCCATGATCATGGGGCAGCTCACCGTCCTTCCCAAGCATTACTGGACGGGGAAGGACGCGAGCGGCAACCCGCGCGACCCGATGAAGACCACGCTCGAGCCGCCGCTCGGCTCGGGTCCCTACCGCATCAAGGACGTGCAGCCCGGCCGCTCGATCACCTATGAGCGCGACCCGAATTATTGGGGCAAGGACCTGCCGGTCAACAAGGGCCAATGGAACTTCGACCAAGTCCGCTTCGAGTACTACCGCGACGAGACGGTCGCCTTCGAGAGCTTCAAGGCGGGCAATATCGATTACTGGCAGGAGTCGAGCGCCAAGAACTGGGCGACGGCGTACGATTTCCCCGCCCTTCGCAACGGCTACGTCAAGCGCCAGGAGGTCCCGATCGCGCGCACCCAGCCGATGCAATGCTTCGTGCTCAATCTGCGGCGCCCGCAATTTCAGGATCGCCGCGTGCGCGAGGCCTTCAACCTCGCCTTCGATTTCGAATGGGCCAACAAGAACCTGTTCTATGGTCAGTATGCGCGGGTCGGAAGCTTCTTCCAGGGCAGCGAGCTTGCCGCCGAACCGAAGCTGCCCGAGGGTCGCGAGCTCGAAATCCTGAACGAGGTCAAGGACGGCGTGCCGCCCGAGGTGTTCACCGAGGTGCACAACAATCCGGTCAACGCGGCGCCCGAGGATGCGCGCAACAATCTGCGCAAGGCGGCGCTGTTGCTGAAGGATGCGGGCTACGAAATCAAGAACGGCGTGCTCACCAACGTCACCACGGGCCAGCAAATGCGCGTGGAATTCCTGCTCGTCTCGCCGCTGTTCGAGCGCATCGTGCAGCCTTACATCGCCAATCTCGACAAGCTCGGGATCAAGAGTTCGATCCGCATGGTCGATTCGGCGCAATACGCGCGCCGGCTCAACGTCTTCGACTACGACATCGTCGTCTATACCTTCGCCCAGTCGGATTCGCCGGGGAACGAGCAGCGCGACTTCTGGGGGTCGGACGCCGCCGGCCGCGAGGGCAGCCAGAACCTGATCGGCATCAAGGACAAGGCGATCGACAGGCTGGTCGATCACGTGATCTTCGCCAAGGACCGCGCCGAGCTCGTCGCCGCCACGCGCGCGCTCGACCGCGTGCTGCAATGGAACGAGCTCGTGGTGCCGCAATGGTATTCGCCCAATGTGCGCATCGCCTATTGGAACCGCTACGGCCAGCCCAAGGTGCTGCCGCGGCTGACGCCGGGCTTCCTGCAAGTCTGGTGGTACGACCAAGAGCTCGCGAGCACCCTTCCCTCGTCCGCGACGCAAAGATAATGGCCGGTGCGAACGCCTTGCGACGTTTCGTTGGGCCGGTTGCCCTCCTCATCATTGCCCTGATCGCCGCCCCGGCCTCCGCCTCCGAGCGAAAGCACGGACTCTCCGCCTTCGGCGATCTCGCCTATCCACCCGACTTCAAGCACTTCAACTACGCCAACCCCGAGGCGCCCAAGGGCGGCACCTTCTCGCTCGTCGGCTGGGGCGGAGTGGCCACCTTCAACAGCCTCAACAACTACATTCTCAAGGGTGACGCGGCGCAGGGGCTCGAGCTTCTGTTCGACACGCTGATGACGCCGGCGGGCGACGAACCCGACGCGGTGTACGGTCTCGTCGCCGAGAGCGCAGAGGTCGCCGACGACCGCATGTCGGTGACGTTCCATTTGCGGCCCGAGGCGCATTTCGCCGACGGCACCGAGCTTACCGCCGACGACGTCGTGTTCTCCTTCGACGTACTCAAGGAGAAGGGCCACCCGCTCTACCACCAGATGCTCCAGGACGTGGTGAAGGCGGAAGCCATCGATCCGCACACGGTGCGCTACACCTTCAAGGGCGATCTCGTGCGCGATTTGCCGCTCACCGTGGCCACGCTGCCGATTTTCTCCAAGGCCTATTACGCGGAGCATCCCTTCGACCAGACGACGCTCGACCCCCCGCTCGGCTCGGGGCCGTATTTGGTCGAAAGCGTCGCGCAAGGACGCACCATCGTCTATCGCCGCAATCCCAACTATTGGGCGAAGGATCTGCCGGTCAATCGCGGGCGCTTCAACTTCGACCGGATCCGCTTCGAATATTTCCGCGACCGCACCGCCTCGATGGAGGCCTTCAAGGCGGGGACCTACGACTTCCGCGAGGAATTCACCTCGAAAGTGTGGGCGACCGAGTACGACTTCCCCGCCATCCGCGACGGCAAGGTGAAGAAGGAGGTGCTGCCCGACGAGACGCCGTCGGGCACGCAAGGCTTCTTCCTCAACACGCGGCGCGAGCCGTTGAACGATATCCGCGTGCGCAAGGCGCTCGACCTCGCCTTCGATTTCGATTGGACGAACAAGAACCTGTTCTACGGGCTCTATACGCGGACCGAGAGCTATTTCGAGAATTCGCCGATGAAGGCGGAAGGCGCGCCGTCGGACGCGGAGCGCGCGCTGCTGACCTCGCTCGGCGCGCCCGTCTCGGACGAAGCGCTCGGGGTCGCCTATGTGCCGCCGAAAAGCGACGGCTCGGGCCAGGACCGCACGCTGCTGGTCGAAGCCGGCAAGCTGCTTGACGAGGCCGGCTGGACCGTCAAGAACGGCCATCGCGTCAACGCCAAGGGCGAGCCGCTCAAGCTCGAGATCCTCTATTTCGAGGACGTGTTCGAACGGCTGGTCGCGCCCTACGTCAAGAATTTGCAGCTGCTCGGGATCGAAGCCTCGATGCGCATGGTGGACCCGGCACAATATCAGCAGCGGCTCAAGAATTTCGACTTCGACATCACCACCGAGCGCTACCAGATGCGCAACACGCCGGGCGTCGAGCTCAGGAGCTATTTCAGCTCGCAGGCGGCGAAGATGGACGGCTCGCTCAATCTTGCCGGCATCTCGGACCCCGCAGTCGATGCGCTCATCGAGCGGGTGATCGGGGCGAAGAACCGGGACGAGCTCACCACCGCGGCACGCGCGCTCGACCGCGTGCTCAGGGCCGGGCACTATTGGGTGCCGCACTGGTACAAGGCGTCCTACAACATCGCCTATTGGGACAAGTTCTCGCGGCCCGAGGTGAAACCCCGCTTCGACCGCGGCATTCTCGATACATGGTGGTACGACCAAGCCAAGGCCGCGAAGCTTGCCGCCGCGACCCCGGCCCCGGCCAAGACCGGGGGCTCGGAGGACGGTACGGTAGGGCCTTCGAGGCTCTGGCTCATCCTCGGCGCGCTCGCCGTGGCCGCCATCGCCTACGCCCTCGTGCGGGCGCGGAGGCGCAAGGACTGAGTTGGGGTCCGTCCAACGCCGCGAAAACCCGCAATCTGCCCAGTTCGCGCCGCAGAATAACCCTGCCAATAGGACCCTGTGTCGGGTTCCACTCGCCTCCGGAATCCAGTAAGCATCAGACATCACAGCAAACCGGGGCGCCGAGGGGCGGGCAGCCTGCCGGACACCATGCGTAGGAGCGAATGACAGCCTATATCCTCCGCCGCCTCCTCCTGATCATCCCCACGATGTTCGGCATCATGCTGGTGACGTTCGTCGTGGTGCAGTTCGCCCCGGGAGGCCCGGTCGAGCGCCTCGTCGCTCAGCTCACCGGTGCCGATCAAGGCGCGACCTCAATGTTCAGCGGCGGAGGGGGCGACGCGACGAGCCCGCGTCCGGGAGGCGGCGGCCTTCCGGGCGACGTCTCGGCGCCGTCAAAATACCGCGGCGCGCAAGGCCTCGATCCCGAATTCGTCAAGAGCCTCGAGAAGCAGTTCGGCTTCGACAAGCCGGCTTATGAACGCTTCGCCATGATGATCAAGAACTATCTCCTGTTCGACTTCGGCAAGAGCTATTTCCGCGACACGAGCGTGCTCAAGCTGATCGAGGAGAGAATGCCGGTGTCGATCTCGCTCGGGCTGTGGATGACGCTTCTCTCCTACGCCATCTCGATCCCGCTCGGCATCCGCAAGGCCGTCAGGGACGGCTCGCGCTTCGACGTATGGACGAGCACGGTGATCGTGATCGGTTACGCCATCCCGGGCTTCCTCGTCGCCGTCTTCCTTATCGTGCTGTTCGCGGGCGGCTCGTTCCTCCAGATCTTTCCCTTGCGCGGGCTCGTTTCCGAGAACTGGCACGAGCTGTCCTGGCCGATGCGGATCGCCGATTATTTCTGGCACCTCGTGCTGCCGATGTTCGCCATGGCGTTGTCGGCTTTCGCCACCACGACCTTTCTCACCAAGAACTCGTTCCTCGAGGAGATCAGGAAGCAATATGTGATGACGGCGCGGGCCAAGGGCCTGACCGAGCACAAGGTGCTCTACGGCCATGTGTTCCGCAACGCCATGCTGCTCGTCATCGCCGGCTTTCCGGGCGCGTTCATCGGCGCCTTCTTCACCGGCGCCCTCCTCATCGAGACGATCTTCTCGCTCGAGGGGCTCGGGCTCTTGAGCTTCGAATCGGTGGTGAACCGCGACTATCCGGTGGTGTTCGCCACCGTCTACATCTTCTCGCTGCTCGGGCTGGTTATCAATCTCATCTCCGACCTCACCTATACGTGGGTGGATCCGCGTATCGATTTCGAGACGCGCGAGGTCTAGCCCGATGGACGCGCCGATCGACACCGCGCTCACCGAGCAGGTCACCGCACAAGGCGTACCGGTGATCCCCACGCGGCTCTCGGCGCTGCAGCGGCGCCGGATCGAGATGTTCAAGGCCAACCGCCGCGGCTACTGGTCCTTGTGGATCTTCCTGACCCTTTTCATCATCAGCCTGTTTGCCGAGTTCATCTGCAACGACAGGCCGATCCTGGTGAAATACGAGGGCCACTATTACTGGCCGATCTTCTCCTCCTACCCCGAGACCACCTTCGGCGGCATCTTCGAGACCGAGGCCGACTACCGCGATCCCGCCGTGAAGGAGATGATCAAGCACGGAGACGGCTGGGCGATCTGGCCTCCGATCCGCTTCTCCTACAATACGCAGAACAAGAACCCGCCGATGGCCTTTCCGGTGAAGCCGACCTGGATGCTCACCGCCGAGGACTGCAAGCTCGCGGTCGAGCACGGCTTCCATCCGTGCAACGCCGATCTCGAATGGAACTGGCTCGGCACCGACGATCAGGGGCGCGACGTGATCGCCCGGGTCATCTACGGGTTCCGCATCTCGGTGCTGTTTGGGCTCGTGCTGACGCTGTTCTCCTCGCTGATCGGGGTGGCGGCGGGCGCCGTGCAGGGCTATTTCGGCGGCTGGACCGATCTCCTGTTCCAGCGCTTCATCGAGATCTGGACCAGCATCCCGCAGCTCTACCTGCTCATCATCGTCGCCGCGGTGTTCGAGCCGAATTTCTGGATCCTGCTCGGCATCCTGCTCGCCTTCTCCTGGGTGGCTCTGGTCGGGGTGGTGCGCGCCGAATTCCTGCGGGCGCGGAACTTCGAATACGTCACCGCGGCGCGCGCGCTCGGGCTGTCCAATTTGCGGATCATGTTCAAGCATCTCTTGCCGAACGCGATGGTGGCGACCATCACCTTCATGCCGTTCATCCTGAACGGCTCGATCACCACGCTTACCTCGCTCGACTTCCTCGGCTTCGGCCTGCCGCCGGGCTCGCCCTCGCTCGGCGAGCTGTTGGCGCAAGGCAAGGACAACCTCCAGGCGCCATGGCTCGGCCTCACCGCCTTCTTCGTCATCGCACTGATGCTGTCGCTTCTCATCTTCGTGGGCGAGGCGGTGCGCGACGCACTCGATCCGCGCAAAACGCTTGGATGACGCCGATGCACGGATCGCATTCGCATAAGCACCATCACGCGGGCCGAAGTCATAAGGGCCATGCGCACAGCGCGGAGACGCACGCCAATAATGAGCGGCGCATGGGGTTTGCCGCGCTCATCACCGGTCTCTTCATGTTCGCCGAGGTGGCGGGCGGCATCGCCGCGGGCTCGCTCGCGCTGCTCGCCGACGCGGGGCACATGCTCACCGACTTCGCCTCGCTGTCGCTCGCCTGGTTCGGTTTTCGGCTGTCGCGGAGGCCGGCCGACTGGAAACGCACCTACGGCTTCGACCGCTTCCAGGTGCTGATCGCCTTCGCCAACGGCCTTGCACTGTTCGCCATCGGCGCGTGGATCGTCTACGAGGCGGTCGAGCGGCTGATGACGATCCCGCAAGTGTCGGGCGGCATCATGGTGGTCATCGCTGTGCTCGGCCTCCTGGTCAATGTCGCCGCCTTCTTCCTGCTGCAAGGCGCCGACCGCGAGAATCTCAACGTGCGCGGGGCCCTCGTGCACGTGCTCGGCGATCTGCTCGGCTCGGTCGCGGCGCTCGCCGCGGGAGCGGTGATCCTGCTCACCGGCTGGACACCGATCGATCCCCTCCTTTCGCTTCTGGTCGCGGCGATCATCGTGAAAAGCGGCTGGCAGGTAGTGGCCGCGAGCGGGCATATCCTGCTCGAAGGCGCGCCGGGCGAGCTCGACACGCGCGCGATCGGCCCCGACCTCATAGCCCATGTCAAAGGGGTGCAGGGCGTTCACCACGTCCATGTCTGGTCGATCACCCAGAGCCGGCGCATGGTGACGCTTCATGCCGACATCGGCGTGGGCACCGATCAGGGGCGCGTGGTGAAGGACATCAAGGCGCGGCTCGCGGAGCGCTTCGCGCTCGACCATGCCACCGTCGAGGTCGAGTGCGGCGAATGCGCCGACGCCCAGCCTGCCAAGGCCAAGGCGTGATGTGGTACAATGGGTGGGTCATGAACAAGATCGTTAAAGAGCACTACCCCGCTTCGAAGCTCCCGGTCGAGCTGCGCGAAGGGATCGACTCGACTGCTTTCGTCACCGTGACCATCCAAGAGGAGGGTGAAGGGCGGAAACCGTTAAGCAGGGAGGCCCTTCGCGTCCTGATCGAGCGCGCGCAGATGGAATCCAAGGGTGGAACCATCGAGGATGCTGTCGAGCGTGTGCGCACCCTGCGCGACGAATGGGATGATTGATGGCGGAAGTCAGCAGGCTTTACCTCGACGCCAATATCATCATCCATTTGGTGGAACACAACGACGATCTGGCAAAGGCTTTCGTTAGGCTCTTCACGGCCCAGGCCAGAGGACGGCCTTTCCTTGTGACAAGCGAACTAACGCTGATGGAGGCGCTCGTTAGCCCCTATCGGGAGAAAAACGACCAGCTCATTGATCGCTACGACGACGCAATGATCTCCAACAGTCAGTTGGAGGTTGCCCCGATAGTTCGTCCGGTGTTGTGGTATGCGGCGGTCTTACGATCGCAATACCCGGCACTCAAGACTCCTGATGCAATCCATGTCTCAACGGCCATCGGTATGCGCTGCAGCCATCTGCTAACTGCTGATAAGCGCCTCGCCAACCGCTATGAGCTTCTTCATCATCGCTATGGATTGCTGAAGGGTCCTGCCGACGTCGAGGTGCTGCGTCCGGAGCTTGAGGTAGTGAGACAACTCATCGAGATTGCCGCGCGATGACCAACGCCGCCCTCATCAAGGTCGAGGACCTGTCGGTCGATTTCAACGCGGGCGAGGCCGCGACGCACGCGGTCAGGAACGTGTCGTTCGATATCGGCGCGGCCGAGACGGTCGCGCTCGTCGGCGAATCGGGCTCCGGCAAGACGGTGACGGCGCTGTCGATTCTCCGCCTCCTCCCCTACCCCACGGCATCGCACCCCTCGGGCAGAATCTTGTTCAAGGGCGAGGATTTGCTCACGCTACCGCCGGCCGCGCTGCGCGCGATCAGGGGCAACAAGATCTCGATGATCTTCCAGGAGCCGATGACCTCGCTCAATCCGCTGCATACGATCGAGCGGCAAATCGCCGAGGTGCTGAAGATTCATCGCGGCATGTCGGATCGGGCGGCGCGCGGGCGCGTGCTCGATCTCCTCGACAAGGTCGGCATCGACGACCCCAAGGGGCGGCTCGGCTCCTACCCGCATCAGCTCTCGGGCGGCCAACGGCAAAGGGTGATGATCGCCATGGCGCTCGCCAACGAGCCGGACCTGCTTATCGCCGACGAGCCGACCACGGCGCTCGACGTCACCATCCAGGCGCAGATCCTCGATCTGCTCGCCAACCTCAAGGCCGAGTTCAACATGGCGATGCTGCTCATCACCCACGATCTCGGCATCGTGCGCAAGATGGCCGACCGCGTCTGCGTGATGAACAACGGCGAGATCGTCGAGCGCGGGCGGACCGCCGACATCTTCGCCGCGCCGAAGCATCCCTACACCAAGCACCTGATCGAGTCGGAGCCTAAGGGGCAGCCGCCCGCCGCCGACCCCCAGGCAAAGACCATCCTCGAAGCCAAGGACCTGCGCGTGTGGTTTCCGATCAGGCGCGGCTTCCTGCGCCAGACGGTCGGACATATCAAGGCGGTGGACGGCATAAACCTCGCGGTCAAGGAGGGCCAGACGCTCGGCGTGGTCGGCGAATCGGGTTCGGGCAAGACCACGCTCGGGCTTGCCCTGCTGCGGCTGATCTCAAGCGACGGTCCCATCATCTATCTCGGCAACCGCATCGACGGGTATGACTCCAAGCGCATGCGGCCGCTCAGGCGCGACATGCAGATCGTGTTCCAGGACCCGTACGGATCGCTTTCCCCACGCCTTTCGGTCGGCCAGATCATCGAGGAGGGCCTCGCCATCCAGAATCCCTCGCTCACGAGGGAGGAGCGGACGGAGCGCATCTCGCGCGCGCTCAAGGAGGTCGGCCTGAAGCCCGAGTGGCGCGACCGCTACCCGCACGAGTTCTCCGGCGGCCAGCGCCAGCGCATCGCCATCGCGCGCGCGCTCGTGCTCGAGCCGAAATTCCTCATTCTCGATGAGCCGACGAGCGCGCTCGACGTGTCGGTGCAGGCGCAGATCGTCGATCTCCTGCGCGAGCTGCAGCGGCGTCACAAGCTCGCCTATCTCTTCATCAGCCACGACCTGAAAGTCGTGCGCGCGCTCGCCAATTCGATCATCGTGCTCCGCCACGGCAAGGTCGTGGAGCAGGGTCCGGCACGCACGGTGTTCGCCGAGCCGAAGACGGACTACACCAAGGCTCTGCTCGCGGCAGCCTTCGCGCTCGAGGCGACGCGCGGCGGCGTGGTCGCTACCTAAGCGCGGGGAACTGTCCGCAGCACGGCGCGTTGCTCCATCAGATCGTTTCTGTCACGGAGCGTTGATATGCGAGGCGTTCTTCTTTGGCTGATCGGCATCCCCATCCCGATCATCATCCTGCTCTACCTGTTCCACGTCATCTAGGGCGCCTGCGGGTTCAGAGGCGCGGCAGTCGCCGCACCCCGATCACCTCGAAGCCGGCATTGCCGATGCGCGCCCTCGCCGCGGCGAAGGGCTCGAGCTCGACCTGCATGTGAAAGGCGTTGGCGTGGAGAAGATGCGTCGGGCTCGTCATGATGCCGACGTGGCCGTCCCAGAACACGAGATCACCGCGGCGAAGCGCGGTGCCTTCGCTCCAGGGGACCGGCTCGCCGAGCTCGGCTAACTGCATGTCGGCATCGCGCGGCACGGTGTATCCGGCCGCTTCGAAAGCGAGTTGGACGAGGCCCGAGCAATCGAGGCCGATGCTGGTGCGGCCGCCCCAGAGATAAGGCGTGCCGAGAAAGGCCTCGGCGACGGCGACAGGGTCGGGGACCGGCTCGCCGGCGAGGCC
>Ga0070741_10018461_pt1 | contig 11290 bp, 8 predicted proteins | sample Coa_R1_4_FD_66440 | JGI IMG/M metagenome (GOLD analysis project Ga0070741, IMG submission 66440) | Surface soil microbial communities from Centralia Pennsylvania, which are recovering from an underground coalmine fire - Coalmine... | ecosystem: Environmental > Terrestrial > Soil > Unclassified ...
GCCGCCGCGAACGCCGATTCCGCGTCGAGCAGTTCCCTGCCCATGCCGGCCCACTGCGACCCTTGCCCGGGGAAGATGAAGGCTACGAGGGGACGGCCGACTGGGGTGTACTCCGCGACCGCGACCGTTGGCCGGGGCTGGCCGGCGGCAAAGGCCCGTAGATCGTGGGCCGCCTGAGCATGGTCGCTGACGGCCACCGCGATCCTCGAGCCGAGGCGGCTGCGGTGCAGGGCGGCGCTATGGCAGACATCTCTCAGCGATGCCGCCCGCCCCTCGGGGGAATCGAGGTAGTCGGCGGTGGAGACAGCGAGTGCTCGCAGCGCCTCTGGCCTGCTGGCGGACAATGTCAGCAGGTGGGCCTTGTCGTCAGGGCCTGAGCGGGAAGCAAGATGATCCGGTGACGGCGCCGAGACGACCAGGTGGGCGTTGGTGCCTGAGATGCCAAAACTGCTGACACCGGCCAGCGTCGGCCTGCCTCGCGTCGGCAGCGGTGTGACCGATGTGGGGATACGCGCACTCAGGGTGTCCCACTGCACAGCGGGATTGGGCCTGCGCAGGTGCAGATTGGGCGGCACCACGCCGTGCTCCAGGCATAGCACGGTCTTGATGAGCCCGGCGATCCCGGCCGCCGCTTCGGTGTGGCCGATATTAGTCTTGACCGAACCGAGCAGGCAGGGATCCTGCGCCGTTCGGCTGGACGTCACGGCTGCGCCCAGCGCCTCCAGTTCGACAGGGTCGCCGACAGCAGTGCCGGTCCCATGACACTCGATATAGTCGACCTGTGCCGGGTCGACGCCTGCGTTCTTGTAGGCGCGCACGATGACCTCGCGCTGGCCCTCAACACCGGGCCTGACCAGATACCCGCTGCTCTGCCCGTCGTTACCTACCGCGGAGCCCAGCAGGACAGCGCGCACGCGGTCACCGGCCGCCAGCGCCTTAGCCAGCGGTCTGAGGACCACGACGCCGACGCCATCACTGCGCACGAAACCATCGGCGGACGCGTCACCGAACTTGCAACGACCGTCCCTGGCGAGCATTCCCACCGCCGAGAGTGCCACTTCTTCATCAGGGCACAACACGAGGTTGACCCCGCCGGCCAAGGCCAATTCGCACTCTCCCGCGCGCAGACTCAACAGGGCCGTGTGGACCGCGACCAGCGATGAGGAACAGGCGGTGTCCAGGGTGAGACTGGGGCCGCGCAGGTCGAAGACGTAGGACACACGGCCTGAACTAACTGCGCGCGAGAGGGTACCCGTTACGCTGTGCAGATCGGGTTTACCAGGCCTTTGCTGCTCTAGCTGCCGGTATTCCAGGCCGGTCTGGCCCACGAATACCCCGGTGTCGCTGCCGACGAGCCGGTCAAGCGGCTGGCCGGCGTCTTCCAGCGCCTCGTAGGCTACTTCCAGGAGCATTCGCTGCTGGGGATCCATCCGCTCGGCCTCGCGTGGCGAGATCCCGAAGAACTCCGCGTCAAAACGGTCGATGTCATCCAGCAGTCCGCCCCAGCGGCTGACCATGTACCCGGAACCACGCGGTGGCGGGCGGAACACGTTAGCCATGTCGTAGCGCTCGGGAGGGGTCTGCCGGATGGCGTCCTTGCCTTCAGTCAGCAGCCGCCACAGCGCGGCCAGGTCGGGGGCTCCGGGGAACCGCCCGGACATGCCGATGACCGCGATCGGCTCACTGCCGCGAGCGCTCGGGTCATTCCATGGTGCGGTTGGTGTCTCATGATCGATCATCGACGATCCTCCCAGTAATGGGCGAGCCCGCGGGCAGACCGGAGATCTGGTGCCGAGTGCGCAGCGCGCCCTAACGAAAGCGCGATCCCGCCCGCCAATGGGGCAGCTGTTGGCGAGATCGGAACAACACGTCCTGCCGCTATGGGACGGCTACTGACGCTGTGCAGTTTATGAACAGACCGCTCAGAAGCGTTGTTTAGTTTGACAAAAGCGTTAACTAGCAAGACAGTGATCTGCTTTTGAGCCATAAATCATCGCAAGTTCTCATACGTACCTTCTTCGCTGGAAGAAGCGTGGCACGTTGTGGCAAGAAGCCCGGCTCGGTGACGAAGGACCGCTCCGGTAGCCAGCCCGCAGGGCTGTGCGGGCTGTCCGGCCGGTCCGCCTGAAGATCCAGGCTGGCCTGCAGCGCGTGTGACCGCTTCCCTGCAAGCTCGCCGAGTAGCTCCTCGCCCCAATAGCGACACTCGGAGAGAACGACAAGAATCGTTCTGGGCATCACGGCTCCCATTTCATAAACGCTGTGGATTTCAAGCTTTATCAGCGGAAGCCAGGATCGGCAAGGTCAGGATAAAGCAGGATGCGCACTCCGATGGGTCGGCTGCTGAACTTCGTTAAATGAACGCGGTTTTAACAGAAATTCGCGGCTTTCGGCTTACCATGAGCCCCTTCGTTTACCTAGGCGACACGCCAATCACCGGACAAAACCGTCCGTGTCGTAACATAAGCTGCTTTCCGCCGCGAAGGGCGCTTCACCGTCCGGAAATCAAGTGGCTGCTCATCGAAGCCAGCACCACGCTCACGCCCCCCCGGCCACAAAAACGCTGGCAGTGCCGACCTGCCGCCACCGGGCGCTCGTGCCTACCCGATACCGGACACGGCCGGACCTCTATGCCAATGCATGAAGAGCTGAATGTTTACTCGATGTCCTAGCCGGCAAGCTCTAGCTAAAATAGGTGGCGCTAGGTGAACTCTCGGCAGCTTGAGGTGCAGTGGCAGACGGTCCCGGTGTTGAGCTCGCGAGGTTCATGCGCGCACGGAGGGAGCGCATGAGTCCAGCGGACGTCGGCTTTCCCGCCGCGGGCCGCCGGCGGACCCCCGGACTGCGACGCGAGGAGGTCGCCGTGCTCGCCGGGGTCAGCACCACCTGGTACGCGTATCTTGAGCAGGGCCGAGGCAGGGAAGTCTCTCCTGCGGTGCTGGACAGCGTGGCGCGCGTCCTGCGGGTCAGCGAAGACGAACGCAGGCACATGCACTTCCTCGCGCATGGCAACGTAATCACGTCACCCCCGCTTGTCGGCGAGTTGCCAAGTGATGATCTGGTGAAGACGCTGGTGGCGACGACGCAGGAAAGCCGCTATCCGGTCTACGCCGCAAACCTGTACTGTGATCTCATCGCCTGGAATGATGCCGCAGTCGAATGGTACGACGATTGGAGTAGTCTGCCAGATTACCAGCGAAATCTGGTGCGCTGGCTGGTGACGGCGCCGGTCGCACGGGATCATATTGTTGATTGGCGAGGCTACCTCCGTGACACCATTGCGCGTTGGCGGGCAATGGTGTCACTATCGTTGGACGATATCTACCTGCAACATCTGATAGAGGAGCTTTCAGCGTCGAGTAGAGATTTCATTGAATTCTGGGAATCATATGATGTCCAGGAGCATCGCAGTCGCCTTTGGGAGTTTCGTCATCCCCGCCTGAGAAGGCAGCGCATGCGCACAATAGTAGTGAGCGGGCCAGAATTCACACCGTCGTTCGTCGTCTTTCATTCGGCAGTGCAATGATGTGACCAGGCAGCTGCTCACCGCTAGCGACGGGCCTAGGCGCGGAGGACAGGTGCGCCCGGCGACCGTGGAGTCGGCGCACTGCCCGCACGACCCGCAGTACGGCATCAGCCCGGCGGTCACACGGTCCCGCATTTCGTTACCTTTAAATGACGTATTTCGTTATCTTGAAATTGATTGTGTATGAACGGTGACGGACCCTTTTATCAGAACATGAATTCCTGTTGAGAGCAGCAGCAGAATGCTTGTCTGGTAACGGAGAGCTGCCTGCTGCATCCGGAAGGGGACCGACATGCCGTGGCGCTTCGTAGGCAGAATTCAACAAATCGCGAGCCTCCGCGTCGCTCTCCACGGCAGTGCGCCAGGACCGATCGTGATAACCGGGGAACCGGGGATGGGCCGCACCTCCATGCTTTCGGTCGCGCTCAGGCAGGTTGACCCCGCGCGTTACCGGGTGGTCCGTGTCCGGCCGTCGGGGCTCGCTCCCCTGGCCGCCCTGAGCGCCGCTGCCCCGGCCTGCGTGCCGGCCGGCGCGCCCGCCGAGGAGATGGCGCGCGCTCTGGCCAGCAAAGCAGACGGCGGGCGGCTGGTCATCGTCGCCGACGATGCGCACCTCATCGATGACGCCAGCATGCTGGCGCTCCGGGCGCTGAGCCGTTCCGGCGATGCCATGCTGATAGCCAGTCATCCGAGCCGGCTCGCGCAGCCGCTGCGGCCCGACCCGACGGACTGCCTGGCCTACGAGCGGCATGTCAGGACCATTGTGCTCCCGCCGTTCACGGTGGCGGAGGTCGCCGATCTCGTCCGGGGCTTCGTGAACGGGCCGGTACGGCGTACCGCCGCCGGGGCGCTGCAGTCGGCAACCGGAGGCAACCCACGTCGGCTGCACCGCCTGCTGGTAGAGGACACGCTCGCGCGCTGCCTGGTCATGCGGCAGGGCAAATGGGACCTCGGCACCACATCCGTTCGCGCGGCTGGCAGCGCGATGACCGAGGGCCTGCCGGAATTGCTGACAGCGACCAGGCTGGCCTGGCAGCGGCTTGCAATCGGCCGGGTCGATCAGCTGTGCAAGCTGGCGTTGTGGTGCGGCGCCGATGTTCAGATCGCCTCGATCTGGCCGCTGCTGCTGCTGTTTCGCGGTGAGTACGGCGAGGCGATCGAGTTTCTTGACTCTCTTCCGGACAGCGCGGTTGAGGCGGTGCCGCAGCTGGCGCTGCTGCGGGCGATGACGCTGGCGTTCGGGTTCGGCCAGGTCCGGGCCGCCGCGGAGTACCTGCTCGCGGCGGCAGGCCGCGGAATCGGCGTGCCCGGACTGCAGTTGGCCTACCGCGCGTGGCTGCTGGCCGTCAGCGGCGACCCAGCCGAGGCGGCGACCACCCTCACCGCGATTTCCCCGACGAACCTGGAAACCGCCTTGTTCGTGCACGCCGCGCGCGCGGCGGTCGCCCGGATGGGCGGCCATGCCAGCCAGGCGCTGTTCCATTTGCGCCGCGCCGTGGCCACCGCGGAATGCTGTCGCGATACGTGTCCGTGGATGTGGCCGTACCTGAAGGCATGCCTCAGCGATGCGCTGATCTTCGCCGGGCGGGCCAGGGAGGTAGCCTCGGCCATCGCGAGCCTGACGCCCGGTCTTCCCGCCGGAATCGCCGCTGGGATCGGCGCTGGGATCGGCGCTGGGATCGGCGCTGGGATCGCGGACACAGAGCCGGATGCCGGCAGCTACGTGGCACTTTCGCTATATACGCTGATCGAGAACGCATACCGGGGGCAGTGGAGAATGCCTCAGCCGACGTTGACGTCTGCTCAGCGAGACTAACCAGCGGCACCGGCACAGCCGGCACAGACACAGACACAGAAAAGGGGCAGCTTGCGCGGCCCATGGCTGCTGCGCAAGCTGCCCCGGCACCGTGCACGCCAAATAGGCGAGGGCGTGCCGCTTGATGGCTATTGACAGATCACCGATGTCACGTCGTGGTAGGCCGACACGATTCTGTGGTCTGGATAGTGCCCGGCGAACAGGCCGTCGCTGCCAAGCACCGCTACCTCCTGGCAGTAAGGAAGCGCAGCGATAACAGGCGACTTATAAAGTTCCTCAGCCAGCGGGCGCACCGTCTCGATAGCCATTCCGCTAGGTATCATATTAACTATTACGGAAGTGTTTGGCTTGCCGAGCCTGCTGGCCAGCAGCATGTTCTCCCTGGCCTCCGCCACCAAGCAGTCGGCCCGAGTAATGATAAGCAGCGACGAGCACATCGCCACCGCGGTAATTGTCTCGTTCCCCATGCCGCTGTGCGTGTCCAGGAATACCAGATCCAGGTCTAGGGCGTCAATGAGGCTATCGAAACCCTCCCACAGCAGGCCGCTGTCATAGCCCCGCGCCAAGATCTGGTTGACCTCTTCTAGCCTGCTCCGAGCAGGTACCAGGTACAACTTACCGTAGTTGTCTCCTGATGGCGTGACGCCAACCGCCTCGGTGATTTCGCACCTGCCGACTAGATAGTCGGCCAGCGACTTGCACGACGGAAGAATTCCCGGTCCGAAGAACAAATGTATTCCGGGGGTCTGGATATCTGTATCGACCACCGCCACGCGAAAGCCGCGGCCGGCTGCGAGCAGTGCGGCGTTGGCTACTATGGTGGATTTTCCAGTGCCTCCACGGTAAGAATGCACCGTAACTATCTGCGGCATCAGATATCACTCCCAGATTGTCTGCTGAGCGGTCGCAGGCAGCCGATGAATGGACATCATGGTAATGTCGTCGAACTGGTCCGCCGTGCTGATGTGGTCATCGAGCGCATGCTCAACGCTGTCCAGTATCGTGTGACCCGCGACGTTGGCGGCACAAACGACTTGCGCGAGCCTGTCGTCACCGAAGAATTCTCCGGTCGGAGTCTTCGCCTCGGTCACTCCGTCGGTATAGATGAACAGTGTGTCGCCGGGCCCGACGGTCGCACGGCCGAGGGTGTACAGGCAGTCAGGGATGATGCCGACGGCGGGACCCGTCAGCTCGAGGCTGACGGAATCCGTGCCGCGGGAGCGTACCAGCAACGGCGGGTTGTGCCCGCAGTTGACGTAGGCGATTTTCCCGGTGACGGGGTCGAGCACGCCGAAGAACATGGTCGCGAAGTAGCCCTGATCGGCGTGGTTTCTGGTCAGATAGCCGTTGGTGCTGCGGATCGCGTTCATCATCGGCATGGCGCCCGCTATCGGCAGCCGCTCGATATCCTGCATCCCCGCCGCGTTCAGCATGAATTCCTCAGCGGCGAGGCCCTGCAGCCCGCTGTACTCCGCGGTATGCCGCAGCAGGCTGCGAATAAGGGCCATGAACAGGGCGGCCCCGACTCCCTTGTCGCAGACGTCCGCGACCAGGAATGCGACCCGTCGCCCGTTGGCGACCCAGTACGCGTCATAGAAGTCACCGGCCACTTTGCGAGCCGGCTGGAAACGCACCCCCAGTTCCCACCCGGTCGGCTGCGGCAGGGTCTCTGGCAGGAAGCCCACCTGAATCTCGCGGGCGATCTCGATATCCCGGTCATCGGACGCGAGCCGGGCGGCGGCGTCGGCCGCGGCGATCGACGCGCTGAACTGCTCGCGTTCCCGGCAGGTCCGCATCCGGGCCCGCAGCAGCTCCGGCCGGAACGGCGGGACCAGATAGTCCCGGCCGCGCGCTATATGTGGTGCCAGGGAATCGAACCTGGTTTCCGTGAAGACGAGCACCACGGGGGCAGGGTCAGCATCGGCGAACCGCAGCATAAGATTATTCAGTTCTGACGGGGGAACCTCGGCGGACGCCACGAAGACATCTACCCTTGGATTCTCCGCCATTGTCTGGAGGTCATCCATGCTGAAGATCCGGACAACCGAGTCAAGATCCCGGAGCGCGCTTGCCAGCTGATCCGGAGTCTCTCCAGGTATTGACTCGATTACACCGACGCTGTATCCCATTTATCACACCTGCCTACCCGAAACCGGAGCATCTTGAGTGTGTTGATGTTGAGTCCGTCTTTGGACTCGTACTCGAAATCATCGACCGCAGTGAACGCCAGAAATATGCCAAGCCCTCCTAGCTTCCGCTCCGCCGGCGGGATAGTGGCGGGCCGAGGCTCGTGGTTAATCGTTCGCGGATCGAACGGCGGTGCATCATCCACGATCCGCAGCCAGACCTGCGCGTCCGTTACGCCGCCGCGTATCTCTATCTCGCCAGGGCCCTCCCGGAAGCCGTGCATGATGATGTTCGTGACGATCTCGTCGGCCGCCAGGTGGAGGCGGTAGGACGCGTCATCCCGCAGATTTCCCAGCTGGCCGAGCTTGCGAACGTAATCGGCTACCTGTCCAAGTGAGTTCACCGAAGCGGGCACCCGTATCGGGTTCATGACCTTGCCGTGACCCATGTTCACGCGTCGGACATCTGGATGGTGTTCTCAAGGCCCGCGAGCCGGATCGTCCGGGTTACCGGCTCTGGCGCGCCCACGAGCACTACCGCACCGGTCTCACCCATCTTCTGGCGGGCGAACAGAAGAGCACGGAGTCCCGCACTGGACATATACGTAAGCGCCACGGCCCGTAGCTCGAGGAGCTCGGCACTTGACTTTATGGCTTCTTCGATCTGTTCGTGCAGCTTCGGCGCCGATGATGAATCGAGTTCACCAATCAGCTCAATAGTGGCCTTGCCGTCCGTCACGGACAGGGATGCTTGGAATGCCATTTTTTTCTTCCTTCGCGGGACTCTAGCTATGTTGACATCAGGCTGGTGTGCCCTCCGTCGCGCTTTCCACGAGAATGACGGTGGACCGCGCGCGGACGAGATAACGGTGGGGCACGATGATCGACGGCTCCTTGCCGAGGTCACACACGTCGTACGGAGGGAACGCCGAGGTGTCCGCGAACAGCCGCCACTCCGTACCCTCCGGCAAGACGGGCAGCGCTACCTCGTGGTCTTCCCAGTGGCAATTCATCACCACGTAGACGTGCTGGTCGCGCTCGCTGCCGCCCTTGGCGTGGCGACCGCAGCGCATGACCCCGAGCACCCTGGCCCACGGGGACCAGTCCGGCTGCCACGCGTTCGTGCCGTGCCAGGTGACGTCGGGGAACCCGCTGCCGACATAATCGACTCCGCGCGGATGCTCACCGCCGCGCAGCGTGGGGTGCGCCTTGCGAAAGGCGATAAGAGCCCGGGTAAAACGCAGTAGCTCGGAATTCTTCTCGGCCAGGCCCCAGTCCAGCCAGGACACCTCGTTGTCCTGGCAGTAGCCGTTGTTGTTGCCCTGCTGAGTGCGGCCGAACTCGTCGCCGGCCAGCAACATCGGGATACCCTGGCTGGTGAGCAGGATCGCCAGGGCGTTCTTCATCTGCACCATGCGCAGCCGGTTGATCCACGGGTCCGATGTCGGCCCTTCCGCGCCGGAGTTCCAGCTGTTGTTGTCGTTAGCGCCGTCGTTGTTGTTCTCTCCGTTTGCCAGATTGTGCTTGTCGTTGTACGCGGTGAGATCGTAAAGGGTGAACCCGTCGTGGGCGGTGATGAAGTTCACCGATGCCCTGGCGCCACGGGCCCAGTAGAGGTCGGGTGATCCCGCTATGCGCGCGGCCATTTCGCCGATGGTTCCTGAGTCGCCTTTCAAGAAGCGCCGCACCACGTCGCGGTACTTGCCGTTCCACTCCGACCAGCGGCCGTAGTTCGGGAAGTTCCCGACCTCGTAAAGGCCGCCGGCGTCCCACGCCTCGGCGATCAGCTTGCAGTCGCGCAGCACGGGGTCGTACGCCAGTTGCTCAAGGACTGGCGGGTTCGGCAGCGGGGTACCGTCTGGCGCGCGCTCCAGGATCGCGGCGAGGTCGAAGCGGAACCCGTCGATGTGATACTCCGACGCCCAGTACCGCAGGCAGTCGAGCACGAAGTTGCGCACCACCGGATGGTTGCAGTTGACCGTGTTACCGGTCCCGGTGAAGTTGTAGTAGTACCCATCGGGCGTCAGCATGTAATAGGTGGTGTTATCCAGCCCGCGGAAAGAAATGGTCGGACCCCGCTCGTCGCCTTCCGCGGTGTGGTTAAACACCACATCGAGGATTACCTCGATGCCTGCCTGATGCAGCTCTTTGATGAGGGTTTTAAGCTCATCGGCCTGCATGCCATGGGCTCCGGTCGCAGCGTATCCGGCCTTGGGCGCGAAGAACGCGACCGTGCTGTAGCCCCAGTAGTTGTAGAGGGGTTCTCCGGTCTGCGGGTTGGTGTTCGGATTGCTGTGCTCGTCGAACTCGAAGATCGGGAGGAGCTCTACGCAGTTCACTCCCAGTTCGCGGAGATAAGGGATCTTCTCCCGTAGGCCCATGAAGGTACCAGGAGCGGATACACCCGACGACGGGTGCCGGGTGAAGCCGCGGACATGTGTCTCGTAGACGATCAGATCCTCAGGCGGCGTGCGCAGGGGGGTGTCGTCGCCCCAGTCGAAGTCGTCCATCAGCACACGCGAGCGGTACGGGTAGATGTCCGACCAGTCCGGCGGCGCGCCCCACACGTCCCGGCCCGATATGAGCCGCGCGTGCGGGTCGCTCAGGATCTTGGTCGAATCGAACCGGTAGCCCCGCTCGGGCTGGAACGGCCCGTCTGCCCGGAAGCCGTAGTCGAGGCTCTCGTAGTCGAGCCCGAACACGATCATGCAGAACACCGCGCCAATCCGGAACGCTGGCGGGAACGGCAGTTCCGCCTTCGGTTCCTTGGCGCCGTGGTCGAACAGGACCAGGCTCATCGAGGTAGCGCCGTTCGAGTAGACCGAGAAGTTGATCCCGCCGGCCACCAGCGTCGCGCCGAAGGGCAGGGGGCGGCCTATGCGCACGCGGTAACCGGCGATCTGGTGCGTCGGGTAGAAATCGATCCGATCGCCGATGTCTTGCGTGCTCATGGCTCCGGCTTTCCCTCTACGTCGAAGAGGTTGAGAAAGCCGGTAGCCGACATGACGAACCAGACCTCGTCCTGGATGCCGGTCAGCGTCACCTGCGTACCGCGGCTGGTTGCCCGGCGGTACACAAGCAGGAGCGTCCGCAGCCCGGCGCTGGAGATATACGTCAGGCCGGACAGGTCGAGGCGGACCTGGCCGCTATCCGGGATCAGCGCCATCAGGCGATCGCGGAGAGGGGTAGACGACGAGGAGTCAAGCTCGCCGGTAATCGCTATGACGGTGGTACCGACGGTCTCGACTAGGTCAACTTGGCTTGGCATAGCAGGTCCTAATCGCTCGCAGGAGCTATCTGAACGCGCACCACCGGGCTGTGGCTCGTCTCGGGCAGGCTGACGGTGAGCCCGCTGGCGTCGAACTGGTCGTAGTCCGAGCCGTCGATCTCTACCTCGGCGATGCGGATCGAGCCGGACGGGAGCAGGTCGGGGGCGACCCGCAGCGTTCTGTTCGGGAACCCGTCGGGCTGCGGCTTGAACCAGAAGTTCATCGGGCGCTTCTGGATCAGCAGGTTGCCGTAGACCGCGGCGAGGTAGCACAGCTCGGCTGAGTGGTACATGCTCATCGAGTGACTGCCCTTGAACCGCTCGGTGCCGAGCAGGTAGGGGAACCCGTCACCCAGCACGTTGAAGTAGACGCCGCCCTCGTCGTGATCGAGGAAGAACGTGTTGTAGAACGATTCCGCCTCGCGTGCCTGCCGGAGGAAATCGCGGCTGCCCGTCTTGGCGTGCAGGATGAGGTAGGCGAGGATGGCCTGCTCCTGCTGCCACCAGGCCTTGCGGTCATGCCAGGCGAACCGGTAGAAGTGCTCGCCTTCGCG